>ERZ1108162.30-NODE-30-length-88639-cov-527.657399_pt1 | contig 88639 bp, 75 predicted proteins | sample MGYA00403698_ERZ1108162 | MGnify/ENA primary metagenome ERZ1108162 (study PRJEB35170, sample SAMEA104062405) | human gut metagenome | biome: human gut; feature: human-associated habitat; material: faeces | place: Denmark | collected 2012-04-30 ... | reverse complement strand
AGATTTGTTTGAACAAAATCTTGTCAAGTGTTGCACTTAGTTTGACAATTCATCTATAAAGGTAAACCACGCGATATTTGCGTGGTAGGAAAGAGGTTAACCGATGAATCTTGAAAAAAGGACTCCGATTGTATATTTTTCTGACCTGCCAGTCAGAAAAATATACAATCGGAGAAAGATTTATTATTGTATTAAAAACAAAGCAGATGTTTCTAATAATTTTTTATGCAAAATTTAAAATGGCACCGTGGGGGGTGTATAATAGTCGTAGCCTTCTTTTTATTGTTCTGTTGGGGTTGGCTGCGGGGGCGGTTGGATAAAACAGGACTTATAGCAAATTTTCAAGGGAAAGAGTACTGGAATTTTTACGAATGGAGGGCGGGGCTGGACGGACAAAACGTTTTTGATGAATGCGATTTGTCCGAACAATATGACAGTTGCCTGAATTTGTTGTATTTGTGTGCCTTACAAAAATTTGCGTCTGTACTTGGGAATCTGGGCGAAGACGGTTTGGCATTCGTTAAAAATTCTGAGCAAATGAAAGAGGTCATTGTACGAAATTTTTATGATCCTGCAACCGGGCTTTTTTACACATCGCTCAAGGGCGGGAAAAAGAGCGGCGCGGCAATGCTGCCGCAGGCATTGGCGGTTGTTACCGATTGCTGCCCGGAAAAGACGGAAGAGCTTTGCCGAAAGTTGAAAAACGGGCAAAATCTTACCCCGATTACGCTTTCCAATCGTATCTGGCTGTACGAAGCGTTGTTGAAATATTCGGAAAATGAACTGAATTTTGTTCTGCGTGATCTGGAATCCGTGTACGGAAACATGGTTACCTGCGGGGATACGACGCTCTATGAAACGGAAGAAGGTGCAGAAGATTTCAACCGCGCGGGGAGTCTGTGCCACGGATGGTCTGCGGTCGCCTGCTATATTTACAGGAAATACGAAAATAAAATAGTAAATTTGAAATGAAATTTACCCGTTCGGTCTTGCCGCTTTCTGCAACACGCAAATTGTTTTTTTGCGGTTGGGTATGCGGTGCTCCCCATGCTATTTGATCTGGTTTTGTACCGTAAAAAAGAATTTCGTCGGGAAGCTTGTCGTGAAATAAATGATCGGCGATCTTTCTCAAATTTGTTTTTTAATTTTGTCATTTGAAACCTCGGCCTAGCCGAGGTTTTTTGTGGCTTAAAAAAATAGGTTCCGACCGATTTTTCTTTTAAGTGCGGTTCTTTGGATTTCTAAAGCCGAAAAAAATTATTTTCTGATAGAGCTGTTTAAAAAACAACGATACGTTGATCAAAAAATTGCACGAAACGTGTTTAAAAGCGTAAGGTAGAAAAGGAAAGGTTTACATTTTAGAAAACAAAAAACCATATATTTTTTTAGAAAAGTTGGACTTTGGGGGAAACCGGAAGGGGATGTCCGTGCTTGTTTGCCGCCTGAGCCGTACAGATCATGGGGGTGCAGGGGCATAAAATGCATACAAGACATAAAATACCATATTGACAATTCGGCGGAAAGCAGTTAAAATAAAAAGGTAAGGATTGTAAAAAAAGGAGCACAAGATCGTGGAATTGCAAGTCCAAGATTTAATCAGCGCAATCAAAAAAGACGGAGTCGACGCGGCGCAGGCAGAAGCGGAGCGCATTTTGGCGGAGGCAAAACAGCAGGCGGCGGAAATTGTGTCAGCCGCAAAAGAGGAAGCAGAGCGTATCCGCTTAAAATCGGAAAAAGAGACGGAAATCATGAAAGACAGCGTAAAGACTGCGGCAGAGCACGCCAAGCGCGACGCCGTATTGTCTTTTAAAAATTCCGTGCGGGAAGAGTTTGAAAAAATACTTTCGGCCGATGTTTCAAAATCATTGGAGCCCGGACTATTGGCAAAGCTTATTGTTGCGGCGATCGGCGGCGACGATCCTGCCCTGTATATTGCAGAGGTAAAGCAGGTATCGGAAGGACTGAAAGGGACGCTTGCAGAAAAGATCCGCGGCGGGCTTGAGATCAAAGCAAATCCCAACGTTCGTGCAGGTTTCCGCCTGGCGGCAAAGGACGGTTCGGGGTATTTTGACTGTACCGATGAGGCAATCACGCAGATGCTCATGCCGTTTTTTGCGGATTTTGTGATCTGATCGGGAGAATAAAATGGCATCGTATTATTATTTGCTTTCAAGCCTGCCGATGCTTAAAGCAGACGGGAGCCCGCCGCTCACATACGCGGATTTTCTCGGGATGTGTCGTTCGGCTGTCAGCGCCGCAAAATATTCCGTGTTGGAAAATCTGACGCTTTCTTCAAATAAAGGGCCTTTGCTTTCGGAGTGGTCGGAATTTTATACCGCTTTTGAGCGGGAACTGATCTGTTACCGCAACCAGCGCCTGAATCGACCGCAGAATGCGGGAGAAAGGAACGAGAGCGTATTCAAAGCGATTTCCGCTGCAGTCGGAGGGAAAAATCCGCTGGAAGCGGAAAAGGCTCTGCTTGCACTGGAATTTGAAAAGCTGGATGAATTGATCGGTACGCATTATTTTGATGATCATGCGCTGATGGGATATGCGCTGAAGTTGAAATTGCTGGAAAGAAAAAATGTTTTTGATCAAAAGAAAGGAAAAGCGGAACTCGGGCGCATTTTGCAGGGGCTGCAACAGCAGATCCTGATCGGGGAACAGGAGTAAGACAATGGATCATATTACAGGAAGCGTAACGGGCGTAAACGGGAATCTCGTCTCCGTCCGACTGAACGGTTCCATCCGCAAGAACGAGGTTGGCTATGTGCTTGTGGACGGAAAACGTCTGAAAGGTGAGATCATACGTGTGGGCGGCGATGTCGCCGATATGCAGATCTATGAAATGACAAACGGAATCAAGGTAGGCGACAGGGCAGAGTTTACGGGAGAGCTGATGAGTGTATCCTTGGGCCCGGGGCTTTTGACGCAGATTTATGACGGATTGCAAAATCCGCTTCCCGAACTGGCCGAAAAGTGCGGATTTTTCCTGGAACGGGGCGAATACCTGGATCCGATCCCCGATAAGGTCTGGGAATTTACACCGACTGTCCGAGCGGGGGATATTGTCCGTCCGGGGGATACGATCGGTACGGTGCCGGAGGGGCTGTTCACGCATCATATCATGGTGCCTTTCGGATTTTCCGACGAGGATTGGACGGTGGAATCGGTCATGCCGAAGGGGATGTACAATGTCCGCGGCGATATTGCCGTGATCGGCAACGCGAAAGGCGAAAAGAAAACTCTCTCCATGGTATTTACTTGGCCGATCAAAAAGCCGATCACTTGTTATGAACAGAGGCTGCGTTCGGACGAAACGCTCATTACGAAAATCCGCTGCATCGATACATTTCTCCCCATTGCGAAGGGAGGAACGTTCTGTGTGCCCGGGCCGTTCGGGGCAGGAAAAACGGTGCTTCAACATATGGAAGCGAAAAATGCGGACGTGGATATCGTGATCATTGCCGCGTGCGGAGAACGTGCGGGCGAAGTGGTGGAAATTTTGAAAGAATTTCCCGAACTGACCGATCCTCGCACGGGCAGATCGCTCATGGAGCGGACGATGATCATCTGCAACACGTCGTCCATGCCCGTTGCGGCGCGTGAGGCGTCTGTGTATACTGCGATCACGCTTGCGGAATATTATCGGCAGATGGGACTTTCGGTGCTGATGCTTGCCGATTCGACGTCGCGCTGGGCGCAGGCGATGCGCGAAATGAGCGGGCGTTTGGAAGAGATTCCGGGGGATGAGGCGTTTCCTGCGTATCTCGAATCGGTCATAGCATCTTTTTATGAGCGAGCGGGGAAAGTGCGGCTGAAAAACGGCAAGATCGCGTCCGTTACGATCGGCGGAACGGTTTCGCCCGCAGGCGGAAACTTTGAAGAGCCCGTAACGCAGGCGACGCTGAAAGTGGTCGGCGCATTCCACGGTCTGTCCCGCGAACGTTCGGATGCGCGCAAGTATCCCGCCATCCATCCCATCGATTCGTGGTCGAAATACAAAGGGATCGCGGATCAGAAGAAAGTGGACGAAGCGAGAGAGATCCTGATCCGCAGTACGGAAATCAACCAGATGATGAAGGTCGTGGGAGAAGAGGGTATTTCCGAAGAGGATTACATAACATACCAGAAAGGCGAGCTTCTGGACGCGGCGTATCTGCAGCAGGATTCTTTCGACCCGGTCGACGCAGCCTGTGAACCGGAACGGCAGCTCCGCGTGTTTGAAGTTATGTACGACATTCTTACAAAGACCTATCGAATGGACAGCAAAAGCGAGATACGTGCCTTTTTCAATCAGCTGCGTCAGCAGCTTCTCGATTGGCACACAATCGAATTCAAAACAGATAAATTTGACAAGCAGGAAGAAACGATCAGGGGATTCTATCGGTCGAGATCCTGCGAACAGGCGGTCTGATATGCAGAAAATTTACACAAAAATACAATCGATCGTCGGCAACGTCGTATCCGTTCGGGCGAGCGGAGTCAGAAACGGCGATCTGGCGTTGGTCGGCGACAGTTATGCCAATGTCATCAAGCTGGATAACGATCTCGTCTATTTGCAGGTTTTTGCGGGCACGCAGGGCGTGAGTACGACCGATCCCGTTAAATTTTTGGGAAAACCGATGATGGTATCTTATTCCGATCACCTGCTCGGACGCATCTTTACGGGGTCGGGCGTACCCAAAGACAACGGCCCCGCTCTTACGGAAAATATGATCCCGATCGGCGGTCCGTCCGTCAATCCTACGCGCAGGATCGTTCCGAAAAAGATGATACGTACGGGCATTCCGATGATCGACATGTTCAATACGCTGGTGGAAAGCCAGAAACTTCCCATTTTCTCGGTGTCGGGCGAGCCTTATAACGAACTGCTGGCGCGCATTGCGATGCAGGCGGAAGTGGACGTGATCGTGCTGGGCGGAATGGGGCTCAAATACGACGATTTTCTCTTTTTCAAAGATACGCTGGAAAAGAGCGGTGCAATGGGGCACACGGTGATGTTCATTCATACGGCGGCGGATCCTACCGTGGAATGTACGCTTGTTCCCGATCTGTCGCTGGCCGTAGCGGAGCGTTTTGCGCTGGACGGGAAACGCGTTCTCGTTCTTCTCACCGACATGACGAACTTTGCGGATGCGCAGAAAGAAACGGCGATCACGATGGAGCAGGTGCCTTCCAACCGCGGATATCCGGGCGACCTGTACAGCTGTTTGGCTTCGCGTTATGAAAAGGCGGTCGACTTTGACGGTTTGGGTTCGGTTACCATCCTCAGCGTTACGACCATGCCGGGAGACGATGTTACGCATCCCGTTCCCGATAATACGGGTTACATAACGGAAGGGCAGTACTATCTCAAAGGCGGCAGGATCGAGCCGTTCGGTTCGCTTTCCCGGCTTAAACAGAACGTCAACGGCAAAACGAGGAGCGATCACCGCGCGCTCATGGACTGCATGATCAAGTTGTACAGCGCTTACAGAGAGAGTCTCGAAAAGAAATCCATGGGTTTTCTGATGAGCGAATGGGATGAAAAACTTCTCAAATACGGAAAGCTGTTTGAAGATGAGTTGATGGATCTGCGCGTGAACATTTCGCTGGAAGAAGCGCTGGATCTGGGGTGGAAAATTCTTGCCGAGTGTTTTGAGCCCAATGAAACGGGGCTGAAAACCAATCTGATCCGCGAAAGATGGCCCAAAGACCTGGAATCCGAATAAGGGAGAATAGGTATGGGCGCCGTTAAATTAACAAAAAACGATTTAAAAAAGCAAAAAGATCAGCTGCGGCAGTTTCAAAGGTATCTTCCGACCTTACAGCTGAAAAAGCAGCAGCTGCAGACGGTCATCATGCGATCCGTTGCCGAACTGGAAAAACGGGAAAAGGAACTTTTCGCCATGGTCGACGGTCTGGATGATTGGGTGGCAGTTTTTGCGGAAAATCTTGCTTTTGCGGAAGAAAAGAAGATCGAAAAACTTGTGATCCCGGACAAAGTGGTATGCGTGCGGGAAAATATTGCGGGTGTATCCGTTCCTGTATTCAAGGAACTGACCTTTCAAGAGATCGTTTACGACGTGGCGGATTATCCGCTCTGGGTCGATGAAGCGCTGATCCGTCTGCGCGAGATATCGAGGGGCAATGCGCTGTTGAAGACGCTCAGAAATCAGGTTGAACTATTGAATCGGGAACTGCGGCTCACATCCCAACGCGTCAATCTGTTTGAGAAGGTCAAGATCCCGGAGGCGAAGGAAAATATCCGAAAAATCGAGATCTACCTGGGCGATCAGCAGACGAGCGCCGTTGTCCGCGGAAAAATCGCGAAGAAAAAACGGCAGGGGGCGGCGTCATGATCGAAAAAATGAAAGTTGTCTGTGTCGTGGGGCAAAATTCGCGGAAAGACGAACTTCTGATCTCGCTGCGGGAACTGGGAATTTTGCATCTTGCCGAAAAAAGGGCTGCGGATCCGCAGATTTTGGAACGTTTTTCCGCTCTTTCCCACCTGTTGCAGGAACTTGGCGATTATAGGGGAAAGGAAAAAGAGGAAAAAGAACTTTCCGACGCGGAGTTTGAAGAACTGTATCAAAAGACCGCCTCCGCCCTGGAAAGGAAAGCGCAGCAAAAGGAACGTCTGTCAGCCCTGCTTTTGGAAGAGGAGAGAATACGGCCTTGGGGAAATTTCGATCCGCAGGCTGTCAGGGAACTGTCCGAAGTTTTAGAACTCCACTTTTATCGCATGGATAAAAAAGAGCTGCGCGCGCTTTGTAAAAATGAAGATGTGCGGTTTATCCGTCTCAAGCCGATCGAAAAGCTGGAGACGGTCGCGGTGATAGGGAAACCCGATGCGGCCGTGCATGCAACCGAATTTCGGCTCCCCGAAAAAGGGCTTTTGCAGCTGGAAAAGGAGGCCGCGGATTGCAGGACAGAGATAGCGGAATGCGATCGGGTCTTGCGCGAATCGGCAAAGTATCTGAAAAGTTATGCGGCGCAGTTGCTGAAAATGCAGAACGCCGTGGAATATTCTTCGGCAGACGCATCGCTTTGCAGAGAGAACGAGCTGATCTGGATAACGGGGTATATTCCCGAAACGGAAACGGAGAAGTTCTCAAAATCCGCCCAAGAACATAACTGGGCTTGGGGCATGGATGATGCGGATGAGAACGATCCGAACGTTCCGACGAAAATACACTACAATAAAGTAACGTCGCTGATCAAGCCGCTGTTTGATATACTGGGTACCGTTCCCGGCTACAGGGAATACGATATATCGTTTTGGTTTCTGGCATTTTTCGCACTGTTCTTTGCCATGATCATCGGTGATGCGGGGTACGGTGTTCTGTTCCTCGTCGGTACGGTCATTCTGAATGTCAGGATGAAAAAACTCACCAACGTTACGCTGCTTTTATATCTGCTGTCGGCTTCGACGATCGTGTGGGGTGCGCTGACAGGTACCTGGTTCGGATTGGAAGGGGCGATGCGGGTTCCGTTTTTGAAGGCACTCGTCATTCCGCAAATTGCGAACTATCCCGAATATTTTGGCGCTACGTCAACGCAGGCGCAGAACAACGTTATGAAATTCTGCTTTTCCATAGGCGTCGTACAGCTGGCTCTTGCGTGTATCATGAATATAAGGCGCAAGCTGTGCCGGCATAATTTGAGCTGGATCGCCGATCTGGGATGGCTGCTTTCGGTGTGTGCGTTGTATTTTATGGTGCTGTATTTGGTCATCGGCGAGACGATCAATGTGGCGGTCGTCGCATCCGTGATCGGGGCAGGATTTGTGCTGGTCATGCTTTTTGGCGGAATGTCTGCCGACAAGACGTTTGCGCAGGGTCTGAAAGCGGGGCTTGCCAACGCATTTACTACGTTTTTGGATACGATATCGGCGTTCGGAAATGTGATGAGTTACATAAGGCTTTTTGCCGTGGGAATGGCATCCCTTGCGATCGCGCAGAGCTTTAACGACATGGCAGCGGGATTCGGCGGTGCGCTCGTGATCGTCGGCATTGTGATCATGATCATAGGTCATGCACTGAATATTGTAATGGGATTTTTGTCCGTAGTCGTGCACGGCGTACGGCTGAATCTTCTGGAATTTTCCGGACAGCTTGGAATGGAGTGGTCGGGGATCGCCTATGACCCGTTCCGTGAATTAAAAAGAGAAAGGAATAACTGACATTTTGGAGGAATTATGGAAATACAGTATATTGGTATGGCGTGTGCTCTGGGATTGGCGGCCATAGGCTCGGCGTTCGGAGCGGGATATGCGGCGATGTCTTCGGTCGGTGCGTGGAAAAAGTGCTACGCAAACGGAAAACAGGCGCCCTTTATGATGGTTGCCTTCTCCGGTGCGCCTCTGACGCAGACGATCTACGGTTTTTTGCTGATGAACTTTATTCGCAGCGCCTTTGAATCGGGATCGGCATCGGCTACGCTTTGTATGTTTGTTGGGATCTTTGCAGGTCTTGCCATCGGGCTGTCCGCATTGTTCCAGGGAAAAGTTTCCGCCGCCGCTGCGGATGCGCTCGGCGAAACGGGCAAAGGTACGGCGAACTATTTTATCGTCATCGGTATCGTGGAAACGGTCGCCCTGTTTACCTTGGTGTTCGGACTTCTCCTTCTGCAGTAATAGGGTGGTAAACTTTATGAAAAACGCCGCGGCTTGCCTGTCGCGGCGTTTTTCATTGTCGTTATTCATTGTCGTTATTCATTGGCGCAGAAAGTCTTTGATTTATCGGCTCTTTGCTGTGTTTTTTAATAAAACAGTGGTTAAAAACATAAATTGATTCCGAATATGTCCAAAAACTGAAAGCCCCGCCTTCCGTAAAGAAACGGAAGGCGGGGCTTTCTATGCTTATTCATTGTTTATTGCGAGGAGCGGGCGCGGGTTTTTGAGGGTTTGCGATTCTGCGTATTTTTTGAGAACGACAGAACGGGGTTTTCTCCAAATTCGGCGCGGTAATTCCGCAAAAATGTAGAATAATTTTTATAACCTAGCATGGAAGCTACCTGGATGGCATTGACTCCGTTTTGCAGGTGTTTGCGCGCTTCGCACATTTTTTTGATGCGGACGAACTGCATGACTCCCGTATTGAGAACGCGCTTGAACAAATGATTCAAATAAGACCTGGAAACAAACAAATGCTCCGAGATCTGATCGATATTCAGGGGCTGAGAGATGTTTTTATTGATAAAATCCATGGCTTTTTCGATGAGCGGCGGAACATCTTCTTTTTCCAGCATTCCGTGTTCGGCATCCGCAAAAAATACGATCAGGAATTCGTTTAAAAAACTTTTCAGAAGATAGCGAAATTGTTCGTAAGAAAACCGCTCCGAGTAGGCCTGCAGTTTTGTAAACATTTCAAAGATCTCATCGTCTGCGGTCTTGCAGATGCTGTAATTTTGTTCTTCGGTGAGGATTCGCGGGAAAAGTTCCGGCGAAAAGTTCAGGACATACCGCTCATAGAGGATCTGCGACGGGATTTGCAGGACATGGTATTTCCCCGGCGGAATGATGAGGATCGTGCCGTTGGAAAAACTGTACGAATGGTTTTCAATGATAAACGTCCCTTCTCCTTGCACGATGTAGAGCACTTCGTACTGGGTATGATGATGCTTGAAAAAATCGGCTTCGTTTGTGCCGACTTCACAGGCATACCGGAAGGTGATATCGTTAAAAGAAATTTCGTGTACCATAAATTTATTGTAGCATAAGAGAGCACAAATTGCAAGTTTTTGAGCACTTTTCGCTATTGATATGTTAAAAAAGTATGATATAATTGGTTATATAACGACACAAAGAAATGAGAGGCAGGAATGAATATTCAATTAAGTGCATTTGCGGACGAGGCGGCATGCGAGTACGAAACGCAATTGAAAATTTTGCGGGAGGAGCGTATTCCTTACATTGAATTGCGCGGGCTGGACGGAAAGAACGTTGCGGACTTGAGTGAAGAGGAAGCCAAACGGTATGCGGGGCAGACGCAGCAAGCGGGGATAAAGGTCTGGTCGATCGGATCGCCTTTGGGGAAGATCGGGATCGATGACGATTTTGACGCGCATTTGAAAAAGGCGGAACATGTTTTTCGGCTTGCGCGCATTTTCGGGACGGAAAAAATCCGCGTTTTTTCTTTTTATACCAAGACGCCCGAGGCGGACAGAGAAGAAGTTATGCGCCGCATGCGGGAAATGGTGCAACTTGCCGAAAGCTGCGGTGTCGTTTTATATCATGAAAACGAAAAAGAAATATACGGCGACACGGCTGCGCGCTGTGCGGATCTTCTGAATTGCAATCGGGGTCTGAAAAGCGTGTTCGATCCTGCAAATTATGTGCAGTGCGGGGAAAATGTTCCTGCCGCGCTGCATTTACTCCGTCCCGCGACCGGGTATTATCATATTAAAGACGCGCTGTATGCGGACGGAGAAGTCGTTCCGGCAGGGAAAGGCGACGGATGTCTGTTGGAAGTGTTGGAAGGCATAACCGAAGATACCGTTCTGACGCTTGAACCGCATTTGGCGGTTTTTGCAGGGTATTCGCACCTGGAACGCACGGAACGAAAAATGAAATATGAATATCAAAGTTCGCGCGAATCGTTTGCCTGCGCGGCGGAAGCACTGCGCGTACTGCTGCGAAAATGTTCGTTCAAAGAGGAGGACGGGGTATGGAAAAAGTAAAATTCGGTATAATCGGCGTAGGAAACATGGGTTCGGTACATCTCAGTTTTTTCCGCGAAGGAAGAATCGCAAACGGTGTTTGCACGGCGATCGCCGATTCAAACCCTGAAAAACTGGCGGCGGCCAAAAAGAATCAGCCCGGAGATTATGCGTGTTATTCTTCGGGGGAAGAGCTGATCGATAAAGCGGATGTGGATGCGGTTCTGATCTCTGTTCCGCATTACAGTCATCCGCCGCTTGCGGAGCGCGCGTTTCGGCGCGGATTGAATGTTTTGTGCGAAAAACCTGCAGGCGTTTATACAAAACAAGTCAAAGAGATGAACGCCGCGGCAGAAAAGAGCGGAAAACTCTTCACGATGATGTATAATCAGCGGACAAATCCTCTGTATAAGAAAATGCACGACATCGTAGCGGAGGGCGGAATAGGAGATATCCGCCGCGTAAACTGGCTGATCACAAATTGGTTCCGTACGCAGTTCTATTATGATTCCGGCAGCTGGCGCGCGACATGGCGCGGCGAGGGCGGCGGGGTTCTCATGAACCAGTGCCCGCATCAGCTCGACCTTCTGCAATGGATCTGCGGCATGATGCCCAGTAAAATCCGTGCGTTTTGCCATTTCGGCAAGTGGCACAAAATTGAAACAGAGGATGACGTTACCGCTTATTTGGAATTTCCGAACGGGGCGACGGGCGCCTTTATCACATCCACGGCGGATGCGCCCGGTACAAACCGGTTTGAGATATTAGGTTCCAAGGGGAAACTTGTCTGCGAAAAGGACGAACTCACATATTGCCGCTTGAAAAGCGATCTGCAGGAATTCCTGCTCACGGAAGAGAACGGCTTTGCCGAACCCAAATACGATGTGCAGATTTTTCCGCAGGAAGGGGACAACCCGCAGCATATCGGTATCATCAACAATTTTGCAAACGCGATCCTCGGGAAAGAGCCGTTGTATGTCGACGGGAGAGAAGGGATCCACTGTGTGGAACTGATCGATGCAATGTTGCTGTCGGCATGGGAAAATACTCCGGTACAGCTTCCCGTCGACGATGATATGTATTTTAAAAAACTTTCCGAACATATAGCAAATTCTAAAGTAAAAGAGGGGAAAGATCTTCTGATCGATAATTCTTCGTCTTACGGCGGTACGCATTGATGATAAAAATCATACGTTTTTTGTCAGAACGGAGATGGTAAGGTAGAATGGATCTGCCTGCGTTGCGGGCAGATCGTGAAAACGGAAAATATATAGCAGGAGGAAAGTATGAAGAGTACTTTGAAAAAAATGATGGGCATTGCGCTGTCTTTGCTTTTGGGCGTATCGACGGTACTGGCTGCTGTGGGCTGCAAAGGACCCAGCTTGCCGGGAAATTATACGGAAGAAGTGGATACAAACCGCACGCAGTTATATGTTTACAACTATGACGGCGGCTTTGGCTCCGAATGGCTCAGCAAAGTAAAGCAGCGCTATGAAGAATTGCATGCGAATGATGTATATGAACCGGGCACGGGAAAGCGCGGCATCCAGATCATGATGAACAACACGAAAAACGGTGTTACGTCCGAAACGATCAAGAGCGGGCAGGATGAAGTATATTTCATTGAGAACATGTACTATTATTCTCTGCGGTATGACGGCGCTCTCATGGATATAACCGATGCGGTATCGGGAGAAAACCCGTATGAACCGGCAAAGACGATCGAGAGCAAACTGACTGCAGAACAGCAGAATTTTTACGGGATCAAGGGGGCTCGGGAAGACGGCAAAACGCAATACTTAGGCGTGCCGCATTATTTCGGTACCTACGGTCTCGTGTACAACAAAGACCTGTTCGATGAAAAGGGGTACTACTTCCTTGACGGGTATGACGAAAACAGCAACCTGGAAGACAAGTTTGTTTATTACGATACGGACAAAAAGACGGCGGGACCGAACGGACAATACGGCGACGACGATGACGGACTGCCTACGACCTACCAGGAATTTTACTGGCTTTTGGAATACATTTCCAGAATGAACAGCCAGACGGCGCTTTCCTGGACGGGACAATATTATACGCAGTATCTTGGATTTTTGCTCAATTCGCTCGTAGCGGACTATGAAGGTCTGGATCAGATGATGCTCAATTTCACGTTCAACGGTACGGCGACGGATCTGGGCAGTATCACCGGCGGCAGCTTTGCGGAAGATGCGAACGATCTGCAAATTACGGAAGAGAACGGCTGGGAGCTGAAGAGACAGTCGGGCGTGTATTATGCGCTGGATTTCATAGAAAACCTGGTCGATACCGAAATGTATCACAACAGCAATGCGTTTACCGATTCCTATTCGCATCTGGATAATCAGCAGGATTTTCTTATGTCGGGCGTGGACGGAGTAACGACTCCCATCGCCATGACGGTAGACGGTATGTGGTGGCAGAGCGAGTCTTCGCAGGTATTTTCGTCGATGGCGTCGCGGTATGGTGATCAATATTCGATGGAAAACCGGAATTTGCGGTGGATGCCGCTGCCGAAGGCAAACAAGGAAAAAGCAGCAGAGGCTGCGGAAAAGATCGCGAACGGCAGAAACGGATATACCGTAACCGATTCTCTGTATTCACTCTGCTGCGTATCGTCGGGTATCGAAGACTGGAAACTTCCCATTGCGATCGATTTTATCCAGTTCTGCAACACGGATGAATCCCTGATCGAATTCACTACGACCACCAACACGGTAAAAGCACTGACATATGAGATCGACGAAACGGTGCTCGAACAGCTTTCCCCGTACGGGCGTTCGCTGATCGAATACATACAGAATGCGGACATTGTATATCCCTATTCGCAGGCGGAACTGTATATCAACAACTCGTCGATGTTCCGTGCGGATGAATATTATCGTGCAACGGTAAACGGCGCAACGAAAAATTATCCTGCGCAGGCATTCCATGTGGACGGCATTTCTGCCGAAGATTATTTCACGGGACTGGCAACGTATTATAAGAGTTCCTGGAATACGCTCGCGTAAACGGCAAGGTGGGAACCTATGGAAGAAATGAGTATCAGAACAGAATTATGTGAGCCTGAAGGCGACGCATCGCCGTCGCCTTCGGGCCGCGAAAAAAAGGCCTCCGTGCTGAAAGGAAGTCAGAAAGACCTGATATTTTATATCGCTCTGATGGCGTGGCCGGTTCTGCAATTTATTGTCTGTTACATTTGGGTCAACGTCAGTTCGTTTGTCATGGCGTTTCAGGAGATCAACGTCGCCACAGGCATCACAACCTGGACGTTTCAGAACTTCGGCAACATCATTTTGGAGATCTCCTGGGCAAATTTCTGGACGATGACCTGGAATTCCGTATTATCATGGGCATTGCTCCTGGTGATCAGCATTCCGCTCGGGTTGTTGTTTTCTTATTATATCTATAAGAAAATGCCCGGCTCCATCTTTTTTCGGGCCGTACTGTTTTTGCCGTCCATCGTTTCGGCGATCGTGATGGTAACCATGTTTCGTTATTTTGCGAGCAGTGCAATGCCGTCTTTTTTTGAGGACCTGTTCCATGTGAAGATACCGAATGTTCTCGATCCCGCTACGGGCTATGCTTTCTGGACGGTCATGTTTTATACGATCTGGGTCGGGTTCGGTACATCCGTTCTGATGTATTCCAACGGTATGAGCGGGATCGATCCCGAACTTGCGGACGCCGCGCATATCGACGGCGCGACGGGGATCCGCGAATTCTGGCATGTAACTTTGCCTCTTGTATTTCCCACGCTTTCGGTGTTTCTCATCACGAGCGTTGCAAATATTTTCATCAACCAGATCAACCTGTATTCTTTTTACGGCGGAGCGGCGCATTCCAGCATACAGACGTTCGGATATTACCTTTACATGGCGGTCAAGCGGGCTGACGGAGACTATGGTACATATCCTCGCCTTGCCGCATTCGGGCTGATGCTTACGGCTGTGGCGATCCCGCTCACATTGCTTGTGCGCTGGCTGCTGGAAAAGTTCGGGCCGAGCGAAGATTGAGGAGGAAAGCGATGTTTAACAGAGAACTTGCAAAGCGCAATAAACTCCTTGGTATCCGCAAAGGCAAAACGCATTCGGCGTTTACGCCCGTTACGATCATCATGCTTGTGGTGCTCATCCTGTATGTGGCGTCGTTGTTTCTGCTTTTTCTGTGGGCACTGATGACGGCTTTTAAAGATCCGTTATACGATTTTCGTACCAATCCGTGGGGTTTTCCCAAAGAATTTGTGTGGAATTTCACGTATGTATTTTCCCAGTTTGCCGTACCGGTAAGCACGGCAAAGCGCATCGGACTGGTCGGAATGGGGGAAATGTATTTGTATTCATTCCTGTACGCAGGCGGCAGTGCGTTTTTCAATACGCTTGTCCCTTGCATCACGGCTTATCTGTGTGCGCGATTCAAATATAAATTTTCCCGCGTCATGCATACGATCGTGCTGGTTACGATGGTCATTCCCGTCGTGGGCAGCCTGCCTGCGGAGATCAGAATGGCGCAGTCGCTGGGGCTGTACGATCAGATCTGGGGTATGTGGATCCTCAAGGCAAACTTCCTCGGAATGTATTTTCTGGTGTTTTACAATATTTTCAAGGTGCTTCCCGCGTCCTATACGGAAGCGGCAAAGATCGACGGTGCGGGAAACATGCAGGTGCTGCTTCGCATCGGTCTGCCGCTCGTGCGGAATACGTTTTTTACGGTGTTTCTCATTTACTTTATTCAGTACTGGAACGACTACCAGACTCCGCTCATTTATCTGCCGACGTATCCGACGATCGCAAACGGCATGTACAGCGTATCCGTAACGCCCACGCAGGAGATGAGTTATGTGCCGATGCGCATTGCGGCGGCGATTCTGATGCTTGTTCCGATCCTGGTTGTATTCCTGATTTTCCAGAAAAGGCTTCTCGGAAACTTAACGGTCGGCGGGATCAAGGGCTGACAAAAAAATTTATGGGGGAATTTGAATGAAAATAAAAAAATATGTAATGCTTTCCGTCATGTTCGTTCTGATTTTGGGAACGGCATTCGGATTGGGAATGATGCCCGTAACGCAGGCGGTCAATGCCGAAGCGGAATGGGCGGCCGTCGATATCAGCGAAAGTTATCCTATCAACAGCGAGTTTACCATTCCAGAGCGCGAAGTTACGGTAAACGGGGAAACGGTGCGCGTTTCGGGCGTGCTTGTTTATCCGGACGGCACGGCGACGCTCATGAGTCCTTCCGTCCTGGATCAGACGGGAACGTATTCCGTGCGCTGGTCGGCGGAAGTGGGCGGAAAGCCGTATGCGGAAGAAAGTACGTTTGTGATTTATAATCCGCTGCTGTCGCACGGGGTGGACACGACGGTCGAATACGGCACGCCACACACGGGAAAGACGCCCGGTATGCTCGTGCATCTTGCACAGAACGACACGCTGACGTTCATGCAGTATATCGATGTCTCCGACCTTACGCAAGATAATTTCTTTGCCGAATTTTATGTTTACCCGACGACTTCGGGCGTTGCGGACATAGATGCGATCGTATTCACTTTGACCGATGCGGAAAATCCGGATATCTATGTCAAGATCCGCGGGCACCGCTATATCCGCTGTCCGGGACTTGTGTACTATTCGGCAGGGTTCAACGGCGGGCCGATGAAAGGATATGAAGCGAGCAGAGACAAGGTGCAGGTGGACAACGAATGGGGCATGCCGATGGGCGGATCGTTTGAAGCGATGCGCTATGATTGGGGTACCGGTATCAGCAGTTATGAAGATTCCGACCGCTATATCCAGAAACTCGGTTTCGATTGGCAGAACATGGGGGTATACGGAGATTGCGGAACCCCTTCTTACAGCGGTCAGATCATCGATTTGGACAGCGCAAGTTATTTCGATACGCTGTTCGGCGGATTCCCCAGCGGAAAAGTATTTCTTTCCGTGAGTGCCGAAGGTTTCAATTCATCCTCGGCGAACATCTGCTTTACCAAAGTGCTCGGTACCGAAGTAACCGATTATGACGGTTCCATTTCGGACAACGATCCGCCTGAGATTACCGTTGAAAATCCGTATGAAACGATGCCCGAGGCGCGCATCGGCGGAAGTTATCCGATCATGCAGGCTTCTGCGCAGGATGTATATTCCGGGGCGTGCGAAGTAAAGGTTTCCGTCTGGTACAATTACATGACGTCGGAACCTGTCCGCGTTGCCGTAACGGATGGAAAGTTTGAAACGGCAAAAGCAGGCTGGTATGCGATCGTCTACGAGTCGCAAGATCAGTTCGGAAATTCTGCGTCGAAGATCCTTTGGGTCCATGCGGGGAATACGATCGAAGAAATGCAATTTACGCTCGGCGCGGATGCGATCGCGTCGGAGGCGGAGCTTGGCTCATGGGTCGCGGTCCCGGCGGCAACGCCGTCGCTGGTAACGGGCGGAAGCGGCAGCATTTCCGTTTCGGTTGCTGTTACGCACGAGGGTGAAACGACTGCGGTCAAGGACGGTTTCCGTCCCGAGCTTTCGGGCGAATGGGTCGTGGAATATACGGCGATTGACATCACGGGTACGGAAAAGACGATTTCCTTTGTCGTCAATGCCCGTCCGGGCGATGCGCCGTTGCTGACGGAAGACCCCGTTGTTCCGCAGATATTTATCTCGGATGTTCCGTATACGCTTGCAAAAGCATATGCCACCGATTATTCTTCGGGAGCGCCGGAGCGCATCCTTCTTGATGTGAAAGTCGAAGATGCGAACGGTACGAAGTCTTATAAATCCGGCGAAAAATTCACGCCGACCGTTGAAAATAACGGAGACACGATCCGCCTGACATATCTTTGCAACGGCGTTACGGTCAAGGAATACACGGTTCCCGTGATCCTTGCGTTTTCCGATGAAGACGGCACGACGCGCCTTAGCGTTGAAAACTATTTTTACGGGGAAGGCATAAGCAACGAAAAAACGCTGACGGGTATCATTCTTTTTGCCGAGAGCGGACGCAGCGAAATACAGTGGACGTATGCAAACGCATTGGCGGCGGAACTTTCTCTCGTGCTCGAAAGCGTTCCGGGATACAGTTCGTTTGAGAGCCTGGTCTTTACGCTGACCGATTCTCAGGACAGTTCGGCTTGCGTTTCCGCCACGCTTCGCAACGATGCGACGGGTGCTGTTTTCATGGCGGGCGGCAGTTCTGTTTCCCTGGAGCAGTCCTTCCGTGCGAGTTCGGCGCAGCGGTTCACGATCGGATTCAGCGGCACCGAATTTTCCGTCAACGGCGTTCGTATGCCCGTTACAAGCACCCAAGACGGTGAACCGTTCAGCGGTTTCTCGTCCGGAATGGTGTATTTAAAAGTGGAAATGAACGGCATCGGCGGCGCGGCGGCGCATAAGGTGGTTTCCGTCAACGATTATCCTTTTACGGAATCTACCCGTGATCTTGTTTCTCCGAAGATCGTCATTTTGAGCGATTACGGCGGATGTTTCTCTAGCGGGGATACCTATACCATTGGCAGAGCGGTTGCGGCGGATGTTCTTTCTCCCGCGGTAACGTTCGGGCTGACGGTGCGCGATCCCGAAGGAAATATCGTCAGCGACGTCAACGGCGTACGTCTGGAAAATGTAGATCCGGGAATCGAATATACGATCAGTCTGGAATTGTTCGGACAATACAAGGTTTCTTATACGGCGGCGGAAGACAGTGTCTTTATCCCGCGGCCCAATTCGGTTTCTCTCGGCTATGCACTCAATGTGGAGGATTCTGTTCCGCCCGAGATCAAGATGGAAGGTTCTCTCGTGCAGACTGCAAAGGTGGGGGAGGTGATCACGCTTCCTGCATATACCGTTACAGACAACGAAACGGCGCAAAGCGAGATCATTGTCAACGCGTATGTATTGAATCCGAACGGTTCTCTGATCATGCTGAGCGGTAATTCTTTCAAACCCTCGTATGCGGGCGTCTATGAATTCCGTATCACGGCAATGGATGCGGACGGAAATCTGTCGATGATCCGCCTGTATGTAACCGTTTCCGCGGCAGAATAAGGAGGAGATCGGATGAAAGACAGCAAACTGATAAATAAAAAAATACTTATTTCCTCAATAGCGTTGTTTCTCGTTGTCGTGATCGCTTTGACGCTTGTACTAGTTTTGGTTGCCTGCCAAAAGGATCAGGGCGGCAATGGGGGCGGAGTCAATACGCCGGTAGGATCCGTTACGACGGATACGGATTACCATTATGTCGAAGGAACGCTGCATAAAGTAAATGTGAAGGAAACGGACAGAGCGTTCGTAACGCCGCAGGGATCGGAATATGCGGTAGTGGCGGGGGAATCCTCCAACGCGAAGACGGCGGCAAACTTTATCGTTACGCACGTTCTCGGCGCGACGGGAGTAGAACTTCCCCTCTTGCTGGATGCCGAATGGTCGGCGGATGCAAAGTATATTGTCGTCGGCGATGAAGAGATGTTTGCCGCGGCAGGTCTTACGATGCCGGAAGAAGATATCGGTTTTACGGGATATTATATCAAGTCTGTGGGCAATTCCGTTTTCATCGCAGTCAAGGGCGAAGACGGATACCAGCTCGCCGCGATCGCCTTTTTGCGGCATGTCGTAGGGTACGATATGCTGTCGGGCGATACGGTCGTCTATGAAAAAGACGGGACGGTTCTCCCGGATATGGAAGTGATCGAGCGTCCGGATTTTGAATACCGTCAGGTAAGCGAACCGGTCGGATACGGAATGTACGGAATGGGTTACAGCAGCAGTATCATGATGTCCGTGAACGGAGGCGTCTGGCACAACTCTTTCCAGTATCTCCCGCCGGAAGATTACGCGGAGCAATATCCCGAATGGTACACGCCGGAAGGCCGCACGCAGAATTCTTCTACACTCGGTCAGAATCCCGGGCAGTTGTGCTATACCGCGCACGGCAATGAAAAGGGGACGTATCAGCTGATGATCGATACCGCCTACAGCGCTTTGAAAGCGGCCGTGGACGCTAATCCTACGATCAGCAACGTTACGTTCACGCAGGAAGACAATTTTGACGCCTGCGATTGCGATGCCTGCAAGGCGGAAGCCGAAAAGTACGGCGGCTCGGTCAATGGCCCTGTCATCAAGTTTGTCAATGCTCTGGCGGAAAAACTGGAAGAAGATCTGGGCGATTCCCGCAGGGTGATCATATCCTTTTTTGCATACCGTGCCACGGAAAAATCTCCCACGACGCGCAATGCGGACGGTACATATTCGGCGATCGACGGCATCCATTGCCATCCGAACGTCGGAGTCATCATTGCTCCCATCACGGCGACATATTCTCATTCTTTCTATGAAAATGTGAACCAATCGTTTGCGGAAAATATCCGTTCCTGGTCGGCGGTGTGCGACAATATTTACATGTGGCTTTATCAGACCAACTTCGCGCATTACATGTTCCCCGCCAATACATGGGATACCGTTGCGGAAACTTACAGGTTCTGCAAGGCGAACAATGCCGTGTATATGTACAACGAGGGGCAGTGGAACACGAACGGGGTCTCGCATTTCAGCAAACTCAAGGAATATCTCGATTCCCGTCTGCTGGTTGACGTAAATCTGAATTACGGGGATCTTGTTACGAAATTTTTCGACAATTATTACGGCGAAGGCGGCGCTGCCATGCGGACTTTCTTCGACGAATTGCAGGCGCATATGAAGTATCTGGAAAAGGCCTATCCTGCGACCGTTCGCGGCGGGTATAAGGATAACATAGCGCAGGCGGAGTACTGGCCGAAAAAATTGCTCGACGGCTGGATGGAGCTGATCGACGAAGCCTATGCGGCGATCGAACCGCTGCGCGCAGCCGATCCCGTCCGCTATGAAACGTATTACGATCATATCACGCTGGAATCTCTTTTCCCGCGGTATGCGTTGCTTTCCCTGCATTCGGGCGTCTATTCTTCGTATGAATTGCAGCAGATGCGCGAGTCGTTCAAGGCAGACAGTTCCGCTTTGGGAGTTACGATGGTAGATGAACAGACGAGCTTCAGCAGCGTCTTTACGACCTGGGGCGTATAAGGAGGGACGGCCATGAAAAAATTGAGATACATTTTATTTCTGCTTTTGTTCCTGCTTGCGGCGGTACTGTTTTCTTTTGCCGCCTGCGCGCCTGGACAACAAGAGGAGCCTGACCGGAAACAGCCCGTTGTTACGATCAGTTCATCGTCGGCCTCTCTCGACCTGTATGAGAGCGTGCAGCTTACGGCAACGGCGGAAAATACGACCGATGCGATTGTTTGGAGCAGTTCCGATCCTTCCCGCGCGACGGTGGAGAACGGACTTGTAACGGCCCTCGCGACGGGCAACGTACACATTACGGCGTCGGCAGGCGGCGCGTCTGCGTCCTGCAGCGTTACGATCACCGACTCTCTGGCCGCACCCGTACTTTCTGTAAGCGACAACGTGGTTGAACTCGAAACGGACAGTACGTTTACGGTTACGGCGTCCGTCATGCTCAAAGGCGAAGCCGTGGAAAATGTTCAGTACACTTGGACAGGCGGCGGTTCTGTTGCCTCCGTTACGGCAGACGGCGCGAAGGCAGAATTCCGCGGGCTTGCCGCAGGTACGGAAGAGTTTTATGTGTCTGCTACCGTCCGCGGCGTGTATGTGGCACAGAAGATCACCGTAACGGTAAGAACGCTCGATATCGTGTTCGATCTTGCCAATTGTGTTCCCGGAGAGGAAGGCAATTATGCCGCAAAACTGTACACGCTCGCCACGGGTGATTACAGCGATGTGCTTACGCCTGCCCTGACGGTTTATGAAAAAGGCGTTGCGGTAGCCGATGCGCAGGTAAGTTGGGAAAGTGAAGACAGCGACGTCGTCCGAGTAGAAAACAATCGGGATCTTGTTGCGGTCGCGGAAGGACAGACGGCAGTCGTTTGTACCTATAAAGAAGCGAGTTTCAGAGTGGATATTACGGTAACGCGCACCCGCATTCAGCTGGAAGGCAGTGTTGTAGCGGAGGAAAACGACCTGAAACCGATCAGCCTTTCGGGGAACATCACGGGGACGGTTACGGACGCTACATTCAAAGGGGTATCCGTACTCGGATCTTTTGATGCGGCGAAAAACGAACTCACTCTTTCCGCCGCAAAATTCCCGAAAGATGCGGAGCATCTGGGAGAAGGTGAGATCACTCTGAAAACCGAAAAAGCCGATTACATTCTCTCTGCGGCATTGTACACCATGGTCATTCACAATTCGGATGAGCTGGATTCCATGCGCGGCATCGGAGAGGGTGCGAACGGTTATATTTGCGACGGCTATTATATTCTCGCGAACGATATCGCGTATACGGGCAGCTCATTTCTGCCGCTTGCTCCCGAAGGCGTTGTGGGCCGCGGCGGCAGCGATGCGATCGCGGGGATCACGGGCGGATTCCGCGGCGTGTTTGACGGCAAGGGGTATACTATCACGGGGCTCAAATTTGATCTTTCCGTCAGCAGCCGTGCATACAACGGAATGTTCGGCGTGCTGCACCGCGACGGTGTTGTGCAGAATGTCGCATTCGAAGATGCAAGCATTTGCGGAGCGCTGATCGCTTACAACGGCAGCGGGACTGTGCGCAATATCTATGTCCATTATGCGGCCATTGCGGGCGGAACGGAGGGACATTACGCCGGGACGGTGTTTACGGGCGGTGCTTCGGTCGGGGCGACGGTGGAAGCCGTATTTATCGATGCAACGGTCAGTTCAGGGACAATATTCAACGGGACGAGCGCGGAAAATACTCGTCTGATCGGCTGCGGTACGGGCAGTACGGCTGCCTATAACGGAGTGTATATTGTAACGGAATCTTCTTTGCGTAATGCACCGGTAACAAATGCAAACGGTTCGGACGCTTATGCGGGCTTCCGTACATATGCGGCGTTTACGTCCGATTCTTCCGCAAAGAATGTGGTTGCGGCATGGGATCAAAGCATCTGGACGACGGATGCGAACGGTTGTCCCGTGTTTCGCTGAAGGGGTGTTGTAACTGCCTTTGGGCAGACAATAAATAAAAAAATCATCAGGAGGAAGATGTATGAAACATGTTGCAAAAGTGCTTACGATTATATTGACGTTGGCGCTTGCGCTCGGTATGGTAGCCTGCGGAGGATCGCACACACATACTGCGGGAACGCAATGGGAAAACGATGCGACGAACCATTGGCATACCTGTACCGAATGCGGAGAGAAAATGGATGAAGCGGCTCATACCAAGGGTACGCAGCTTCATTTCAACAGTGAGTATACCACCCAGTGGTATGAATGCACTGTGTGCGGTTATAAAATGGACGAGACGGCACACACGCATACGCCCGGCACAGAGTGGAAGAGCGACGGCGTGAACCATTGGAAAGAATGTACCGTTTGCGGACAGAAGACAGATGAAGCGGCGCATACGCTCGGTGAATGGCAGAGCGACGGAACCAATCACTGGAAGGAATGCTCTGTCTGTGGAGCGGAGGCAGATAAAGCTGCGCATACGGCAGGAGAGGTCGAGACGGACGGAACGACGGACACGGTCGATTGTACTGTCTGCGGCTATGAGATGAGCAGTACCGCACATCAGCATGTGCTGGATGCGTGGTCTACAAACGAAACGCAGCATTGGCAGGTTTGCGGTACCTGTGAGCAGGAAGTGAACAAAGCCGATCACAGCGCGGGTGCATGGACATACGATGCGGACACGCAGAAAGACGTACAGCTCTGCACCGTGTGCGGATATAAAATGGCAGAACGTACGCATGAACACGCTTATACTGTCTGGACAAAAGAAGGTAATTATGATGTTCTGAGCTGTGCGTGCGGCGAAACGTATGAACCTGCCGTGCAGAAGATCTATCTTGATGTGAAATATGAAAACTCCATCGTATCCGTGAACACGAGCGCGCAGGCGGAAATCGATCTTTCCGCGTTTGATGCGAGCGCATACACGAGCGCAATGCTGAATACGGACTCTGTGGAAGCGACGTTTGCCGATGATACTCTCACGATGGGCGTTGCGCAGTTCGAGCTGAAATATGGCGAATATACGCTCGCGGTTACTTTGAAAGACGCTGCGGGGACAGACCGTACCGTTGCGCTTCCCGTCATCCTTGTAACGAAAGTATTCACGGACAAAGCGGGCTTTGACGGCATGAGTGCGATTGCGAAAGAATGCGAGGCGGAGAGAGATAATTTCTGGGGCGGTTATTTTGAACTCGGCGCAAATATCACTTATAATGCGGAGATGGCCAATTACGTCTATCCTCCCAACGCAAGCGACAGTGCGGAAGGCGGCTTCTGCGGAACGTTTGACGGCTGCGGTTATACGATCGTCGGGATGCAGATCAACCGCTGGACAGCGGATCAGCCGTATTCGCGCTGGGCAAACTGCTACGGGGTCTTCGGTAAACTTGCGGGCGGCACGGTGAAAAACGTGAGCTTTACGAATGCAAAAATTTACATGAAAGGTTCCATTATCGCAAACTGCGGAACTGGACTTATTGAGAATGTATATGTATCGTTCAGCGAGATCACTTACCAGGTAGGTACCGGCAATAAAGTGGGTGCGTTCTTTGCGTTTGGCGTAGAAGCGGGCGCAACGATACGGCATTGTGTGGTCGACGTAACAAACACGGTGTTCAAAGATTATGCGAACAACCAGCAGGTTTTGGACGAGATCCCTGCGGATTGCTGTCTGATCGGCACATGGCCTATCCGCGACGGCGTGTATATCATCGGTGCTCCCGATACGAATACCTATTGCGGTGAACCTACACCTTCCGAAAACGATATCCGCGGCGTATATGAGAGCATGGATGCATTTGCGGCGGCTTACAACGCGGAGAATTCCACGCTGAAGGCAGAGATCTCGAAATGGGATTCGGAATATTGGAAGATCACGGACGGAGCGATCTCCTTTGTAAATAAAGGCTGAGCGCAAAAATAACGGAGCAGTGTGCCTGCCCTCTATGCAGGGCGGGCACATTTTCAGCTTTGACACGTCAAGCGCATAAAAATAAGGATGGCAGGAATCAGATCATGATCGAAGGCAAAAAAGGTATATTTATTGCGTCCGCTTGCAAAGAGAGCGATTGTTTTGTTTTGCGCCGTGCATTCAGCACGGAAAAGAAGGCAAAGCGCGCCGTTGTGTATGCGACGGCGCTGGGATTGTACTTTGTGGAGCTGAACGGGGTGCGCGTGGGGGATGCTCGGTTCACGCCCGGATGGACGAATTATCGCGTGCGGCTGCAGGTACAGGAATATGACGTTACAAAGGAACTGCGGCTGGGCGAAAATGAGATCAGACAGACAGTCGGGCGCGGTTGGTACAGCGGCAGGTTCGGCTTTGGGGGCCAGGGCGGTTTGTACGGCGAACGTTCTGCCGGCTGGGTCGTGCTGGAGATCGAATACGAGGACGGTACTCATTTTTGCGTCGCGACGGATGAAAGCTGGACGGCGGAGGACTCTTATATTGTGTGTTCCAACCTCTACGACGGCGAAGTGCAGGATTTTATGCGGGAAAGAAAGACGTATTCTGTGGATATGGTACCTTTTGATAAAGAAAAGATCATCCCGCAGGAAGACGAACCTGTCCGCACTCACGAAGAATTCAAACCCGTGCGTGAATTTTACACTCCGAAAGGCGAGCATGTGTTTGATTTCGGACAGAATCTTGCAGGTGTCGTACGCGTTCAGATCGACGGAAAGCGCGGACAGGAACTTATCCTTTCGCATGCGGAAGTTTTGGATCGGGACGGTAATTTTTATACGGCGAATCTGCGTTCGGCAAGGGCACAGGATAAATATGTCCTTGCAGGCGGGGAACAAACGCTGTTTCCCGAATTTACATTCCACGGGTACCGTTATGTAAAAGCGGAAGGGGCAGAGGTAAATGCAAAGCAGCTTACGTCTGTGGCGGAGTACAGCGATCTGCACAGGACAGGATTTTTGCATACGTCTGACGAAAAAATGAACCGTTTGTATGAAAACGTACTCTGGGGGCAAAGGAGCAACTTTGTGGATATACCCACAGACTGTCCGCAGAGGGATGAACGGATGGGCTGGACGGCGGATGCAAACGTATTCAGCCGTACGGCGTCTTATAACTATGATGTGCGTGCGTTTTTTAAAAAATGGCTTGCCGACATGCGCACGGAGCAAGGGGAAGACGGAAAAATGCCGGATGTTGTGCCGTATGTATTCGGGGAAAGAAACACGGCGGCGTTATGGGCGGACGCGGTAACGATGATCCCGTGGACGATGTACGAGATGTACGGAGATAAGTCTTTTCTGTCGGAAAATATAGGAGCAATGAAAAAGTTTGCCGCTGCGGTGGATGAAACGGCGGAGAACGGATTGGTGGAGCGCGGCTTCCAGTACGGGGATTGGCTGGGCCTGGACAGAGAGATCAGTGCAGCGGACGATTGCCGCGGCGCGACGGACGTCTATTTTATGGCGAACGTATTCCGTGCGGAGAGCCTGCGCATCATTGCGGATTCGGCGCGCATTTTAAAAGACAAGGCGACGGAGCGGGAATACAGAGAGAAGCGGCGCAAGTTGCTTTCCGACATGCGTGCGGAGTACTTTTCGCCGCGCGGCAGGCTGGTGAATGAAACGCAGACGGCGTTGGTGCTCGCGCTGCGTTTCGGAATCGCGCCCGAAAAATACAGGGCGCAGCTGGCGGCGCGGCTGAATGAGAACGTGATTGCACACGGGTATCATATGACGACGGGGTTTGCCGGCACGCCGTATCTTTTGTTTGTGCTTTCGGAAAACGGGTATCATGAAACGGCAGGGAAACTTCTTTTGAACGAGGAGTATCCGGGCTGGCTGTACGAGGTAAACCTCGGCGCGACGACGGTCTGGGAACGCTGGAACGGGATCGATACCGAGGGCAGGCTAAACGATCCGGGAATGAATTCATTCAATCATTACGCGTACGGTTCGGTGATGGAATTTGTGTACAGGCGAATCGCGGGGCTCGACGCGGCAAAGGCAGGTTTCAAAGCGGTCCGCATAGCTCCGCGCCCTGTCGAAGGATTGGATCGCGTGGAAGCAAGCTATGAGAGCGTAAGCGGCAAAATCACTGCGGGGTACGAACGCAGCGGGAATGTTGTCCGTTATTTTGCTCATATACCGAAGGGTATTAGCGGTGTCTTTGAACTCCCAGGCGAAGGAGTTGTCGCCGATGGTTGCGGTGATTTTTCGTTTGAACGGAAAATTTGAAAATACGGAAGAAGGCTGAATATTATGAAATTTGAAAAATTCAAGGGGAATCCGATTTTGCGTCCCGACCCTGCCTGCGCATGGGAGGAACGGTGCGTATTGAACCCTGCGGTCGTCTACGACGATGCGAGAGGGGAATTTGTGATGCTGTATCGGGCCGCGGGAAACGATAAACGGCATCAGATCCGTCTGGGGCTTGCGACGAGCAAAGACGGGGTACATTTTGAACGTGCGGGCGGCGGTCCCGTGTTTGAAGGGCACCGCGACGATCCGGACGGCGGGTGTGTGGAGGATCCGCGGCTTACAAAGATAGGAGACATTTATTTTCTTACCTATGCCGCGCGCGCATATGCTCCGGGGCAGTACTGGCTGGAAGAGTGGGTCGAGGGCGTATCCCGCCCGCCGATGTATCTGGAAAGTTCGGACGTATATTCTGAGGAATTGCCGTTGTTTGCACGGGAGAATACGACGATCAGTTATCTTGCGGCGACCAAAGATTTTGTACATTATAAAAAGCTGGGCAGACTTACGGAACCGACGGTGGATGATCGGGATGTGATGCTGTTTCCGGAGAAGGTGAACGGGAAATATGTTCTCATATCGCGTCCGAAGTTCAAAGATGCGGGAGTCAAGATGCCTTCGATCTGGATCTCGTTCGGGGATGATTTGCTTGAGTTTGGCAAACCGCAGCTGTTGCTGACGGGCGAACAATGGTGGGAACAGCAGCGGATCGGTGCGGGAACGCCGCCGATCCGTACGGAAAAGGGCTGGTTTATGCTTTACCACGGTGTAGATGCGAAGGGTGTGTACCGTGTGGGGGCAGTGTTGCTCGATTTGGAAAAGCCGGAAAAAGTGATTGCCCGCACGAAAGATTTTCTGATGGAACCGGATCAGGAATTTGAGCTTTGCGGTATCTATGAAGGATGCGTGTTTCCCACGGGCGCTGTCGTAAAGGATGGAACCTTGTACATTTATTATGGATGCGCCGATACTTATATAGGGCTTGCTACCTGCAATTTTGTCGAATTGATTAATTATTTAGTGAGAGAGTGTGCGGTATGATAAAACTGGATTTTCGGGAATATTTTGACAAAGTACACGCCTGTTGGATAGGCAAAAATATCGGCGGCACGCTCGGGGCGCCGTATGAGGGTACGCATGAATATTTGACTGTTGCGGAATTTCAGACAGGTAAGCAGCAGGCATTGCCGAACGATGACCTTGATTTACAGCTTGTTTGGCTGCAGGCTATGGAATTTTCCGGTCCGAAGAATATAAACGCATATACGCTCGGGGAATATTGGCTTGCTTTCATCACGCCGTATTGGGCGGAATACGGAATAGCGAAAAACAATATGCGCCGCGGTCTTTCTCCGGCGGTTGCGGGTGAATACGCGAATGTATGGAAACATAGCAACGGGGCATGGATCCGAACGGAGATATGGGCGACGCTTGCGCCTGCGGCGCCCGATATTGCTGCAAAATATGCAATCGAAGACGCGAAAGTAGATCACGGTACAGGGGAAGGCACGGTGGCGGCGGCGTTTGTGGCGGCAATGGAAAGTTTGGCGTTCGTGATAAACGATGTGCGAGAGCTTATTTCACTCGCCCTGCTCCGCATTCCCGAGGATAGCCGCGTGGCGAAAACGGTGCGTTTTGCCGAACAGTGTTTCGAAGACGGTACGCCTTTGCGGGAAGCGCGCGACGCAGTCATTGCCTTGAATGCGGATATCGGCGACGGATGGTTTCAAGCTCCGTCCAATGTCGGATTCGTAATTTTGGGTTTGCTGTACGGAGAAGGCGACTTTAAAAAATCCATGCTTGCCGCCGTCAATTGCGGGGATGACACGGATTGCACAGGCGCGACGATCGGCTCCGTTCTGGGTATTTTGGGCGGAGTGAAAGGGATCCCCAAGGATTGGCGAAGGCAGGTAGGCGACGCGATCGTAACGGCTTGCATCAATATGGGTATTTCCTGGAATCCGATCACTTCCTGCAAGCAGCTTTCGGAGAGGGTTGCGCGTTTGGCGCCTGCAGTACTGGCAGAAAACAATGCGCAGACGTTTATCGGCAGCGGAAAAACCGTGATCGGCGTTGAGGACGGGCAAGCGCTGCGTTCTTCGGGATTTCGTGAAGCATTTTCCGCGCTGAAACCGTATTCCTTTTCAATGCAGTTCGCTTTTTTCACGGCGGAAGTTATATACCGCGGTGAACCCGTGCTGTGTGCGGGGGGCGAGTCGAGCATAGGGTTAAAGTTATACAACAATGTCAAGGCATATGGAAATCAGCCGTATGATTTGAATATAAAAATTCTTGCACCCTCCTGTTTGGAAACAGACAAAACAGAATTCGGTGTATTTCTGCCGCATTGGTCGCAGCTGACGCAGAAATACGAAACAGAAGAAATCGAAATCAAGGTGCGGGCGAAGGGTGCTTTGCCGCCGAAAGTCCGAATCGTCATTGAAATTACAGCAGAGGGGCATTATACGTCGGGATATGTACCCGTAAATTTTTTGAATCGCGCATAAATTAAACAGAGGTCAGGAGAAATGAAATATAGTTTGCTTGGGGAAGCACTTTCAAATATTCCCTTTGAGGAGAGGACTGAAGAAAACGGACTGCCGTTTTGGCGCAGTGCCAGGAATCCGATCGTTGCCCGCAATCCGATCAAGGGCGTAGCGCGGATCTATAACAGTGCGGTCGTTCCGTTCGGTGCCGGATTTGCCGGTGTGTTTCGCGGTGATACGCTCAACGGTTGGCCGCTTTTATTTGTCGGATTCAGCAAAGACGGATATTCGTTCGATATCCGTGAGCAGCCGATCCGAATGGAATATGAAAACGGCGCACCGTATGAAATGGAATACGGGTACGATCCACGCGCGGTAAAAATTGGAGATACGTATTATATTCTTTGGTGCGACGGGCTTGGCGGACAGCCGACGATCGGGCTTGCCGAAACAAAAGATTTCAAAAAGTTTGTGTTTAAAGGGCATCCTGTGTTGCCATATAGCCGTAACGGCGTAATGTTTCCGCGAAAAATAAACGGTGAATATGTTTTGCTCACGCGTCCGTCCGATCAGGGGCACACGCCTTACGGGGATATTTATCTTTCGTACAGCAAGGATTTGGAATATTGGGGGAAACATCGGCTTGTAATGAAACCGCAAAGTTCATGGGAACGCTTGAAGATCGGGGCAGGTGCTGTTCCCATTGAAACAAGCGAGGGATGGCTGCTGTTGTATCATGGCGTAACGCAGACTTGCTCCGGGTATGTTTATTCGATGGGAGGGGCTTTGCTGGATTTAGATGACCCGTCCAGGGTATTGCATCGTTCAAAGAATTATCTGTTGACTCCGGAAAAAGAATATGAATGCGTGGGATTTGTTCCGAATGTGGTTTTTCCTTGTGCGGCGCTGTCCGATTCCGCAACGGGAAGGCTCGCATTGTATTACGGTTGTGCCGATACGGTTTTCGGTATGGCTTTTTCCACAACGGATGAAATTTTGGATTACATACTAGGTCATTGATAGATCGTCTGTATATATTTTTGAGCGAAGATATATAGAGGGCTCGAACGGTTTTGTTTGAAGAGGAAAGCGGCCTTTCGGGAAGCATTATTTGTTGGCAGAGAGAAAAGGATGAAAGAGGTAAAAATAAAGGATATTATACAAGAGTGGTTGAAAAATATAACGGATGAAGAGGAACTTTCTGCGTTGAAAGCTCTTACGGAAGAGGAAAAGAAGAAGCGTTTCGGCAGTGAACTTCAGTTCGGGACAGGCGGTTTGCGCGGCATTGTAGGGCTTGGCACAAATTGCATGAATGTGTATACGGTGGCGCGTGCGAGCAAGGGGCTGGCAGCGTATATGCGGGCGCATAGCATGAAAAAGGCAGCGATCAGTTACGACAGCCGCAGAAAATCGCAAGTATTTGCGCAGACGGCGGCTTGTATTTTAGCGGCTGGCGGCATGGAAGTTGTGATCGTGCGGGAGCTGATGCCTACGCCGTTTCTTTCTTTTCTGACGAGGGAAGAAAAATGCGATATGGGCGTGATGATCACGGCAAGCCACAATCCTGCGGCTTACAACGGTTATAAAGTTTATAATGCGTCAGGTTGTCAGATCACGGACGAAACGGCAAAGGAAGTTGCGGGATTTATCGGTCGGGAAAGCTATTTCAAAGGGTCTTGGAAAGATTTTTCGGAATATGTAAAAGAAGGGAAGATCGTCTATGCGGCAGAAGAAGCGGAAGAGAAATATTTAAGCGGAATACGCCGTATTGTGGGAGCGGTGGACCTAAGCCATCTGAAAATAGCGTACACGGCGCTGAACGGAACTGGTTACAGACTTGTGCCAAAACTGTTGAAAAGTGCGGGCGCGCAAGTGGTTCTGACGCAACCGCAATGTATACCGGATGAAAATTTTACGACCTGTCCGTATCCGAATCCGGAAAAGAGAGAAGCGCTTGCGCTCGGGCTGAGCAAGGCGAAAGAAGAGGGTTGCGATATTCTGATCGCCACAGACCCGGACGCGGACCGTGTGGGGATCGCCGTTTGCAGCGGCGGAACATATGTAACGTTTACGGGCAATGAGGCGGGACTTTTGTTGACACAATATCTTCTTGAAGAGAGGAGAAAAAAGCAGGAAGACACTTCTCGGCTTCTCATCATCAAGACGATCGTAACGACGAGCCTTGCCGAAAAAATAGCACATGATTACGGAGCAGGCGTGATCAATGTTCTGACGGGTTTCAAGTATATCGGCGAGCAGATCGGGCGATTGGAAGAGAGAGGAGAAGAGGGCAGATTTCTGCTTGGATTTGAAGAAAGTTACGGATATCTGCTCGGAACGCAGGTTCGGGATAAGGATGCGCTGACTGCGGCGCTGGCAATCTGTAAAATGACTGCGGAGTACAAGGCAAAAGGAATCAATTTGAAAGATGCCTTGGAAGCGATCTATGAGAAATACGGCAGGCTGACAAATACATTGCTGTCGTTTTCATTTGACGAGGCGGACGGAAAAGAAAAAATAGGGAAAATCATGTCGCGTTTTCGGAAAGAAAAGCCGATTGAGATATGCGGGAAAAAAGTGAAAGACTGCATTGATTATCTGGACAACGCGAAGACGGGATTGCCGAAATCGGATGTACTGCTTTACGATTTGGGCAATAACGAGAATATTGTGATCCGACCGTCGGGAACAGAACCGAACCTCAAAATATATCTGGCGTTGTATACGGGATTGGAGGAAACGGAAGAATATTTTCGGCTTATTTTCGATAAAAATTTTTAATTCAGGTTTGCAGTCGATCATGTTGCTTATTTTTGCCGTTTTTTGTTTCGGATATTGGGCAGGACAAAAAAATTTTGTGCAAAAGGGCAGAATCTGGTTCAGGATAAAAATAAGATCGACAGCAAAAAAATCGGGCGCACCTTTTCGGTGCGCCCGATTTGACTAAATCAGGAATATTTTGTTACGCAGCAACAACTGTGTAATAAGTTTTATTGGTTGCATCCGTTGTGGATTCAACTTTATATCCCGAATCAGGAAGCAAAGTAATATTCTCGGGTTCATTCGGATGGGACGGGTCAAAATTCGTAAACGTACCACCATAGACAGTTATTTTGGCTGTATTAATGGAACTATCAATATAGTTTAATACATAATATACGTCGTCTTGCATGTTCAAAACACTGAAATCACCGCCATAAACTTCAGCAATAGCAGTATCTTGTATTTGCACAACGCTTATCCCGCCAATAAAAGTTCCGTTTTCGATGATTAATTTACCATTTCCGAGAACTGCGAAAATATAATCAGTTTGGGAAGTTCCCTGTGTTTCAATTTTTCCGTTTCCTGTAATAGTAAGCTGGCAATTGCTTTGTACATGGAAACCGTCATCAACATCATTTGGAATATTTAAAGTGATGGTATGTCCGTTAAGATCAAGATTCATGTAGGACAGAGATGTAGCGTAGCGAGAAGTAAGCTCAAGATCTGCACCTAACTTAAAATATACAGTGTTAGAAGCGAAATAGCTATCTATAAACTTAGATACTTTGCTGTCCAAAAATTGCTGCAAATTTGTGATAATATAAGGGTCTTCTTGAGTACCTATCCCATTGTCGTAAAAGCTTTGGATGCATCTATCTGTAATAATCTCTGTAGAGGAAGTTGCTCCGCTGACAGCATTTTTTAAAGCACAAGTAGTTGCGGTTGGCGTAAAAGGAAGATTGTAAATTGTTGAAGTACCAATATTTGTTACGGATGCACCATCTTCTAATACAATGGAAACAGGGTTACTAAACATTGGATCCGTTGCAATAATCGTTTTAATAGTTGATCCAGTTTCTGCTACAACTTTACCAGATCTGACTAATATTCTGTCTACAGCCCCAAAGACATGCAGCGAATTCATGCCATATTGACCGCCTGTCATTGTACCATTTTGATTTTGTACACCTACCGTTCCTGCAGTACCGTACAGATTGACAGTTGCTGTGCTTGCAGTCGTTGCCCCCAGGCGAATATTAACATCTTCACTGTTGGTCGTGAGATTGATCGTGCCCGTAGCATTGTCAGGTATGGTTACGCTCTCCAATTCGGGGAAGGCACTCAAATCCATGCTGGAATTTACTTCCAAAGAACCGCTTGCAGAGTCGATCGGGAGCTGGGCATCTTCCGTAAGATACCATGAAAAGTTATTGTCGGACGTTTTGTTATAATCATCCGTAATCTTCCAGTATTCCTGGCCGCTGATGGTTTCAGGCGTCAGTGCGTCGCCGTAAACCTTTTTGTTTTCACCGTCAACAAGCGCAAAACGATTGTTTGTTGCGTCCCACACGATATCGTATCCGTCGCCGGTAGGGGTGAGGTTTTCTACCTTATAACCTCCGTCGAGTGCCTGTTGCAAAGCTTCGTCAATCGTGTCCGCACGGTCGCCCATCGCTTCATTCGAAGAGAGGATCGTATTCAGATTCTTAACCGTCTGGATGTCTGCCGATTCGTTGGCACGGTTGACTAAACTGGTAAACGTAGGAATAAGTACCGCCGCCAGAATCGCGATAACTGCTATCACGATCACAAGTTCTGTAATCGTGAATGCGCGCCGCAATGCCGCATTCAAAGAATGGTTCTTCTTTCCTGTGGCTGAAGGCGCATTTGTGTGATGAAATAACATCATATATACCCTCCTGATAATTTTTTTCAATTTGTTTTTTAGGCTAATAATGAGATTATTTTTTGCGAAGCAAAAAATACAGCCGGCTGTGATTTTGATTTGGCTTTCCTTACCATATTTATACATATTTGAATGTTGTTCTATCTGATTTACCAGTACAAATTATATCACAATTATTCATGCATTGCAAATGATTTGAAATATATTATAGCAAATTTTGTTAAAAAATTGAGCATTGCAGCTCTTGACAGACAACTTTTGTCAGTCGATAAAATTAAATTTTATAATTCGGTGTCGGGCGCCAATTATAGTCTCCTTCGGCAATATTTTTATTTGGAATATTTTTAAAATATTACCGTTACCGCTGCCATTTTATAACACTGCCTTTTTCAGCAGAAATGTTCCATTTTATGCAGTCGGAAGCGGTTTTTATGAAATTCCAGTATCCCTTCTTTTTGCATCTTTGCCAATTCTTTGGACAGGGCACTGCGTTCAACATTCAGATAATCGGCCATCTGTTGGCGGTCAAACGGCACGGAAAATTCATTGCTTTCGCGTTTTCTCGCTTCGGCTGACAAAAAAGTCATGACTTTGGCGCGGATACTTTTTGCCGTTATACAAAAAATCCTGTTCGACCACGCCAGGTTCTTCTGCGTGGACAGCAAAAGAAGATTGCTGATCAGTTTGAAATACCAGCTTTTTGTATGGTATTCGGGCGACAGCAGTACGCCGATATTCAGAAATAATATTTTACAGGACTTCGCGGCCGTTACGTCTGCCAGCATGGGAACATTGCAGAAAGCATACGTTTCGGCAAATGCGTCATTGGCGGAAAGACTGTGCAGAATGACACGGTTTCCCCACAGATCGATATTCTCAATATGCACTTCGCCGTAAATTACGATGCCGAATTCTTCGGTGCGGTCTCCCGCATGAAACAGAATACTGCCTTTTTCATACTCTGCCGTCCGAATGCATTTGCAGGACGCCATATCCTGGTATTCTTCCTCGGTGATATTCCGAAACATGACATGCTGAACAGGAAACATAAAAACATACCTTTTTCGTGGTTTAAACAACGTACTTTTTAAAGTGATTGTACTATACTGTAGGCAAGAAGTCAAGGAGGATTACGGAAATGATACGAAAAATCATACAGATCGATGAGGAAAAGTGCAACGGATGCGGAGCATGTGCGTCGGCGTGCCATGAAGGGGCGATCGGAATGGTAAACGGCAAAGCGAAATTGCTGCGGGATGATTATTGCGACGGGCTCGGCGATTGCCTGCCGGCGTGTCCGACCAACGCGATCAGCTTTGTGGAACGCGAAGCGGCTGCGTACGATGCGGCGGCGGTAGCCGAACATCAGAAGAAACGGGGGCAGGTGCATGCGGGCTGTCCCGGGAGCCGTATGCGGGAATTTAATCGTGAGCAGCCTTGCCATACGCAAACGGAAAGCGTTGCCATGCAATCGGAGCTTCGGCAATGGCCTTGCCAGATCAAACTGGTACCTGTCAACGCCCCTTACTTTAAAGGTGCAAAATTGCTCGTCGCGGCAGATTGTACTGCATACGCTTATGCAAATATGCATCGAGATTTCATGCGCGGAAAAGTTACGATCGTCGGCTGCCCGAAGCTGGATCATGTGGATTACAGTGAAAAACTGACGCAGATCCTTAAGGAGAATGATATTCAAAGTCTTACGATCGTGCGGATGGAAGTTCCTTGCTGCGGCGGTCTGGAAATGGCCGCAAAGACCGCCTTGCAAAACAGCGGAAAGTTTATTCCCTGGCAGGTCGTTACGATTTCTGTGGACGGCAAGATCCTGGATTGAATAGAAATCGCAAAAAGAATAAGACTATGGAAGGGCAGGTAAAAAAATGAGCGTTAAAATTAAAAATATCAATCAGTCGGAAATATTTAACTTAAAAGATCAGATATCTTATCAGGAAGGTCAGATCGTCAGCAAAACGCTTGCGCAGAACGGCGCCTTAAGCATAACTTTGTTTTCCTTTGCCAAGGGCGAGGAGATCAGTACGCATGCTTCGGGCGGAGACGCCATGGTAACATGTCTGGACGGTACGGGAAAAATTACGATCGACGGCAAAAGTTATATCCTCAGAGAAGGGGAATCGATCGTGATGCCTGCCGGACATCCGCATGCAGTCTATGGGGAAGAAGCGTTTAAAATGTTATTGGTCGTTGTCTTTTAAAGAGGCGCAAACGCAAAAATAAACAGGGAGGTCATTTTATGAAAGCGGTTGTTGATCAGGAAACGTGTATCGGTTGCGGTTTATGCTGTGAAACGTGCGATGCGGTTTTTCGCATGAACGAGCAGGACAAGGCGGAAGCGTACAGGGAAGCAGATGCGGATAATCAGGACGAAGTGCAAAACGCGATCGACGGATGTCCGGTTTCTGCAATCCATTGGGATGAATAATTTTTGCCCGAATTTTTTATGGCGGAAGAACCTGTCGGAATGGAACATGCCATTCGGAGAGTATCTTCCGCCTGAATAAAAACATACCGCCATAAAGCGGAAGAAACATTCGGGAAAAGGGATTCCGTTTTTTGCGGGAATAAATCGGACGGGGCAATTTTGCCCCGTTTTTCCTTTTTCAGCGAGCAAAGATGTATGGACATTCGGCAGATCATATATCAGACAGCAAAGTGAGGCTGAAGGCATATAAGGCGGAAATACCGAGCCGAAATTGAGGGGAAAGAGCTAGGATAAAATTATTTACAAACAAAGGAAAAAATAGTACAATAAATCGGCTTGAAATAATTTTGTTGCACAGAATGTAAGTATAGAACACGGCAAGGAGAAGTGAATGGTAAGCAAAAAAAGATTACGTACACTGATATTCTTTACAATATTGTTGGCTTTGAGCTGGAGCGCGGGCATTTTCGGTCTGACTTTTGCGTGGGCGGACGGCAATTCTTTTCAGGTGGATAAGATCACGCGTTCGCACGAATATCTGACGCAAGGTTATCTGGACAGTTATGCGGTGGCGCAGGAAAAGGTAAAAAGTTACGAATGCAACGGCTCCAACTGGGGACCGAATGTGCTGGCGCGGGCATTTGACCGCAATTTCGACACTTTTTGGGAAACGAACAGGATCAACAGTGCAAACTTTACGAATACGGTAACGATCGGATTTACGGAAACGGTAAACGTCGATCGGCTGGTTTTTGCCACGCGCAGGGATGATACGGGCAAAGGATTTCCGCTGACTGCAACGTTTTATATATCGGATAACGGCACGGAATTTGAGAAAATCGGCTCCGGTACGGTGGAATTAAATACCAATGTTTTGGTTTATCGGTTCGATAAGGCATACGATTTCCTGTATTTTCGTTTCGAATATACAAATGTGAATGCGGCTTTGGAGCAAAGATGCAGTGCGTCGGAGTTTATTTTCTTTAAACCGGAAGAGGAATGCGTTTCCCGATTGAGCGGGATGTTTGCCGATTATACATGTACGTCGATCGATAAAGCATACACGAACGAGCAGGCAGAACAGGTGATCGACGCCGTCAAACAAACGCAGGCATATGCGCTGCGCGGGGAACTGCAATACCTTGTTTCGCGCGCGGAAGGAATTTTGGATGGGACGGTCATTGCAGACTCGGCGAGGGAATTTACGACAAAACCGGATGAAAACGGAAACGCAACGATCGCAAGACACGGAAATATATCTGCGTATGCCCGCAATACTTTAAAGATGGTATGGCAGGGGACGAACAGGCAGATCACGGGAGTGTGTGCCGTACCTGGCGAAACGCTGGCGGTATTTGTGGAAGCCGAAGACAAGGACCCTTTGCCGACGCTCGTCTTTACACAGCATATCGGCTATTGGAATAAGTGGAAAAGTTCGGAGTACAGCCTGAACCGCGGGCTGAATCTGATCTCTGTTCCGAATCTTTACGATTCTTCCTGGAGCGTCAAGACGAATCCGGGCGGCCCTGTTTATCTTTGCAATCCGTATACGGGAGATCAGCAGAGCGAAAACGTTAAGATCTACATGGACGGCGGGTATACGATCCCCGTTTACCGTGCGGGGGACGATACGGAAGAATACAGGAACGTCCTGACGGAATATTTGGAACGGTATTCGGCAGAGGATACGTACTACAACGACGTAACCGAATTGCAGAGCGATCGTGTGATCCTTACGGTAACGGCGAGCCGTGCGAAATCCTGCTATATCGACGAAGGTGCAGACCCGGAACAGGCCCTCAAAGATTGGGATGAATATCTGCGGGCTTTATATGAGTTTGACGGGGTATCCTATGACCCCGAATCGAAGCATTATGACGCGCGCGCAGAGTATCTGAATGTGAATGTCCGCGTGATGCAGCCTTGGGCGGCGGCTTATGCGTTTACCGAACATGTGGGGATCCAGAAAGGTTCATGGGAGCAAATCTCCTGTTTCGGCAGCGGATTCGGCTGGGGAATGTCGCATGAACTGGGGCACATGATGGATATATCCGAACGTACGCGTTCGGAATTTACGAATAATATGTGGTCGCAGTTCAATAAAACCGCGCTGGACAAAGAAGCCGCCCGCGGCAATTTTACGGAATATCTGAAAGCGACGGCTCCGGACGATAACGAGGGTAAAGCCTATGCGGACAAGGCTTCGGATGCTCTGCCGTGGTGGTGCATTGAAAGCCGTTTCCCGGGATATTGGGGAAGGTTCGATAATTGTTTCCGTTACGAAGACCGAAAAGGATTGTCGGATGCAGAGCTGCACGTTTATTTCAGTTCTTTGGCGGCGGGGATCGATCTGAGTTATTATTTTGAACGGATCGGTTTTGCCTGGAAAACGGCATTCACGGGTTACGACAATGCATCGGCGGCTTTTCGGTCGGCAATGGAAGAGGCAAAGGGGTCGGGCAGGATTACGGAAAATGAGCTCAAACTCTGGTATGTAGACGCGCAGTTTTATAATTATTATACAAAATACGGAGATGAGCTGAAACTGTACAAAGAAAAGGACGGTACGCAGATCCTCAATGTGAGCAAAACGGACACAGGGTATGCGCTTCTGTTGCCGGACGTCAAAGATTTTCGGCATCTCGGGTATGAGGTTCTTCGCAGCGACGGGACGGGTGCGTTTAAGGTCATAGGTTTTACTTACGGGAGAAATTATACGGATACCGCAGCACCTGCCGATGTTACACCCTTGTATAAAGTGCGCGCATACGATCGGGCGCTCGGCTGTACTTCGGAAAGCGAGGCAATGTCTGCTTCGGCAAAAGGCACGGTGGCGAGTGTGAACGGACAGACGTTTACTTCTTTAGCGGAAGCGTTTGCCTCGGCGCCGGACGGCGGGACGGTTTACCTGCTGGAAGATGTCTATGAAACAGGCATCACGGTAACGGGCAGCGTAACGCTGAAACCGCAGGGAAAAAGTGTAACCGTGCGCAGGAATCTGGAACAGGCGATGTTCCGCGTCAACAGCGGGGCGGCTTTGACGATCTGCGGAGAGAACGAGCACACTCTGACGCTGGACGGGATGGATATTTCGCAGGCGGATTCCATGATCATCAGCCAGGGGACATTGGAGCTGGGAGCGGGCGTCGTTTTACAGAACGGAGTAAGCACGGGGAGCGGCGGAGCTGTGCGTATCAACGGCGGGACCTTCCGTGCGGACGGGGCAGTGTTTCAGAATAACCGTGCAAAAAACGGCGGCGCATTGGCGTGTGAAGTGGCTTCGGCAAATGTTGCGCTGACGAATGCCGAATTTTATAAGAATACGGCGACGGAGAGCGGCGGAGCGATCGTCATGTCGTGCCGTCTGAGTGCGACGGATGTCGTATTTAATGAGAACGCGGCGGGTACCAACGGCGGAGCGGTATGCAACCGCAGCGGCGGAATTCTGAATGTTTACGGATGCCTGATGGAGAGCAATACGGCGAATGCGGGCGGTGCTCTTTGGCTGGACGGATTGACAAGTTTGACGGGGAACGGAGCACAAACGACGCAGATCACAAAAAATTCCGCCAAGTCTTACGGAGGCGGCGTATATGTTGCGTCGTCGAATTCGGGCAGGCGAGCGACGTTTTTGCAGGTTTGCTTTTCGGAGAATGCAGCGGAGCGGGGGAGCTGTGTATACGTGAACGGATATGCAACGTTTGGCGGTACGGACGCGGTGATAAAGGCGGAGGGAAGCCGTGCCGACCGAGGCGGAGCAGTGTATCTGTCGGCGCAAAGCAATGCCGTTTTTTCGGGCGGAACATGGGACTGGAGCGGAAGTGCGGCATTTACGGCGGGGAAAGCCCCCGTGTTTACGGCGTTGCCGTCAAATGAGAGTTCGTTTGCGCTGACCTTTTATGTTTCCGCGGATTGGGATGTAACTGCTCCGCTGTTACGCTTTCCGGAGGGAATGAGCGCATCGGGAGTCTGCGAGGAAATGTATGTATATGTCGGAGATGATCTGTTTGATTGCGTTTACGACGAAAGCGATGCGGCGGTCATGGTCGGACAGGAAAAGTTTTACGGTTTGACCGTTCGCGACGCACAAACGGAAGAAACGCAATATTTGAAACCGGGCGCGGAAGCTGAATTGCCGCAGGCGCAGGGCAAAGACGGATACCGCTTTATGGGCTGGCAGTGCGGGGATGCCTTGTTGGCGGCAGGAGATAAAGTCGTGCTGCGGGGTGATATGATGGCGGAAGCCGTTTACGAAAAAGTGTATGTCATTCGTTTCGATGCTCTTTCGCAGACGTATGAAGGGATCGCAGGAGAAGAAGTTGTTTTGCCGTCCGCGGCGGAAAAAGAAGGCTGGAAATTTGTGGGATGGAAAGGCGGAGAAACATTGTATGCGGCAGGAGACAAGATCATCATCCGTGAAGATATGACGTTTGAGGCCGTATATGAAGAGCTGCCGACGGACGAAGATGCGGGATCCGTCCCCGATGCCGACGGCGGACAGGAAAGCGGCGGCGTACCCGGCTGGGTATGGGGCGTTGCGGCGGCTGCGGCCGTCGGTGTTGCGGCCGTTGCGGCGGCTGTCGTTTTGCTGAGAAAACGAAATAAATAAAAGTCGGGAAATTTGCTATTGTATACCGCAGAGCAAAAATTGCTCTGCGGTATGCTATAGCTGCAAAAGTCGGAAAAGGCCCGAATGCGGTAAAATAAAAGAAAAACGGCAAAAATGATGGGGCTGGCTGCGAGAGCTGCGCAATTATAAAAAAATGAAAGAAATTCATAAGGACTTTTTACTGTCATCACCAAAGATACACAAAATAGGCTTGTAAAAGGTTCGGCTTTGTGGTATACTAAAAGGGAACGACGGGCAACGGAAGAAGGGCTGTATCAGGAGGAATACCTATGCCAAAGACCAAAAAGATAGTGAATTTGCCATTGGTAGCTTTGCGGGGAAAGGTAATTTTCCCGCAGACGAGCAATGTGTTTGATGCAGGGAGACTGATTTCTCTCACTGCAATATCGCGTGCGTCCGAACGGGATATGACCTTGTTTGTGAGCATGCAAAAGGATGCGGAAAAAGATGAGATCGTGCCGGAAGATATTTGCAAAGTAGGTACGGTCGTAAAGATCAAGCAGATCGGCAAACTTCCTTCCAGCAATCTCAGGATCAATGTGGAAGGGTTATACCGCGCGAAAGCGGAAGAGATCTACGAAGAGAACGGATGCTTCTTTGCAAACGTTTCGGAGCTGAAATCGGTGCACGGGGATACCGTGTTGGAAGAGGCGTATTTCCGCACGGCGCAGGACGTCATGCGCGATATCCAGATGAGCGACATGCGTTTCCCCAAAGAAGGCGCGGCCGTTTTGGAAAACATAACCGATCCGGATGCTTATATCGGAAATGCGCTTTCGTTTTTGCATATCAAGGAAGACGTGAAGCAAAAGATCCTGGAAACGACGAAGACGGTGGAACGGTTAAAAATTTTTGAGCGTTGCCTGAACGATGAACTGGAGATCGCGAAGCTGGAAAAAAAGATCAGTGCGACGGTGCGCCAGAATATCGATAAAAACCAGAAAGAATATTTTTTACGCGAGCAGCTCAAAGCGATTCATACGGAGCTGGGCGATGATGAGGACGAGAGAGAAACGCTGACCCGTCAGATCAAAGAAAAGCATATGCCGGCGGAGATCGAAGAGAAGGCTCTTAAAGAGATCGCGCGTACGGACAAAATGCCTCCTTCGTCGCCGGAATATACCGTCATTCGCAACTATCTGGATTGGCTGATCGATCTGCCCTGGACGGAGCAAACCAAGGATACGGAAAATCTTGCGGAGGCAAAAAAGATCCTGGACGAAGATCACTACGGTCTGGAGAAGGTAAAAACGCGTATCACGGAATATTTGGCGGTACTGCAGCTGACGAAGAGTATGAATGCACCCATTCTTTGTTTTGTGGGGCCTCCGGGCGTAGGTAAGACGTCGATCGCAAAATCGGTGGCGCGGGCATTGGGCAGAAAGTTTGTGCGCATGAGCCTGGGCGGAGTCAAGGACGAAGCGGAGATCCGCGGACATCGCCGCACGTACGTGGGGGCGATACCGGGGCGCATCATTTATGCCATGAAGCAGGCGGGGAGTATCAATCCCGTAATGCTTTTGGACGAGATCGACAAAGTTTCGTCGGATATGCGCGGAGATCCTGCCAGCGCGTTGCTGGAAGTATTGGATCCCGAGCAGAACACGGCATTCCGCGATCGTTTTCTCGAAGTTCCGTACGATCTTTCCAAAGTCTTGTTTATTACGACGGCGAACACGGTGGATACGATACCGGCGCCTCTTTTGGACAGAATGGAGCTGATCGAACTGAACGGATACACTCTGGATGAAAAACGTGAGATCGCACGGCGGTATCTGATCCCGAAGAAAATCAAGGAGAACGGACTCAAAGAAGATCTGCTGGAAATTACGGACGGTGCGATCACGGCGGTGATCGAAGGATATACCATGGAAGCGGGCGTGCGGAACCTGGAACGGCAAATCGGCTCGATTTGCAGAAAAATAGCCGTACGTTATGCGGAAAACCCGTCAATGGAAAAGCAGACGGTGGATGAAAACAATTTAGAAAGTCTGTTGGGGGTACGGCGTTACAACGATGAACATGCGCAGCTGGACGGAAACGAGGTGGGCGCGGCGACCGGGCTTGCCTGGACGGCGGTCGGCGGTACGACGCTCACGATCGAAGTTTCTGCGATGCCCGGGAAAGGCGAAATACTTCTGACGGGAAAATTGGGCGACGTTATGAAAGAATCTGCACGTGCGGCGATCAGTTATATACGGGCACACGCGGACGAATACGGAATTGAGCCGGAAGTATTTGCGGAGACGGACATTCATATTCACGTGCCAGAAGGTGCTACGCCGAAAGACGGACCGAGCGCGGGCATTACGATGGCGACGGCGATCCTGTCTGCGTTTACACACAAACCTGTGCGCAAAGATATTGCAATGACGGGTGAAATTACATTGCGCGGAAAGGTGCTGCCGATCGGCGGGTTAAAGGAGAAGGCTTTGGCGGCGCATCGGGTCGGGATTAAAAATATTATTATCCCGAAAGAGAATGAAAGGGACGAACAGGAGATCCCCAAGAACGTGCGTGAACAGCTGAATTTTATACCTGCGTCGGAAGTGGGAACGGTGTTCCGCAATGCGATAGTGGGATTGTGAGGTCGGAATGATTATCAGGGATGCAAAGTTCATCACGTCGGCGGCGGATCGGAAAGGGTTTGTCAGACCGGATAAGCCTATGGTTGCCGTGTGCGGGAAATCCAATGTAGGGAAGAGTTCGTTTATCAATATGCTTGCCAATCGCAATAAGCTGGCGCGCACCTCGGCGGAGCCGGGGCGCACGCGGCTCGTGAATTATTTTGATTTCGGCGAGTTTATTCTGGCGGACCTTCCCGGGTATGGCTTTGCGCGCGTCTCAAAGGCGGAAAAAGAGAAGTGGGCGCAGCTTTTGGATGACTTTTTTGCGCAGGATACGATCTCGCATGTGTTTGCGTTGGCGGATATTCGGCATGATCCTACGGCGGACGATCTGTTGATGATTCAATTTTTATATACGGTTCGTTTGCCTTTTACGGTGATCGCCACAAAAGCGGACAAACTCGCAAAGACACGCGTAAAAGATGCGGTTCGGCGGGTGGCTGCGGCCTTTCGGACGGGAGAGGGGAATGTGATTGCCGTTTCCAATGAGACCAAACGAGGCAAGGACGAGGTCCTCGGCGTATTGGATTCCGTCGTGGCGGGCGTGCAAAGCGCCGAAGAAGAAATTTAAAATACGGTTGCAAAAAGGCGGGGTGTATGCTATAATGGGATCAGAATTGGTGGCAGGTGAACATATGAATGCAATTCTGGCGTCCGGGGCGGATATTTTGAGTACGCCTTGGGGAATGGCTGTTTTTATTCTGTTTGACATTGTGGTATTGGTGCTGATCATGGCGCTCAATTATCGCTGGATTTTCAAACGGGTTCTTGATATTTTGTTTTCGGCTGTATTTCTTGCGATATTTTTTCCGTTTTTTCTTGTTTTTCTTTTGGCGGACGCAATTTATAACAAAACGCAGAACGCATACCGGACTTTGTTTACGACAGAATATTATGCAGGTAAAAAGGAAAAGATTATCCGCGTAACGACTTTTTCGACCGAAAGGATCGTCCATGACGAATCGGGAAAATTGCTGCCGTTGGAAGAGCGCATTACAAAGATGGGTAAGGTGCTCAGGGCTTGCGGCATGAAATATTATCCTTGTCTGGTTTCCGTGTTTGCCGGAAGAATGAGTTTTGTGGGACCGCGGCTTATGCTTGTGGCGGATGCGTGCGCCGTTTCCGATGATGCGGCGGAACGCTTTGCTGTACGGCCCGGACTGGTTTCGTCGCTGGAAAAATTCGGAGGCGATGCGCTTACCTATCCGGATATGTTCGAAGAAGATACCGAATATGTGCGGCATATCGGCTTTTTCAAGGATATCGGATATTTTTGTCTGAAAATTATAAACCGTATTCGCGGGGATGCTGTGCGTCGGTACGGCGAGTGTACGGATAAAAATTATATTGATTGGCTTTTGGAAACGGACAGAATAGACGAGGAAGAAGCCAAAGAATATTATGCCACGGCAAAATATCGCAGGCAGAATGTAAAAGAAAAAAGATCAGATTCCGATAACAGGGTTCAGCGCAGTATGTTGCGCTGAACGTCGGCAGTTTTACATATCGGTTTCGTGCGTGCGGTATTGCGCGAAGATTTGATTTTGATGCATGATCGAAAGCCCGTCTGTGCAAAAAATTGCACAGACGGGCTTTCTTAAAACATCACACAAATAAAATAAACTTTAAAAAGTAAACGTGCGGCGTTGCTGAAATAAACGAGCGGCGGCGTTTGCTGTATTCAGATAAGATCAGTCCAGAATTCCTGTTTTTGCAACCGATCTTATGAAAGAGCTCGGAGACATGTTGGTCAGATCTTTGAACTGCTTGGAAAAGTATTGCAATGTATCGTACCCAAGCAGTTCTGCCGTTTCGGAAACGGTATATTTTTCTTCGGTAAGCAGTTGTTTCGCGCGTTCGATCTTCATGCGTATAAACGATTGCATGATACTCTCGCCCGTACGGGATTTATAAATTTTTTTGAGATAAGAAACGGAATAACCGAGTTTTTCGGCGATATTTTGCAAGGTCATGCGTTCTCCCACGCTCTCTTGCAAAACTTTTTGTATATGACCGACGGTCGTATTGTCTCCGACGTTTTCCTTTTTCGGTTTGTCCATGAGAGAAAACAGTACGCCCTCCAAACCTGCTCGGATCGCCTGCAAGGCAAAGGCAGACGCATTCGGACGGAGTGTCAGTTTTTCCTGATAAACGAGATTCATGGGCTCGCTGAATGCTTGTTTGCCGAGAACAACGATCTGGCGGAAGCATTGCCGTGCATAGGCGCAAAGTCTGATCGCTTTCCCCGCGGGCAAATCATGCTCGGAAAAAGTACCGTCAAAGCCTGCGATGATCATATTGGTTCCGCTTTTTGCCGGACGTACATTGTGAAATACGCCGGGAGCATGTATAAATGCCTCTCCCTGATGCAATAAAAAGCGGTTGGAAGAATCGGTGATCTCCGCTTCGCCGGAATCGCAGCATACGATTTCCCAGAACGAATGGGATTCGCCTTCAAAAGAAAAATCCTTTGAGTAAGCGAAATAGTGCAGGGAATAAAGCGTTTCCACGCGCGGATCTTTTTGAATTTTGGTGGGAATATAGGTTGTAATCATCTTGAACCTCTTGTTTTCAGTATACCATAAAAAAGATGGAAAGTGTACCAGAAATTATAAGTTTATGCTGATTTTTTTTATAACTTCCCGCAGGTAAGGAATGATATAATGAGGACGGAATAAAAAGCAGAATGCGGGAGATGAATTATGGAATGCGATTTCAGAAAGATTGTCGGAAATTTTGCTGCGGACGGTGAATTTTTGTCTTGTGAGAGATACGGGGAAGGGCATATCAATGTCACATACAAATTGACCATGCTGCAGGGCGGAAAGCATGTGCATTATATACTGCAAAAGATCAACACGAGGCTGTTCACGGATGTGGGTAAGCTTATGCACAACATTGAACTGGTTACGGATTTTTGCAGGAAAAGCGTAGAAAAGAAGGGCGGAGACCCGATGCGGGAATGCCTGAACATTGTCAGGACAAAAGACGGGAAAAGCTATCTGAAAGAGGGAGAAGCGTATTTCCGAATGTATGTATATATTGAGAATGCAATAACGTATCAGATCGTGCGCAATGCGAATGATTTTTATGAGAGCGCGGTGGCGTTCGGAAATTTTGCGAACCTGTTGGCGGAATTCGACGCGTCGCAACTGTATGAGGTACTGCCCGATTTTCATAACACGAAAAAGCGCTATGATGATTTTAAAAGAGCGGTGGAGCTGGATATATGCGGAAGAAAAGTGCAGGTTCAGCGGGAAATTGACTGGATGGTCGCGCACAGCGGGCTTTGCGGAAAGATTGTGGACAAGATAGCGGCGGGTGAAATACCGCTGCGTGTTACGCACAATGACACGAAGCTGAACAATGTCATGATCGATGCCGAAACGGGCAAAGCTCTTGCGGTTATCGACCTGGATACGGTCATGCCCGGATCTCTTTGTTATGATTTCGGGGACAGTATCCGCTTCGGGTGCAACAGTGCGGCAGAGGATGAGCCCGACCTTGAAAAGGTGCATTTCAGACCGGACCTTTATGAAACGTATCTCAAAGGGTATCTTTCGGCGGTCGGAACTTCGATCACGGATTCTGAAAAAGAGAATTTGGCGATGGGAGCCATCTTGATGACGTATGAGTGCGGGATGCGTTTTCTGACCGATTATCTGGAAAACGATGTCTATTTCCACACGACGCGGGAAGGACAGAATCTGGATCGCACGCATACCCAGATGCGTCTTGCGGACGAGATGCTGGAAAATTACGATTCGCTTCAAAAATTAGCAAACGTGAGGTAAAATAATGGTAGATGCAGGCAAATGGTATTTTTTGAAAGAGAACGTTTCGGGAAGGGAAGACGAGGGTTGCCGTGTCCGCATGGATGTCGGTGCCGATGCGCTTGTTTTTTGCTTTGAGGTTTCAGATACGGCGATCGTAAGCCGTTTTGCGCATGATAACGAAGATATATGGCAGGATGACGCTGTAGAGGTATTCATATCGCCGAACGGAGATCGCAAAAATTATTTGGAGCTGGAAGTATCGCCGTATGGGGTGCGTTTTTTCGGAGAAGTGAGCAATGAGGACGGGAAAACGCCGAAGTTGAAAAAAATCGCGCCGGAGTTTTCTGCCCGAGCGATGGAAACGGAAGGCGGATATCGCGTTGTGATAAGTATACCGTATACGTCGATGAAGGGTTATGATGCGGATAAATGCGTTTTAAATGCTTTCCGTCTGGATAAAAAGGCAGACGGAAGGCAGCTGTTGTATGCATTGAATCCGACTTTATGCGAAAGTTTTCATCGTCCGGCGTATTTCGTGTAAGCAGGACGCCTGCGTGGTGTTTACTTGCTTTTTCTGGGGGATTGTGATAAAATGAAGAAAAGAACGGATCTTTACAGATCCGTATTGCAGGGGAGAAATTGGCAATGAAATTGAACGGAAATGCAATTGTGTTTGTACCGGACGGAAAGGCGGAAAAGGAAGCGTTTTCGCGTATTACGCACCTCGCCGTTTCGGCACACCAGGATGATATTGAATTTATGGCGTACGCGCCGATCGCGGAGTGCTTTGGGAAGGAAGACAAGTGGTTCGGAGCCGTCGTTACGACAGACGGAGCCGGCAGTCCGCGGAATGGTTTGTATGCCGACTTTACGGATGAGGATATGAAAAAAATCCGTATCAGAGAACAGAAAAAAGCGGCATATGTCGGCGAATATGGCGTACAGGTATTGTTGGGACATCCGTCGCGTCAGGTCAAAGATCCGAAAGATACGGAAATCGTTAAAGAATTTGTACAGATCTTCCGTGCGGCGCGTCCGAAATATGTTTATATGCACAATCTTGCGGATAAGCATGAAACGCATGTCGGCACGGCTTTGAAGGTGATTGCGGCGCTCAGACAGCTGAATGAGGACGAACTCCCGGAAAAAGTTTACGGCTGTGAAGTCTGGCGCGATCTGGATTGGGTATTGGATGAGGAAAAAATATATATGGATTGCGGTCCGCATCCGAATATAGCGCGCGCGCTTTCCGGAGTGTTTGACAGTCAGATCGTCGGCGGAAAGAGATATGAGCTGGCGGCGGAAGGGCGCCGTGTGGCAAATGCCACGTTTTCGGCGAGCCATGCCTGCGATACTTACACGGGACTCAATTACGCCATGGATCTGACGCCTCTTATCAAAGATAAATCGCTGGATATTGCAGAATATGTGGCGGGATTTATCCGTCGGTTTGAAAACGAAGTGCGGTCGACAATAAAAAGGTTTACGGAGGAATGAGGAAATGAACTATACGGAAACTTTGATGTGGCGTGAATTGAACGAGGCGCCTGCTGTTTTGAAAGTTTTGCAGGAAAAAAGTTCGGCGGTACTGCAAGAGATCGTCAAAGCGGTGAAAGAATCGCAGATCACGAACGTCTATACGGCGGCGCGCGGTACTTCCGATCATGCAATGATTTTTTTCAAATATCTTGCCGAGAGCCTTTTGGGACTTCCTGTGGCGTCAGGCGCGCCTGCCGTAGAAACGATGTACGGCGGCAAATTGGACCTTCGCCATTCGCTGGTGATCGGCTGTTCACAAAGCGGAAAAGCTGCGGACGTAATGGAAGTTGTGAAGAGTGCGAACGAGTGCGGTGCCGTAACGGTGGCGATCACAAACGATGAAACGAGTCCGCTGGCAAATCTGGCAAAATATCATCTTTGCTGTTTTGCGGGAGAAGAAAAAAGTGTGGCGGCCACAAAGACATTCAGCGCTCAGCTCTATCTTTGCCTGTTGCTTGTATATGCTCTTAAGGGCGATAAAAACGTACCTGAAATCGGTGCAATGCTGGAAAAGGACCGTGCGGCGATCGATGCGGCAACGGACGCCATGGCAAAAGATTTTATAAACGTTCAGGAATGTTTTATCCTTGGCAGAGGTATTTCATCTGCACTTGCTTTCGAATGCGGGTTAAAATTGCAGGAAACCTGCTATATCCGTGCACGCGCTTATCACAGTTCGGATTTTTATCACGGCCCCATGGCGATGATCGGCAGCGGAACGAAAGTGATCCTGTTTGCCTCGGCGCATTCTTTGGCGGGAGCGTCTGAAGATGTGCATCGGGAAGATTATCTGAAAAGTGCGGAGAAAATGTGCGAGCTCGGAGCCGACCTGTATGTGATTACCGATGATACAAAGAGTTTTGCAAATATGAAAGTTCATGTCGTACAGGTTCCTGGCGGCCAGCAGGAGAGTGAAACGGTCTTTTCTTTTGCGTTGGCGGCTCAAATGCTTGCCTGCAAAGTCAGCTGCGGCAAGGGATTGACGCCCGATCATCCGAGAGCGCTGAAAAAAGTAACCGTAACAAAATAATCGTAAATTTTGTTGACGTATAGTGCGGAATTTAAAAAGCGGCGCATTGTTGTAACAATGCGCCGCTTTTTGTAAAGCTGTGTTGTGAATGCTTAAGATTGGGCTGCTGCCGGGAACAAAAAAAGGTAGGAAACGCAAACTTCCTATGCCAAAGAACGGGATTTTATATTATACAAAAGAATTTGCCCAAAAATCGCTATCATAAACAACGGGCGGATAAATTTCAGAAGAAAAAAACAGCGAATTTTTCAGTTGAAAAATTTTTAAAAATTTTTTATAATGATAAACGTGCTTTTAGGATAAAAGCAAGCAGGAGGAAAAAATGAAAGAATTTATCTGGGGCGTTGCAACGGCGGCGGCACAAATCGAAGGGGCTTTTGATGAAGACGGAAAGGGATTGAACATTTGGGACGTGTTCAGCCGTATTCCCGGTACGATTCGCAACGGCGACAGGCCGGACGTTGCCTGCGACAGCTATCACCGCTGGAAAGAAGATGTGAAGCTGCTGAAAGATTTGGGGGTAAACGGGTATCGGTACTCTGTTTCCTGGGCGCGGGTCTTGCCGGAAGGAAAGGGAAAAATCAATCAGAAAGGACTGGATTATTATCGTCGTCTCACGGATACGCTGGCAGAGGCGGGAATTGCCCCCAACATTACGCTGTATCATTGGGACTTGCCTTACGAACTGGAAAGACTGGGCGGATGGTTAAATCGGGATATTGCAGAATGGTTTGCGGATTATGCAGATATCATCTTTAAAAATATTCCGAATGCGGCAATGTTTGCGACGCATAACGAACCGATTGCGACGTATGTAGGGTATGCGCTCAAAGGTTTTGCTCCGGGTTTCGGGCTTGAAAAATATGGGCGCCAGGCAAATCACAACTTATTGCTTTCGCACGGAAAGGCGGTTGAGCGCTTCCGTGCAAGCGGGAACAAAGCGAAAATCGGGATTGTGGTGGATATCTGGAACAGAGTTCCGGCAGACCCGGAATCAGAGGCTGACGTACAGCTTGCGAAGGAGCAGAACGGGCTTGCTCACGGAAGTTATCTTTCGCCGATATTTTGCGGGGAATACAATAAATATGTGGAAGCGATGCTCAAGCGTGAAGGCATTGAAATTGAACGCAAGGAAGAGGATCTTGCGCTGATCGGAGCGCCGCTGGATTTTTACGGGCTGAATTGCTATAATCGTGTGGTCGTAAGTTCGCGTCCGGACGTCGATGTGCGGAAAGTGATAGCGCAAAACGGCGGAAATTTTTTGGATAACGGAAATGAATTGTATCCCGACGCGATTTATGACGCTCTGAAAGTGGCGCGGGACGAATATAAGATCAATATACCTATATATATTACCGAGAACGGCGTCGGGTTTGAAAAAGAAAAAGTCGAGGACGGGAAAATCTGTGATGAACAACGCGTTGAATACCTCAAGAGTGCTTTTGCTTCAATAGGAAAGGCGTTGAAAGAAGGATTTGACGTTCGGGGATACTTTTTGTGGTCTTTGATGGACAATTTTGAATGGAACGCGGGATATTCCATGAAGTTCGGGCTTTATACGCGGGGCAGGCAGAAAAAAGCGAGCGCAGATTTTTACAAAGACTGGATTTCGGCGCACCGAGACGGAAAATGCTGAAAAAATCTAAAAGATCGGGCCGCGGTGTCTTGTCGTGCATAATGGAAAGCTTTTTGACTTTTGCGGAGCAAAGATGACTTCCTAAACATAAATTTAATTCGAAATATTTTTTCCTGGTACAGAAAAAACGGTTTAGTAAACAACGTAAATATTTTTGAACGGAAGCCGCAGTGTATAAGCTTGTCCGTAAAGCGGAAAGCGAACTTTTGCAGGGCTTTTGTTTAGTGCAGAGGGCACCCCGTCGGGGTGCCCTCTGCGCGGAAAATAAAACAGGTATTCCGTAAATGTGTATTTCCGTTCCGTATTATCATGGATTTTTTCTAAAGAAAGGAAAGGTTTCAAAGGCAAAAGCAAAGAATCGGCGTATGAATTCTGGGACGAAGGATTTTTGCATAATTTTTGCGGGGTGCGGCAAAATAACGGTATGCAGTGCGGACAGACGATTTTTTTTAAAAACAAGCCGAAAATCATTGCGGCGTCGACGGTAGCGGGACCGAAAGAATGTGCGGGAATTGTAGGTAAATATGTGGATTATCCTTTGTCGGACGACATGTTTGCGGAAAGCACCTTTGAGAGAGCGGAGCGCAAAATGCTGTTATATGCTTTGCGCAGCAGTATGGAAAAAGCCGGATTGAAAGAAGGCGCCGATGTGATTCTTTCGGGAGACTTATTAAACCAGATCATATCGGCGTCGTTTGCCGCGCGCGAAACGGGGCTTCCTTATTTAGGGATTTACGGGGCGTGTTCTACGATGAGCGAAGGTTTGCTGCTTGCTTCTGTTTTGGTAGACGGCGGTTACGCAAAAACGGCTGTAGCAGCGACGGGCAGCCATTTTGCGTCGGCGGAAAGACAATACAGATATCCGTTGGAACTTGGGACAACGCGTCCGCCGCAGTCGCAATGGACGGTAACGGGTGCGGGAAGTGCGGTCGTTGCGAGCGAAGGGAAAGGTCCCTGTATTACCAGTGCCACGGTCGGAAAAGTGGTGGATTTCGGGGTTTCTGATGTCAACAATATGGGGGCCGCAATGGCGCCTGCTGCCTGTGATGTCATTCTGGCGCACCTTAAAGATACAAAGAGAGACCCCGGGTATTACGATCTGATCTTGACGGGAGATCTCGGAGTGTTGGGAAGTCGGATCGTGCGGGATTTGGTGTGGGAGAAAGGTGTAGATATTTTTGAAAACCATAACGACTGCGGAGCCATGATTTATAAGCATGCGGAAGACGAATTTCAAGGCGGAAGCGGCGCAGGGTGCTGCGCTGTTGTGTTCAATTCTTTTATTCTGCATCAGATGGAACAAAAAAAATTGAACAAAGTATTGTTTGTTGCGACGGGAGCTCTGCTTTCTACGGTATCTTCCGGGCAGGGAGAGACGATCCCATGCGTCGCGCATGCCGTCTCGGTGGAAAATATCGAAGTCGAATAAAATACTTTAGAAACGATAATAAGCGGGGTGAACCGAAGTGGATAAGTATTGGGATATATTGTTGATGTTTGTCAAAGCATTTGCGGTGGGAGGACTCATATGTACAGTTGCGCAAGTGGTCATCAACCTGACAAAATTGACATCAGGAAGGATTCTTGTCTTTTTTATGTTGTCGGGTGTCGCGCTGGAAGCGTTGGGACTGTACGGATATCTGGTTGATTTTGCAGGTGCGGGTGCAACGGTGCCGATCAGCGGATTCGGGTATTTGCTGGCAAGGGGCGCAATGCTCGGAGCTCAGCGCGGTTTGTTCGGAGCACTGACGGGCGCTTTGACAGCCGCAAGCGCCGGAGTTACGGCAGCAATTTTGTTTGCCTTCCTGTTTGCTCTGATTTTCCGTCCCAAGTCGAAAAAGAATTGACCATTTTTTTCAGAACAAAATAGTACGGATTTGGAAGAGATATTTTTCGCCGATTGAAACTATTGTAAAAGAGCCGCGGCGCGCAAGTTTTGCGCGCCGCGGCTCTTTCAATGCAATGTGTAAAAAACAAAGATGTTTTACAAAACGTATCTTTAAAAACGTAAGGACGATAAAAGGCAGAACCTAAAAAAGCGGTGTATTTTTGCAGATAAATTTTTATAAAAATGTGTACAAATTTAAAGGAAGGTGCTATAATAAACGAAAACAGGCTGAACCGTCCGTACGGACGGAAAAAAAGAACCTGCAAAACGGAGGCAATAGATGAAAATAGCGATCCCATATGAAGACGGGGAAGTTTATCAGCATTTTGGTCATTCCGAAAAGTTTAAGATTTATACGGTTGAAAACGGAAATGTTTCAAGCGAAATTGTGGATACGGAAGGCACGGGGCACGGCGCGCTTGCGGGATTTTTAAAGGCACGTGGCGTAGATGTTCTGATTTGCGGAGGTATCGGAGGCGGTGCGATCGCGGCGCTTGCGGCGGCGGGGATCCGTGTTTTCGGAGGAGTCGAAGGCGAGGCGGATTCTGCGGCGGAAGCATTTTTAAAGGGAGATCTCTCGTACGATCCGGATGTGAAATGCTCGCACCATGAGCACGGACATGATGAGGGACACTCCTGCGGTGAACACGGCTGTCATGCGGAGGATCATTCCTGCGGCGGATGTCATCACTGAGTCAGGTTGGTGCGGATAAATCAGAAAAAAGATAGCACGGAGAAAGGCGGAAGCGGAATGCAGAAAGCGGAAAAATTTTCTTTTTACAAAGATCTGAAGGAAGAAGATCGGCGGCTGGTGCGGGAAAATCTTCGGGAATACATATTTCATCGCGGCGCTCAGGTCTATAACGGGGATTGTACGGGGCTTTTGTATGTGGAAAGCGGCAGAATCCGCGTATATACTCTTTCGGAAACAGGTCGTGAGATCACGTTATACAGAATTTCGGAGGGAGGGATCTGTCTTTTCAGCGCATCCTGCGCGCTGCACGGCATTGACTTTCATGTTTTTGCCGTTGCGGAAACGGAGGTGCGGCTGCTACTGATCCCTGCAGAAATTTATAAAAAACTTGCGGAAAAATCGCTTGCGGTGAACGGGTTCACGAGCGGATTGATGGCGCAGCGCTTTTCAGAAGTAATGTGGGTGCTCGACGAGGTGTTGAACAAAAAATTTGATGCGCGCCTGGCGGCGCTGTTGCTGGAAGAGGAAGCGTATGCAGGCACTCCTGATTTAAAAATTACGCACGAGCAATTGGCTTCGCATCTGGGAACGGTTCGGGAAGCCGTGTCAAGAATGCTCAAATACTTTGAATCGGAAGGGCTGGTAGAGCTTTCCCGCGGCACGATCCGCATCGAGGATGCCGAAGGGTTGCGAGATATTTCTGAAAAACAGTAAAACTTCCGTAAAATTTCCTTCAAAAAGAAAATGATTGTTTAAAACAGGTTCGGCTTTTTCCGGGCTTGTTTTTAATAAACAGGATGAAATGTTTCTTTTTGCGTAGGGATGCCTGAAAAATGCTGCTTTGAAAATACAACTACCCGTGCGCAAAATTTTAAAAATAAAAAAATTTTTTTGTATGTGTAACATTGTTACGGAAAAAATCCGAAATTCAGGGTATACTGTGAACATAAAAAGAATGAAAACCCCGAAGGAGGAAAAAACAATGGCAGTCGAAAAAATCACGGACAGCAATTTTGAGGAAAAAGTTTTAAATTTTAAAGGAACGGTGCTTTTAGATTTCTGGGCGACCTGGTGCGGACCTTGCCGCATGATGAGCCCGGTCGTGGATGAAATTGCGGCGGAGCATCCTGAAATTCTGGTCGGCAAAGTAAATGTGGATGAGGAAGAGGCGCTGTCTGCGCGGTTTAAAATATTTTCCATCCCGACATTTATTGTCTTAAAAGACGGAAAGGTTCAGGCGCAGACGGCGGGTGCGCGCCCGAAATCGGCGCTGGAATCACTTTTATAAAATTCAGCGCCCGGATATTGGACGGTATAGGAACTGCTCGTCGTAAAAATAAAGAATTTGGAAGGGAAAAAACATGAAAGTTGTGATCATAGGCGGAGTTGCGGGCGGCGCAACGGCGGCGGCACGCCTTCGCCGTTTGGATGAAACGGCGGAGATCGTTGTACTGGCGAGAGGCGGATTTGTTTCGTATGCGAATTGCGGCTTGCCGTATTATATCGGCGGAACCATAACCGAGCGCAGGAAACTTACTTTGCAGACTCCGGAGAGCTTTAAACGCCGATTCAATGTAGACGTGCGTGTTCGCAGCGAAGCGGTGCAGATTTTGCGCGATAAAAAGCAGGTTTTGGTGCGGGAAGCGGACGGCAGGGAATATCTGGAAAGTTATGATAAACTCATCTATGCACCGGGAGCGAAGGCGATACGGCCTGCGTTTGTCGGCAACGATGAACGGATTTTTACGTTGCGTTCCGTAGAAGATACGTACAAGATCGACGATTTTATCAAAGAAAATTCCCCGAAGACGGCGATCGTGGCAGGCGGCGGATTTATCGGGCTGGAAACGGCGGAAAATCTGACAGAGCGCGGGATCAAAGTAACGCTTTTGCAGATGGAAGAGCAGGTGATGCCGCCTTTCGATTATGATATGGCGTGTATTCTGCATTCGCATATGCGGCAGAAGGGGATCGATCTTCGCTTGCTGAACAAGGTTGCGGATCTTTGCCCCGAAGAAGACGGGATCACGGCGGAAATGGAAAATAAACCTTCCGTAAAAGCGGATATGGTCATTGTGGCTCTGGGAGCGGTTCCGGAAACGCAGTTGGCGGCGCAGGCAGGTTTGGAGCTTGGCCCCAAGGGTTCGGTGATGGTAGATGAACACATGCGCACATCCGATCCGGATATTTATGCGGCGGGCGACGCGGTGTGTGTGAAAAATTTTATAACGCAGGCAGATACGCTCGTGCCTTTGGCAGGACCTGCGAATAAGCAGGGCCGTATTGCGGCGGACAATATCTGCGGAATACCTTCCCGTTATACAGGCGCGCAAGGTTCTTCCGTTTTGAAGATGTTTGATCTTACGGCGGCGGCAACGGGACTTAATGCGCGTGCGGCAGGTGCTGCAAAGATACCGTTTGACAGTGTATTGCTCTTTACGCCGAACCATGCGACGTATTATCCCGGGGCGAAAAATATGACTTTGAAAGTTTTGTACGATACCAGGGACGGCAGGATCATAGGAGCGCAGGCGATCGGATTTTCGGGTGTTGACAAGCGTATCGATGTTTTGGCTGTCGCGATCCGGGCGCATATGACGGCTGATCAGCTGACAGAACTGGATCTTGCATATGCGCCGCCCTATTCATCGGCGAAAGATCCCGTGAATATGGCAGGATATGTGATCGGCAACTGTATGAGCGGTCTGGTAAAACAGCATACCTGGCAGGATATGCCGACACTTTTGAAACGGCATGATATCATCTTGCTGGATGTACAGACCAAGGAAGAATACCAAGAGGCTCACTTTGAAGGGGCGGTGAATATTCCGGTAGACGAACTGCGTCAAAGATTGGGAGAACTGGATAAGACAAAACCGATCTATGTCAATTGTTACAGCGGACTGCGCAGTTACATTGCCTGCCGCATTTTGACGGCAAACGGATTTACCTGTTCCAATTTGTCAGGCGGTATGCGCTTTTACCGTGTGGTGGAAGAAGGCGGCGTTTATGACGGACTGCCGCGCCATCTGTGCGGTTTGCCTTGCGATTAAAAAATATAAGTAAATTTTTATCTTGCGACAAACATCTTTGTTCATCGATATAAGAAAAGCTTTTCCCGACGAAACGATTGATTTTTGCTCGGCCGTATATGTTAAAACAGTCTAAAACAAATGTTGCTATAGAAATGGAAGCCGCCGGAAGGGTATGCCTTTCGGAGGCTTCCATCGCTGAAAAAAGTTTGAAAAATGTACGTGAGAAAGATCAAAGAATCAAAAAAATTTCGCAAAATCGGAAGGAAAGAATTATGATGCGGCAAACGTGTATGGAGCGGAAAGACAAATACTGTAAGCGGGGTCGGTTGACAAAGAAGTTGGGGTATGTTATACTGCAAAGAACCAGATTCGTAGGTCAGAAGAGACTGTTTTTGCGAATTTTTTGCAGAGTGCCGGGAAAGAGTTGAAAAATCCGAAAGAATATGCTATACTGATAATATAGTATATAGCGGACGGCAGAGAAGATGAGAAGCCGGCAATTCTGAGGGCAAACGGTAGTTTGCCTTGGTTTTGCCGGCTTTTTTTGTTGCCGTGTAGGAGGACTGAATGTTTGATGCAATCATCATCGGCGGCGGAGTGATCGGTGCGATGTGCGCAAGGGAACTGACCAGGTACAGAGTGAAAGTGGCGGTAGCGGAAGCTGCGGACGATGTCTGCGCGGGTGCGAGTCGGGCAAACAGCGGGATTGTGCATGCGGGGTTCGATGCGCCGTACGGATCCCTGAAAGCTAAGTTTAACATAGCGGGAAACCGTGCAATGGCCAAAGTTTGCGAAGAGCTGTGTGTGCGGTATCAGAACAACGGTTCGCTGGTTGTGGCGCACGGACCTGAAGAAGAACAAAAACTGCGTGAATTATTGGAGCGCGGACTTAAAAACGGGGTAACGGGTCTTGAAATTTTGGATAAAACGGTTTTGGCGAAGATGGAACCGAACCTTGCGGACGATGTTACTTCGGCTCTGTATGCTCCGACGGGCGGAATTGTTTGTCCCTTTCAGCTGACCATTGCCGCAATCGGCAACGCGATGGACAACGGCGCGGAACTTTTTACGTCGTTTTCTGTCTGTGCGGCGCGAAAAACACAAACCGGCTGGAAGATCTCATCGAAAGACGGCAGGGAACTGGAAGCAAAAATCATCGTAAACTGCGCAGGCTATGGGGCGGCGGACATTGCCCGCCTGTTCGGCGACGATTCGTTTGAAATAGGTGCGCGCAAAGGCGAATACATGCTTTTGGATAAATCTTGTGCTGCGTTTGTGCGTCATACGGTTTTCGGCCTTCCCACGGCGGCAGGAAAAGGCGTTCTGGTTTCACCCACGGCAGACGGTAATATTTTGGTCGGGCCTACATCCGTAGAAGAGGATACATACGATACATCTACGCGCATGGAAGGGTTTGTGCAGATCCGTGAGAAAGCGGAGACGATGATGAAAAATATTCCTTTCAGGGAAGTGATCACATCGTTTGCGGGCGTGCGCGCGTACTGCAATCGCCATGATTTTATTGTGGGCGAAAGCGAGATCGCGAAAGGAGTTTTTCATGCGGCAGGCATAGAATCGCCCGGTCTGACCAGTTCGCCGGCGATCGGAAGTTTCCTGGCGGAAAAGATTGCCGCGCGGTTGGATGCGAAACGCAATCCCGACTTTCAGCCAAAGCGAAAAAGTGCCGAATGGTTCAAGCATTTGAATACAGAAGAGCAGAATCGGATCATTCAAAAAGATCCTGCGTTCGGTCATATTGTTTGCAGGTGTGAAGAGGTAACGTTGGGTGAGATTTTGCAGGCGCTTCGGCAAAATCCGAGAGCGCGTACGATCGACGGCGTAAAATTGCGGACGAGGGCAGGCATGGGCAGATGTCAAGGCGGCTTCTGTCAGCCGTCCGTATTCAATCTGATCATGAGAGAATACGGTTATCGTGCGGAAGAAGTAACGAAAAACGGCGGAAAATCATTTGTGATCACGGGAGGTGAAATCTGATGGAACGCGATCTTGTGATCATCGGAGGCGGCCCGGCAGGACTTGCTGCGGCCGTTGCGGCGTACGATGCAGGCGTACATGATATTGTTGTCATTGAAAGAGAGTCGAGACCCGGAGGCGTTTTGAAACAGTGCATCCATAACGGTTTTGGGCTGACACGCTTCAAAGAGAGTATGACAGGCCCCGAATATGCTGCAAGATTTGTCAAGGAAACGAAAGCACGTGGCATAGAAATCATGACGAATACTTTTGTTGTGGATCTGTCCGCGGACAAAACGGTTATGTGCCGCAACGAAACAGGTGTGTTTACTGTTCAGGCAAAGGCAGTTATTCTTGCCATGGGTTGCAGAGAGCGCAGCAAGGGTGCGCTGAATATTGCGGGAACACGTCCCGCGGGATTATTCAGTGCAGGGACCGCGCAGAAATATGTAAATATTTACGGATTACTGCCGGGGAAGAGAGTTGTCATTCTCGGCTCGGGAGATATCGGGCTGATCATGGCGCGGCGCATGACGTTGGAAGGAGCGAAAGTGGAGTGTGTTTGTGAGATCATGCCGCATTCGAGCGGATTGCGCAGGAATATAGCGCAGTGCTTGGATGATTTTAATATTCCGTTGTATTTAGAGCATACCATCACGCAAATTCACGGGAAAGAGCGTGTGGAAGGCGTTACGATCATGCAGGTGGACGGACAAAAGAACCCCATCGAAGGGACGCAGCGATATGTGCCTTGCGATACGGTATTGTTTTCCGTGGGGCTGATTCCGGAAAATGAACTGACTAAGAAGGCGGGGATCGCATTGGACCCTCGCACAAAAGGTGCAATGGTGGACGGTTCCCGCGAAACGCAGACGGAAGGAATTTTTGCCTGCGGAAATGTGCTTCATGTGCACGATCTCGTGGATTTTGTTTCGGAAGAGGCGGAGATCGCCGGAATCGGGGCGGCCGATTATATTCGGAACGGACAGAAAAAAAAGACGTATATTCCTTCGGTGGCGGGAGAGAATGTGTCCTATGTTTTGCCGCAGCAAGTCGACGCGGCGTCGGAGAAGGAACAGAAGATCTATTTTCGAGTGCGTTCGGCATTCCGCAATGCAGTTATTCGGGTGCAGGCGGGTGAGTATGTGAAGCGGCTGAAAAAATTAGCCGTTGCCCCCGGTGAGATGGAGAACGTGTTGCTGCCTGCAGGGGTTCTCAGCAGTGCAAAAGAGGTGCGGATCGACGTTGTAAGAGCGGAGGAGTGAGCATGGAAGAAAGGAAATTGGTTTGTATCGAATGTCCGCGCGGGTGTGATCTTGTCGTGCGGTCGGAAGGAAATCAAATAGACGTAAGCGGAAATTTCTGTCCGCGCGGGAAAAAATATGCACAAGCGGAAGTAGTGTGCCCGCGCCGTGTTCTGACAAGTACTGTTCGTGCGAGGTTTGGAATGATCCCTGTCCGTACGGACAAAGAAGTGAAAAAAAGCGAGATGATGAAATGGATGGCGAAGATCCGAGCACTTCGCATAGACCGTGATGTGGAGCAGGGGGAGATCCTCCTTGCGGATCTGGACGGCGAGGGTACAAATCTGATCGCCGCTGCGGCGTACCGTAATCAGGAGGCAGACAATGTTGCGTTTTGATAATCCCGTCATAGCGGCGGTGCGCAATCGCGCCCAATTGGAACAGGCTATGCAATCGAATGCGGAAACGGTATTCGTTTTGAAAAGCAATCTTCTGGAGATCGACAGTATCGCAGAGAATAAACATGGCAAGCGCATTTTTATTCATGCGGATATGTGCGAAGGAATCGGAAAAGACAAATACGGTTTTGAATATCTCAAGCGCAAGGGCATCGACGGGATCATCAGCACAAAGGTAAGCTGTATTCTTGCTGCGAAACAGGTCGGATTGCATACAGTGCATCGTTTTTTCCTGATCGATTCCGCATCGGTGCAGACCGCATTGGACAGTGCCGCCGCATCGCGTCCTGATTGTGCCGAGGTAATGCCGGGTGTCGTCGCCAAGGAGATCGCACGTTTTCGCAAGGATCTTGACGGAGTTTCTTTGATTGCGGGAGGACTGATCGAAAGCAAACAGGATGTTATCGCGGCATTGAAAGCGGGTGCCGACGCGGTTTCTACAGGAAAACAGGATCTTTGGAGCGAATAAAATTTAAGTAAACATTTGAAAAATCAGAATCATAAAGAACAAAAAGGAGAGGCGCCTGCGGAAAACCGCAGGCGCCTCTCCTTTTCAGAAAATATAAAATTTTGACACAGAGTTTTTTATATTGGGGTCGAAGCGATCGTTTTCGCCGAAAACTTTTACACTATGCAGCAGCCGCCGGCAAATAAAAATTTGCCGGCGGCTGCCTGACCATAAAATAACTAAAACATGTACAACACGTAAAACTCGTAAAAATGTAAAATAAGGCAGTGCAGGGGAAGAAACTTACTTAAGAATACAACTGCAGCAGTTTTTGTGCGCGCAATTTAAGGTCTGCTGCAAGTTCGGAAGGTTCCAATACCTGAATGCTGTCTCCGAAGCTGAGCAGTTTTGAAAGCAGCACGTCTCCGCCGGGGAGAGTGGCGGTTGCAAAAAAGTTTCCGTTTTCCTCGCGGATATTGTCCATACCCAGCCATTCTTCCAAATCGGGCAGGGCTTTTTCGCAGACGGAAAGGCGAATATGGATGAGTTCCGTATTGGCGAAATTAAATTTCAGGGGCAGATTGTTTTTATCGAAACTTCTTTTCGTAAATGTTTCTCCCGTATTCCGGGCACTGCGAATTCTTCCTACGCGGAAAAGTCTGAAATCGTTGCGGGTTCGGCACCACGCGTATATATACCAGATATTTTGTTTATAAACAAGCAGATGCGGTTCGATTGTGCGGCGGGTTTGCTGTCCGCTTCTGTCCGTATACAGAACATCCAGACACATACAGTTTTCGATGGCGTCTTCAAAGACCTGAAGTTTGTCCGAAAAATCATAGACGTCCCCCCATGTTCCGCTGTCGACAAGGATATTTCCGGAAACACTCAGGTCGCGGCTTCCCGTCTTTTGCTGCATGCCGAGTTTTTCCAGCGCCGATTTAACGGATTCGGTCGGCAGTTGCTCGTACAGCGCGCTCAGCGCATTTACGGCCGCCGCCAGTTCGTCTTTGGTAAAGAAATTTTCCGGTAGTCTGTATGTATCGGGCAGGAATATTCCGCCGTTTCGTCCGCGTATAATATCCAAAGGGACGCCGGAGACGATCAGTTCTTCCACATACCTGTATATGCTCCGTTCGGATACTCCGTTTTCTTTTGCCAGCATTGCCGCGCTGACTTTTCTCACCTTCAGCAGTCGGAATAAAATTTTGACCATCACTTGAAATTTCATCGCCGTTACCTTGAATATTTTTTCAATTATTTTAATATATATGACAATATCTGTCAAGTATTATGCGATATAATACATTTGAAAATAACGAATCGGAGGAGAAAAAATTGCGGATCTTTGCTATATTTAAAAGAAAGAAGGTGCAGGAGATAACCCCGATGGGTAATACAAAGGAATATCGTGTAGTCCGTTGTGATGTTCCGGCGGGGAAACCTGTATTTTCGCCCGTATGGAAAGGCTGTAATTTTGAACAGAGGACGGGTACAAAAGAAAAGGGCTGGGAAAAACTGATGCGGATCGTAAAAATTGCGGAAATACGGGAAAGAGGGGACAAGCCTTTCTACACTGGCTCGGACAGAGAAAAGATGCCTGCGGAGCGTTCTTTTTGTATCAAAAAAGAGGATAGATGTTTGACAGGCAGGATAAAAGAAAGTACAGACAGGTCGAAGAATATACTTTTGTCGGAGGACTGCAGAGACGGACGTCAAGAGGATAAAATCTGGTTTTCGGATGATTTGTTCTGCGGACTTTCCTCTTTGCGCGGTTTAAACGTAGACGAACGCGGTTTCGGCAGGCGTTGAAGGAAGATGATTTAAGAGGTAATTATAAAATGTATAAGATTTACTAATAGATCGCAGGCGGTAAAAATGTTTGCAATATTCATTTGTTGATGGTACAATGGTTTCGGAATAAAAACAAAGGAGTTTTTTGACTATGTCTTATGTAGAGAGCATTCTGGCTCGGATCAAGGAGCAGAATCCGAACGAACCTGAATTCCATCAGGCGGCAACGGAAGTATTGCACAGCCTGGAGGCGGCAATCGAAGCCAATCCTCAATACGAAAAGGCGGGGCTTTTGGAAAGATTGGTGGAACCGGAAAGGGTCGTCATGTTCCGTGTGCCTTGGGTAGACGATAAGGGAAATGTGCAGGTAAATAAGGGATATCGCGTACAGTTCAACAGTGCGATCGGTCCTTATAAGGGCGGTTTGCGTTTTCACCCGTCCGTGAATCTTTCGATCATCAAATTCCTTGGGTTTGAGCAGATATTCAAAAACAGTCTGACGGGTCTTCCGATCGGCGGGGGCAAAGGCGGCTCCAACTTCGATCCGAAAGGCAAGAGCGACAATGAGATCATGCGTTTCTGCCAGAGCTTTATGACGGAATTGTATCGTCATGTCGGGGCGGATACAGACGTTCCTGCAGGAGATATCGGTGTCGGCGGCCGTGAGATCGGTTATCTTTTCGGTCAGTACAAACGCATCCGCAATGAGCACGTCGGTGTTTTGACGGGCCGCGGACTTTCTTATGGCGGATCCCTGGCGCGCAAAGAGGCGACCGGCTACGGGCTTGTATACATTACCGAAGAAGCCCTCAACAGCAAGGGCGATTCCATCAAAGGAAAGACGGTTGCGATCAGCGGATCGGGTAACGTGGCGATTTATGCATGTGAAAAAGCGCAGCAGCTGGGTGCAAAAGTCGTAACGATGAGCGATTCCAACGGCTACGTGTATGATAAAAACGGAATCCGGCTGGACGTCGTGCAGCAGATCAAGGAAGTCGAGCGCGGACGCATCAAGGAATACGCACAGCGTGTGAAAGGTGCGGAATATCATGAAGGATGCAAGGGTGTCTGGACGGTGAAGTGCGACGTAGCTCTTCCTTGCGCAACACAGAACGAGCTGGACGAAGAATCCGCGAAGATCCTCGTAAAGAACGGTGTGAAACTGGTCGGCGAAGGCGCAAATATGCCTACGACGCTTGCAGGGACCGACGTGTTCCAGCAGAACGGCGTGGTATTCTTGCCCGGCAAAGCGGCGAATGCAGGCGGCGTTGCAACGTCGGCTCTGGAAATGGCTCAATCGAGCGGGCGTCTGTTCTGGTCTTTTGAAGAAGTGGACGCAAAATTGAAAGGCATCATGGTCAACATTTTCAAAAACATCGATGCGGCAGCAAAGAAATACGGCTTTGAAGGCAATTATGTTGTCGGTGCAAACATTGCCGGTTTCGAAAAGGTCGCGGATGCGATGATGGCGCAGGGCGTGGTGTAATAAACCGATTATAACCGGAAGAGGTAAATTTTTCGGATTATAACAAACGGCGGCAGAGACAAAACAGTCTTGCCGCCGTTTTCATTTTATTTGTCAACCGTTCCTGTGTTTCTGCGAATTCTGTTTGGCTTTTTGCGGTATATTTTCGAAGGGAAACGTCGCCTTTGCTGCGAAGGATCAGCGTGCATATCAAATTGTTTGCCGATCAGCCTTTTCGGCATCCGTTTTCAAAAAATTTTCATATAGTCAAGTAGGCGGCGGAAAAACGCCGACGGCCGCGAATGTCGCATTGGCGGCAAAAGGGCGGAACGATAGACTGGTTTTGCCTGAAAAAGGGAAAGAATGGGGGCAAAGGTGTGCAACGGATTGACTTATGCGGGAAGGAGTATTATAATACCCAAAAGGAGTGAATGCGAATGATAGAGAAAAGACGGGGCGGCATGACGGCGGAAGAATTTTTGGAGCTGTTTGAAAAGTCTGCAAAGGAGCTGGACGTAGGGTATTCTTATACGTTGGCGCGGGATCTGGAAAAATTCCGCAGCGATCCGGAGCTTGGTTATCGTACGGCGGGGAGCCGTGCGGAATTTGAAGCAGGGGAGTTTTTGTACCGTCGGATGGTCGAGATGGGACTGAAAACGGAAAAGCATCCTGTGGTACTGGACGGCTGGGAATTTTGCGGGGCGACGCTGACGTACAAGACGGAAGAAGGAGAGAGAACGATACGTCTCGGCGGATATCAGACAAACTTAGAAGTAAAAGATCTTAAGACGGAGTTGGTGGATGCCGGCAAAGGGACGGAGAAAGATTTTTTAAAAACGGACGTGCGCGGCAAAATTGCATTGATCCGTATCAACCAGCGGGACGAGTGGTGGATCAATTACCCGGCGTGCCAGGCGCATTTGGCGGGAGCCGTTGCCGTGATCGCTGTTCAGGACAAAGGATACGGAGAAGTGGACCCGGCGGCGCTGAATGCACAGGATATCTGCGGATTGCCGAATGCCCCCGCATTTTCGATGTCGAAATCGGATATGGCGGCGGTTTTGTCGGAAATGAAGAAGGGCAGACTGGAAGTTGTGTTAAATGCGCAGTCGAAAGTGCGGGAGAAAGTTACGACGTATAATATTGTCGGCATGATTCCCGGGCAGACTTCGCAGATGATTGCGGTGTCTGCGCATTATGATTCCTATTTCCATGGTTTTGAAGATGACAATTGCGGCGTATCGATGATGCTTTCGTTGGCACAGGCATTGATCCGTTCGGACTACAAGCCTCAAAAGACGTTGGTATTCATAGCGTTTGCGGCGGAAGAATGGGGCAAGATCAATTCGCGGTACGATTGGTCGGCGGGTGCGTTTGCCGAAATGACGCAGGGTCAGAATGACTGGCGCGGCAGGATGATCGCGGACATCAATCTGGAACTTCCGGCGATCGCCCACGGGAAAAAGCATTATATCCGCAGTGTGTACGAGTACAAGCATTTTCTGCGGGATTTTCTCAAAGATCCGAAAGGATTTGACGAATATTATCCGGAAGGCGCGGACGTCGTTTGTCCTGTGCAGACTTGGTCGGATGATTTTTCCATGGCGATCAGCGGCGTTCCGTCGCTGGTAAATGAGTTTTCTACGGGCAGTTTCATGGAAACGCATTATCATTCGCAATTTGACGACGATACGTCTTACGATGCCCGTATTTATTATTTTCATCATCGTCTGTATTTGCGGCTTTTGTTGGCGTTTGACCGCTGTGCGCTGCCGCCGATGGATTTTTCCACGCGTGTACGGCGTCTGATGCGCAGCGTGAAGGGAGAAAATGCGGAAACGGCTGCAGCGGCGGAGCTTTTCCGTGCGGGCGAGACGGCGGAGGAGACGGCGGAAGAATTGTATGATATGATTTGCGCCGTCAATGATTCCAAACAGCCGGAAGAACGGGAGAGCGTTGCGTGTGCGGTGATCCTGGATGCATTCAAATACTGTGAAGACAGTTTCGTGGCGCTGGATTGGTATGAAAAGTCTGTATTTCCGCATGAAAATGCGCAAAAGAATATCGAGTATATGCACAGAGCGATCGCGGCGCTGGAAGAAGGCGATGCGGATGCGGCGAAGTGTGCGATGGTCGAAGTGGACGATAACAGTTATGCAGAAGCGTTCGCTCGCGGGGTAACCTCGTATTTTACGGCACGGGCGCTGACGGATCAGGGATCTTGGGGCAGCGGCAGGCTGACGGGGCATATCGATTTGTTCGGGGTCATGCGCGCCGTGATGAGCAAGGACAAAGAAGAAGATGATCCGGATTTTACTTTCGAGAAAGAAGAATTGGCTGTAAAGATAGCCGTAGAGCGGAAGAATCTGCAATATATATTGGAAGCGGAGACGGCTCGGCTTAAGAAATTGACGCAGAAATTACAAGGAGCGATAGTCGCCGTAGAGGCGTTAAACCGATAATTATGGAAATATCCAACTTACACCGATTGCGAAGGGAAGATTTTGGTGCGGTCATCGAGACTCTGACCGAATGTTTTTTTGAAGATCCGTTGTATCGCGCATTGATACCGGAACGTGCACAGCGCATGGAAATTTTGCCGGAAGTATTTGACTGTGATGCAAACGAACTGGCGCAATATTGCGATATGTATGCGGATTCTCCGCAGGCGAACGGCCTGATTATGCTGGAAGATCCGGCGGAGCACAAAGGAGTGCGGAAATATCTTGCGGAACGGTATTTTGCATATCTGACGGAGCAGCGGCTGATCGAAGATGACGAGACCGGGGAGATCGCGGAAAATTTTCGTCGGGCCAAAGATTATCTTTCCTCCGACTGGGTCGCAAAAGCGGGAAAAAATACGATCCATATCGTGTATTTTGCGGTGCGGAAAGCATTCCACGGGAAAGGACTTGCACACAAACTGATCGCGCCCGTCTTGGAATATGCAGATAAAAACGGAGTTCAGGTTGCCCTGGAAACGCATAATGCGGCAAATCTGGATATGTACCGTCATTACGGGTTTGAAATATTTGAAAGCTTTTCGGGCGATTTCGGCTTGTGCGAATATTGTCTGCTCCGCAAACCTAAAAACGAAGAGCTTAAATAATGTTTTGCAGCTTACCTGTAAATGTAAGGGAAAGGAGAAAAACATGGAGATTCAAGAAATCGAAGAGATTTTTGCGCGAGGAGAAAAGAATCCGTACGGAGAATATTTTGTCGGGCAGAGTTACCTGAATATGTTATCGACGGAGCAGGTTGCGATCGGGAATGTAACGTTCGAGCCCGGATGCCGGAACAATTGGCACATCCATCATGCGAAAAATGGCGGCGGACAGATTTTGCTCGTTACGGCAGGGAAAGGTTGGTATCAGGAATGGGGCAAGCAGGCACGTGCGTTGAAAGCGGGGGATGTGGTCAATATTCCCGCCAATGTAAAACACTGGCACGGAGCGGCAAAGGACAGTTGGTTTGCTCATCTTGCCATAGAAGTTCCCGCGGAAAACGGCAGGACGGAATGGTGTGAGTCTGTCTCTGAGGAAGAATACAAAAAACTGTAAGGCGCTTCTTGGTTGTGAAGGAGGTCGAAGGGTATGACAAAATCTGCGGAAGAGTTTTTGAAAAAAATATTCCCGGACGGTAAAACATGTTTTGCGGAAACAGATCCGGAATTTAATGAATTGTTTTGCGATTTTGCATTTGATGAAGTGATGCAAACTGCCGGACTGAATAATAAAACGAGGTTTTTGGCAATTTTGGCGGCGTTGACGGGATGTCAGACGTTGGATGCATATCGGGAAATGCTGCCTGCGGCACTGAGGCTGGGAATATTGCCCGAACAAGTGAAGGAGATGTTATACCAGGCAACGGCATATCTCGGTTACGGCAAAGTGTTTTCTTTTTTGAAGGCGACCAATGAAGTTTTTACGAAAATGTGTATCGGTTTGCCGTTGGAAGGGAAGAAAACAGCGGAAAGACAAAATCGTGCAAAAGCGGGTGAACAAATTCAGGTTTCTATCTTCGGAGAGGGAATGCGGGGCTTTTCCGAGTCCGGCGATGCGGAAAGCGGGCATATTAACCGCTGGCTGTCTGCAAATTGTTTCGGGGATTATTATACGCGCGCAGGTTTGAGCGTTCAAGAGCGGGAAATGATCACTTTTTGTTTTTTGATGGCGCAGGGCGGATGTGAGCCGCAGTTGATCGCCCACGCAAAAGGAAATATGCATGTCGGGAACGACAAACATTTCCTGATTTGTGTCGTTTCGCAGTGCCTTCCGTATATCGGATATCCTCGTTCGCTCAACGCGTTACGTTGTATCGATGAGGCTGCAAAATAACATTGAGAACCGATACAGTTAAAAATTTTTTTGTATGGAACACTCTTAGATTGTATCCGTCCAAGGTAAATAACGAAAATCAGTGAACGGAGTTGAATGCTGAAAACTGCAGCGGCCGTCCGCGTAAAATATGCGCGGACGGCCGCTGCTTTGATAATCGGATAAAAAAAGAAAAATGATGCCGATGAGCAATAGGATTATTTTAAAAAATGTGGTATAATGATAAACGGCAAACAGGATCTGCCGCAAAATTCGGCTTGGAGTATAGGATGGGCGATGAATGAAATGTTAAAAGATTGGATAAAACAGATAAAAATTTTTTTGCTGGACATTGACGGGACGATTTATATCGGGGATAAACAGATCGGCGGTATGTGCGATACATTGGCAGCGATCCGCGCTTCGGGAAGAAAAGTGGTTTATTGTACAAATAATTCTTCCCGAACGGCGGATGAATATGTACAGAAGTTAAAGAAGATCGGGCTGTACGATAAAGAAGATGAGATCTATACTTCTTCGATGGCGACGATCGGATATCTGAACAGGCGGTATCGGGACAAACGTGTTTATGTATGTGCAACGGAAGCGGTGAAAGCGGAGTTTGCGGCAGGGGGTATTCATCTGACGGAAGAAGATCCGGATGTATGTGTACTGGCTTATGATACGGAACTTACTTACGCAAAGCTGGAAAAGATGAATTATTTTCTTGGCAAAGGGGCTGTTTACATCGCAACGCATCCGGACGACGTCTGCCCGGCGCCGGAAGTATATAAGCCGGATGTCGGCTCTTTCATTCAGTTGCTTCGCTGTTCGAGCGGACGGGAGCCTGACGTCATTTGCGGAAAGCCTTTTCAGGTCATGGGAGAAGCTATTTTGAATCGTTATCATGTTTCTAAGGAGGAAATCGTTATGGTGGGGGACAGACCGCATACGGATATTCGATTCGGAAGGAACAACGGCTTCCATACCATTCTGGTGTTGAGCGGGGAAACGGATGCGCAAAAATCCAAAACATTGCCCGACACAGATACTCCGGACGTCATTTTGCAGAGTCTGAATGACGTTGTTGAATATTTATGATTCGATCGTTTTTTCGGTCGATAAAAATCCAGGATTTTTAAAAACGGTTGCTTTTTAATTTAAGAGCTCCCAGCCATCGTTTTACGATGGCTGGGAGCTCTTAAATTAAAACGGTACGCAACTTATTTTAGGAGAGTTTAAACTGTTTTGCTTTGGTTGACATCGGCAGAGTGTGGAGAATCTGTCGAAAAAGTTGCGGATGCATCCGGGTCGAGTTTATTTTTGAGGGCAGGTTCGCCTTTGAAAGAGGAATTTTCCTGCATGCGATCGCAGTCGGCTTTCAAAGATAAATCGGCACTTTGTGGGTCGGCTGCAGGGCGCCGAGAAATTTGCTTTTGCGCTTCGGGAAGCGTCTCCCGTGCGGCGGGGTAATTTTTTGGCTTTCCGAAAAGATTATAAAATAAAGAACCCAGATTGACGAGAGCCATAATGTTGGAAAAAAGAATGGAAAACTCGTTCATTTTATAATCGGAAAGGAATGAGACGGTTAAAAGCAGAAGCAGAGTATAAACGCGCACGATGGTTTTTGCAATTTTTAATTTGCGCAAACGTTGATTGGGCGAACCGCTTCGGAAAAGGTGGTATTCATACGTATAGACCATCGAAATGAGAACAAAGCCGGCGGCAAAGGAAAGAATAACGACAATGCCGAGCGTGCCCCATCTTGCAAAGGAAATACTTGCGTAGACAAGATATCCTGCATAAAGCACCAGATATATAATTCTTCCGAATAAAAATTTGGCTTTCACGCCGCGCAGCAGCTTTTTATAATCAGTATCATCGCGGGAGATGTTTCGGATAACGGCATATTGCGTTTTATTATTATTTTCAAGTGCCGAGCGTTGCGCAGAATAGGCATTTTGAAAACTCTGAAAGCGAAATTTTTCCGGGTGGGACGAATGGAGCGAAAAGGCCCCGATCACGCAAAAGGTCAGGATCCCGCCCAGATGGGAAGCGGAATAGGAAAGAAAAAAACGGATGCCTTGCGGGGGCATTTGACGGGCTAAGACGGCTATTGCATATAAACCGATGTTAAAAAGCAGAATGAGCAGGAAAGAAAACAGAAACGTAAAAATTGTGATGCGGGCAGAGGAAAGTTTGCGAAAATATTTTTTCCCGGAATCGGCAAGTGAATGCAGAATGCAGAAAACGGTCATTGCGACGGTAAAACCGGTGAAAAGCGGTACGAGCATAGAAATACGGTCGGTTCTGGCGGGATACATGCGTGAGACCAAAAAGAGAACGGACGAAAGACAGATGCAGATCTCAACGGCAGGCGGAATATAGAGCCTGAATTTCTTCTGGACAAATACGGGCAGACTCATCAGCACAATTTCAAATACGGTAAATATGGCAAACCCGATCAGTGTAAGGAACGAGCCTTTTTTCCAAAGGAAATAAACGGCGGCTGCGGATGCAAAGGAAAGCAGCAGGAAACCCGTACAGATTAAATATACGATTCCTGTCGATTTTTTTCCGAATATTTTTTCAATCACACCCATCCCTCCGCGATAAAAAAGTTTTCATACTGCTTTGTTCAATTATACTAAAATTTATCGAGGAAAGCAAATAATTTTAGTTTTACGATCGTAGAACGAACTCATGCTTCTAAACGGGACGAGCGGCGCATAAAATAGGTTGTACAGGCAGGAGGGAAAAAATGGAAGTGTGGAAAGCCGCTTTGCTCGGGATTGTACAGGGACTAACGGAATTTTTGCCCGTTTCTTCCAGCGGGCATCTGTTATTATTTGAATGGCTCTTAGGAGTAGATACGGGCGGAGCCGATATGTTTTTTGGGATCATGCTGCATATGGGAACGCTGGCGGCGGTACTTTTTTTGTATGCACCCAAATTATGGGAATTTCTGAAAAGCGATAGGAAAAAACTTTTATATCTCCTGTTAGGGACAATTCCCGCCGGGCTTACAGGAGTATTTCTCGGAGATATGGTTGACAAGCTGTTTTTCGGGGGAGAATGGCTCTGGGCGGGATTTCTGGCAACGGCATTGCTGTTGCTGTTTTGCGACGCAAAAGCAAAAAGAGCGAGGGTCTTTCGCCCGTTGACTGCAAAGAGTGCATTGGAGGTGGGAGCGGCGCAGGCGTTAGCGGTCATCCCGGGACTTTCGCGCAGTGGTACGACATTGTCGGCAGGTATTGCCGTCGGGCTGGATAAGGAAACGGCGGCGGATTTTTCTTTTTTACTGAGCATTCCCGTCATAGCAGGCGCTGTTTGCGTGGAATTATGGAAATCGTTCCAAAATCCTGCATACGTATCTGCAATTTCGTGGCAAAGTTTGGCGGTGGGAACAATTTGTGCCGCGGTATTTGGATTTATATCCATACAGTGGATGTTAAAAATTGTGAAAGGTAAGAAACTTTTTTGGTTTTCCGTGTATTTGTTTTTACTGGCGGCGGTTTTAATGATTTTGCAATTTTTTCTTTAAAGGATGTATAAACCGAAATTGTGTGCGCATACTGATGATATCTCAATCAGGAGGTTAAATGATTATGAGACTGAATTCCGGTGATACGGCGCTCAAGTCGGCGAATTACAAAGTGGTAGGCCCGAATGGTGAGTCCATGGGCACTGTGTATATGAAGGAAGGCGAAACGCTTCCTCCTACGCAGATTTCCGGTTGCCATTACGAAGTTGAGTAAGGTTTAAACAATCAAAAAGAGGAAACGGGACGCGCTGAAAGCGCGTCCCGTTTCCTCTTTTTGTAAATCTGTGTAAAGCTCTGCAAATCTGCGTAAAGTTACATAAAGGAGTGCAAAGTTTGTAAATTTAGCGTAAAATGGACGCAAAAGATGCAGAAAGCAATTTCAGCACATCCTGAAGAAGTAAGAAACAGAAATATATTTTATAGGAATATTGCCTGTCGGCGCAAATTTTTGCGCCGACAGGCAATGCAGAAAGATTTTTTAAACAGACACCTGGCGGGCGTGTTTTATCGGAAGTTGATTATGCGAAGTAACCGTCTTTGAGTTTACCGAGCGTCCAGCCGATTTTTTTGCCGGAGAGAAGATAGGTCTTTGCGTTTTTTTGCAAAGATGTGTTTTCGGGCAGATCCTTTATGTTTTCCGGTGCGCCGGGGAAAACCCAGTCGTAAAAAGCAGGGCTGTTGTCATCGGTATGCAAAATATCAAAGAAAGTCTGAAAGTGAAGGATCCTGGAAGAAGAGGGCAGCAGTTCTTTCAGACAGGGAGTAAGGAGCCAAGTCTCGCAAAATACTCCGACATCCGCGTATGACGGATAAAATTTGGCAAAAAATGCGTGTGCGTCAGAAAAAGACTGGCGGATATTTTCATCGGTAAGGAGGGCATCGGAAGGAATATGCAGGCTCAGGACGTCTGAATTTTCGCGGCACGTCATTTCATATTCGAATATACCGATCCGAAATTCTTTCAGTGCAAGCTGACGCGGAAACCACCATGCCCATCGAAAGACAGGATGCCCGAAAAGCTTGAGATCGCTTTCAAAAAACCTCGGGAGGAATTTCATTGTATCAAGAAAAACAGAGGCAGGTATTCCTTTTTGTCGGTACAGATCCCTTGATTGCAGAGCGCATTGCACCATATAAGCAAGCATTTTGATGCCGTCCTCGTCCGGAGCCAGGGCTTTTTCAAGAGTATGGACGTTTTCAATGTCCGTAGGAGCGCTGATAAGCCTTTCCCGATAAGATTGAAGCTCTTTGAAATCGAAGGAGATACTCGCTTTTTGGATAAGATCGACGAATTCGGGGGGGCAAACCCGATTTCTTTTAAAAATTCTCTGATTTCCATAATTCATTCCATGTTGTGTCTAAGGTCAGCGAATGCGGATTTTTGTGCATTTTACATTGCCGGAAAGTATTTCGCGGATGGAGTATTTGCCGTTTGCGATCAAGACGCGCGTACCCTGGGCGGCTGCTTCTTTGACGTATTCTAGTTTTGCTTTTGCCCCGTTTGCACCTTTCCTGGATGCGCCGTCGCAATATTTTTTATAATTTTCGATGTTTTCAACCAGTTCGTAAGAGTCCTTGCCGCTGATCTCTTCGATCAGGGTAGAAGGATCGTGCGGATCTGTATAGATTCCGTCGACGCTGGTAAGGATGAGCAAGGTTTCTGCTTTCACAAGGCAAGCCACAAGGGAAGCGGTTTCGTCGTTGTCGATGCATTCATGTACTTTGGTGAGCGAGCGGGACAGGGCTGCGATCTCCATACGCCTGTTTTCCGATTGCGAGACAGCGTCATTGTAATTGATGATGGGGATAGCGTTCTGCGAAACGCAGCGCAAGAGCAGTTTGCGAATGTGTTCGCGTTTGACTTCATCGTTGAAATGATGATGTTCGACAAGGATCTGGCGTACGCTGTATTTTGCATCGACGAATTGACGGTACGTTTGCATCAGGATCGCCTGGCCCTGTGCGGCGTAGTCGGTTTTGGAGTCCTCGTTGTCGGCAAGTTCGTGTCCTGCGCGCATCATATAATCCAGTCGTCCGATTTCCGTTGCACCGCTGGAGATCCAGATATAACCGGGTCTAAGCTCACGGGACAGGCGCGCAACGCGGGTATAGTCGATCATATTGTCCTGCTTGTCGATCAGTGCCATAGATCCGATTTTTCCGACCAATTCTACATCAAATTTCATAAATCTCCTGTGTATGCCGTAAAAAATGCAGAAAGTTGCGCATACTGACGGCAGAATTGCTTTATTTGCATTCTATTATACCTTGTCGGGGAATAAAAATCAATGGTTTTCAATAAGAAATTGACGTATCGAATTCTTAGTACATCGCTTTTGGCGATTCTTTTGCTGTGCTTTTTGCCTTTGTTTGGCGGATGCGCGGCAGGGGAGCTTTCAACACTTCGTTCCTTTTCAAAACCGTATGCAGGGGAATACCGTTGCATTGAAGCGACGCTTGGGAAAAAAGATCTTTTGAAGCAGTATCGTTCCGTGGATCTTGTATTGAAAGAAGATGGGACGTTTGAACTGACGGCAATCGAAAAACGGGGCAAAACGCGTAAAGCGGGAGGAGAATATTCGTACGATGAAGAAAACGAACTTCTTATATTCACCGCTAAATTTTTCGGAAAAAATCGTACAAAAACCGTATTTATGCAGGACGGGACGTTTGTGATCGAACATAAAATCTTAGGGAAGAACCTGGTGCTGAAATTCAGACTCGGCGGATAAATTAGGCAAAAATCAATCCGCAAAAGTAAAATGCCGCCGCAACGAGCAGAATTTTTATTTTCTCTTGTCTTTTTCGTGTTTCTATGATAGTATAAACGTATCGGGGAGGGGGAGAATGAAAGAGAAAATTATGGAATGTGTTGTGCATTCCCGTATTTTGAACGATGCGCGTAAGAATACGACAAAACGTACGGCGAATTATTTTTTTGTTGTAACGATCGTCATTGTATTGATCAACGTCATTGTTTTCGCTGTCTGCGGCGGAGATACGGGTGATATCAGCGTGCGTCCAGACTGGGGCCGTTTTTCGGTCAACAATCTGATGCAGACGGTCATAAATACGTTTACGCATTTCAATTGGCAGCACACGCTTTTGAATATGCTCTGCTTTCTGATTGCCGGAATGTATCTCGAACGAAAGAAGGGCAGTTTTCCTTTTTTGTTCCTTATGGTGCTGATGATATTTTTTACGGGGTTTGCAAGCGGTGCAAATGATATATCACTCCGTTGGAAAGGGTATTCGGGTGCAAATTACGGATTGTACGGGTATATTGTTATTGAGTATATTTTTATGCTGTTTCAAAAGCGTAAGCGCGACATTTTCAACATTATTTCGGGTGCCGTCGTGTTGGGGTTGATTTATCTTGCAATGTGTTTTAACGGAGGTACTTCTGCATTCGGATTCGAATGGTTTCCGTACGATCTTTTGCACAATCTCGGACACGCGAGCGGGTTCTTTGCGGGCATCGTGTTGGGGTGTGTCGGGCAGGGTACGGAATGTCTTATCTTTGGAGGAAAAGGCGATTTGCAGGATTTGGACCGGGAATAAAGAATGGTGCCGTTTTTCTTCACACCAAAGAAAAATTTTGAGTGTACGGCAATGTATAATAAAACCGCTGTCCGAAAAATGTTTTACGGACAGAGACAAGACAGAAAAAAACAGCGGCCCGCAAAATTTTGCGGGCCGCTATACGATATACACGCAGGGCGAATGCTCTGCGTGTATATTTTAAACAAAGGTAATTTTCGGAATAAAAAAACCTGCGTGCGCAAAAGTTTGCGCACGCAGGGGAAATGTCTTTTACGCTTTATTGAGGGAACGGAACGCTTTTTCGACGACGTTTTCTGCTGTGAATCCGAACAGTTCGAAAAGCTTGTTTGCGGGGCCGCTTGCACCGAATGTAGTCATGCCGATGATCTCGCCGCAGTCTCCCGCGTACTTGTACCAGGACCAGGGGGAAGCGGCTTCCACGCAGACGCGTGCCTTTACTTCGGGCGGCAGAACTTCGTCTTTATAAGACTGAGGCTGTTTTTCGAATTCCTCCATGCACGGCATGGATACGACGCGCGCGTCGACGCCTTTGCCTTTGAGGATCTCTTTTGCCTGCATGCACTGTTCTACTTCTGAACCGCTGGCGATCAGCAGGACATCGGGTACTTTTTTGTCGCTGTCCGCAAGCACATAGGCGCCTTTGAGGGCCTCCAGACCCGATTTTTCGTACTGGGGCAAATTCTGTCTGGACAGTACGAGACAGGTAGGTGAATTGCCTGTCAGAGCGGAGATCCATGCCGCCGCCGTTTCTTTTCCGTCGGCAGGGCGGAACACTTTCATGTTCGGAATGGAACGCAGTGCGATGAGCTGTTCGACGGGTTCATGCGTGGGGCCGTCTTCACCGACGCCGATCGAGTCATGTGTGAGGATATAAGTTACGGGCAGGTGCATGAGCGCGGAGAGGCGCATCGCGTGTTTCATGTAATCGGAGAAAATAAAGAAGGTAGCGCAGTACGCCCTCAGCCCGCCGTGCAGTTGCATGCCGTTGGCGATTGCCGCCATGGCGTGTTCACGAATTCCGAAATGAATATTGGAGCCGCTTCTGTCGGTTGCGGTGAAATCACCGCGCTTTTTCATGTTGGATTTATTGGAAGGCGCAAGGTCTGCGGATCCGCCGATCAGGTTGGGGATCAGGTCTGCCAGCTTGTTGAGTACCGTGAAACTGGTGTTTCTGGTAGCGTCTGCTTTCGGGAATTCGAACAAAGACGCATTGTTTTTCAAATCGGGCAGTTCTCCGCTCATAAACCATTTGTACTGTGCGGCAAGTTCGGGATAAGCCTGTTCATATTCTTTGAAAAGTCTCTTCCATTTTCCCTGACGGGAAGCGCCTTTTTTCGCGATCGCCGCGCAATGAGCGGAAACTTCTTCGGGAACTTCGAACGGTTCGCATGTCCAGCCGAGGTTTTCCTTGAGCTTTTTCAGGTTTTCCACCCCGAGCGGCGCGCCGTGGCATTCGTGGGATCCTGCCAAAGGCGAGCCGTAGCCGATGACCGTTTTGCAGATGATGATGGAAGGGCGTTCCGTGTCCGCTTTTGCTTTGCGGATGGTGCGGCGCAGCAGATCGAGATCGTTTGCGTCGTCTACTTTCAGAACCTGCCAGCCCTGCGCTTTGAAACGCATGCCGACATCTTCTTTGAAGGTGATATCCGTGTTGCCTTCGATGGTAATGTCGTTGTCATCGTAAAAAAGAATAAGTTTGCCGAGTTTGTGCGTTCCCGCAAAGGAGCAGGCCTCATAGGAAATACCTTCTTCCAGGCATCCGTCGCCACAGAGTGCGTAGGTGTAGTGATCGACGATCGGGAAGCCTTCGCGGTTGAAGATCGCCGCCAGATGCGCTTCGGCGAGAGCCATACCGACAGCATTGGCAATTCCTTGTCCGAGCGGGCCCGTCGTCGTTTCAATGCCGGGCGTGTGGCCGTATTCCGGATGGCCGGGGGTCTTGTAGCCCAGCTGACGGAAATTCATCAAATCTTCTTTTGAAATGTCGTACCCAAACAGATAGAGCAGGGAATAGTTGAGCATGGAGCCGTGTCCTGCGGAAAGAATGAATCTGTCGCGGTCATCCCATTTTGTATCTTTGGGGTTGAATTTCAGAAAATCCGCGAAGATCGTATAGCCGATCGGGGCGCTGCCGAGCGGAAGCCCGGGATGACCCGAATTTGCTTTCTGAATGGCTTCCGCGGAAAGTACACGGATCGCATTTACTGTCTGTTCACGAACGTTCATGTATATATCTCCTTCAAAAAAATTTTTTCTAAGTAGGTCGCATTATGCGTTTTGGATATAGTTTTTGAGATTGGTCAAATCGATCGAATCCGCATGATCGGAAAGTAATTCCAAAAGCTCCTGCGCGATGACCTTGCAGCCGCTCTTTGCGTTGCTTTCAAAATTGATCGGAACGATGGGTTCATGCAGGCTCATGCGTACGAGCGCCCAGCCTTCGCCCTGACCTTTTCCGAAATTGATGCGTACACCCTCATAATTGTCGGGCGCAAGTTTCAGTCCTGCGGACACAGCTTTATCCTTGATATCTTCGATCGCTTCCAGCCCGAGTTTTTTGAAATCGGTCTTTCCTTTTTCCGTAAAGCCGAGCCTGACTTCCGCCGCTTCGACGGGTTCGGGAAGATCGGCGATGAGATCGGAAATATTTCTGCCTGTTTTTGCAAGTTTTGCAAGGGAAATCAGGATACGTGTTACAAGATATGCGCCGTCGTCCAGGAAATAATTTTCCATGAGTGCGGCATGGCCGCTCGTTTCAATGGCAAGAGGGGAATAGATCCCTGCGGCATTGAGTTCCTTGGCTTTGTCGATCACGTTTTTATATCCGCGCTTGTAGCGGCAATGTTTTCCGCCGTGCGCTTCAATAAATTGAGCGAGACCGTCGCTTGTAACCGAATCCGTAACGATCGTTCCCGCTTTTTCCGAAAGAAGAATGGCGGAAATAAGTGCGATGAGACGGTTGCGGTTGATTTCCTCGCCGCTCTTGTCCACGGCACCCGCGCGGTCTACGTCGGTGTCGAAGATGATCCCGAAATCCGCGCCCGTTTTTTTGACCTGGTCGGAAATGCTCTTCATGGCCGCTTTATTTTCGGGGTTGGGGATGTGATTCGGAAAGCGTCCGTCCGGTTCCAGGAACTGGCTGCCTTCGGTATCGGCGCCCAGCGGCTTGAGAACTTTTTCCACATAAAATCCGCCCGCTCCGTTCCCTGCATCTACGATGATTTTTTTTCCGAGAAGAGGTTTTTCCTCGCCCGTTTTTTCGCGTACAAATTTCACCAGGTTTTCGCTGTAACGTCCGATGTAAGACTGTTTGCGTACGGTGCCCGGGTTGCCCGAAAGAGATTTTCCCTCGGAGGCAAGAGCAAGGATCTCGGAAATATCTTTGCCTTCCAGTCCGCCGGACGGCAAAAAGAACTTCAAACCGTTTTTATTGTAGGGCAGATGGCTTGCCGTGATCATGACGGAAGCGTCTGCACCGATATCTTTTTCCTGTAAAAGCATAAACATAGAAGGCGTGGACGAAAGCCCCGTGAGGATCACGTCCGAGCCGCTTTGCGTTACCGCATCGGCAGCGCATTTACTGATCCTGTCAGCCGACAGGCGCGAATCGTGTCCGATCGCGATGGTAAGCTTGTCCTTGCCGAGCTCTTTTGCCAGACGGTAACAAAACGCTTTCATGATGCCCGAAACCGCTTCATCCGTCAGGTTAATATGTTCGCCTTCCACACCTTCGAGGGCTATGCCGCGCACATCCGTGCCGCTTTTTAACTCAGTCCAATCTGTTTGATTCATTGATTTCTCCGAAAATATTCTCCATGTTATTATACTGCATTTGCCCGATCTTTTCAAGTTTTTTTTGAAAAATTTGTGCTGTATTTTGTAAAATGCGGACGTACCGGGCGGGCATTTTTCAGTAAATCGCAAAAAACAAAAATAATGCTTTGAAAATGTTTACAGGGCTGTACATTCTGTGATATAATTCAAATGGGTATATTGCTCAATTAACAAAAAGGAAACGATTTATGTATAAATTTGTTCTATCTACCGATTCCACTTGCGACCTTTATGCCGATTTTGTGCGCGATAACGACATAAAGTTCGTCAGCTTGAGTTATGTTGTCGAAAAGGACGGAAAATTTACGGAAGGGGTGGATGCATTTACCGAATATTCTCAGTATGTTGATTTTTACCGCCAGTTGCGCGAAGGTGCGTTTTCGCGCACGTCTATGCTCAATTATGAAAGCCACTACAATCATTTTTTGAAACTGGCAAAAGAAGGGGCAAAAGATGTCTTGCATTTTACGATCTCCAGCGGATTGTCTCCCACGGTAACGGTAGCGGAGAAAGCGGCGGCGGATATCCGCAAAGATTATCCTGATTTCAATCTTCTGGCCGTCGATTCTCTGGCTGCAACGATAGGGCAGGGCGCCCTGGTGCGCGAAGCGCTTCGCTTGCGCAATGAGGGTAAAACGGTACAGGAAGCCTATGATGCGGTCAACGATCTGCGCTTCCATATCCAGTATGCGATCGTTGCCAACGATCTGTATTATCTGAAAAAGGGCGGAAGAGTTTCTACGGTCGCGGCGGTGGCAGGGTCTTTGCTGCAGGTCAAACCTGTCCTGTCTTTCAATAACGAAGGTAAACTTATCGTGGTGGATAAATGCCGCGGTATGAAAAAGGCGTTTGCCTATGCGCTGGATAAAATGGAAAAATTCAATCCCGTGGAAGAAAACCGCATGATTTGGATCGTACATACCGATGCGGAGAAAGAAGCTGGCGAATTGGCTGCAATGATCGAAGCGCGTTGGAATTTCAAACCGGATGTTACGATCATGGGACCTGTCATCGGTTCGCATGTGGGACCGGGTGCGGTTGCCGTGATCTGGCGTACGAAAGAAGTACGGCAGGACGGTTAAACATAAGAAAAATGCCGAATGCGGCCGGCAAATAGATTGTTTTCAAGTAAAAAATATGGTATAATCTTTAAAGATGTACCATATTTTGTTTTTTCGGAGGAGATTATGGCGAAGGATAAGGAACAGTTCGTCAATCAGATCGCGGATATAGAGACAGATTTTCCGCGCTGGTATACGGATGTCGTTATAAAGACAAAACTGGTGGACTACGGACCTGTAAAAGGAACGATGGTGATTCGTCCCTACGGGTATGCGATCTGGGAAAATATCCAGAAAGAGCTGGACGCGCGTTTTAAAGCAACGGGGCATCAGAATGCGTATTTTCCGCTGCTCATTCCCTACAGTTTTATGACGAGAGAGGCGGAACACGTAGAAGGGTTTGCGCCGGAAGTGGCGGTCGTTACGGTGGGAGGCGGCGAAACGCTTGCCGAACCTCTGGTGATCCGTCCGACAAGTGAAACGATCATCGGTGAAATGTATTCCAAATGGCTGCAATCCTACCGTGATCTTCCCATCCTGATCAATCAGTGGGCGAACGTTGTGCGTTGGGAAAAGACGACGCGCCCGTTTTTGCGCACGAGCGAATTTTTGTGGCAGGAAGGGCATACCGTTCACGCGACCGAGGAAGAGGCGATGGAAGAAACGCTGAAAATGCTCGGCGTATATAAAGAATTTGCGGAAACTTGTCTGGCGATCCCCGTGTTTACGGGCAGAAAGACGGAGAAAGAGAAGTTCGCGGGAGCCGTGGCAACGTTCGGAATGGAGGCCATGATGCACGACGGAAAGAGTTTGCAGGCAGGGACTTCCCATTACCTCGGCCAGAACTTTGCAAAAGCTTTCGACATTCAGTTCCTGGATAAGGACGGGACGCACAAATACGGATATACGACGTCTTGGGGCGTATCGACCCGACTGATCGGTGCTCTGATCATGTCGCACGGCGATGCGCGCGGTCTGATCATTCCGCCTGTGGTCGCGCCTATCCAGGCGATCATTGTTCCGATCGCTTCGAAAAAAGAGGGTGTTTTGGAAGCCGTTTCGGAATTAAAGGCAAAACTTTTGGCGGCAGGAATACGCGCGGATTCGGATGTTTCGGACAACAGCCCCGGTTGGAAGTTCAACGAATGGGAAATGAAAGGCGTGCCTCTGCGCATTGAATTGGGGCCGCGCGATATAGAAGCAGGAAAAATGGTGCTCGTACGCCGCGACACGCATGAAAAAACGGAAGCTCCTTTGGAAAATGCGGCGGATACGATCCGCAATTTGCTGAGCGAGATCCAGGCAAATCTATTGGAGAAAGCGAGAAAACGCAAGGAGGAACGCGTCGTTACGGCGGAAAGCGTCGACGAGATCCTCAAGGGCGTGGAAGGCGGCAATTTTGTGAAAGCCGGATGGTGCGGATGCCGCGAATGCGAAGATAAGATCAAAGAGCTCACGGCGGCGAGCGCGCGCGTCATTGTAGAAGGCGAACATGCGGAAAAATGCGCATGCTGCGGCAAAGAAGCCAAACACGTCGTTTTGTTCGCAAGGGCATATTGATATTTCGGATAAGTTACGATGTTCTGATAAGTCAGGATTTAAAAAGCCGCGGAGCGCAACTTTGTTGCGCTCCGCGGCTTTTTAAATATAAAGAAAAACTGCGCGATCATGATAAGCACCTTTAAAAGACAGACAAACTTTTAAAGGTGCTTATCGCCGGCAGATGGATGATTATTTATATAACGTTATTCGGTTTTTGCGTCGATATCTAAGGGAGATGCGGCGGGGGAAGTATCATTGATTTTCTGATATTCGCAAGGAATTTTCCCGATCAGGAGATGCCGCAATTTTCCGCCGCATTTGTGATCGATGAGCAAAATCACGACAAATATAAGGCATCCGATGAGACAGACAAGCATATCGTTCAGCGTGTCGTACATACCTATGTCGAGATACCCTCCGTCAATGACATAAGTACTTCCGTCGGAGAGGTAAATGACTGTTTTTACGATACCGTCGATGACAACGGTTTTGTTGTGCGTACCGCTGAGAAGATAAGAGGAAAATCCATGGATGATCATATCTTCCTGCATATCGATGCCGAACAGGGCATAGCTTGCGTATTCGAACATTTCCCATAGGTTTGCAATCGTAAGAGAGAGAAGCGCTCCGACAAGCAGGCAAAGGAAGAAGTTCTTTTTGGAGCGATCGTTTCCCAGAATGCGTTTCATCAGCGTAAAACCGACTGCGGCAAATAAAAGGCCGGAAATTCCGTGCAGGATCTCGTCAAAACAGGGGATCGTATAATAGACATCGTAACAGCTTCCCAAAATCCCGCCCGCGATCAGAAAATAAAGCAGAAGATTGAAAAGAGCAGGAAAGCGGAAGCGGATAAGATATTCAGCCAAAAGAACTACAGGTGCAAGCAATATGTATACAAAGGACATAAGGGCGTTGCGTGTTTGGCCCATGGCAGAAAAATAAATGCCCGAAGCAATGCAGAAAATAAAAAACAGAGCAAGAATGATGCAGGTCAGAGGAGCTTGCTTTAAGCGATCCGATGTCTGCGAAAAAATTTTGCTTTTCATAGTTTCTCCTGGTTAAAGATATGTCTCTACGATAAAATATATGCAGAGATTATTTTAACGAAAGTGTAAAATTGTGTCAAGTGATGGAGAGCATGAAATTTTGAAAGGTGAAGGAGTGTGGAAAATGTTATAAGGGGCTATGCAAGGTTATGAGTACATACAAGTATACAGTATCGGAAGAGTGAATACGAAAAATTCCGCATAGAACCATAAAAAAACAAGAAAAAGCACCTGAAAAAGGTGCTTTTTTGGCGCAGAGAATGGGATTTGAACCCATGGTACGCTTATGACGTACACACGATTTCCAGACATCTCAAATTGAGATATTAAAAACCAAACTTCTCTTTGTATGCTTTATAATATTGTTCGTAAAGTTTCTCGCACTCTAATTGCATATCGACAGGGTGCATACCTTGCTCAAACATTTCATCTGATAGAGCTCTCTGTTCTTTCTGAAATTGTTTGTCATTGCCGACCACATCACGCAAAAAGCCGTACTCGATTTGATTCTTTACGGCTGAATAACCTAAAATGTCTGTGGGGGTAGTCCCGAAAAGTATGCAGATTTTTACCAGCGTATCAAAATCGGGTTCGCGTTTGCCTTTTGCCCATTGGCTGATAGTGTTCTGCTTCACTTTTAGGCACTCTGCAAGATGTGATTGAGTGATGTTCCGCTCTTTCATTAGGGCGGTAAGGCATTCGGCAAATTTATTGTACATAACTGACTCCCCTATGTCGTTTTATAAAATTTTATCTCAAAATGAGAAAAAAATCAAGAAAGTTTTAAAAATAGTCTTGACTATCTCAAAATGTGATGATATAATATATCACGTAATGAGATAGCGGGACAGGCTATGTCTACAATTCAATATGTTTAGTCTACCGCTAAATCTGTTTAAGCCCTTGCACCTGTCCCGTGTAGGGGCTTTTACTTTACGCGGACGGCAGGGAACTGCCGCCCCCGGTCCGAACATGGGGGAGCGGGGGGCGGCGTTCCGCCGCACGACTTGACTTGATTAAAGGTATTCTTAATGCGAAAACTCTACACGCAAAAGTTAATAGTTTCTGGGAATAATGTCGAACTCTACGAGTACGAAAGTCCCGTTGTGCCTTTGCGCTGTAATCGCATCGGCAGAGCTGGACAAACCAATACCACGGACGAACAGAAACGACAGAACAGAGAAAAGACCGCTTCCCGCGCTCGCCAAAAAGTACGACGATATGCGAACGCTAATTTTTCCAATCGCTCAAAGTTTGTAACGCTCACTTTTGCCGATAATGTAACCGACCTGAAAAAGGCAAACAAGCAGTTTACGGACTTTATGCGGCGGCTTTCTTATCAGCTCCATACAAAGTTGCAGTATATTGCCGTTCCAGAGTTTCAGGAACGCGGCGCAGTCCATTATCATCTACTGATGAATTGCTCCTATGTCCCGAAAGAACGGCTTGCTGAAATCTGGGGAAATGGCTTTGTCAAAATCAACCGCATTGACAACGTTGACAATATCGGCGCTTACATAACAAAGTACATGACAAAAGACAATCTGGACGAAAGGCTTGCAGGTGAGAAGTGTTTCTTCATGTCCCGCAATCTGACAGCCCCGCAGACGACCACAGATTCCGAAACGATTGAAAAAGTACTTGCGGAAATGACTGTCAAACGCGTTGCTTGCTCGTCCTCTTTTGAAAGTGAATACTACGGAACAGTAAACTATATGCAATTCATTTTGGACGCTCCGCTGTCCCTGTCAGACTTCCGAAAACCGCTTGAAAGCAGGTGTTTCCCGCCGCTCTGGTGCGACAAGTCCACGCTCGTCCCATTGCCGCATTAAAAAGCCAAAGCGTGTTCGGCGGTAGTCGGAGAGAGTTGTTTGTAATTTCGAACCGCGCAACAAAGCCCAACGGCGTTTGAGTGATTAGCACGCCCCGCGGACGGTTGGCTTATGGTTGGCTCGGTATTAATTTGCAGGTAGGCTTATGAGAAAACAAAAAGCACGTTTTACCTTGGGAGAATGGCTCTCCGATTGGTACAGCATTTATAAGCTCCCGACCGTATCGAAAAGCACGGCGGAGAACATAGAAAGAGTGATGCGGATACACTTGCCGCAATGGCTCAAAGATATGCGCCTTGACGAACTCAACGCCTTTACAATCGATAAGGCGCTGTCGGGTGTACAATCTACCCGTATGCGGAAGTATGCCTTTCATGTCCTAAATAACAGCCTGAACAGGGCGTTCCGACTGGACTACATAGAAAGCGACATCATGAAAAAGGCAGAACCGATAAAACATCGCTCGAAACTTGGCGAAGCTCTCACCGTTACGGAACAGAGAGAATTTCTCCGCGCTGTCGGCAATCATTATATGCGCAATCTCTTTGAGTTCTACCTATATACGGGTGTACGGCGTTGCGAAGCTCTTGCCCTGCGTTGGTCTGACGTGGACTTTGAAAGCGGCACGATCCTGATCCGTGGCACAAAAACGCTTTCATCGTTTCGCCGTCTGGATATGCTCCCGCACGTTCGGGAACTGCTCCAAAGACAAAAAGTGCAATGTCCTGATAGCCTGCTTGTGTTCCCGTATAAAAAATGTATCGTAAGCCGAACGTTCAAGCGGTTTTGCCCGACCCATAAGCTGCACGATTTGCGGCATACCTTTGTAACACGTTGCGCAGAGTGCGGAATCAATGTCAATGTTTGTCAAAGCCTTGCAGGGCATAGCGACATAAAAGTAACGCTGGGGATATACACGCATACAAGTACACAGTTTCGGAAGAGCGAATACGAAAAATTCCGCATAGAACCGTAAAAAACAAGAAAAAGCACCTGAAAAAGGTGCTTTTTTGGCGCAGAGAATGGGATTTGAACCCATGGTACGCTTATGACGTACACACGATTTCCAGTCGTGCTCCTTAGGCCGCTCAGACATCTCTGCATTTTCAAATATTCAGCTTCGCCGGAATGATTGCTTTCGTACAAACCAGCTTATTTATTTTATCTTTTTTTTATCAGTTTGTCAACAGATTTTGGCTTCTTTCCGAAAAAGCATAAGCGATTTTATGAAAACAGATATTTTTTGCTTTAAAGAAAAAAATATCAAGTCTGCAAGCGCATTCATACGCGCTTGCAGACTTGATTCAGTTGCCGCCGATCGCAGGAACTTCAGAGGCAGGCGTATCTGATTATTTTTTTCCGTTCCAGCAATAAGTGCAGCACTTGCAGGAAGGTATTCCTGTAGAGGACAGCATATCGTCCAGACGGTGGTAACGAAGGGATGTGAATTGCAGTTCGTTTCGTATCGCTTCGATCATGGCTGCATATTCATCACTGTCGGGATCGGTGTATTTATCCAACTTGGCTTCGTAATTTTCGCCTTCCAAGGCCGCGACTTTGCGGCGTGCGATCAATTCAAGTTCGGAAGAAGATCTCGAAAAATTCAGGTAAGGACATCCGAACAGAAGGGGCGGACAGGCAAGACGTATATGAAGTTCTTTGGCTCCGCTGCCGTACAGAAAATCTGCCGTTCCGCGCAACTGTGTGCCGCGTACGAGCGAGTCATCGATGAGGACCAGACGCTTATTGCGGATCATTTCGTCGATGGGAATAAGTTTCATGTGCGCGATGAGGTCGCGGCGGCTCTGGTTTTGCGGCATAAAGGAGCGCGGCCATGTGTGTGTATATTTCACGAACGGACGGGTCAGAGGCAGTTTGGATTTATTTGCATACCCGATCGCATGTGCCGTGCCGGAATCGGGAAGTCCCGCTACGGCGTCTGCAGTAATATTGTCGCGCTGTGCCAGCATTGCGCCGCAGTGGTAGCGCATATTCTCTACATTCAGACCTTCATAGGACGACGCCGGATTTCCGTAGTAGACCCAAAGGAAAGTACAGATCTTCATTTCTTTGGAGGGAGCGTTGAGAACATCGATCCCGTCGGCGGAAATAAAGTCGATTTCACCGGGGCCTAATTCTTTGAAGTGCTGGTATCCCAGATTCAGATAGGCAAACGACTCAAAGGAAACGCAGAAAGCTTCGGATTTTTTACCGATCACGACAGGTGTGCGGCCCATTTTATCGCGCGCTGCATAAATCCCTTTGGAGGTCAGAATCAGAATGGACATGGACCCTTCGATGGCATTTTGAGCGAGTCGGATCCCTTCCGGGATCGTTGATCCGCGGTTGATAAGGGAGGCGCAAAGTTCCGTTGCGTTAATGTTTCCGCCGCTCATTTCCAAAAAATGGGTGGCTCCTTCGTCAAATGCCTTTTTTACGAGTGCATCGATGTTATTGATCCTGCCAACGGTTGCAATTGCAAAATTACCGAGATGCGACCGTACAAGAAGAGGCTGCGGTTCGCTGTCGGAAATACATCCGATTCCGATATTTCCCTTCATTTCATCGAAATCGCGTTCGAACTTCGTACGAAAAGGTGAATTTTCGATATTATGAATCGCACGGTTAAATCCGCTCTCTCCGTAGACGGCCATGCCACCGCGCCGCGTACCGAGGTGGGAATGATAGTCCGTACCGAAAAACAAATCAAAAACACAATCTTTTTTTGAAGCTACGCCAAAAAAACCACTCAAATTTTTTGCCTCCGTGAATAAATAATTTTTGCATACCGATCAATGATAAAACGCAAAATACCTTTTTATTATAACATAATTAAATAAAAAAGTCAGCAGTTTATTTGATTGGCGATGAATTTTTAAAATAATTTGCCTGTTCGATATTAAAAATTTACGGTGTTTGCTCGAAAAAATTTTTTAAGCACACGGAGGAGATTGTTTTTTAGACAGATCGTGCTGCCGAACGCTTCGTTCACGCTCTCTGCGAGCATATACAATCATGCGCTTTTCTACAATCTGGAAGAAAATCGCGTCATGTACATGGTTTTAAAAGATCGAATCGGGCAAATTTTGCATGATGCATTACGGCAGACAAATTTTTTTATAAAGCAGGCGAGCCGTCGCAAAATTTGCGACGAGATC
>ERZ1108162.25-NODE-25-length-113103-cov-575.851329_pt1 | contig 113103 bp, 116 predicted proteins | sample MGYA00403698_ERZ1108162 | MGnify/ENA primary metagenome ERZ1108162 (study PRJEB35170, sample SAMEA104062405) | human gut metagenome | biome: human gut; feature: human-associated habitat; material: faeces | place: Denmark | collected 2012-04-30 ... | reverse complement strand
AGATTTGTTTGAACAAAATCTTGTCAAGTGTTGCACTTAGTTTGACAATTCATCTGTAATCGCCAAGTTCTGAATTTTCTATATCTTCAAAGGTAATCTTTTCCTCACCGTCCTTATAGTTGCAGGTAACGATTGCGTAATCGTCAAAAAGAAAGATTGCATTCACAAAGCTGTCGATTAGTGTTTGCTTTCCTCTCTGCGTGGATAAATCTAATTTGTGGAATCGCGTCAATCCGAATTCGATCTGTTCTCTCGTAAGGAGAGGATTCTTGATCTCTTCTTGCGCAATTTCGATCTCTAATTGTTTTTTACGGTTTTCCAGATCGGAAAGCCGTTTTTTTGTGCTTTCCAAAACAATGCCTTGCTGTATTGCATCGAGCATATTATCAATACCTTTTTCCACATCGGATAATTGCTCTCGTAGTGCAGGTAAAATCGAATTGCTTTGCATTTGCAGATCGTAAAGCCTATAAGACAACTGTTCCATCAATTTGTCGTCCATGATTTTTTTCATAACCGCATTGATGACAGCGCTTTCGATTTTTTCTTTGGAGATGGCTTTTTTGTCGCAAGAATGACCTTTCTTTGCATTAATACATTTGTAATAATGGTAAACGGTTCCGCTCTTCCCTTTGCCGCTTTCACCGATCATCATTGCCTTACATTTGCTGCAAAAAAGGTGTGTGGTGAGCAAATACAAATCTTCCGCTTTATGGATCGCCGGAGCGCGGGTATTTACGGCAATTCGCTTTTGTACTTTTTCAAACAAGTCTTTTTTTATGATTGGAGGGATTGCATTTTCTAGAACAATATCTTTAAAGCGATATTCTCCGATGTATTTGCGGTTGGAAAGCATTCTGCGCACATTGTTATAATCGAGTGATTTTTCGTAAGCCTTTTTACCGACCTTCTTTTTCATCCGAACGGTAATTCCCACGCCGCGGGCATTCATATCATCGATAATGGATTTTATCATTTCGCCGTCGGCATATCTTTGAAATATTTCTTGTACGAATGGTGCTTTCTTTTCGTCTATCTATAAATGCTGTTCATCATCCAAATAATAGCCGAGTGGAGTAATTCCTCCGTTTGACATAGCCTTCAGTGCATTATCCGTCATTCCGCGCGTGACTTTTTCTCCAAGTTCAACAGAGTAATATTCTGCATAACCCTCTAAAAACAAAAAGGCGATCCCGCCAGTGGGATCGCCCTTATTCATTTATTATACCCATGCTATACAAGCGCAAAAAAGCGCTCTTTTGATAAATCAAACAAGATCTGCAAGATATTTCCTCAGCTTCATGAGTGCTGGCACGTCCGCGGGCGCCCATTCCTCTTCTTTCAGTTCATCCGCTGCAAGAAAACGAAGCGCTTCGTGTTCGGTGCAATGAAAATCGGTAAGGAATTCGCATAAATATATGTGCAGCGTGATACAAAAATCCGGATATTCATGCGTCATATCCAGAAAATGCGAACAGACGCGGATATCCGCGCACAGTTCCTCTTTCACTTCCCGAACTAGCGCCTCCTCGGGCGTTTCGCCCGCCTCGATCTTCCCGCCTACAAATTCGTATTTATGCGCTACGTACGCATACTTGCTTTCGCCCCGCTTGGCCGCCAAAACCTTGCCGTCCTTTAGCACGACCGCCCCGACGACTTGTAAATGTTTTTTCATGTCATTCTCCGAAAAGAGAGAAAATGCGCACCGCATTTTCTCTCTGCCTTTTTCTTTCTATGAAACCGAATCTGCCCGATTACGCTCCGCTCAGTGTACAAGCGATCCGATCTGCGCGTCGTCCGCCGCAAAAAGGACACGGCATGTTCCGTCTTCGTTCGTGCTCGCCAGCAACATTCCGTTCGAATATTCGTTCCCGAATTTGTGCGGCTTCAGATTGACCAGCACCACGATCTTCTTTCCGATGAGCTGTTCCGGTTCATACTGATCCGCGATCGAAGATACGATCACGCGCTCGCCGATACCGTCATGTAAAGTGATCTTCATCAGCTTATTTGTCTTACGCATGGGCTTCGCCGCCAAAATTTTACAGATACGTATATCATTTTTCGCAAAATCTTCCAGCTCGATCTGCTCTTTCAAAGGCGCCGGTTCCGCTACAAATGTATCTTCCGCTACTTTCTTTTCTTCCGTCTTTTCGACTGCTTTTTCTTCCGCAACCGCGTCAGGATCTTCCGCTTCCGGCAACGAAAAATCCAAAAGTTTCAGATACCGCTCCGCATCGACGGCAAACAAATACAGATACAGGCGCGGTCCCTTGTCGCGGGCAAGGATCAGATTATATACATCCTTGAAAAATTTACTCTGCACTTCCTTCAAAGCGTTCTTATCTTCCGCTTTATCCGGATAGACGCGCTTGGGGATCGCATAAAGTTCCGATTGCAGAGATTCCAGCGTGTATCCGCCCTTGGCGATATATTCTTTGAGCTCTTTTACGCACTTTTTCTCCGCCTCATCCATTGTGCGGTAATATTCCCAGTTGCGTTTTTTCAGAATAATATATTCACTTTCCGGCGAACAGGTCTTCAGCCAGAATTCCGCTTTGGCAAAACGCTCCGAAAAATCTGCGATCTTGTACGGCGTTCCGATCTTCTCAAAAAGCTGTTCCATCATCTGCGCATTGAAATTGACAACCGACCCCAGATCGACAAGCTGCCCCATCGGAACAGGCATGACTTTCCGCCCTGCAATTTCACAATTCTCCATCACGCGCGCGACAGCTTCGCTCGCCGTACCGTCCCGATAGGACGTCAGCATTTTGTCAAATTCGAAATACTGGCGCAAAATCTCATCCGAAAGACAAAAATCAAAGGCTTTCAAAGGTTCCGTCTTTGCATACAGCCACAAGATCACTTCCGGCTGGTATAATTTCAGCAGAAAATCGGGCGTCATGTTGAATCCGGAAGAGCCGCTCATCTTACCGACACTGCCCTTGATCCCGATAAATTCGTACCCCTGGAACAGCGGCGCGGGATACCCGAATACTTCGCGCGAAACATCTTTCGCCGTATCGTAACTTCCGTTCTTCGATGCATGATCTTTGCCGCCCGGTTCAAAATCGACCCCTTCCGCAAGCCACCGCATCGGCCAGTCCACTTTCCATTGCAGTTTGCAGTTATGATCTTTGGTAAAATCAAACTCGCCTTCGTGCCCGCATTCACAGACATACTTCGCCTTCGTACAGTCTTCCGAAAGCCACACGATCTTCGTGCTGTCTTTCCCGCAGTGCGGACAGAATATGCTCACCGGGTAGTAATTTTCCCGCTCTTCTTCCGTAGCATCCTGCGTGCGGTGCTTATCCAGTATGTCAAATATCTTCTTGCGGTTCTTCAACGCAAAAATAATATGCTCCGCATATCTCCCGCTGCGGTATTCCTGCGCCTGAAAATGATACTCCATCTCGATCCCGAAATTCTTCAGAGAGTTCATGAATTCTTTTTCAAAATGCTCGGCATAACTCTTGCAGCATCCGAAAGGATCGGGGATATCCGCATAAGGATACCCGATGTATTTTTCAAATGAATTGTTGCCCAGATGATCGGCCACGTTCTTCGGCACTTTGCGAAGTCTGTCATATTCGTCCCAGGAAAAAAGAAGCTTCGCTTTCTTGCCGCGTTTTAAAAGCGCTTTATATACAAAATAACTCGTCGCTATATCGCGGAAATTACCGATGTGCACCGATCCGGACGGCGATATCCCTGCCGCACATACATATTCTTCCTTTTCCGGATTGCGGCGGATGACCTCGTCCGCCAACTTGTCTGCCCAATACATACTAAATCTCTCCTGTGCTTGATTCGCTTACATTTGTGTTATTATAGCATATCCGCCGACCAAAAATCAATAAGTATGCGCCCGAAACCAAAAAAATTCTGCAGAAAATGATTTGCTTTTATCCTGCATTGTGTTATAATACACTTTATCTTTTACAGGAGTTCTGCCATGAAATTCACCCGCGGACTTAAAGACGGCCTGCCCATCGCTTTGGGATATGTCTCCGTCGCTTTCGCTTATGCCGTCCAGGCTGTCGGACAAGGATTCCCGCCCTGGTTTCCCATTTTGATCTCTGCCACGAATTTTACGGGAACCGGTCAATTCGCCGGCACCAATCTTATCGCCGCAGGCGCCGGAATCGCCGTCCTCATTGCCACTATGTTTGTCATCAATATCCGCTACACTCTCATGTCTTTCGCCCTTGCCCAGAAAATGGGAAGCGGCTTCCCGCTTTGGCAAAGAGCCCTCATCGCTTTCGGCGTTACGGATGAGAATTTTGCCGTCGCGATACGACAACCGCAAAAGCTGACATTCCCTTACCTGATCGGACTGATGTCCTGTTCCTTCTGCGGTTGGCTGGGCGGAACCGCTCTCGGCGCAGGAGTCAGCGAACTGCTTTCCGCGTCTCTTGCCAACGGCGCAAATCAAGCCTACTACGATATGCTCATGAGCGCTCTCAGCATTGCCCTCTACGCCATGTTTGTGGCGATCATCATCCCCCCGTCCCGCGACGACATGCACGTTTTGCTGCTCGTCGCTGTTTCTGTCGCCGCAGGATGCCTTTTTTATTTTATCCCGACGCTCGCCTCCCTCCCCGCAGGATTGAACATCATTATCTGCTCCATCGTCTGTACGGCCGTTATCGCATACTTCTTTCCGCACGAAGAGCACACCGAGAGTCCTACGATACCGCCTGCCGAGGAAAATTTGCAAGCCGACCAAAACGCAGAACATTGCGGCGGTAATACCTGCGATCGCGCCGAAAGCAGGAAAGGAGGCTGGCTGTGAACGCTACCCTTACCGATATGCTTGTGGGATGTCTCGTCATGTTCGCGGTTACCTACGCCACAAAAGCAGTTACTTTGCTGTTTTTTAAAAAAGATATCAAAAGCAGATACATCCGCTCTTTTCTGTATTACCTGCCTTACAGTGTGCTTGCCGTCATGGTTTTTCCCACCATTCTTTTCTGCACATCCTCCATCTGGTCGGGCATTGCCGGAACTGCCGTCGCGCTTTTGCTCGCATTTTTCCGAAAAGGCTTGCTGCCCGTTTCGCTCGCCGCTATCGCCGCCGTATTTGCGGTCGAATTGTGTATGTATCTGATCTGATCCCCCGCAATTTTGCAACTTTACGATTTTATCAGAGCCGATACTGCGCAGATTTTTTAAAGGCGGGAGCGCCGCGAATATTTCGCGGCGCTCCCGCCTTTTTACATATTTATTTGCCGGCATACTTTGCCGCAATGATCTTATTGTTACGGGCGATCATATTCAGATATCCGTCGATCGTCCGCGCATATCCGTCGCATTCGGAAGGCTTGACCGAAAATTCACGGTAACGGACAACGTAACCCTTGATCAGCGTAACGATATTTATGAGCGAACGGAACAATTCGAATACGGTAAATTTATAAAATTTATCGTCCCGAATGGTAACCACCCACGCCGACGGATGCAGAATCTTACTCGCACTCGCATACGCCGCATGCCGTGAACTCTGCCCGGCTATTTTCTGCAGACCGTCTTTGAAATTCAGGCGGTATTCTTTGCCGAAACCTTCGCGAAAACCGTCTACATATTCCAGCCAACCGTAATTTACAAACGCGTTCCGCTCCTTGACCCCAAACGCCTTGCACTCCTCTGACAGCCGCTGCTGCAATTCTTCCGCCCGCGGATTTCCTTCCATATCAAAATATTCCATGTGTTTGATGTATTGAAAAAACAATCCCTCGCCCTTCGTACAAAGAACGATCAGAACACATTCCAGTTCATGCAGATGACGCCAAAGTATGACCGCATCACAACTGTTGCCCGCCGCCAGAAGATTGATCACGCTCTTGATCGTTACCATCGACTTCTTGAACAGATTGTTGATCCCGTTCATGCGGCGGTCTTCTCCTTTAAAGCTCCCCAGAACATACAGCGAATAACTGCATGCCATATTGTAGGCCGCGATCTCCGGAGAATATTCCGACGTATTTGAAATTTTTTCAACGTTCAGATGCTCGTTGATGACAATGTATACAGCCACGTCGCGCACCAACATGGTACGGTAATTCTCGTCCGCCTCCACTTTTTTCACTAACTCCGCAGGTAAATGCGACGTATGAAACAAATGATAATAAAAAATATAACTTACGATCTCATCCAGCCGCGCCCCGTCCAAAGCACGCAGACGTATCTTGCGCTTTTGCAATTCTTCGATATACTGCTCTTTTACGCGCGCATACATAGCCTGAATAAATTTGGAATCCACATTCCTGCCCGTTATCCGAGACAGCCGCAAAAGCTGTGCCGCAAATATGTGTTCTTCCATCTGGTCAATAATATTCGGCATCTTTACTCCCCGCTTTTGGCACTTTTTATGAAAGCATTATAGTACAATCCGCCAAAAAAAGCAAGAAAATCCCCCTTCAACGCCCTGTAAACATTTCATGAAATTTTTTTCAGTCATTGACTTTTTTCCTCATAAAGACTATAATAGTAGAAAAAATTTTGGAGCAATCTGCATATGCAATATCGTAATTTAGGGAAATGGGGTTTAAAAGTCAGCGAAATATCCATCGGAAGCTGGATGACTGACCTCAACGGACTGGGAGCAGCAGAAACAGCCCGCCAAAGCATCCGCGCCGCTTACGACGCAGGCGTGAACTTTTTCGACTGCGCAGATGCGTACAGCGGCGGAGAAGCCGAAAAGTTCCTGGGAAATGTTCTGAATGATTATAAGCGCAGCTCGTATGTGGTATCTTCCAAAGTCTTCTTCCCTGTAGGACGCGGAGCAAACGATTGGGGACTTTCCCGTAAACATATCATAGAACAAGTAGACAGTTCTCTGAAAAATATGAAACTGGATTATCTCGACCTCTATTTTTGCCATCGCTTTGACCCGACCACGCCCGTCGAAGAAACCATGCAAACTCTTTCCGATCTCGTGGCGCAAGGCAAGATCCTCTATTACGGCGTCAGCGAATGGTCGCCCGTACAGATCATGAAAGCCTTGTCCGTCATCAAAGAACTGCATCTGCGCCCGATGAGCGTGATCCAGCCGCAATACAACATGGTCGATCGCTATATTGAGGACGAAATCATTCAGATCTGTGCCGAAAACGGGATCGGCATTGTTCCGTTTTCCCCTTTGGCGCAAGGTCTTCTGACCGGCAAATACCGCAAAGGTCAGCCGCTGCCGGCCGGCTCGAGAGCGACCCACCAGGCAGACAAACAAATCAACCGCCTGCTCACCGATAAGAATCTGGAAACCGTCGAGAAATTATCCGACGTAGCCGACCGGCTCGGCGTACCCCTTGCCGTGCTTGCTCTCGCCTGGATCCTGCGCCTGCCGCAAATTTCCTCCGTCATTACCGGTGCAAGCAAACCGGAACAGCTGGAATCCAATCTCGCCGCCAGCGGATTCAAAATTCCCGCTGACGCACTCGACGAAATTGAAAAAATTCTTAATTATCACCCTTTTGTACGAAAAATAGGATGACGTATCCGTTTTTTAACAACAGCCGACGGCGAAAGTATTTCGCCATCGGCTGTTTTCTTTATGCACGAGAATCTGAAAATTTCTCTTTTTATTGCCCGTCTTTATAATGTTTATCTTTTCCATTTTGCAAACTTTACTTCGATTGAACTTTAAACTTAAAAAATACAAAACGAAACTTTCATCGAAATTAAAGCTGCCGCTGTCTTTCGCTTGCATTTTTTATAAACCTGAACCATCGATTTGGCAGACAATATAAAAAAGGCTCAAAGGTACTTTGAAATCATATATCTGCGTCTGCCAACCGTTTTATTGCCGTATTGAATGGCAGTCTGCGGGCAAGCGTTGATACAACGCATACACTGATAGCAATTCCCCTTCCAGACAGGGTGGCCTTCCGACATTTCTATTGCCCTTGACGGACATTTTTGTGCGCACAATCCGCATCCGTTACATTTCTCTTGCTCAGCAAAAAAAGGCTTTGTCGATCGTGCAAACCGATTGAATCCCGTATTCACGATGCCCGACTTTAATGTTGCCAACTTACCTTCATGAACACGATATACCTTTTCCCTATGCAAGATCTCTTCCGAGATTTTCGATATTTCCGATTCGGCATTTTCTAATTTATGCAAGACAACTTCTTTTTCTTCAAGATCTCCCCCGATAATATAGTTATTGGGCATGCTGATACTGTAAGCACTGTCAAGATGATACACTTTGGAAAATTTCTTCATTGTCCTGCCGGCATCCTCACCGCACGTGCAGATCCCGAACGTAAATGCGCTTACTTTTTTCAATTTTTTTATAAACACCGCCATAGGCTCGGGAATTCCCCAGGCATAAACGGGAAAAACAAAACCTATCCGCTCTTCCCCTTCCGTTTCGGGAGCTTCTTTGATAAGCGCAATATCATATGTCCTCTCATTCAGCCGTTCGGCAATCTTTTTCGCCACCCACTCTGAATTTCCCGTGCCCGAAAAATAAAAGATCATTTTGCAACTCCTTTTAACCGATTTTCTTTTCGTCTTTACTCCTCATTGCTATATGCTGTTGATTATATCAAGTTAATGAAAACCATCAGGAAGTCTCTGAATAATTTTCTATCTGACTAATTGCAATGACAGCTAATGTCTCAATTATAGCAAAACTTTGTGCTTTCGTCAATAGCAGCCGTTAACAAGGCAAACAGCCCTTATTAAACCAATTTCGAATCGTCTGAAACAAACAAAAAATTTTTAAGCATGAAAAAAGGTCAAAAACCGAAGTTTTTGACCTGAATCGCTTCATTTAATGCTTATTTCCGAGATAGCAAAACCAACGTCTCGACGTTAACACTTTCGTCCCACAAAATTTTGCGCACAAAAGCACCGTCTTTATATATAGGGAAATTGAATTCTATTGATTTCAGAATTTGAGAAGTCCCTTCATCATTTGCATATATATGTACTTGTTATAAACGAAGTATCCACCTTTATTTAACCTCAATAGAACACCTAAGAAAAAACTATATAATTAAATATTCTCCAAAATTATCGCCTTGCGTTTGTGTCGTTGTATCACAGATAAAAGCGAAAGTAAACGGGAAAAAATATAGCTTAAAACAATTATATATACTTTCAAGAGTTAGGCTCGATTATGAGCTTAGCTCTTTTTTTATGCTCACGCAATATTTTTGTCCTCTCTCGTTGACTTTCGTGGGGCGCAACATAAAACTGTATAATTCGGGCTTTTCTCCGTGATACTTAGCCCCTGCCGCAAGGCTAAATAATAATTTTGGAGGTATTCAAAAAATGAAAAAAGTAGTTTATGGAGTTTCAAGGTATGTAAAAGGTGAAATTTCCAAATTAACAGGTATCGGTTATATAACTGATACAGACTTGGTAATTGCTTGTATGAGCAAGAAAGGTACACCGTATACTCGGGTATTTGAAGATTGCATCAAAGATTGCCACTCTATCCCTAACAGAGATAACATATCAAATTCGTCACCTTCAAGCTCGTCAATCAGGTCTGCAAATTCTCTCTCGGATTGTTCGATTTCACTCTCTACGTCAAGCATCGTTACGCTGTACTTCTTTGTAAGTGCGTTAATAGCACCCTCTAATGCACTTACGATGGAGTCGGGTAAGCTATAATAGAAGGATATTTAGGGTCTGACGTAATTCTCCTTGGGCTTTTACGTCCGTTTTTAAGACTGTCAGCCGTCCTTCCGTTATAGCGTTCGGTTTATGCAGGTTGGGCTTCGCATCCGTATAACGGATCAGATTGAATCGGTAACGGTTAAGGTCGGTCGCCTTTTTTACGCTCGCGTGACGGAGCATTTCAACTCTCTGAAACAATCCGCCTGATTGATTATTCCTCCCGTTTCAAGTCTGCGTCCTTGGGTGGAGGTTTTTTTGTGTTGCTCTTTTTTCGCCTCCAAAAATTTTCCAAAAACTTTCATTTCATCTCTTGACTTTTATTTGCAGGTCTTAAAAATTATTTATAAAAGTCAAGACCCATAGTCTGCTCATCTTTTCCGACAATTGAACTATGAGTCTTGACACAACTACTTATTTGTTACTCAATAAGTCCGCTGTTTTTCAGAAGTTTCTCGACGTCCGTGTCTTTTACTTTATCGATTACCGTCTTTAACGCCATCTTCTCTTTCAAAGACAACGGCGCCTTGGATAAAGGTTTCTTGTCGATACCGTAATATGCCGCACGGAGAAGCTCGCGCACGTCAAACGCACTGCCCCAGACTTCGGGAACGCCTCTGTCGATGTCGAGAAGAGTATATACCGACTCCATGCCCGTTCTCATGGAATATTCCGTCGTGAAAATGGTGTCTCTCGGCGTTTCGGCGAATTGTCCGATAAATGCGAAGTTGACTGCTCCGTCGGGGACGACTTTGGGCCTGTCCTCGTTCTTTCTGGGCTGGAAGAATGCGTTGATATACGGCATATAACAGGTTGTGGTATTCGCCTTCGTCTTCGCATACTCGTCGATTTTTTCAATCGGGAAACCGATGTGATACAGCCATTCGCGGCAGACTTCTTCGCCCGTACATTCGCGCATCGGCTTTTTGACGTAATTGCCCGGTTTATTCGTATTGAGGGAATAAACCCAAATAAGAACGGTGTCTTTATCCTGCGATTTGAACTGCGGCTGACGGTTTATCGTCCAAGACAGATACCAATTTTCGGTGCTGTCTTTTACGGTAACAATACCGCCCGTCGTTACTTTTCCGGACCTCGGATCACGCTTGCAGATTTTCTTGATATACTCGATGATTTCGTCGTCCGAAGTTGCGACGGTTGCGCTCATCCAGTTGGTCGCTTCCACGTCCGAACAGAACTTATCGGGATTGCCGAACGCTTTGTCCTGTGCGGCGATGTTCTTCCACATATCCCAACTTTCGCCGTAACCGTTTCTGATTTCCGAAAGGTCGGGGGCATGCGTCTGGTCGCCGTAGCAGCTCGTATCCGTACAACAGCCGTTGGTGATGAAAACGAGGTCGGTTTCCAAAAGATCGATGCTACCGTAATTATCGTCTTTGATATATTCGATTTTCTTAGCAATTTTTTTGCCGCCGACGTTTTCAATGACGACGTTCTTCACGTCGATGCCGTATTCGATTTTCACGCCGTGCGCTTCGAGATACTTAACAAGAGGAAGAATCATGCTCTCATACTGATTATATTTGGTAAAACGCAGTGCGCTGAAATCGGGAAGCCCGTCGATATGATGAACGTATCTTTGCAGATATCTCTTCATTTCAAGTGCGGACGACCAACGCTGGAAGGCAAACATCGTCTGCCAATACAGCCAGAAATTTGTTTTCCAAAAATTTTTATTAAAAATTTCACTTATCTTTTTGTCTTCAAGCTGCTCTTCGGGAATCATAAACAGTTTGGTAAGGTCCATCGCCGACTCTTTATCCAGCTCGAATTTTCCGTCCGTATGAGCGTCCTGCCCGCGATTGACCGTGGCGCGGCAAAGCGAATAATTGGGGTCTTTCTTATTGAGCCAATAATATTCGTCCAAAACGCTTACGCCCTCCGTTTCGATGGAAGGCACGTCGCGGTAAACATCCCACATAATTTCGAAATGGTTATCCATTTCTCTTCCGCCGCGCATATAGAAACCTTTGGTCACGTCTTTCCTGCCGTCGCAGCTTCCGCCGGCAAGATCGAGTTTTTCCAAAAGGTGGATATGCTCGCCTTTCATCTGTCCGTCGCGGACGAGATAAAACGCCGCGGTCAGTCCCGCAAGTCCCGTTCCTATGATGTACGCCGATTTGCGGTCTACGCCTTCGGGTTTCATAGGATGTGCAAAAGCCTCATAGTTACCACTTGAATAATACATAAAAAAATCCTCCGTTTTTTATTTTCATTTCAATTATAATCTGCGAAAAGCAAACTCACAATAAGCAATGTTTTCGCTGTGATTAAAGTTTTATCAAATGCAGCGTAATTGTAAAAAGTTTTATCAACTACTTGAATCTGCTGAATGTTTGTCCCTACGAAAACTATTCAGCGCGCGGGTAATATCACCGCTGATTAAAACGCTTACCCTGTCGACGATATATTTCGGATCTTCCTTCATATCGTCGGCGATCCATTTAAGCATAATGCCGTTAAACGCATATTTGAAAAAATCGGCGATAAATTCTTTATCTTTCTCCGATATGAACATACCGGTTGCCTGTTCCTCGATAACGCCCATCAGCAATTCGTGCGTTTGGGTATTCAGATAATTTTCAATCTGTTCCCGATCCAAAGCATGATAGACGTTTTTGATAAAAGGTTTGTTTTCAAGCACGGCATTAAAAATATTCAAAAAACCCTGTTGCCAGGTATCATACGTTTTATTGTTTGCAATTGCCTGTTCCGCATCCTCCATACACGCCCATCTCGCTAAATCGTATATATCGGTAAAATGATAATAGAACGTCATACGGTTGACCCCGCAGTCATCCGTAATATCGGATATGGTTATTTTATTGATTGGCTTTTTTAATAAAAGCTTTTTCAGCGACGTTTCCAACGCTCTCTTTGTCGTCTGCGACATTACGCATTAACCTCTTTATCTGTTTTTGTTTTTTCATAAACCGAAGAAAAAAACTGATTCATTTTGTCCATACATCGTTCCTGATTAAATCGACTCGAATAAGCAAGAAATTTATTTTCACACGCTTCTTTTTCCGTGGGATGAGAAATCCAGAAATCTATGACTTTGGCAAGGTCTTTCGGTTTTCTATTCTTAAAAACACAACGCTCATCCACCGCAAAGCCCTTTGTCGCACTCAATTCAGAGTCCGAAACGATTGTAAGCTTTCCGCAGGTGATAGCTTCAAGACAAGCGATACATTCCAACTCGATTTCGGCAGGATGAACGTACATATCGCTATAATTGATGACGTCAACCATTTCTTCTCTTGAAAAAAGTTGAAAAACGGGAGCGACCGGCAACTTCTTCGCAAGTTTTTTATAATATTTTTCTTTCGTTCCCTGCCCTGCCAATATAAGCTGGATCCTATCCTTATATGCAGAATACCTTACCGCCTTCAACAACGTATCCTGCGATTTTTCTCTTGCATATCTTCCCGTTGTCAAAATTACAATTTTATCACGGAATTCAATCGGTTTTGGTGTTTCTTTTTTACGGACGTAGTTATGGACGCCATTTGAAACGATAAATGCCGGCGTAGCTCTCTTCACGTTGCGTTCGAACTCATTTCTTACAAATTCCGTCGGGTAATGTATTCCGTCGGCATATTGGTATACGTTGTTATAAATCGTCTTGTATACCAATTTGTTTGCGACCTTAACCTTGTTCAATTTCAGATACGACGTAAGATTTTCCGCTTGCATATGAAATCCGGCGGTTATCGGAACGTTTTGCTCGTGCGCTATTTTTGCCGCGAATATACCAAGCGACAACGGCATCATAATATGAACGATATCCGCGCCGTCAATTGCATTGCGAACAATTTCCTCATCGGGTTTGGCAAGTGTAACGCCGACCTTATGGACATAATCGTTTAATATTTTCCCGAAATTGTAATTCGGTACGACAAAGACGTTTTCTTGATTCTTTCTGGCTTGATCCGCGCACAAAATGCGTACCGTATGACCTTTTTGCTGCAGAAATTTAATCAGGTTCATTGCCGCAACCGTAGTTCCGTTATTTTCTTCGCCAAGTACGTCGCACACAACGGTAATTATCATCATTCTCTCCTTTTTGGTAAAGTCGGGAGCTAAAAGCAACTCCCGACTTTTTAAAATTTCTCCTATGCCGTTACAGCGGCAAGTCTTTTTTCTCGAATTTCAAACTACCGACGATATAACAGATGATTCCGACGGCAAGAAGAATTGCCCATTTCCATATGAAGGTCGTTGTTCCGTCAAGAATGGAAACCACGTCGAACAAAGATATAATCGACACATAGTTGAAAGCGTTCAGTGCTTCCATACGGATAATGGACGGGAGTACGGGCGAACCGAACAATCCGAGCATTGTGGCGACAAGGAAGAACATATTAAGCCCGCCGCCGAGAGCCATGGAATGCTTACTGCGGTTGAAGTAACACGAAGCGAGGAAACAAATTCCGCTCATCGCAAACATTACAAGGAATGCGCCGAGATTGATCAGTGCGAGTTTTCCGTAAGTAAGTTCCGTGGAGACGTCAACGATTGCAAAGCAAATCATACTTGTAAGAGTCGTGCAGAGGAACATTACAAGAATGGAACTGATCAGGAACATTGCCTGCGTAAACGTTACTTGTTTTCTCTTCGTTCCGGAGGAGAGGATATATGCCATAGACCCGCTGTCCACCTGTCCCGCAATAAGCGCATTGGACGACATAATCATATAGATGATGGGCAAAAGCAAACCTGCCATTTTGAAGAATATAGAGCCGATAAGCGCACCGTACAGGTCTGCCTGACCGACTTCCTGTAAAGCGTCGAACATATCCTGCGGCAATACGGATAATAACCCGCCCGCCAGATCGTCGGCAATCTCCGCTTTGATACTCTCAACCGTTTCACCGTCTTTGATGTTTTCAAGTCTGTATTCGAGATTTGCTCTGTAATTAACGAGAACTTCCAAAGACTTTTGTTTTACGTTACCGTAATCGCTGAAACCGAACTCTGCGTATTTTTCCTTTGTAATCCCGTATTCGGAAAGGACATCGAGAACCGATTGGATATTCTCGTCTTTTACCATATTTCCGGCAAGAAAAATAGAACTATTGGTCATGACGTATTTATCCCGTTCGTCCGCATGACCTTCCTCCGAGATCGTCGCAAGCAGAGTATTATATCTGGGAGCTTCTTCGCCGAGGTCGGTATAAAAGCTGTCAAACATATATGTACCGTCCGCTTGCAGAGGGTTGAAAACGTAGAAGATAACGCCTCTGATTTCCTGTGCCTCCTGCGAGTTCTCGTCATATCCTTTCTGCTCAATCAAAGCCGAATAATACGTCGTTAACTCTTCCGCAGCAAGGGAATAGGCAGTTACGCTTGCAATTTGCCCGGCTTCCGCCTCCGATTTTCCCGATTGCAGAGCCTGCGTGTATGCCGCTACATATTTTTCTTTAAATGTGTCGTCAAAATGACAGATCGCACCGTCCGCGAGTTCGTAGTAATTGAGTGCTCTTCTTTGCACTTGTGAATCGAGTTCACCCTCGATAATAGCATCTTCCAAAACTGACTTCGTATCGCCCAAATTTCCGTTACCGGAAATCAGCATGACGCAGCACAGCATAAAGCAGACGGCAACGGTAATGATAGTCCACATAATGCCGTTCGCTTTACAAGACTGCTTGAATAATGATTTACTGAACATTGGTCTTAATCTCCTTTTCCCGATTTAATACGGTCTTAAAATGTTTTTCCAGATTATATTTCACTTCCGAAATGAACTTAACCTGATATTCTTTCAGATCATGGAATAACCGATTGAGCTGTTCGCTCGTTATCGCAATCGTCACCTGACAATATTGCGGCTGGTCTCTGATGATGTCATAACCCGTTTCCTTGAACCTGCGGTAATCGCTTTCTTCCACAAATTCTATTTTATATTCTTTTATTTTACGGTTTCTGATTTCGTCAAGAATTGCAATATCGGCGATATGTCCGTCCCTTATGAGCGCAACTCTGTCACAGGTCGTTTCCAACTCTTCGAACATATGACTGCTCATAAAAATCGTCTTGCCCTTTGCGTGTTCGGCTTTTATAATTTCGAGAAAAGCATCGCGCATCAAAGGGTCGAGTCCCGTGGTCGGTTCATCGAGGATGATGATTTCCGGATTTGCCATAAGCGCCGCAACAATCGCCGTCTTCTGCTTCATACCTTTGCTCATTCGTTTCAGAGGCGCGCGCGGGTCGAGCTGTAATTTCTCAATGATATATTCGGCATACGACATATCCGATATTCCGAGAAATTCCGCCTGACTTTTCAAAAACGCCGTACCCGTCGGGAGATCGGGGAATGCGATTTCGCCCGGCACATAGCCTATAAATTTCACGATTTCGCTTGAATGCTTCCATGTTTGCAGACCTTTTACATACGCCGCACCGCTCGTGGGCTGTAAAAAACCCATGATATTGCGGATAGTCGTCGTTTTACCGCTACCGTTTGTTCCCGCAAAGCCGAGCATCTCTCCCTTGTAAAGGGTAAGATTTATATCGAAGATGCCTCGCCCTTCGCCATAGTCTTTGGTCAGATCTTTTATTTCGATTACAGGTTCCGTCATTGAAGCGCACCTCCGAAATTCTTATCTTCCTTGTAGTAGCTCATAAAGTAGTCTTCCAACGTTTCTTTCAAGTGGCTGAAATTGCCAATGGAATACTCCGACAATCCGGCAATCACTTGATTGATATACTTATCGTCGGTCGCGATCATAACCGTTTTATTTTTCGCATCGTTCCCGATGATTTTAACGATTGCGCTGTTGCGGCTGTCTTTCATAAACCTGTCGTAGTTTTCCCGATCCGTAAAACCGATTTCATAATTCTTTTGCGAAGCATGCTTTAAGTCGTCGGCAATGAAATCCGATACAATTTTCCCGTCCTTGATGATGGCGATACGATCGCAAGTTGCGTCCACCTCGGAGAAAATGTGGCTGGAAAGTAAAATCGTTTTCCCGCGTTCTTTTTCTTTCCTTATAAATTCGATAAAGACTTCCTGCATTACGGGATCGAGTCCGCTTGTCGGTTCGTCAAGAATAAGCACGTCGGGATCGCTCATAAACGCGGTAACAACGGCAAGTTTACGTTTGACGCCCAAGCTCATACGCTTTGTTTCGCCGGATGGATCAAGCTCAAAAATTTTCAGAAGATAGTTCAACTGCTCATCGTTACGGCATTTCTGCAAATGCTGCATCATTCTGATAAATTCCCAGCCTGTAAGTCCTGCCGGCAGAGCGATTTCGCCCGGTATGTAGCCGACGTTCCCTAAGATTTCGAAATATTTATCGAACGTATCTTTCCCGAATATTTTCGTTTGCCCGCTCTGCGGTTTTGAAAAGCCCATCAGGTGCCTGATAGTCGTTGATTTTCCGGCACCGTTGGGACCGAGAAACCCGAACACCTCGCCTTTCTCAACCTGAAAGGTAACGTCGAAGACGCCTCGTCCCGAACCATAGTCTTTCGTAAGACTGTTCACTTCTATGACACTCATAGATACTCCTTTATTTCAATAATTTCTTTATCCAATTTTTCTCTTTCAACGAAATCTTTCCGTCGATAGAGCAAATCAACATACAAATGATGATTATATCTTCCTTTAATTCGTCCGATAACTGTCCGAATACATCAACCATCTCTTTTACCGCTTTTTTTAATTCGCGGCTTTCGGGCTTCAGAAGTCTGACTGCTTTTTTACATTCGTCATAATTTACTTCATCTCCGAAAAAGGCGTATAAGAGAGGATAGCATATCATATATTCTTCCTCCGACAATCTGCCGTCTGCGGCAATCGCTCCCATAACAAACGTTGCGAATATCGTAACGCCGTTAAGACCGTCGTCGGTGATTGCGCTTAAAGTAGGAATAACTTTCAGTGCTTTCTTGCCTAAAATCATGCTGTAACTTAATACATCCATCTCTTCAAACTCTTTGCATAACTTGCTAAATTCCTTCATTTTTATATCTCCTCGTTGCATAAATTTTTATTTGGATTACCGCACAAAGTCTCATTTACGGGATTATGTAAACTTCATATTCGGAAATCTTCGTTTCATAAAAGCATCGTCGCACAATCTGTCGATCAATTGCCCCGCATGGGTAAGGGCGGCTCTTCCGGCATTGCGCCCTGCATAACGTATAAGCGTGCTTACCGTTATCATGAAATCACATAGTATGATAGTCGCCATTACGATCGCTATTATCTTCATGGTTTCGGGCGGAATCATATCCAGCCATCGGTTCAACGGTTTATATACGAGAAATATAACAGCCAAACACAATAAGCCCCAGAAAGCCATATAAATCAGAGTCGTCCGTCCGTTAATGTTGAGAAATTTACCTGTATAGTTCCATGACCGCGTACCAAGTATTTTCTCTTCAAGAAAATTCAACAGATATTCGACAACCCCGCCGCCAACTGCACCGATTAAGTAAACTCCCCACCATTTCGTCTGATTGCGTAGACACGCTATGATTACAAGCGCACCTACTCCATAAACAAAATTGAACGGAGTAAGAATGCTTCCGTTACAAAATACAAATCCACGTCCGCGGCATAGGTTTAATATGGTTTCCCATAATGTTCCGACGAGTCCGCCGAGCATATAAATAAAGATTGCTTTATAATAAATCATGGAGTCTTTCTCCTTTTTCATACTCGGCTTTAATGCGGTAGTTTCTGTATTATGCGGGGGAACTTGTTTTTTCATGGCTAACATAAAGCTCCTCTCATTTGAAGGTATCGTTCGGATAATCGCGCTTTTGGTTTTTGACAATCTTGACCGTGCTCAAAATTACAATAAAGTTCAATATACCATCCCATAAAAGCGATAAACCCAAATGAACTTGAAGAACTCTTATGCTTTCAGAGGGGAAGAAAATAAGAATTGCCCCAAACAGGCAAGTTACTACGGAAACTATCAAAATAACAATCCATAGTTTTATTCCGAATTTTTTTGAGTCAAATGCAATGGACGCTTTGAAAAGACCTTCCGACAAAATCGAAATCCCGAAAATAACACAGATAAAAGTCATTGTTTGATCGGAATGTATCAAAATTGCCGTTCCTAATGCAATCAACAGCATTCCCAACTGCAAATCGTACTGAAACGCCAATCGAAAAAGATCCTTGGAAAAATAACCTATAAGTTTGAAAACTCCCGATAATATCAGGTAAATACCGATTACTATCCCTACAACAGAAACAGATATTTCAGGCATTGCCATGATAATAATTCCGAATGCGCAAAAGCAAACGGACATCAGGATATTCACGATTTTTGCGATTCTCATTGGTATGACAGAACGCATAACCAAACTCCTTTCTGTTTTCTTATAAATATTATAATCATTTACCCTGAAAAAGAAAATAGACGAAAAATACGCCATGCCTAAAAATTAGGCACGGCGCAAATTTTAACTGAAATTTAGGCAAAGGCTCTCCTTTGCCTAAAAACTTCAATAAATATCGGTCAAGTCTTAAAGCTATTGGTTATCTGAACTTCTGCGAAACAATTCCTCGGTCATTCCTTTCCGAAGTTCACATAATCTTTGGCTCGATTCTAATAAATCATCTTGCATTCCGCTGTCTAACCACCATATGATTTGCCCGAAGATTTCGCATTTATAAAATTTAACAATGACATTTTTATCGCTCTCGACAACTTGATAATCGGAAAATACAGTATTTATGTATGTTAATACTACATATTGGCAAACATTCCATAAATAGTGTTCGAAAATATTCCGATTCGTCGAGTTATATACATGAAAGACTGCCTTTTTATTCTTTAAGGCAAATTCTACTGCTATTTTCAAACATTCTTCAAAGGCGGATATTGTCGGATATTGACTTATGATATTGTCTGTTTCTTCCTTTATAACTTCCTCAATCAAAGAGGGTATATCCTGATAATGATAATAGAAAGAATTACGGTTGATTCCGCAATCTGTAACTATATCTTTTATGGTAATCTTGCTCAGAGGTCGTTCATTGAGCAACTTCAAAAAAGATGCTTTTATTGCGTTTTTTGTAAAATTAGACATTTCGTCTCCCTCGTACGATACTTTTCTTTATTATAACGTAAATCGGCAAGTAATGCAACCCTATTTTGAATACGCCGTGAAGACTTTGAAGCCGTAAGTCTTTTCTATATAGTACTGTATCTTCTTTTAAGTTACTTTCTCTTTCGATTGTTGATCCACATCGAGAACCATTTTCTAATTTTAAGTTCTCTTTCTTTTGCTATCTGCATTATTTCATCTTATCCTCTTTATCAAATTGCCTATCCCGTTGTGTCTGTTTTTATTATCGAATAGCTGATTTACCATATTGTTTACACCTTATTGCGTTTCAGTTCCTGCCAATCCTTTGTGAATTCGTATTCTATCTCGTTGCCAAGAGCCTTGAAATGCTCTCTGCCGCAACGTATTTTCAGTTGTTCAGAAGGACGCAGATTATGTTCGTCGGTCGTGCCTTTTGTTTCAAGAACGAAATACATTTTCTTTTCGCCCTCTTTCTCCATATAAACAGCCCAGTCGGGTGAATAGTTGGATAGCGGCGTGCTTATCTTGAACCTCTGCGGTATCTTGAAGAAAAGTTTCACGTCCGGATCACTGTCAAGCGCTTCAGCAAAAGGTCTTTCGACTGTATCGCTGTCGTAGATGACATAGTCGTAGACAGAGTGCTCCACCTTGATTGCATTGATGTCCTCAAAAGCTATAATGTCCTTTTCCTCATCAAAATTAAACACCTCGTAGAAGGTATATTCCTGCCCGTCAAGTTTGATATACTTGATACCATCGATTGCCCTTTCCGTTTTGTTTCTTTCTATGATTCCGGCAACCACCTCAATGAATTTTTCGGGGTTATTGAGAAAGTCTTTCAATCTCCCGCATTCAAGAAGTATCTGGGCAATGTTATTCCTCGGCAGCTTCGTGCTGTCCGCAAGAATACGCACCACGTCGGGAAGAGGTAATTCCTGCTCGTATTCACTCGTGGAACTTGCACTCTCCTTATAATCAACACCGCTTTTTTTGATATTGAAACTTGCGACCTCTTTGAGAATTCGGCTTTTGCGAATTTCAGGCATTTCTGAAATCTCTTTTACGCTCTTTTCAATCAGATACTGAATATCCATATTGATGCGGTAGATGGTCTTTTGCTTCATCTTATCCCACAGCTCCATAAAGAGCGGATTCATAAACATTTCATCCCTTCTCTTGACGGAAACCTGCTTACGTTCGGGCTTGATATTGACCTTTGTATTTGCCTTGCCGATAATCGGGAGCAGTCTTTGCCTTGCTGCTTCAAAGCGCGCGGGAAGATCGACCCTACCATTGGCAAGGTCGTTTTTGAGCGTATCTTTGATTTTTCCTTGACTGTCGATGTAGTTTTTCTTACGGAAATGCTCCAAAATATCCCCCGCATCCTTTATTGTAATGACTGCTTCTGCGCCTGTTTCGTCCTCATAAGAGATATTAACAAACATATCCGCGTCAAGCACACCGAATTTGACGCCGAGTTCCTCGATTTCCTTTTGCAGCTTGTCGGCGAACTCCGCAAAGGATTCCTGTGCGATAACGTGCAGAATATTGACGTTTTTATCGTCGATTCGCTCGCCGCTCTGATCTACGCAAAGGCGCAAACCTCTGCCGATTTTCTGACGGCAAGTGAATACCGTCTTATTTTCGATGAGCGTGCATATCTGGAACACGTTCGGGTTATCCCACCCTTCTTTGAGCGCGGAGTGTGAGAATATAGAGCGGAGCGGACAATCAAAGGAAAGTAGCCACTCTTTGTCTTTCATAATCGTGTTGTATGTGCTGTAATCGTCTGCTGTATCGCCCTTTGTGTCCTTTACTCTACCCTTTTTATCGCAAGAGAAATAACCGTTATGTACCTCGCTTGCCGACTGCTTATAGAACTCTTTTACTGCGGAAAAACGCGGCTGTTCTATAAGTTCCGCATACAGCTCCTCGAACATTTTCGCATAAATGCCCTTGCCGTCCTCCTGCTCATAATCGCGGTACTTGGCAACTTCGTCGATAAAGAACAGCGAGAGCACCTTTATGCCGCGGCTTAAATATCTCTTTTCTTTTTCAAGATGAATTTCTATCGTGCGCTTGATCTGTTCGCGCTTGAACGTCATCTCGTCCACAGCGCCGATCGCCTTATGCAGCGCAAGAACTTCGGTATTGGCAAACTCTATCTGCTCCCAACCTTCCGTGCAATCGATACCGGCAATATCGTAGCCCTCATAAATTTCTCTGCCCGTAATCGCAAAAAGGCTGTCTCCCTGCTTTACTGTTTTTACCTCGCGCTTGACGATGCCCGTCGCTTTACTTTTAACGTCTATCTCTACTTTCGCATAGAACGAGGACTTCTTGCCCACTTCCAAAAGTCTGATATACGGCTTGTTGAAGTCGTCCATAAGAGACTGATTCGCAACACATATCTGCTTGACGATATTCATCTGATATGCGTCCACGGGCGTTAAGCGGTACACGGTATTGAACACCTGCTTATGTGTTGCAGAATAACGGAGTTCGCACAGGGGATTGAGGTTTTCGATTGCTTTTCTCGATTTGTCCGTATTATCGATGCTCTGCGGCTCGTCGATGATGAGAATAGGACGACACTGCGCCATAAATTCACGGGCAGTCTTGTCCATTTTGTCGCTTTCCTGATTGAAAAGGTTTTCGTCCTTTTTGATCGCGTCGATATTGACGATCATGATTTCGAGGTTGGTGGAAAGCGCAAAATCACGCACTTCATTGCGCTTTTTGGAGTCGTAAATGAAGAAATGCGCGCGCTTGCCGTCATACTCCTGACGGAAGTATTCTTCCGTTATCTGCAAAGACTTGTATGCGCCCTCACGGATCGCCACGCTCGGCACAAGAATAACGAATTTATTAAAACCATACCGCTTGTTGAGTTCATAAATGGTCTTTGTGTAGACAAATGTCTTTCCCGTACCCGTTTCCATCTCGATATTGAAACGGAGCTGTTCAGGTTCGGTAAGCGGCAAAAGATTGCGCTGTTGCACCTCATGAAGGTTACGCGTAATTTCCTCTGCCGTAAGCGTGAGCGTGTTGCCATAACCAAACACAGAATCTTGCGCATAGTCGATAATATCCAATTTGCCCACGGTAAAAGGCGACACGCTTGAAGACTGCCCTTTGAACAAATCCACTACTGCCGCCACGGCATCTGATTGAAATTGTTGTTTCTTAAATTTTAGTTTCATTTTGTATTTCCTTGATACGTATCATTCATTTTTAATCCACTGCCCCTCCCCATGTATTCCTTACATCTTTCCGAACGCCGGCTTTTATTCCTGAAATTTTTATTGATTCGCTGTATCGTCTCGGGGGGAATTTATAAACTAACGATTTCATGCGATCTCAACCCATCGGCAAAATCTTTTTTAACTGAAAAGGGTTTTCACATGAACACATACGGTCCATGTGAAAACCCTTGCTCCGCTTCGGTTATTTATTTCATGGTTTTATTTCACCATCGGCTGCGGCAGAACTCATATGCCTGACGGATGTCTTTCAGCGGTTCGCTTCCCGTTTCACGTTCGATCGTCAAAAAGCCGTCGTACCCCGCCTCCTTTAACGCCGCAAAATACGCCTTAAAATCGACGCCGCCCTCGCCGACGGGCGTTTCCTTGAAATGCTCGCACGCTTCAAGCGCTTCTATGCCGCCTTTCGCAAACGCATTGTAAATTTGTTCCGGGTCGCCGGGCGTGATCATGACACCGTCTTTGACATGCGTATGCACAATATAATCTTTCAGAATCCGCACCGCTTCCGCAGGATCCTGCCCCGTTACCATGACAAAATTCGCAGGGTCGAGATTAACGCCTACGCCGCCGTCGGTATCGGATAAAAAAGCACGCAGCGTATCTGCTTTCTCGGGGCCCGTTTCAATTGCAAGCGTTACGCCTTTGCCTGCCGCATAATGTCCGCACTCTCTGAGTGCGGATAACAGCACCTTGTATCGTTCGTGTCTTTTGTCCGAAGGAATAACGCCGATATGCGTCGTGACGACCTTCGTTTCAAATTCCACCGCCAGATCGATAATGCGCTTTGTTTTCAGGATTCGTTCCGCGTTGTCCGCCGCCCGCGAAAAGCCATACCCGCCCATATCGCCGCAAAGCGCGCTTACGACCAGATTGTTTTCCCTGAGCAATTTCTTATACTTGCTTTTTGCCTGCGCATCCAGCGTGTCCGGAGAAAATTCTCCCTTGGTTGCGTAAATCTGCACGCCGTCCATGCCCATCTCGCCGGCAAGCACGATGCTCTCCGCCAGCGGTTTTTTGAAACAGTCTGTGATCACACCGATTTTCATTTTATTGTTTCCCTCCCGATACGATAGATTTCGCATATCAGACGCTGTGTTTTGAGCGCCTCTCTGCCGCTGATCTCTAATTTTTCATTGCCGCGGCAGGCGGCATAAAATTGTTCGATTTGCCTTTTATGCCGATATCCCCAGTAGTTCATACCGCCTTCAAATACTTCCGAAGTATCCTGATGCACCTCTTCCTTTGTGCCGTCGTCATAAAAAATAACCGCATCGTCGTAACCGAAAATCACTTTACCCTTTTCACAGCACAGGCGGATCTCGATCGGTTCATTGCAGGCGTAATTATTCATACAGTAAAAGCCGTATTTTACACCGTTCTTATAAGTGACAAGCCCCTCGGCGCTGTCCTCCACTTTCACGCTCACATGCCCTCGGTTTGCCATGGAACACGATACCCGCTCCGCCTCCGAATCCACAAGCCAGTTGACCAGATCGATCGAATGGATCGCCTGATCGATCACAACGCCTCCGCCCTCTTTTTCCCACGTTCCTTTCCAGTCGCTCTCTTGATAATAACTGTCCGGACGGCTCCATGTCAAAGTGGAACGCGCAGACAAAATTTTACCCAGTTTTCCGCTTTCTATCGCTTTCTTGACAAGCTGTGCGGAAGTATTATAACGGCATTGAAAAATGATCCCGTACAGCAAGCCTTTACTTTCCGCAAGCTCCACCGTCGATACCGCGCTTTCATAATCTATGCTCATCGGTTTTTCGCACAACACATTGATTCCGCGCGCAAGGGCGTAACGGCTCACTTCGGTATGCAGATAATGCGGTAGACAGATATGCACCGCATCCGGTCGCTCCGTATCAAGCATCTCCTTGTAGTCCGTGTATACATTTCCGCCGTATTTTGACGCCAGCGCCGCCGCACGCTCTCTGACCGTATCGCAAAAAGCAACGATCGTACAATCCTTTGAAGACGCCGCCGCCCCCGCATGCCTTACGCTGATCCTGCCGCAGCCGATGATTCCGACATGTAACTTTTTCACTCTTCTCCTCCGTGCCGTCCTCACTCTTCCAGCCACAAAGTCTCCTTGCTCTCAAGGCAGATCTCTTTTTGCTCGCCGTCGTAAAGGTACAGCGTCGTCTTTTTCGGCGCGTCTCCGTTGTTGACCACGACGTATTTTTTCATATCGGGATAATAGGAACACTCCGTATCCGGATCGGAAGAAAAAACCCGATACATTTCGTCTTCTTTGTGCGCCGCCCAGAACATCGCGCGAAGCAACAGCCGCGCATTCTGCGCGCTGTAGGGAAGCCCCGCTATGTAGACCCCTCTGCCCCTGCCGTATCCGTTCGCCGCCAGCTTGACTTCGCCCACGTTCACATTGCGCCTGAACCTGTCCGAAAAGGTTATGTCCAGCACCTCCGCACCGCCGAGCGCATATATGTTTTTCATGCCTTCGCCGTAGTCGATCCCGCCCTGCACGTCCGCCGTGATAAAATGTTCCTTCTTTTCGATGTTATACTTGTCTTCGCCGAGCGTGAAGCCGAGTTCCTTGTCCACGCCCATCACGTCGGCAAGCTGAAAGAACCTGCCCCCCTTCGGATATGCCGCAGGCTCCCCCACGCCGATAAATCCGTGCCCTTCATGCACCCACGCCCGCACCCTTTCCGCGAGCTTTTCGTCCGACCAATATTCGCCGCCCGAAAACGCCGTGTACGCGTCTCCGACGTTGATCATGACGTCGATATCTGTATCTATGCCCCTTTGCACAACATCGTCAAAGGAAATGAATTTCACCTTCACCGCCATGCCCGACAGCGCTTCCAGTATCCCCTGATAGGAATAGATCTGCTGATACCAAAGTTCGTGCGCCACCATGTGGCTCTGCCACGAACGCAGTCTCCCCCACGCATTGAGGATCGCCACCGTCAGCCCGCAATAGGGGTTCCCTTTGCCAGCCGTTTCCGCTATGCACCGGAACTCTTCGCATATCTCCCCCGCGCGTTTTACGAACGCGGGGAATTTCGCCGCGAGCGAAAGGTATCCGCCGAACCCCATCCTGTCGAAGGGTTTGCGAAGAAGCGCACGCCGCGCCGTCGTCCAGTTTCTGTTCAGTTCCGCCACCGCGTTTTCCTCATTCCCATCAAAGAATGTGTCGGGGAAGAAATAGGGAAGAAACCTCCCTTCCCTGTATCGAACGTGCGGGATCTCCGAGAGCATGCGCACCGTCACGCCGCCCCCGACGCTGCCCACCACCGCGTCCAAGTCCATGTCTTTGAAGTACTTTCCGTACGGCTCCGCGCCGATCCAGTCGTCCCCCAGAAACATCATCGCTTCCTTGCCGTGGGCATGCACGATGCCGACAAGCTCTTTCACCGTCGAACTGACTTTACACTGCACAAAATCCATCCAGTCGAGAAACTTTTTGTCGGGATTCAGGAACGGACTGTTATAGTTGCCCGCACGCACGAAATCTTCCGAGCAGAGCGCATAGCCGTATTCTTTTTTAAACGCTTCCAGCATCGCAGGCGACGCCGACATCCCATACCCGAACCAGTCGACGTACTTTTCCTTTCCCTTCTCGTTGAAGACCAGCGTGAACTGATACAGGAATGTGGTAAACCGCACGACGTCCGTTTCGGGATGCCGTCTGCACCACTCTTCCATGTGCCGCTTTATGTACTTTGCCGTATCGGGAAAGGCGGGATCGTACATCTTCTGCTTTTCGCACGTCCAGTTGTTCGTAAGATAATTGTAGATCTGCACGGGGTGCCACACCACTTTCGCCATAAAGTTGACGGTATATTCGTGGTACCGCCGCGCATTTTTTACGATAACGCAACCGCTTTTTTCGTCCGCCGTCCAATCCTTCGTCTCTTTTTCGGCGGTGCGGTCGATCACCTGCCAATACCCGATATTCTTCCAATCGGGCACGATCTGTTCGCAAAGATAGCCCCGCGCGACCTCGATGCGCACGCTGTCCCCTTCCGCAAGCACCCTTTCGCTCATCAGAAATGCGCGGTGCGTCTCTTCGGGGTGCGCCTGCGCCCATGCGTTATCTCCCCGCACCACGAAATAGGTATTGTATACCTTTTCCGCGAGCTCTTTTACGTTCTCGGGCAAATTCGTCCCGTCGCAGTCCCGCACTGCGTCCGCTCCCCAAAGTTTTGCGATCACTTTTGTCCCCTCCGCAAAACTTTCGTCCGTCGGTATCGTCACTCTGCCGTAATGCTCTTTCATCCCGTTCTCCGTTCTTGCACAATGCAAATATGATTTTATCGCTTCGTGCGGTGTTTTTCGTTCAGCAGCAAAACCATTTGCCCCGGGGCGATCCACCGCCTTCCCGAACAGCTTTGCAACCCGCCGCCGCACCGTATTTCCACACATGTCGGCTCGTTTTGCGAAAGGTTTACCACAAGATAGCTTGCATTTCCATCTTTGGTAAATTCCGAAACCGCAAGAGGCGTCGGGTTGACGATGTTTTTGATCTCGGCGATGTCCTTTCCCGGGACAAACGCTTCCGTATCTCCGTAACATTTTCCGAAATGTCTTACCCCTGCGAATCTGAGTTGAGAAAGGGAATTATCGTAATAGGTCAGAAAGGTGCGGTTCTGACGGGATAACCGTGAAAACGTTTCCGTTCTCTCCCAAAAAAGATCTATGGGAGACAGACGGAAACTGCCGTCAAGATTCCTCTCGTATACAAAAAACCACATCAGCCCCGCCGCGCCGTGCGCGACGGCGGTGGATATTTGCCAGCGGATCAAATCTTCGTCGGGAACGACCAAAGACCAATGCCCCACAGACAAGAGCGAAACATAAAGATCCGCCCCGAATTTTTGCGCCGCTTTTCCGAATATGTTCAGATTTTTGAAATATACATCCACATACCGCGGCCTTTCAAAATACGCGCACTGACCATAATAATCATAGCCGAACTTGCGCGCGCCCGTCTTGCTTAAAAAGTCCTCGATAAGCGCTCCGTATTCCTCCCCTTCGACGCCGAATACGTCTTTGAAATTCTCCTCATCCCAATAGGGCAGAAAATTTATAAACGGCATTTCCTTCGTTTCTTCGCGGCAGATGGTATAGGCGCGCTCGGCGGCATGCCACATATCTTTACCCGGCTCGTCGCCGACATGAAACCCGAAAAAAGCAGGATGCTCCGAAAACTCGGCGGCAGCTTCTCTTACGCCTTTTCTGAAAGCCTCTTCGCCCACGGCAAAATAGCGCGAATACGTCGTGCGCGCATCGCAGACGATGAGTTTCATGCCCCGCTTTTCGCAGGCGTCGAGCTGAGCAAGCATCTCTTCTTTTTTATTCTTTTTCGGGTCGTATTCGAAAGACATAGGCATATTCATCCCCAGATCTTTCCAGTCGTCGGCGGCCTTCTCAATATCCAAAAAACCGGTTTTCACATAATTCCAAAAGCCGATTTTATATCCGTTTTTCATAATTTTATCCTCTCAAAATAAGGCAACACATCCAAGGGCGCGTTCACTTCCGCTTCCCCCGCCGCATACATCTTGTTTTCCGGCACGTACCGCCATTTGTACCCTTCAGGAAGGACGACCTTTCTGGTCCGTCTGCCCTTCTCCACGACAGGGGCAACGAGATATTGATCCCCCAGCATGAACTGATCTATGATACGTTCGAATCCGCAGTGGGGAAATTCATATTCCATATTCCTCAGGATCGGTTCAAATGTTTGCGCCCCGTGCCGTGCAAGGGATGTGATGTATTCCGAAAAGGAAGCGTGTAAGTTTGCAAATCTTACGGCGATCCCGCTCAGAAAGCAGCTTTTTTTCCAAATCGCATGAGAAAACTGCATCATCGGCATCAGCGCGGCACATTCACAGGAACGGGCAAAAAGTTCTTCGTCTTGTATAAATACATTGCCTTCCGCATCGGCGGCGTTGCCGCCCCCGATCATATCGGGACAGCAATATATGTATCCTGCAAGCCCTGCCTGGATCATGTTGGGGACAAGAGAACCCAGCCCGTCCTTCTTTTTCCAGTTGCATCTCTTGTCGGACAGTCTCTGCACGACGGGCCTCCCGCCTTTGCCGACGCACGCGCGCAGTTCGGAAAATTCATAGCGAAGGGCAAAATCTGCCCAAAGCCCGCTCTGTTTATTCGGCGATGTCGGCGCGTATGTACCGTCATCGCTTTCATAATACATCGCGTCCCCGGCGTCGAACTTGAATCCGTCAACGCCGTATCGGCGCATTAACCCATCCAATTTGTCCCCCAACCAAGCAAAAGAAACCGGAGAAGTTCCGTCCAAAACCGCGCTCACATCATTCCACCAAACGCGGCTTGCCGTCGCCCCGTCCGATGATTTTACAAGCGCTCCCTGCGTTTCGAGCCACACATAGTCATTTACCGCTCTGTTCACAAAAGGACAAACCCATAAAATGACCTTAAAGCCGAGAGAATGAAGCCGATCGATCATCGCCTTCGGATCGGGAAATTTTCTTTGATCGAACCGCCAATCCCCGTAATCGCACATCCATCCGTCGTCGATGATGAGCAAGCCCGGCGGCATGCCCTTCTCTATAATGCTTTCCGCGTAGGAAATCACCTTTTTCTGATCGACTTGCTGCAGCATATCCATCCACGTACAATATTGCGGCGCCGCGCAGACGATGTCGGGGACGCATTTTTCCCGTTTGAGAAAAAAACGCTCCGCCGCGGCAAGATAAGCCCCTTTGAGAGTGGAATGCCCTTCCCCGAAATAAATCCCGCCGTCCGCTTCGGAGACGGTGATCATCCCGCCCGACGCGGAAACGATGCAATCGCCTTCGACATAAATATATCTGCCGTGAGAACTGACCAAAAGCGGATTGACCTGATTATATGTTCGGTTTACAAGAAAATTCAGCTCGTATTCGTCTCTTTCCGAAAAAGGCATCGTATATCCGTCGGCGACATTCCCGAACCACCAATGTTCATTTTTTTCGATATAATAATACTTTCTCATATCCCATTCGTTGTTGATTCTTCCAGACCATAAAACTTTTGTAATGGAATTATAAAAGGGAATCTATCCAGGCGCTCAGGTCTTTGCCTTCGGAAACGCTCACAGCCCCGAGCTTTGCAGCGTCCTGACGGAATTGCTCCACCATTTCGGCATAAGAATCGGTATTGCTGTTATAATAAAAAGAATAGTTCCGCAAGATCAGATATCGAACGCAAAAGCTCTCTTCCATCACACGGTTTTTTAACGTTTCGCGTTCTTCCTCGTTTTCTATGGAATCATAGGAAGCCATAGCCTTGTCGAAAAGTTCAAGCGCCTGTTCGAGGACACGTTTTTCCCAAGTCTGCGAAGTGGCAAGCTGCGGCTGATAAGAGTCATAGATCTGGAAATGCAAGCCCTTCCCGCCCTGCGCGAGACTGTCGATATCTTTTTGTTTGAGATATGTGCGCATCATCGACAGATACTGTTTCATATACGGAGCGCCGCTTTTATAGAAATGATCCATAAAATCGTCGATGAGCTGTTCCGAATCGAGTTCTGTGTTCCACATAAGTTTTCCGTTAAGATAATTGTTCAGATCGCACATGGATCTGATGCGCGAGCCCGTGCAGTTCTGGCGGAAAATATTGACCACACCCATTTCCTTATAGAGTTTCAGATTGGAGGAAAGCGCTTCATAATCGTTAAAAAAGAGAAAATAATTGGAATAATTCACGTCGTAATCCCAGATCATGAACCTGTCCGTTATCCCTCTCCAACCTTCAATTTGCGTGCGGAACGTACGGTTCACTTCACAGCTTTCATCCATAAAAGGATGGGAATAGCAGTACATGATGGGTGCAAGACGGATATATAATTTTTCATGCGGCATGACCGAAGGGTCGATCGGTTCGTATTTTCCGTCTATGTTCCTCACGGGAGGATTGATGCTCCCCGAAGAATAAGCAAAGGTAAGATACTTCAGTTCGCGTTCGGGACAGTTTTCCTGCCTCCATTTTTCGATTTCTTCGATCACGGTATTGCAGAAACGGATAAGATATCCGCTCACGAGATACCGATTGATCTCCGCGCTGCATTGCGGGCAGGTACACATTCCGCCAAGGTCCTCTTCGGAAATATTCACATATTTGCCGTAAGGATTTTCTTCTATCAGCGCGATCATGTTTTTTATAAACTCACTGATCAGATCGGCATTCGTCAGGCACATCTGCCTCGCGCTGTACATATACCATTCCGGGTGTTCCTCTTCGTAGGTCTCTTTGGGCAGCACATTCAGAAAGCTCTCGCAATGCCCGCCGATCCAATCCCTGCTGGAACCATATCCATACGTTGCGCTTTTGTTGCCCCAGCTGCGTATGCGGAGCATCGTTGCGGCTTCCCTGTTATAGAGAAGATCGCCGTCCATATCCCGCCCTTCGAAATCGGGAGCATCCGAATAATGAAAATCCATCAGCTTTGCATCCGAAGTTTTTTCTATGTAGACTTCGTCGGCGGCGTACGCCTCATACTTGAACTGATAATGCAGAAAATCCTGCACGGCATAGATCGTTCCCGTATCCTCCGCTCCGCAAAGCACGACAGTATTGCCGAATCTCTCGATCCGGAAACCGTCCCCCGTGAGCTTGCTCTCATCGAGCGTCAGTCCGCTCTCCTCGAATATTTTCGTTCTGCCGACGGAAATCACCTTTGCGTCTGCATCGAACGACATGCCCGCGTCCGTCTTCAAAGGCAAAACCGCCCCCGTCGCTTCTTTGAAATAATCTATAAGATAATTGGCCGCATATTTTTCGGCTTCGCTCGCTGTTTCGGAAATGATCGCAGAAAATTCGGTCGTACCGTTTTGGGCAAGGCTGACAGAACTTTCCGTCATGCCCTGCTCCGTCTTTTCCTCTGTTTTCTTGCAGCCTGCCGCCGTAAACAGCATGACCGCCGCAAGAAAAACCACAAAAAATCTGATCGCTCTCTTCATATTTTTTAACTGACCTCACAGACAATGTCGCTTATCGCAATATTATAATTGCTGTCGTATGCGTAGTAACGGATCGTATATCTTCCTGCCGACGCGGGCGTAAATTTCCCGCCTTCCACAGGTACCAAAATGCCGTCAGGACCGATCGCAAAGACTTTCAGGTTCGGGGTATCATCGTGATTGTCGAGCACCTTCGCTTCCGGAATACTGATCGACTTTCCCGCCCTGCCTTGCAGGTTCGCATTCGATGAAAGCGTGATCGTGGGCGCAAGCAGATCCTCGGCTGTAATGACGTATACGTCCGTACTTTTCTTCCCCGCCCTGTCCGTTGCCGAATAAGTAAGGGTGTAGCTGCCGTAGCTTTCGATGACAAAACTCATACTGTTTGTACAGACTGCGTTGTCGTATATCTTACTCCCGTCGGGAGCCGTAAGCGTGACCGTCACCTCCACATAGGGGCTGATATTGTCATGCGCGGTTACATACGGCAACCTCACGCGCTGATTGACGGTAAAACGATCGGGCAAATATTCGTCGTAATCAAATTTCGGAGCAACGACATCCGAAAACGGGCGATAGCTTCCGTCCGACATAAATTCCGCATAGAGGATCTGCGAGCCGATGTTGTTGATTTTTACGCCGGCCTCGCCCGTGATCCCTTCGATCTCGAAGCTGACAAAAACCTTGCCGCTCGGAAAACCCATGAAGGAGGAACCGTCGAAATTGACTGCGGGGCTGAACACCTTGCTTCCCGTATAGTCGTTTATCGCTCCGTCTCTATATTCCAGCAGGAGAGGCGTAGAAGATACGGCGTTCGCCTCGTCATATCCGCCCTTCATGGAATATTTCTGTCCGTTATAATAAACAAACGTCTGATTCAGATTGTATTTTACGACCGACATCGTAAAACCGATATACGCATTGTCGGCGTCACGCAGCGTTATGTTGAAATTTGAAAAATTCTGCATCTCCGCAGGGACGGAAAAGCGCGTATTGAATCCGTTTGCGCCCTGCGGTTGAATAAACGAGAAGGCAAGGCTTTCAGCCGAAGAACCCTCTTTGCGGGTAAAAGTCATGTAGTTATCCAAAAAATCTTCCTTGCTGTTGTACCCGATCTCGAGTTCGTCCGCATCATAGCTGAAATAATCTCCGAGAAGCTGCGGCGTCACAAGCGGAACGGTGTATGTCTTGACGACAGGATCGAGATCTCCGCAGGAAATTTCGTATGTCAGCACCACTTCGTCGCCGAATTTTTCCGCCGTCGGGCAGAAAATATAATCCTGCACTTCTTCGGAATATGCGGCTTTCGCCCCTGTCCCCGCGGCAACGATGCTGACCTTTGCGTTGAGCTTCGATCCGGGTTCCGAAACAAAATCATACGCCGTAGGACGGGGAAGTTTGTAAGTTTCTCCGTTCACGAATTTCTCATACATGGAGATCTCGCCCTCGAAAACGGGCTTGCCGTCCGAACCGATGTCTAAGAGTATGCTCTTCACGGTCACGTTGCCGAGATAATCCGCCGCGCGGTAACGAAGATAATATGCGCCCGGCAGCCGCACGGAAAAAGTATTTCCTTCTATGTCCGTCGTCTCGCCCGTAAGCACTCGTTCCGAATACACATTTATGACTGCCGTTCCGCTGCCGCCCGTAACGGAAGCCTGCGGTACAGGTATAGTTTCCCCTACGTTATACTCGCCGAGCGGCGCCTGCACGTCTATCTCCATGGGTGCGATGGCGTATCTCGCCAGAACGGGAAAGTCAATGATCTCGGAGAGTCCCGCCGCATCCACCGCTTCATAGCGAAGCGTATATTGTCCCGCGCCGTTAAAAGTATAGGCGTCCCCCGTAATGCGTTCGAACGCGTCTCCGTCCTCTTCTTTGACCGAAATTTTTGTTTCCAGAACGCCGTCCACGGCGTCATACGATTCCGCGGGATAGAGAGGATAGGGTTTCCCGACCGCGGCGACAGGAGGCGTATCCCACGTTTTCCCGATCAGAACGGACGGCCTTTGCGTATCGGCGACTTCCTCCCCGTTCATATGCGTCCCGGCGACGTTGAAGATCATAAATTCTGCCTGGGCACCCATAAAGCCGGTCGCCGCAACGCTCAGGATCGCGCGATCATATCTGAACCCCGCCCATTCGTTGCCGAAGCCTACGGAATTTCCGTCGTCCAGATCAAGTATGGGATACAGTCTCCCGTCCATGTTGCAGATATAGACCGTCTTTTCCGCCGCATCATACCGCACGCTGAACGGCACGACGAGCATATCCTCATTGTTGATCCCTTTATCCTTATAAGACGACGATACGGTGCCCAGAAAATTGACTCTGAGGACCTCACAGCCGTTTGCCGTTACCTCCTGCCCGTAGTCCCCCCATTTATAGCCCCTTTCGCTGATATTCTGCGTCCCCGCGCGCATCAATGAGCCTTCCGTCCACCAACGATTCTGCAAAATGGAAATGCTGATATAATTGCCCGGATCGTCCGCATCCGTCAGACGTATGTCGAATTCGGTAAAGCTCGTATCCCCGCGGTTGGGACTGACAGGCGTTATGGCGAGCAATTCGTCCTCTTTCGTAAGGCGGGAAACATCGATCATATTTTTGTATGTAATGGCGGCATTGCCGGCAGACGAAGTCACATAAATGCCGTTTTTACGATATTCGGGCAGGTCGTCTGCATTGACAATGTAGGGATTCTTGTTATCGCTATAATCAGCATACCAGCCCGTACGCATATACTCGGGCGTATCGACGTTCGCAGAGATCTGCACGGCGTCGTCTGCCTCCCAAAGCGAGGCAGGACTGACCGCCGATGCGGCGACGCCGACATCCCCGTCGGCACTTGCCGCATATGCTCCGATTGCCGTTCCTGCAAAGAAGACAATGCACAACAACGAAAGCATTGTTTTTTTCAACATATAATAAACTCCTTATCCTTTCAGTCCGCCGATCGTCAACGAACCCATCAATTTGTCCTTGAAGCACATAAACAACACAAAGATCGGAAATGCAATAAAAATAAGTCCGGCAATTTTGACCGTCACATCCGCCGTCTGATAATTTGTGCTGTATTGCAGCTGCCATGCTCCGTAGGAAAGATTCGGCCACGAGGGCAAATAGTAGATCGGCGTCATATAATCGTTCCACAGGGAGATGAACTGCATCAGAAACAAAACGCCGAAGATGGTTTTCGTCATCGGAAACATGATCTGTACCATCGTCCTGAAATGCCCCGCGCCGTCAATAAACGCCGCCTCCGCGTATCCCCACGAAAGCCCCTTCCAACAGGCATAGTACATCAGAAAAACAGCCCCGAACGCCCCGCAGCTCCAAAGCCAGTTTCCCGCCATGGAATCGTAAATCCCCAAATCGCTGAGGAGTTTTATATTGGCGGCCGCCGACGAGGAAAGGGGCATGTAATTGGTTATGAGCACGATCGCCCAAAGCGCCCCGACCCAACGGAAACGGCTGTATTTTGCAAGAACATAGCTCGCAAGCGACGCCGTCAGCACCGAGAAAAACGCATTGCCCACGGAAAACAGAAGGCTGTTGCCCAGCATTGTGAAAAAACCGACATTTCGACTGCTTGAGATCTGGACCTTTATATTCTGAAAGGCAACCACATAGTTCTTAAACGCCCACATTCCCTTTCCCTGCGGGAAAAAGATGGGATCCAAATAAAATCCTACGGACGATTTTACGCTGGTTATCAATCCCCAGATCAGCAAAACCAGAAAAAAGAAAGCCCAAAGAAGGAGCAACGCCCAGATGAGCACGGGGAATATTTTCCGCGCGATACTGCGCCAAATAAGAAAAGATTTTGAATTTGTCCGATTCATTTTCTGCCTCCCCCGCTCAGAATTCCGCTTCGGGATCAAATCTGTCGAACAGCTTTTTCGTTCCCCAGATGATCGGAATGGAAACAAGCCCGATCGTCAGATTCGCTGCCGTGGTAAATCCGTAATTGAAACGGTTGTCTCCCAGACCGCCGCCGTTGTTTCCGATCACCTGCAAGGTCATATAATATCCGAAAGTGATCGTATTGTCGGGCGCGTTGCCAAGTCTGTTGCCGTAAATTGCAAAGAGCGGTCCTTGCGCATTGAAGAATCCGACAAACATCCCCAGGCAATAGATCTGCAAAACGGGAAACATCATCGGGATCGTCAGATGATAAAATTCCTGCCACAGGCTGAAACCTTCCAGTTTCCCCACCTCGATCAGATCGTCTGGAATGCGGCTCATTGTTCCGAGATTGAGCAGCAGACTTCCGGGGAGCCCCATAAAAAAGCTATAGACCAGCATCGTCCCGAAAGCATAATTTTCGCCCGTGATAAAGCGCGGATAATTTTCTTTCAGACCGCCGAATACCTTCACATAGATCCCTTCCCCGCCGTATTCCACAAAATAACGGAAAAACAATGCGACGACCATCCCCGACATTATGGTAGGAAGATAGAGCATCACTTTGAAAGCTCCGTGCATCGGCAGTTTCTTGTAAATGATAAACGCAAACATGATGCTGAGCGGCAAACAAATCAGCGTCGTCAGATGCATGATCACCCCGTTCAGAAAATATTTCGATACATTTTCGGAAAACAATTCACTGAAAAAGCGGATAAAGTTATCAAAAATGTTTTTACCGTCCAAAAATACCTGTTTTCCGCTCTGCGCATCAAACCGCTGAAATGCAAGCAAAAAATTGTTGATATTGGCATAGACGTAAAACACCAACCACTGCAACAACATGAATGCAAGGAGAGAAATGCAGAAAATCTGCGCATTTCTCTCATGCAACATATGCTTTTTGATTTTTTTAGAATGCAAATCTCTTTTCATTTTCCGTCCCGTAACTTAAACATTATAAAAAAGATTGTACGCTTCAGTCCAGTCCTTTTCGTTGTAATAATTTGCAATGCCCTCAAAATATTGCTGCGCGGTCAGATTCGGATATTGGTACATTATGGCGAAAAGATCGGTTGTCAAATCATTGTACCCCGTCACCCTGCTTCTCCATCCAATATCCATCGTCGTGCTCTTTGCGAACTTACTCCGCGCATTCGGAGAGGTGCGCACGATCGTGACTTCCCCGCTGCGGTGCACGTCCCAGCAATCGCGCGCAAAAGGCGTCATCTCGGCGAGCTGTTCATCCGACAGGTCGTAATCATAGGGAAGCACGGCGCTGGTGACCATCGTAAAGATCTCCAAAGCTTCTTCGGAATGCTGGAATTGCAGCCACTCTCTTACAAGTCTTTCTTTTACAGGATTGCCTTCGATCACGCGCTTATTGGCAAATAAGACAGAGCCGTTCGACGACGAACCGAGCGAAGTTTGCCCCGCCTCTCTCTGTCCTGTAAACGCAGGGATCGACATGAAACGGAAATCCCGTTCTCCGTACCCTTCCTGACCGGGCATGTTCCCCATAGATTCGAAGTAGCCGCGCGCCTCGTTTTCCCACCATTCGCCCTCGAAAATCATTGCGATCCGCTTCTCTCCGGGCTGTTTGCTCATGATGAAGTTGCGCTGTGCCAAAGAATAGGTGTGCCCGCTCTTGGACACGTCCGGATCATAAAACGCGGGATTCATGATATTGCGCAAAAATTCCGCCGCTTTGAGTTTGCCTTCGAACAAAGAAGCAAGTTTCCAGCCGGTCTGTTCGGTTATTTTCGTCTGCGTACCGTCCGACGCGACGTATGTACCTTCATAATCGGTAAGCAAATTGTAATTGTCGATCCCGTCATACTGCGCCACGATGGCATTCACATAGGAAGTAGTATAATACGCAACGTCCGTCGACCAGGTAAAGGGAACATAGTCTGCCCTTGCGATCCTTTGCAGGAGGGAATAAAACTCATCCACGGTACCGGGCGTTCCGTCCCGTCCCGAATAATCCAGCCACCCTTCCTGCTCAAACAAATCATGATCGTAAATAAAACCCGTCAGATTATCGTCGAACGGAATGCCGAAAAATTCGCGCGCATTCGGATCCGCCGCCGTATCGGCGGAATTAAACGCATCCTGATAATAGGGATCCATCTTATCGTAAATGCTGTATACCGCTTGCTCCCCCTCAGCGGCAAGAGAACCGTCCTCTTTATACACCTTTTCCGTCACGACCGACGTCAGATCATACGCAACGCCTGCCTCCGTCCAAACGGAAAGATTGGGCTGAGATGTATAATAGAGCTCATTGTTTTCCGTTCCGGATTGGATGCCTGCGAGAAGCGTACTCGAAAGATAGGGATCTTTTTTGGGAACGATTTCAACGTGTACGCCCGTCTTTCCCTCTTCGAGCGACACGCCCTCATAACGCGCCTCAAACAAATCCGCCACCTGGCGGATCCATTCGGTTCCGAGTCCGCCGTCGTACACGCCGATATTGAGGTTGCTCATATCGGAATATTTTCCCTTTGAACCGCCGGAACACGCCGCAAACATCGTTACGCCCAGCGTTGCCGCAAGACATGCCGCAACAAATCTTTTGATCTTTACCATTGAACATGAACTCCTTTTTCATTGCTGCGCGGAGAAAATTCTCCGCGCAGCAATAAATCTTAAGATTATATTATTTTGCTCTCTTTTTGAGCATCAAGACCAGAACGAGAACAAGTATGACAGCGACCGCACCTACGGTTCCGACTGCCGCACCGACAGTCGAATGACAGCCGCCCTTCTTCTGTCCGCCCTCTTCGCCGTTTTCGCCCGTCGTTTCGCCCGTTGTTTCGCCCGTCGTTTCGCCCGTCGCCGTTACGGTGATCTCGACATTCTTGACTTCCACATTTCCGCTCGAATCCCGCGCCGTGTATTCAATGCGATACACGCCCGTGTTTTCCGCCGTGAATTTGCCGTTCTGCACGGAAATCTCCTGCGTACCGTACCATACTTTATACGTCACCGAAACTTCCGCGTCGCAGTTGTCCGTCGCCGTCGCCGCCGCAACGCTGATCTCTGTTCCCGCCTTTACCGTCGCCGCTTCATTTCCGCCGCTGATAACGGGCGGATCATTATCGTCAATGATACGGATAACTTTCGTAACGGTGCCCGTATTGCTGTTTTTATCCGTCGCGCTGTAAACGATTTCATATTCTCCCGGAAGGTCAGGCGTAAACGCATTGTTTTCCAAAGCGATCCTATCGCCTTTGAACGTAACGACAATGTTTACCGCCGCGTCTTCCGTTGCGCTTGCGCCCGGCAAAACGATCGCAAACCCCGTAAACCCTGATTCGGGGACCGTCCCTTCGACGGTGATCACGGGAGGGATGTCGTCTATGACGTTGACGGTGCGTTCGACATATGCCGAATTCCCTGCGGGATCGGTAACCGTGTAGCGCACAACGTATGTGCCGACCCTCATCAGATCGTATTGTTCGGTAAACGCTTCAAAGGAACCTTCGCCGAATTTGATCGTGATCTCGATCGTCACATTGTCCCCTTGGGCGGCATCGGAAGCGCGTATGTCATCTGCGGAAATAACGACTTCGCCCGCCTGCGCGGTGATGATGTCCTCCACCCCGTCGAGTTCAATTACGGGAGCCTCCACATCCAGCCATTTTGCATAAACGGTGGCGCTGCCCGCAACCTCTTCCAGAGTAGCCGCCTCGGTGCATTGCTCGTCAAAGTACCAGCCGTCAAAGGTCCAGTACGTCCTTACGGGAGTCGGGAGAGCTTCGCCCAGGCGAGAACGGGTGTGTTCTGACCAATCGATCGACGCGATCGCTTCTCCGCCGTTCGTCTCAAAGGTCAGCCTGTACGCAGGTTCCACGACGACGTTGTATTCTTTGGATACGCTCTGAAAGATGCCAGCCATCGAATCGTCGCTTGCCGTAAAGGTCGTATTCCCCGTCGAAGAGGTATCCGCCGTTACGGGCACCTCCGCTTTTCTGGCCATCGTCCAGCCTTCGGCTATCGTCGTCGTATATGTGACCGTCACGTCCTCAATCGACGTATTCTGCGGCACATAGATCGTTCCGTCCTGTTCGTCCTTTTGGGTAAACGCATATTCGTGGTTCACGCTCACTACATCGTCCGTAAAATTCACGGAATCTACCGCGGCAATGTTCACTCCCACATTGCCTTCGGTGCCGAAAGAGATCGTATAGCCGTTTTTCAGCCGCTCATCGATCTTCGGCAGGGCGAATTTCGCTGTATTGTTGACGGCGTCAACGCCGGCCTGACTGTTCTGTCCGTACTGTTTTACGCCCGCTTCCACGTCCGCCGCAAGAGAAGAATCTCCCTGCGTACCGTCAAAAGAGGCAAGTTTCATGCGCCAAGAAGTCTTGTTCCAATACGCGGTATAATATATTGTGAGAATATCTTTATTTTCGCCTTCCCATTCAAGCGAAAAGCTGCCAACCGTTTTAATGGCGGAATCGATTTGCGGCAAAGCTTCGCCCGAACTTGTATTGAGCGTCCTCTTTTTATAGAAAACCGCTGTTCCCCAAGCGGCTGAAGCAACGTTCATTCCGCTTGCACGGTATTCCCCGTTATACAGCACATAGGCACCCGTCGCATATCCGTCGTCCGATCCGTAGTGAATGCTGAAAACTTCCTGTCCGAGCATATCGGAAACGGTGAATACGGCAGATTTCCCTTTCAGATTCGGTCTGACGGCACCCGATGAAAAAGTAAATTCTACTTTGGTATTTCCCGTAAAGATGCCGTTAAACGAAGCGCTCGCCGCCCCGCCTTCCGCAGGGAAAATATGTACGCCCGCATAATCGGCATCCTTTTCTGTCGAAAACACGGTATTCGGGCCCATTTCAAAGAGCTCTTCCGCCGCCATTCCGTAACCGGAAACGGTAAACGGCACCACCGCCACATTTCCTGCCTGCTGAGAATCTGCCTTTGCGGTATAACGAACGGCATATTCTCCGACCGAAGGGACCCTGACCGCTTTTGTAGCCGTTATGTCCGTAACGCTCTCATTCGGACCAAGCAATTCGATTTTTTCAACGGGCTGCGAAGCCGTGCCCGCCGCGTCCGTATAAACCGCTCCGGGAATCGCAACGCTCGCCCCCATCACCATAGTTTCGGGGAATTCGCTTTCAAGCGTCATGAAGATCCCGTTTTCCCAGTTGTTATAAAAATCGGGAGCCGCCGTCATTTCCGTGACGTTTTGCCCGTTTACGGCCGCAATGTTCAAATCGGAATCCTTCTCGGTCTTAAAAGAGATCGTATAGCCGTTTTTCAGCCGATCGTCTATCTTCGGCAGGGCGAATTTCGCTGTATTGTTGATGGCATCGACGCCGGTCTGGCCGTTCTGTCCGTACTGTTTTACACCCGCTGCCACATCCTCCGCAAGAGAAGGATCCCCCTGCGTACCGTCAAATGAGGCAAGTTTCAGTTTGTATGAAGTCGTATTCCAAACCGCCGAATAATACACATTGAGAATATCTCCTTCCCATTCCAACGATAAATTGCCCGTCAGTGTCGAAATAAGATTTTCGCCATAATCAAACCTGGGAGCGGAAAGTCCGGAATTCGTCATGATATTTCTCTTCTTGTAAAATACTGCCGTTCCCCAACCGGCCGCCTGAACGTTCATACCGCTCGCACGGTATTCCCCGTTATAAAGGAGATATGCTCCCGTTCCGTATCCGTCCGAAGCGCCCTCATAGTGAACGCTGAACACCTCCCGGCCGAGGAGATCGGAAACGATGAATTCTGCACTTTTCCCTTTGGATCCTCCAAACGCTACCTCCGAAGGAAAACGGATCTGCAGATTCGTGTCTCCCACAAAGATGCCGTTGAACGATCCGCTGATCTCACCGCCTTGCGCATCGATGTTCAGACCCGTGTATATGTCTTCGCCGTTATTCAGACTCACGGCATTCTCCGTCTTCAAAAGCTGTTGCACGGAAAATTCCTCCGCCGCAGATGCAAAAAGATTGCCTTGCAACAACAGGGCGATTGTGCAAAAAACCAGCACCAGAACAAGCGCTAAACTCGCAAAAAGTTTTTTTGTTCCTGTTTTGTTCATAATTTTCCTCCTATTTTTTCCTATATTATAAAGCGCGATACGGTTCCTGTCCATAGTCAGCAATAGGTAAATTATGGAATATCCTAATCTGTTGATTCTGAATCTAAAACATGAAAAATTACATCTGTATTTTTCTTTTTGACTTTTTTCAGATCTGAAAACAAATTGCAAACCTGCCCCTATTGCCGTTGCTTTGCAGTTTTCGGGCACTTTTGCCGCAATTTTAAAAAGACTTTTACGGCTATGTTTCACATCGTTAAGGCGATACCCTTCCGTGAAAACAAATAATATGTAAAATTCTAACTTAAAAACAATAAAAAAGGTTGACAATGTCAAAATTTTATATATACTGAAAAGTGTCAAACAAAGGATTTTTCCAAAGAGGACAGCTATGAATCTGAACGAATTCGAATCGGCCACCCAACAGAAAACCGTCAGCAGCAATATAGAGTCCGATCACATCGATCTTTTGATCGGGCATTACGGTTTCGAACGCACCAAAGCGGATAAGGCCTATGTGTCAAGTTACGAGTATCCGACCTTTCGCCTGCATTTTATTCTGCAGGGAAGGGTATTTTTGCAGGTCGAAAATCAAAAATACTGCTTAAAAAAGAATACGGTGTTTCTCTTGCGCCCGAACATGCCCATAGGATATTACACCGATCCCAAACAGCCCGCAATCATCTATTGGGTGTCTTTCAGCGGAAATAAATGCCGCTACTACGCCGAAAAAGCAGGTTTTTCTTCCAAAATACATTTTGCATCCATCCCCCCGCGCTATCTGAAAAAAATCAGAGACTTATTTTACGAAAACTTCATCATACCGCATGAAAAGATGGACCTTACGGACGTCATATTTTCGGCAAACTTTCTCAGGATCGTGCAATATTGCGCATTTTCCGCCCAATTATCCGATCAGAATGCCGAACTGCACAGAAATAAACGAAAAAATTATGTCGAACTTACTCTGGAATACATCAATACCCATTATTCCGATTCAGCCTTGAAAATCGGCGAAGTTGCAAAGTCTCTCTTTCTGCACGAGAATTATCTTTCAAAAATTTTCAAAGCTTCCATGGGAACCACTTTCGGCAATTATCTGTCGCAAAAGCGCATTGAAACGGCCGCCATGCTGATGGGACAAGGCTACACTTCCGTAAAGGAAATCGCCGCCATGGTCGGATTTGACGATCCGCTTTATTTTTCGAAGGTATTCAAAAAATACAATAAAGTCTCCCCTACCGAGACGATCAAAAAGATCAAAGGAACTTCCGACGGCGACAAGGCGCCCAATCACGGCAACCTCCGCTGAATTCTTCCCCATTCTCCGATAGTAGCATAACATTTTAAAGCAAAAGCTGTGCATCCGTCCGATGCACAGCTTTTATCTTTATTTGACCGCAACGCCGCATCATCAAAGGAGTTCATCTGCCCCATGTTTTTTTCCGAAAAATCGCATGGGGCTTTCTGTACCCGCATTACAGCCGGATTTCTCCATTCTTTGAAGCAATGAGTTTTTCGCGTATTTTCATGATCTCAAGCGTCTGCTTTCCGTCAAAATCAATGTTGCCCGTCTCGTAAAACGTCAGGATCTTTTCCATCAATGTTTGAAAATAGCCCGAGCGGATCATTTTTTCGTCCGTATGTCCGTCCGAAAAGCAGAATCTGACCTTGAAATCAAATTCGGGAGCAAAATGCAATACAGCCGCACGCCCGTCGGCATACCGTATTTCGCAATCGGTCCCGCCGTCCTTATCCGTGCGCTTCACCGATACGGCGCCGAAACCGAAAATTTCCACCGCCATCTCGATCTGATGAATGATATACTCGTCAAAGTTGGAACCGCCGCCAAAGATTTCAGCTCTCTCCACGCCCGAAACAGAGCGGATCTCATCGGCATACCGCAGCGCGGAAGTGCTGAAAAACGCAACTTTGTTTTTCTCCGCCAAGGAAAAAATTTCTTCGGCGGTTTTATAATCGGGTGCAAACGTTTTGTCTATATACGTCCTTTTTGAAAAAGCAAACGCCTTTTTCGCATATCCCAGATGTTTGTCGGGATCGGACGGCGCAAGAATCAAAATCACATCGCTTTTACGGCAGAGTTCTTCTATGTCTGCACACAGTTCTACGTTGAATTTTTTGCACCAGGCAAGACTCGTCATCCCGTCCACGGGAGAACGGTCGAGTTCCGCCCATGCGTACGCAACGGCATAATCGTATCCCAGACGCTTGCACGCCGCCTCGATCCATGCAGGATAATTGTTTGCATGCCATTCGCTCAGATAATAATCGATAAATCCTATTTTCTTCATTTGAGTTCTATTTCCTTTCTCTGTGCAGCCGACCGATACAAAGCATCCAGCAATTTCGCGCTTTCAAGAATGTTTTCTATATTGCTCCTGTTTTTCACCCCCGTCGAAACGGACTGAATAAACGCCTTGTTTTCGCATAAATACATATTCGGGATATCGAATTCCGGCTCCTCCGTCTTAAGCGTCTGCCCGTCGCAGAATGTAAAATGATCGCCGTACGAGAGTCTTGCGCCGCCTTTGTCCCCGAGGAAATCAATAAACATTTCATCTTTGTCGATATTCTGCGCCCATGCGCCGTTGAATGAGATGCTCGCTCTGTCCGTACGGATATATCCCGTGATAAAATCGTCCACGTTGTTTACGCCGTTTTCGACATCGGAAGTGTTTTCCGCCCACATACTGCGATATTTATACGATTTCATATCTTTGGCCATCTCGCAGTATGCGTCGCAGGTGACGGTCTGCAATTTTGCATTTCCCAAAACATACAATATCAGATCGAAAAAATGTACCCCCCAATCGATCAGGACGCCGCCGCCCGACTGGCTCTTGTCCGTAAAAGGTCCCCCCAACCCGGGAATGCTGCGGAAACTGCGGAAAGAACAATAAACATGATAGAGTTTGCCGAATTTACCCTCTCCGTTCATCGCTTTGAGCATCTCTACGGATTTATGAAAGCGATTGCAAACGCCGATGTTGAGAATTTTATTCTGCTTTTTTGCCTCTTCCGCCATCTCGCAGGACAATTTATAATTGATCGCGATCGGTTTTTCGCACATGACATGCTTGCCCGCGCGCAAAGCGTCCATCGTTATGGTATAATGTTTATCGTTCGGCGTAAGCACATAGACGGCATCCACTTCTTCGTCTCTGAGCGCTTCGTGATAGTCTGTGATGACTTTTTCCACCGAAGGATACTTTTCCTGCATTTTCTGCGCCTTTTCCCTGATGATATCGCAGGCATATTTGATCCTTACCTCTTCGATCTGCGTCAACGTCGGAAAATGCGCCAATTCGGCAATCCTGCCGCACCCGATCACGGCTATTGTCTTTTTCATTCAAAACCTCCGAAACCTTATTAATGTCGACCCTATTATATAACTGAAAACGCATTTCGTCCATAGCCAAAAAAATAAAATTCATGGAAAATTCTGACGAATTAATCCTCAATACCGAACGCAAAAAAATCCTTATTCATCTCTCTTCGTATTAGTTAAAAACGGAATATAATACAATCAATATTTTATTTTGTTATAATTTATATTGCTCTTTTACGACATTGTTCAACCCGTCGCATCCGTTTTATCAATACAGCCTGCTTTTTATCGGAACCGTACACAAATCATATGTAAAATTCTGATCTTAAAATTAAAAATACAATTTAAAATATCAAAATTTTATATGTAAAATGTAAGATCGGATATTTTTTTGAAAACGCGGCATCCGTAAATCGGCGTGATCTTGCATGCAATTTCTCTGAAAACAAACCGAAAACAAAGCGTTTTATACTTAAAAATCATCAATATAAAAGCGGTGCATCGCCTGTGCACCGCTTTTATCGATAAATTCATGCACCGTTTGCGGCAATGAATGCAAACGCAATACGTCTGATCCCTTCGCAACGAGAAGGCGCGATCATTCCGAAACTTTCAATACCACTTTTCCCGCGCTTTGATTGTCGTAGAGAAGAGCGTGCGCCTTTTCTGCCTCCGTGATCGGCAATACGGCATAAATGGCGGGACGGACTTCGCCTGAAGACACTTTCCCCCATACTTCGCCGACGAGTTTCCGTAATATTTCCGCTTTCCTGTGCGGCGGCTTGGAACGGAGCGTGCTTCCGACGATCCGAACATTGCGCACATACAATTTCCGCATGTCTATGCGGGTGAAATCCCCCGCCAGCGTCGCGATCATGATCCATTTTGACATGTATCCCATATAAGGCAGACACTCGCCCATGATCTCGCCGCCGAGGCAGTCGATCGCCAGATTTACAGGCGTTCCTTTCTCATCAAACGCGCGCAAGATCTGTACGATATCTTCATTTTTCGTATTGACGATCAGATCCGCGCCCGTTTTTGCGACGATTTCCCGTTTGTTTTCGTCGATGATCGTCGTGATCACATAAGCTCCGAACGCTTTCGCCATCGGGATCACGACGCTCGCAAGTCCGCTCGCGCCCGCATGCATCAGCAAAACATCGCCTTTTTTCAGCCCGCCTTCCATAAATAGATTCAGATACGCCGTAGCAAAAGCTTCCGGCAAAGCCGCCGCCTCTTCCATGCTGCAATTATCCGGTACGGGCATGACCATATCGTATTGTACGGCGACATACTCCGCATAGCCGCCCCCGCCGAGCAGGGCGCATACCTTGTCGCCGATTTTACGGCTGCTCTTTTCCGCCGCGATTTTTCCCATTTTTATGATCGTGCCGGAAACTTCGAGTCCCGGCCATTCGGGGCACCCTTTCGGAGGGGGATAGTTCCCTTCCCGCTGCATCAGATCCGCCCTGTTCACGGCGGCATACGAAACTTTTATCAAAACTTCGTCGTCCTGTAAGATCGGATCGGCGACTTCCTGCCACGCCAGCGATTTATCTTTGCATATAACAATTGCTTTCATATTTCAAATTTTTCACTCCATAATTTATTTTTAACGTCTCCACATCCCGAATCAACGGTTTTTCCGTATTGGAACGCTCCGAATAACGGTTATGACAGAGAATATATTTTGACCCGAAGATCCACACCGTCGGACGCACCAGCTTTCCGTAAACGCCGCAAGTCTGATACAGGAAGGGTATTTTCAGATCGCGTTTGAGAAGACGGATCGTTCTGTATATTTCCGCAACGTCGTCAAGGCTCTTGGCGACTACAATGATTTTGGCAATATCCGCGCCGCGCTTTTCCATTTGCTCCGCCACTTCAAACGCCTGCTCCGCCGAAAGCATGGTACAGACATGCGCGCTCATCAGCACCTCGCCGCCCAGGGCGTGCATCTTTTCGATCAACGCTTTTTGTTTTCCGATCGCCTTCTTGTCCATGGAAACTTCCGCAGGCTTCACGGCGGCGAAGGATTTTTTACAGCCTTCCAGACTCTTTATCGTGTCGCCGTCAAAAGTATACATGGGAACATCGGCAGCGGCGGCTCCTGCAAGGATCGCATCCAGTTTCAGTTGGTTCAAACGCTCGTCGTCCCCGTCCTCTTCCGATCGGTAATTCAGGATCATGACGGGCTTATGCGCTGCACGGATAATTTTCTGAATGTCGGCGGCATTGCGATACTGTTTATTGAGTATCTCCGCATGCAGCAAAAACCCCGCCGCCCCCTGTCTCTGTGAATCGATGATATCTTCTATGGCTTTCTCCGGCGTCGCCGCCCGCAGAGAACTTATGATGGAAAAATCCCCCATCTCTGAAAATTTTTCTTGCATGATATATTCTCGCTTTTTGCTTATTCGTAATAAGGCGTCACATGAATCATCGCGCCCGCGGCAAATTGACGTTTCGCGTAATTTGCAGGGCAGTTTTCCCTTTTTGTCTATCGGCTTAATAACATGAAAAACTCAGTATTTATGGACTGCACTTTTCAAAGCTGCCCGAACCCTTTCCCGAGCACCTCGCTCGATTCCGTCACGATTACGAAAGCACTGCCGTCTATGCGCCGCACCGTTTCCTTCAAAAATTTGATTTGGTTTCTGTATATGCACGTTAAAAGCAATTGATGCTCGTTCGACGTGTACATTCCCACCCCGCGCAGCATCGTGATCCCCCGCTTACTGCCTGCGATGAGTTCGGACGCAATATCTTTGCCCTTATCGCTGATGACGATGCAAAGTTTCGATCGTTTCAACCCGAAAGTAACAAACCCGCTGGTTTTCGTGCTTAGAAAAACGGTCGCTATCCCGTAAAACGCCTTTTTGAAACTGACGAGCGCCGCCGCCCCCGCGAGCACGATCGCCCCGTCGCAGATGCCCACCCAAAGGGAAATGTTCTGCGTCTTGATTATGTTTGCGATCACTCTTCCGAGAAGTTCCGTGCCGCCGCCGAATCCGTTGCGGATTAACAATCCGCTCCCCGCCCCGCACAAAAGCCCGCCGCACACCGCCGCCATGATCATATCGTCCGTGATCGGCGGCACAAGCGAAAACAAATCGGTCGAAAGCCCCAAAAATACTACCGAGGGAATAAAATTCAGAGTATATTTTTTCCCCGCGAATAGAAAACCGAGTATTAGGACGGGTATATTCAATAGGATGGAACATACGCCCACGGGAACGCGTTCCCATAAAATATGTATCAGCGTGGCAAGCTCTGTCATTCCGCCCGTTACGATGTCGTTCGGCACCAAAAACACCGATGCGCCGAACGAAAAGATCGCGCATCCCGCCAACATTGCGCCCCATCCGGTCGCAACGCGCAAAAGCTGCCCTTTTTCAGTTGTTCTCCATCGGAACGAACAAAGATGAATCGATATTCCTTGCCCTCCTTTTTCGCCATTGAGTACTTCCCCTTCTCCTGCTTTGGGAACAGGTACGTCTCTCACCGCTACTTGAAGAGTTTTGGAATATCCGTCGATCTGAACAGCCTTCATTCTTTTATTATCCTCCGAAAAGTTCTTGATTTTTTTCATAATATGGCTTATACTATGGGTGTAATATTTCCATTTACATCTACGATTATATCACACAATAGGTGTAATGTCAACATTTACATCATAGTTTGGAGAATAAAAAATGCAACTCAGTATGAAATGCTCAGTCGCCGTTCATTGCCTTTTATATATATACGGAGCAGAGGATGAAAAAAAAGTGACAAGTCAAGTTCTTGCCGAAAGCACGGGTTGTAACCCCGTCATTATCCGCAACACGTTGAGTGCCCTGAAAAAAGCGGGAATTATTTCCGTGGCGCGCGGAACAGGTGGTGCACATTTAACGCGTGATATACGAGAAATTACCCTTTTAGACATCTATATGGCAATGGAACCGAACGGACTTCCCGCAATTATCGGCATTCACGACTGCAAAGAACGCGCTTGCCCCGTTGCACAAAATATTGCCGACATTTTAAAGGAGCCTTACCAAAAGATTGAGGAGAGCATCAAAACCACAATGAGCGGAATCACGCTGCAACATCTTGTCGAAAGCCTTCGGGAAAAAATAGAAAAATCACCAACTACAAAAATATCCTCACAATAAATGATATGCACCTCCCGAAGTTTGTCCAACTTTTAGTGTGCATATCGTAAGATCAAAGAGACATTCATTTTAGAATACCGTGTTCTTCCGTTCCCTAAAAAAACAAATGTCGTTAGTTCGAATCTTACACGCCCTGAAATGACAGCTGAATTTTTGCAACATTTTGCCTGGTTTTTTGGCTGCATAATTTCAACGACTATTCAATGATTATGCAATTTTAGGCAAGAAAAGCGAGTATTTTGCATAAATACTCGCTTTTCTTGAGTTGACAGTTTTTTTGTACTGCCAACATGGCTGCCCCTGAGAGACTCGAACTGACGACACTTCGGTTAACAGCCGAATGCTCACCGACTGAGCTAAGGGGCAATATGGATGCGGCAACTACCTATCCTCCCGGAGGGTGATCCTCAAGTACTTTCGGCGTAAGAGAGCTTAACTTCTGTGTTTGGAATGGGAACAGGTGGATCCTCATCGCCATTATCACCGGAATGGCTCCGCTTGTTGGACTTATACAAGAAAAGCGCAAGTGACAGGCTTGCGCTTTTCCCTATTATATTATTTCAAAATGAGCCAGAGTTTCTTTAATAGCCAAAACCATCTTTTCTGTCGGATGCGATCGCGGACGTTTTAATTCTTCAACTGCGTTGGGAGCATCGTACATCGGTAACCCTAAGCTTCTTTTTACTTCTGCAATATATCCCGTATGCACCTTGAATCCATAGGTGTCTTCAATATATTGCTGTATCTGCTTATAAGTCGCCTTCGGTTTGGGCTTCTCCTCTTGTACTCGCTTGTGGATATCCCGCAAAGAGATCTGCCCTTCCCCCTCGCCGAACTCCAATTCGACGTCGATATGTCCTGCCGTTTTTTTGGAAAGGCAAACCAGCGTTTCGACGTGTTTTGTCTGCGGGAACATGTCAAAAGGCTGTACGGACAGCAATTTATAATACCCGTCGCATCCGTCCTTCGTATATCCCGAATACTTCTTCAGCTCGTTTCCTTCTTCCCGCAATGCACCCGTCAGAATTCCGACATCACGCGCCATCGTCGCAGGATTACATGAGATCATCGCCACACTCGGAATCCCCGACGCCAGTATCGCTTTCAGCGTATCCCGATCCACACCCTTGCGCGGCGGATCGACTACAAGCATCGTTTCCGATATCTGCTGCCCTGCCAAAAGTTTCGGAAGCTCCTCCTCCACTGTTCCGCAGATATTAAAAAGTTTTCCTTCCAGCTTGTTCGGCGCAATCAGTTCATCCGCGCAATCGACCGCTTCTTTCACCGCTTCGATTCCGTATGCGCGCTTTAATTGTTTTGCAAGCATTGCCGTCAAAAGTCCGCTTCCGCTGTATGCGTCTACCGCAGTCTTTGCTCCGCATTCCGTCGCAAAACGTACCGTCCGTTCATACAGCTTTCTGCAAACACTCCGATTTACCTGTATGAACGTGTTCGGTCCGGCTTCGAACCGTATCCCGCATTCGTGCGCACTGTATTTGCCCCGACCGTACAACAACAGCCATTTATTTCCGAAAACTGCGTTTCCCGTTCCCTTGTTCACATTCTGCCACAAGGAAAAACTCTTGAACTTCTCACCGAGCATCTGCACCAGCTTGTCCGTCTCCGGCAATATATCCGTCGCCGTAACCGCCGTGATCAGAAAATTGCCGTCTACATCCCGCACGACAATATGCCGCAAATTCCCCTTGCCCGTCGTTTCGTCATAACCGCGGACACGGTATTTCTCCATATACTCTGAAAAGATACGTATGATCTCCGCCGCCCAGTCCGGATGAATATAACACCTCTGCACCGGAACGATCCTATGACTGCGCTCCGCATAAAAACCGATCACATTCCTTCCGTTCTTATCAACGCCGACCGGGATTTGCAATTTGTTCCGATACTCAAACTGAGAATCGCTCTTCACCGTCAAAGGAACATCCGCTTCGATGCCCGCTATTTTCCGCAAAGCATCCGATACTGTCTTTGTTTTTGTCTTTAACTGCGCTCCGTAACGCAAATGCTGCAACTGGCATCCGCCGCACTTTGTAAACAGGGAACATTTCGGCCGCACCCGTTCATCCGCAGGTGTTAAAATCTCCAACGCCTTTGCGTATCCGATCCTGTTCTTGACCTTCAGCGCCCTGAACTTGACCTTCTCTCCCACCACGGTAAACGGCGCAAAAAACACCGTCTCGCCCATATGTACGATTCCTTCTCCGTTGCTCCCGAGCGACTCTACCAGCCCGGTAAATTCCTGATTTTTATTTTTGATTTCCGTTACGTCAGACATATATTCTCTCTCCGCAGAATATAAAACTTCAATGCCCTTCTCCGTTGTCCCTTTTTTCTTCCTTCTCTCCGTCGTTTTGCTTTTCGTTTTGCGCATCGTTTCTCTCGGTGCTTCCAAAAATTTCATCTGCGTCGTCGCGAGGCGGCTGCGGCGGCTGCCGTCTTCTTCCGCCTGTGCGGTCAACCTTCGATACATAAAAATCCACCAGTTTCTGACAGCGCATCATCAACCAATCGTAAAAAATAAAAAAAACTGCTCCGCAGACCGCAATCAACAGCCATATCCATGTATTCATCCATGCATAAGGCAATTCGATTGCCAAAACCCTGTCAAAAAGCCACCAAGAAAGCTCCATGACACCGACAAACCAAATAGTTTTGACCGCTCCGACCAGCCATCGGTTCCAGCCGTGGCGATGCTCCAAATAATTGACCAAAGGATGCAGTCCGAAAAATGCCAGAAACGGTACAAATTTATAAAATTGCTGTATTCCGCCAAACAGCAAACATAAAAGCGATGTCGCCGCATAGGCTAAAAATCCGCCCAGGCGCATATCTTTGGCAAGCGGCAGCATTAAAGCGATCGAAGCAAACAAATACCCCGACGCAAATGCCGCCGGAATATTCAGACCGATTGCCATAAAGACGGTCGCCAATGCACAAGATACAGCCGCCAAAGCGATTTGAAATGATCTTTTCCGCATAGTCTCGGACGCGCCCGAGGCGCGCCGCGTCTCCCGCGATCGGGAAACCGTCCTTTATCTGCAACCGCAGCAAGCGTTCATGCAGCAGTTGAACAACATATTGCACGCACAGCATGTCGCGCATTGCTCACAGAACCCGCCGCCCATCTGCTGCTGGCTTTCATCATACCCAGGCTGCGCATTGGGAGCACCCTGCCCCTGCGTATATCCGCCCTGCGTGCGCGCCGTATCCGCCTGTTTTTTATCGTAATCGATCTTCTCTTTCAGCTTATTGTATGCCGTACGGTATTTTTCATTGGACGAATCCATCTGGATCGCAATCTCAAGCTGCTTTTTGCTCTCATTCATCCAATTCTTTTTATAGAATACAACAGACTGCAGATAATGCCATTCGGCAGGACGCTCGTTGAACTCGTCCAGTACCGCCTGCGCTTCGTTGATCTTTCCGTCTCGGATATACTGTTCCGCCTTCGCATACGAAGAACTTGCATCCCCTGCCGAACGCTGTTCGCGGCGCTCCGTCATGATCTCATTGTAAGCGACCTCGATCTTGTTGAGCATTTTCGCCGCTTCGTTTCCCGCTTCCCCTTCCAGAAAACGGTCTTCCGAATATTTCTTTTTCAGCTCCTCATACCGCGCGGTTATCTCTTCGTCCGTCGCCGTTTCCGTTACGCCTAAAAGATCATAGTACTGTTTACTCATCTTTTTTCCTTTGGCTTCCGCCCTATTTTATTTTGATTTTTTCAGGTTTCGTCCGGCTCCCTTTACACCCGCACATCACACGCTTTGTTACGGCAGGCAGACCACGCAGAATAATGTTGTCCGTGAGATCATGATTAAAATAAAACCGAATCTTCTTCAGATTCTCTGCGTTTGAGGCAAAAATACTCCGGAATACAAAATCCACTTCTTCTCCATTTTTTTCCAGCATCTGAACACGTGAATCCGCACCATATGCCGCATAAAACGGATTATAATTTTTCTTTTTCCTGTCTTTATCGTAGTCGTCCAGCGCATCGATCAGATAAACCCACTTTCCGATCCCATAAAACAGGTTGTGCGTAAATTCATTTTTATATTCATCCAGACAAATATCCGAAAGATCCGCCAGCATATTTGCCGATGGATCCGCCGCCATGTCCGCCGATGCACAGTTTTTCCGCTCCAGTTCTTCCTGCTGCAATAAATATTTTCGGATCACCTGCGCAAGCTCCGCATGCAGTTTCTCCGCTTTTTTGAATCCGCTCCGAAAAAAACTGCGGCTAAGTCTGCCCTTGTTCTCATCCTGCATGTCGTCCGTCAGTTTATAATACGTCAAAAGAGTATTCAGACAGGCACATGCCCGCGTGATCTCGTCGTCTTGTGTGATCGGTCGCTTGGAAATCGGGTGTAAAACACAACGTTTCTGCTCGATCTTTACGTCGCAATTTTTGATGTTATGCAGGATCGCCGACAAAAACGTAATGTCATACGATAACCCCATTCGCGCCATCTGTCCGCAACTGCCGCCTATACTCTTGCATAACCCGCAATACAGCGCTTTGTAAAGAACCCCGTCTTTCACATACATATACGGAATTTCCGGCTGAATGTATCCGAACACCCTGATCAGTCCCCCGAATAAAATCCGACTTTACGATATACTTTGGATAACGTCTTGCGTGCAATGCGGAACGCAGACTCCGCACCCTGCTTCATGACCCCGTTCAGATATGCCTTATCGGCCAAAAGCCGAGCTTTCTCCGCCTGGATCGGCGCCAGCGCATCTGCAACCGCCTCGCCTACCGCCATTTTGAAATCGCCGTAACCTTTTCCTGCAAATTCTTTTTCGCAATCCGCAATGCTCTTTCCTGTAAAAGCATGGTATATCGTCAAAAGATTGGACACGCCCGGCTTTTCTTCGGGCGCGTACCGGATCTCACTGTCGCTGTCCGTTATCGCACGCTTGAATTTTCGGATCACCGTATCTTTATCGTCGCTCATCGTTACAAACGCGTTTGCATTGTCATCCGACTTGCTCATCTTTTTGGAAGGATCCGCAAGGCTCATGATCTTGGCACCGCTGTCCTTCAGAATATAACCGTCCGGTACCGTAAAGGTCTGTCCGTAGCGATTATTAAAACGGATCGCAAGGTCTCGCGTCAGCTCCAGATGCTGTTTCTGATCCGCGCCAACCGGAACAAGCGCCGCCTGATACAGCAAAATATCCGATGCCATCAGGACTGGATAATCCATGAGGCCCATGTTCACGTTTTCCGCATGCTTCGCACTCTTATCCTTAAACTGCGTCATACGGGAAAGTTCGCCAGGGTACGTGATCGTGTTTAAAACCCATGTGAGCTCACAATGCGCAGGCACTTGCGACTGCACAAACAATACACACTTGTTCGGATCAATCCCGCTCGCCAAAAACAGCGCCATGAGTTCCAGTGTATTTTTCCGCAAAGCCGCCGCTTCCTGCGGCACCGTGATCGCATGCAGATCCGCCACCGCATAAATGCAGTTGTATTCATCCTGCAACTTCGAAAAATTCCGGATCGCTCCGATATAATTCCCGATCGTTACCGAACCGCTTGGCTGTACCGCCGAAAACAAACTTTTTTTAACTTGTTCTTCCATGGTTTCCCTCGATTTATATTCCTATTCAGTATATCATACCAGACCCGAAAATGCAAACAACTTACGCCTCTCCCCTTCGAAAATCATCTTTTTTGTCCGTTTTTATCACACAATTTTCGATTTATACGACTTTTCGCACCTTTCGCCTTTTTTCGCCCTCTCCTCACACAATACCGCCATATGCCGCCTATATTTCTTTCACGATTCCCTGCCAACCCCTTCTCCTTTTCCTCTCGTTTTTTCTGAACTGTTGACTTTTCTTTCGGAAAGAGTATAATATACTTAATTATGAAAAAAGGTTGGGGGGGAAAATAACATGAAATACCGCAGATTTTTTGTTTTTATCGTCGAATTGTTTGCCGTATGCAGTGCTATTCTGTTCATCCCCGTCATAACCGTCCAAGCTTTCTACCCAACACAGTCCGCATCTTTTCACGCCAATCTGATCAGCGGATTATTCTTAAAATCCGTTAAGGTTGGCGACATTTCTTTCTTTTGTTATTCCGACCAAAGCTCTGTCGTTTTACTGATTCTGCTTGCCTGTATCGGAACAATTTTGCTTTCTTTCAAAAAAAGCCTGTGGGCCGGCATACTATTCTATATTGTTACACTTATTTTATTGGCAGTCGGCAGCAACATCGAAGTTACCGTTCTTGTTTCCCCTGCTTTGCAAAATCAAGGCCATTCAGTTTACCAAGGACCCAGCCCCTTTGCCCTTTTTGACCTGCTGATATTTACAATTATACCCGTTCTCCAATTTCTGCTTCTCAAAAAGAAACACATTTTCGAAAAAGACGCAGATTTTGAAACAAATGCCGAAAATAATTTACTGTAAAAATCCAATGAACCTGAAACAGGTCATCAAGTGAAAAAAGGCGTGTCTCACAAAAAATTTGTGGGACACGCCTTTGGCTTTTGAATTAAGAAACAAAGAGTCGCGCGGCGCAAAAATGCGCCGCGCGGCTCTTTGACAAATATTTACGATTTTACCGTACCTGCCGTTTCTTTCTTCTTTTCCGAACTTCTGAAAAATTTCTGCCCGAATGGTATCATAAACCGATTGAGCTGTCTTGCCAGCATGCCTACAAAAATTGCCGCCGCAACCGTTCCTTCTCTGACTCCCTGCAAGCCATGCAAAAATATCAAAGAAAGCGCTCCCGCGATCACCACCAGCGAGACGTCTACCATAATTTTCACGTATCCGAATTTGACAGGGATCAGCTGACACAGCGCCAAAGCCATCCCTTCACCCGGCAGCGTAACAACTTTCGCCGTTACCTCAAAACTTACGCCGAATGCCACAAAAATGATTCCGGCAATGCATACGAGCCATTGCTGCCAGTACGTATGTACAACGACCCATCCGAGCAATTCCATCGCCGCGTCCGTCATAAGCCCGAATACGATGGACAGGGATCTGTAACAATTGGATCAACTTGAACCGTTTGCGCAGCAATACAATCTGCAGCAATACGATCAATGTATTGACAATAATCGTCGCCGTGCCTACCGTCAATCCCGTGATCAGATTCAAAACATACGGGATACTCGAAATCGGCGAAGTTCCCAGCGCCGCTTTGATCGACAGTACGACACCCACCGCCATGATACACAGCCCGACGATCAGAAATATACAACGTTTGATATACTCCGCTACCGTTTTTTTACTGCTTGACTCTTCTTCCTCTTTACTCTTCTCTTCCATAATTTACTTTTGCTCCTCCGTTTTTGAAAGATTCTCATACACTTTCATAAGCATCTCGCTCATCTTCTCCCGTTCTTTCTCTCCGATACCTTCCAAAGCCGTTTTTTCCGCATTCGCAAATATATCTTCCACTTCCAAAGCCGCCTTCCTTCCCTTTTCGGTCAGATAAACATACAGCGACCTTCGATTCGTCCCCAACCTTCTCCTCTCTACCAGTCCCGACGCTTCCATCCTGTTCAGAATGCTACCGACCGTGGCTGGCTCAATTTCACAATGCTTCGCGATCTTGTATTGCTCCGCACCTTCCTGCGTCAATAAATATTCCAGTATTTTCGGTTGCCCGGCTGTCAGTCCCAGCTTCTGCGCTTCATACATCACTCTTTTATGAATCATTGCATATGCCTTCATCAGCTGATGGTGAAATAATTCCACAATGTTTTGAAACCTTAACAATAAGTATTCTTATAATAAGTATTATTATAATTGTTTGAATCAAAAAATTGTCAAGCGACCAAGCCCGTCCGCTGCAAATATTTCCGGCAAAATTCAGGCTGAATGCGATAGCGGCCACGGCTCGAAAAATTTTTTGAACCGTGCCGCTGTAATTTTTTCAACAAACGGCAACGCCCGACGCATTTTTTGCGTCGGGCGTTGCCTGAATGTCCCTTTCGGGGTATATTTCATTGATCAGATTAATGGAAAGATCTTTCATTTTGAAGACTGCTCTGAAGATTGCTGTGCATCCTCTGCTTTGTTTTCTGCAGAAGATGAGTTCTGATCTGTTTCTGTCGCGGTTTGTTTATCCGACTTCGGCTCCGCCTTCTCAGCGGCATTTTTATCCGCAGTTTCGGAAGGTTTCTGAAAACTCTGCGCCAAACCGACAATGCAGAAAAGTATTCCTGCAAACGGAGCGATCAAAGCCAAAGCATAAAAAAACTCATTGACTCCTTCTGCCGCAACCATCATAATTCCGATAGAACAGCTAAAAAGTATCAGCGCGATCCCGAATAAAATCAAAGCAAAATTTTTGTTCTCCATCAAAGGCCTCCCCCTGCTTATTTTTTGTCTACAAACTTCAAAACTTCCGCATACAGTTTGTCTTTATCCGCAACCGTCGTAAAGCGAACGGACTTGTCGCGCAATTTGGAAAGGCTCGCAGGCACTTTCATTGCCGTGGCTATGTTCAAATGCTTGATCGCCTTGAACGAATCCTTGATGTCGTTTCCCGTGATCGCATACATGACGTCCTGCGGGAATTTATACGGGCTCGCCGTGGAAACAATGACCATCGGCGCTCCGTCCTTCTCATGCTGGGCGATATAGTTGCCCGCGGCATACATCGCGCACGCCGTGTGTGTATCCATCGGATACTGGTATTCCTCGAAAAATTCGTAAATGGTCTCCACCGTCTCGTCTTCACCGCAGAAATCCGCCCACATAAGCTGCTGCAATTGCTCCAGCTCCTCGTCGTAAAGATTGTAAATCCCTTCTTTCGCAAGCTTGTCCATGCGCATCTGTACGCGCACCGCATTGCGATCTGCCAGTTCGAACAGCAACCGCTCCAAATTGCTGGAGATCAGAATATCCATACTCGGCGACATCGTCTTATAAAATTCGCGGCGCTTGTCGTACACGCCCGTACGGATAAAATCGGTCAAAATATTGTTTTTATTGGATGCGCAGATGAGTTTTCCGACCGGAAGTCCCATTCTTTTCGCATAATATGCCGCAAGAATATTCCCGAAATTCCCCGTCGGGACCGCAAAGTTCACGGGCGAACCCATGTCGATCTGTCCCGATGAGACAAGATCGAGATACGCCGAAAAATAATACGCGATCTGCGGCGCAAGTCTGCCGAAATTGATCGAATTTGCCGACGAAAGAATGAATCCCTTGCTTTTCAGCTCTTCCTTGCAGGCCTCGCTCGTAAAGATCGCCTTGACCGCCGACTGGCACACGTCAAAGTTGCTCCGTACCGCAACGACGTCCACATTGTTTCCTTCCTGCGTCGCCATCTGCAATTTCTGCATTTTGCTGACGCCGTCGTTCGGGTAGAACACCATGATCTTGATGCCATCCGCGTTCTTGAACCCTTCCATCGCCGCTTTGCCGGTATCTCCGCTCGTTGCAACGAGGATCAGCACTTCTTCCTTGATCCCGCACAGGTCGCAGCCCTTCCGCAATAAATACGGCAAAAGCGTGAGCGCCATGTCTTTGAACGCACACGTGGGACCATGAAAAAGCTCGAGCATGTACAGCCCTGCGTCGATTTTGACCAGAGGCGCGGCATCCCCGCCTTCAAACTGCGCATACGCCTTCGCGCAAGCTTCTTTTAATCCGTCGTAATCATATTCGTCCAGATATTTGTGCAGTACCGCCGCCGCCCGTTCCGCATAGTTCATGCCCAGCATTTCTTCCAGTTCCTGCTCCGAAACCTGCGGAAATACTTCCGGCACAAACAATCCGCCGTCTTTTGCAATACCCTGCGCAATCGCCTGCGCTCCCGTCACGCATTCTCCCCCGCGTGTGCTGATAAATTTCATAATGACACCCTTTCGCCCGCTCTGCACAACTTTAAATTGCGCACATTCGGAAGCTCGCCCTCCCGAAATGCGGAAGGACGAGTTTCCTGTTTGATTTTTTCTATTGAACCTGTTTTAACGATTGCCTGTTCCTTACAGATACTTCGCCACAAAAGACGGAAGATCTTCCTTTGCACAGCTGCAAGTTACATAGATCGTGATTCCGTTGGTTTCCGACAATTTATCAAGCATGTAATAGAAAGCCGCCATGTCTTTGATCTCTTTACCCGCAATGCGCGCGGCTCCGTCAATAAAAAGATATTCATTGTCGTTATTCGCCGCAACGACTCCCTTGATAAATCCGCAAAGCGCATCTTCGCCCGCGATCATATAATCACTCGTATCGATAAAACGTATGTCTCTGTGAAGATCGTACATATAACGCTTGGTGTTGGTAACGAAAATCAGATGACCTTTCGCATTTTCGACTTTACTGTTCGCTTCGTCAATTATGATTTTCGTTTTCCCTGTACCCTTAGGCCCGTAAATAATTTTGATCATATTAACCTCCGATCTTTTGATACATTTATTTTACACTGTTTTTCTCAGAGTTTCAATAGCTTTTCAAAAAAATTTATGAAAACTTTCGGAAATTTTTGCAAAACATTTTCACAAAACACGTCCGCACTATTTGCTTCTGCCAAAAGCAACAAATTCACGGTGGCGATCCCGATCCAGAAGACGGATCATGTTATCCAGCTCATCGTCGCCCCAGATGCTGTTCCTGCCCGACGCGTATTCGCTGTCGATCTGCTCTTTCATCTTGACGACAAGCACGTCTTTCTTATCGATCTTATAGCCTTCGGGCAGATCGTAATAGTCGTTGATCCAGTACGCGATCCCCGCAAGCCCGCTCGCATTGTTGATCGATACGCGCGCAGGTCTGCCCAGAATTTTCGCCGTGTCAAAAATATTGTAGATCTCAGGATCCTTCAGCATGCCGTCCGCATGGATACCCGCTCTCGTCGCGTTGAACGCCCTGCCGACAAACGGCGTCATGGGCGGGATAATATATCCCAATTCATCTTCAAAATAATGCGCAATGTCCGTGATCGCCGTAAAATCCATTCCGTCCGTCGTGCCGCGCAAAGACGCATATTCCACCGCCATCGCTTCCAGAGGGCAGTTTCCCGTGCGTTCGCCGATGCCCAAAAGCGAACAGTTTACCCCGCTCGCTCCGTAAAGCCATGCCGTCGCCGCATTCGTAACAACTTTATAAAAGTCATTGTGCCCATGCCATTCCAGCATACTGCTCGGCACTTCCGAATGGTGATGCAATCCGTAGACGATCCCTTGCACGCTCCGCGGCAAAGAAGTTCCCGGATACGTAACGCCGAACCCCATCGTATCGCACATACGGATCTTGATCGGAATTCCGCTCTCCCGCGAAAGTTTCATCAGTTCGTTTGCAAACGGAACGACAAAACCGTAAAAATCTGCGCGCGTAATATCCTCAAAATGACACCGGGGACGGATCCCGTACGAAAGCGCACTCTTCACGGTGCCCAGATATTTATCCATCGCCTGCGCACGCGTCAGATTCATTTTCTTGAAAATATGATAGTCCGAACAGCTGACAAGAATACCTGTTTCCGCAACGCCTGCCTGCTTCACAAGTTCAAAATCTTTTTCGTTCGCACGGATCCACGTCGTGATCTCCGGAAACTTCAGCCCGAGATCCTGGCATTCTTTCAAAGCCTGTCTGTCTTTTTCACTGTACAGGAAAAACTCGCTCTGCCGTATGATCCCTTTCGGACCGCCGAGCCTGGACATCAGCTTGAAAATATCCACGATCTGCTTGACCGTAAAGGGCGACGTCGATTGCTGACCGTCTCGGAACGTCGTGTCCGTGATCCAGATTTCTTCCGGCATATTCATGGGAACATGCCGATAGTTGAACACGACCTTCGGTATCTCGTCGTACGGGTACAGATCGCGGAACAGCTCAGGCTGCTTCACGTCCTGCAATTCGTACTGGTACTTATCCTCTTCCAAAAGATTCTTGCTTTTGTCAAAATAGATCACGGATCAGAACACCTCCTTGACAAATTGCTCGATCCGATTCAGCCCTTCCGCGATGTCTTCCTTCGAAATCGCATACGACAAACGTACACATTCATCATCCCCGAACGCGACCCCCGGAACCACCGCGACACCTTTTTCCAAAAGCATGTCCGCTATGTCCAAAGACCCGCCGATCTTTCTGCCGTTGTAACGTTTTCCGTACAATTTGTTTACGATCAGCATAATATAGAATGCGCCGTCCGGTTCAATGCAGTCCAGATGCTCGATCTGATGGATGCGCTCGATCATGAACTTTCTGCGGTCATTGAAGATCGCACACATCTTTTGCAATTCCTCTTCGCTGCCGTTGAGCGCAGCAAGCGTCGCATACTGCGATACGCTCGCAGGATTGCTCGTCGCGTGGCTCTGGAATGAGTCGATCGCCTTCGCCACGTCCTTCGGCGCAGCAAGCCAGCCGATCCTCCAGCCCGTCATTGCATAGGTCTTGGATACGCCGTTCACGATGACCGTATGCTCTTTCACTTTCTCGCTGACCCGCGCAATCGAAAAATGCTTTACGCCGTCATAAATGAGTTTGGAATAAATTTCGTCCGAAAGCACCCAAATCCCCGCTTCTTCCACTACTTTGCCGAGCGCGCGGATCTCTTCTTCCGTATAGACCGCACCCGTAGGATTGGACGGAGAGTTAAAAATCAGCATCTTTGTTTTCGGCGTGATCGCTTTTTTCAGATCTTCCGGCGTGATCTTGAAATGATTGTCTTTGTGGCCTTCCACAAACACGCTCACACCGCCGCAGACTTTCACAACTTCCGGATACGTAAGCCAGTACGGTGCGGGAATGATGACTTCATCCCCTTCTTCGACCAAAGCAAACATCGCATTGAAAATAGAATGCTTCGCGCCCGAGGATACGATGATCTGCGAAGGTTCATAATCGAGCCCCTGCTCCTGCTTGAATTTCTCCGCGATCTTCGCGCGCAGCTGCGGCAGTCCCGACGAAGGCGTATACTTTGTACAGCCCTTGTCCAAAGCTTCTTTTGCCGCATCGATGATGTGCTGCGGCGTGTTGAAGTCAGGTTCGCCAGCCCCGAATCCGATGACAGACTTTCCTTCCGCTTTCATTGCTTTCGCTTTTGCCGTGATCGCAAGCGTCAGGGAAGGGGAAATGGAAGAAATTCTCTTCGTCGTGTTCATAAGTATATACCTCGCATAAATATTTATCTGATTTTAACGTCTTCCGCATCCGTAAATTCGGCACGAAAGTTCAGAAATCGCAACAAAAACCTGATAACGTGCATCTGTTTTCATTGCATTTCATCGTTTATTCGTCTTCCGAGGAAGACAACTGCGCTTCTCTGTCGGCAATGGCAAGCGCTTCCAACATTTCACCGATATCCCCCATCATAAAGCTGTCCAATGAATATAAAGTCAGTCCGATCCTGTGATCGGTTACACGATTCTGCGGGAAATTGTAAGTACGGATCCGCTCACTGCGGTCCCCCGTCCCTACCTGGCTTTTTCTGTTCTCCGCATAGTCGCTTTGGTATTTCGAATTATAATAATCGTAAAGACGGCTCTTTAAAACCTTCATCGCCTTTTCACGGTTCTTGATCTGCGAACGCTCGTCCTGGCAGGTAACGACGATCCCCGTCGGCAAATGCGTGATACGGATACAGCTCTCCGTCTTGTTGATGTGCTGACCGCCCGCTCCGCCCGAACGATAGGTGTCGATCTTCAGGTCTTTGTCCTGTATTTCCACTTCCACATCTTCCGGTTCGGGAAGCACCGCCACCGTAACCGTAGATGTGTGCACTCTGCCCTGCGATTCCGTTTCCGGAACACGCTGCACACGGTGAACGCCGCTTTCATACTTGAGCTTGCTGTATACGCCCTTTCCCGAAACCGTGAACACCACTTCTTTCATGCCGCCCACTTCCGTTTCGCTCATGTCGATCACTTCCGTCTTCCAGCGCATCGACTCCGCATACCGGCAATACATATTATACAGATCCGCCGCAAACAGGCTCGCTTCGTCGCCGCCTGCTCCGCCGCGTATTTCCATCACTACGTTGCGCTCGTCGTTTTTGTCCTTCGGCAACAGCAGAATACGCAATTCATCGTGGATCCCCGCAAGTTTTTCCTTGCACGAGTACCCCTCCTCCGTCAGCATATCCTTCATCTCTTTGTCCGTTTCCGTCTCCGCCGCCGCAAACGCATCATTCATCTCTTTCTCGACTTTCTTGTATTCGAGATACTTTTCCGCCGTCTCCGAAATGTCCGAATGCTCTTTTGCACACTGCGTCCACTTCTCCGGCTGCGCAATCACCGCCGGGTCGGACATCTCTTCCGTAAGTTTGTTGTATTTCTCCAATATATCTTCTAACTTCTTGATCATATCCTGTCCCGTACCGGTTTTCGTTTAAAGCACCGCACGCACAAAACGTTCTACGTCGTTATAATCGCGCGACACCATCGTATAATCGAATTTTTTGAAAAGTTTGACGATCTCCTGCGCCTGACCGACCCCGCATTCCATGAAAAGCGTGCCGCCTTTCACAAGATGCCGCGGGGCTTCCTTCGCCAGCCGCCTGTAAAAATCCAATCCGTCTTCTCCTCCGTCCAGCGCACCCTTCGGCTCAAACTGCACTTCCTTTTGCAAGCCTGGTATGTCGCCGCTTTTGATATACGGAGGATTGCAAACGATAATGTTGAATTTTCCGCGCACTCCGTCCAAAAGATCGCTCTCAATAAATTTTATGTCCGCGCCGTTCCGCTTTGCATTCTCCTGCGCTAACGCCAACGCGTCCGCGCTGATGTCCGAAGCCGTAACAATCAGTTCTTTCTCCGCACCTTTCTTCGCCAGCGCTATCGCAATGCAACCGCTGCCCGTGCAAAGATCCAATACCTTATTGCCCAGTTCCGCCGTACGCAATACCTGCTCCGTCAGAAGCTCCGTCTCCGGCCGCGGTATCAATACCCGCTCGTCGACTTTGATCTTATAGCCATAGAATTCCGTATCGCCTAAAATGTACCATAACGGTCTGCCCGTCAGGCGTTCTCCCGCTATTTTATCCAGTTCCTGCACGCGGCTGGGTACCAGAATTTTCTCAGAAGCGGCAAGCTCGCTGCGAGCAATGCCTGTTTTAACGGATATGAGCCACTCCGCATCACTCTCGTCGATCCCGTTTTCCGCAAACAGCGCTTTGAGTTCTTCCGTGTATTTCTTTACCGTTTTGGATACCGTAAAATCCGTTTCACCGATATTGCCGTCCGCGTCCATTTCATATACTTTTTTGAATGCCGCAATCGCCACTTCCAACATATCTTCCGAAGGTTCGCGCGTCGTCAGCTTCTGCAGCGCAAATCCGGGCGCTTTGATCGGCAGCAAAATTTTGCTCTGCGTCTTCGCAAGCAGCTTCAATACTTCATACGATATTCCCGCCACCAAAGGCAAAAATAAGATCTTGACGCCGAATTGGATCAGAAAATTCACAACGTTTCCAAACCTGAAGAAATTCAGATATTCGTCGCATACCCAGTTTACCACCGAAAACACGACAATACTGACTGCCATCACCAGAAATAAAAACGTCGTACCGCAACGGTCGTGGATCCTCGAGCATTTCTTCGCATTTTCTGGCGTCAGCTCCATTCCTTTTTCAAAACAAGTGATCGTCTTGTGCTCAGCACCGTGATACATAAACACGCGCCGTATATCCTTCATCGCCGTGATCGCCACAATGTAAAGGATAAAAATGATCAGACGGATACAGCCCTGGATCAGATTATAACCCACACTGTATTTTATCAGCCATGTTCCGGAATTCACCAAAAGATCCGCCAGCAAGATCGGCAGAACTATAAACAGTCCCACCGCCAGCACGATCCCCAAAAGCGTGGCTATAAACGACACCGCCGCCATTACGTTGATGTGCAGTTTGCGTTCACACCACTTTTCAAAACGGGAAGGCTCGCCTTCGTCTCCGTACACTTCCGCACTGCGCATCAGGATCTTGCTTCCCTTAACGAGCGAACTTACAAAACTCACCACGCCGCGCACCAACGGTATCTTGGATACAATGCGCATGCCTTTGGATAAATTCAGCCTGCGGCTCTCCACCTGGATATTCCCTTCAGGGTCGCGCACAGCCGTCGCATATGCGGTCTTGCCGCGCATCATAACGCCTTCCAGCACCGCCTGGCCGCCTATATATGTTCTGCTGTCTTTCTTCTTTTTCCTGCTCATGTATCACTCCGAAAGGTACGCCGCGCGCGCATGCGCGCGGCAAAAAAAGAAAATCAGCCCCAAGCAAACCTTAGAGCTGAAAACGCAAATACTAAATTCCGTATCTTTTTTTAAACTTATCGACTCTGCCGCCTGTATCTACGAGTTTCTGTCTGCCGGTGAAGAAGGGATGGCACTTGCTGCAAATATCTACTTTGATCGTGTCCCCTTTCTTGGTCGTTCCGGTTTTGAACGTAGCGCCGCACGCGCATACAACCGTCGCTTCGTGATAATCGGGATGTATATCGGGTTTCATGCTTTCACCTCTCTGTACTTACTTTCTTACACTAAGATGCTGATTTATTATATATTATTTTTCCATGCAAGTCAAATCAATTCATGCCGCTTTCCGAAAAAAATTTTTTCTTTTTCAGGCTTCCCTTCCGACCGTATCTCTTCTGCCCCCACCCTGTTTTCTTCCGATATCCGCTTTTCTTTCCTTGACTCTCTTTTCCGCTGCCGCCGCCGTTTTCCGACTCGATCTGCCCCTTCCGCTTTTTTTCGGTGCGATTTGCTTGCAAAATTCATCGCTTTGCATTATAATGTTCTATACGGAATTGTACGGATTTTTTCCGTAAAGAAAAGGAGTACTATGAAGATCTGGAAAATTCTTTCTCCCAAAGTCCTTACGACGGAAGAAAGGCCCGACAATCTTACAAGCGACACACAGGCAAAAGTCAAGGTTACCCAGCTTCTGCTTTCCGGAACAGAGCTTCGCGCTTATACCGGCAACCCGAAGCCGAAATATCCGTTTGTCCCCGGCAGATTTGCCGTCGGCGTTGTAGGTGAATCCGGCTCTGCCTGCGTCAAAGTCGAAAAAAATACACGAGTGTTTATTCACGATTCCATTCCCTGCGGCGAATGCGAGCGATGCCTTACCGGCGATTCCGATTCCTGCAGAAACATGCACATCGCCGGAGTAAACGCCGAAGGATATATGCGCGATTTCGTCGTTACCGAAGAAGAGAACCTGTCCCCGCTTCCGCCCGGCGTTTCCGATACAGAAGCGCTTTTTACAGGGATCGTAGCGACAGGCGAAGCGGTCATCGACCGTCTCCATATCTCCAAAGGCTCCCATATAGCCGTTTTCGGCGCGGGGGAACTCGGCAACATCATCGCGCAGCTTTTGATTTATCATCAGGCTGTTCCCATCCTGATCGATAACGATGAGGAACGCCTACGCATTGCCGCCCAATGCGGGATCTATTACACTGTCAAAACGGATGAACATATGCTCGAAACCGTCGAACGGATCACGGGCGGAAGACTGACGGCCGCAAGCGTGCATTGCAGCTATAACAACATCTCCCCGACGATTCCTTTCGATACCACAGCTCCCGGCGGTATGGTCGTCTACACCGGATTCGGCTTCCCCGAAGCTTCCGCACAGATCAAAACGGCTCTTGACAAACAGCTGACTATCTCTTCCGTTGCCAACGATTATTCCAATATCGCAACGGCTATCAATGTACTGCTCAACAAAGCCGTCAATATTGCTCCGCTGCGTTTGCAGATCAACCCCGTTTCCGAGGCGCAATCTGTTCTCAACTCGGCGGCGGCCGAAGCAGAAAAAGGGTGCAACGTACCCGTTTCTGTATTGAATATGCTTGCCTGATCACAAGGAAGATTATGAGATTAAGAAAAATTTTCAGAATTCTGACGAGCAAATTTTTGCTCGTCTGTATTTTATTACTGATCGAGCTCGCCCTGGTCCCCTGCGCGATCATCTTCTTTTCCATGGCGCTTCCGGACGGAGGTTATGCCGTCTATTTAGTTGTGCTCACCGTCATTGACGCCGTTGCTGCCATTTATATCATCAATCTCGATATGAACGCAGAGTATAAAATCGCATGGATCTTCCCCGTTCTGCTTTTGCCCCCGATCGGAATTCTGCTCTATATCATGCTGCGGCGGCATAAGCTCCCTCGTCGGAGAAGGCTGATCCTGTCCGCCAGTTTCCGTGGCGCAAAATGCCTCTATGCAAACGCAGAAAAAGACAATTCGGACAATCGGCTCATTCAAAACGACGACTTTGCCAGACAGTGCGCCGAATATATTACCGTTCATACCGGCATGCCTCTTTCCGACTGCACGGATTTTCAATACTTCCCCACCGGAGAAGCTTACGCAGCGCAATTGCTGACTGAACTTAAAAAAGCCGAAAAATATATTTTCCTGGAATATTTCGTTATACAACCGGGGAAATTTCTCAACAGCGTTCTCGAGATCTTGGAAGATAAAGCGAAAAACGGCGTCGATGTCCGCTTCATTTACGACGACATCGGCTCCATGCTCAAAGTACCCGGAAATTACGCGGAAACTCTTGAAAAACGCGGCATCAAATGTATGTGTTTCAATCCCTTCCGCCCCGTTCTGGATATCGCACAAAATAACCGCACCCACCGCAAAATTGCAGTCATCGACGGCAAAACCGCTTTTACCGGCGGTGTCAACCTCGCTGACGAATATATCAACGAAACACATCCTTTCGGACATTGGAAAGATACCGGCATCATGGTACGCGGACGCGTTGTACAAAATTTCAGCGCCATGTTTCTGCAGCTTTGGTCGCTGCGCAACGAAAACGAAGATTTCCAAAAATACCTCACCGACGAGCCAGAGGGAAATTGTTCCTGTATCGCTTTCAGCGACGCCCCCTACGGGCAGGACACCAACGTATGCGAAAATCTGTACCTGAAAATCATCTACAATGCAAAAAAATACGTTTACATTAACACTCCCTACCTTATTCTCGACGGAGAAATGCAGCGCGCTCTGATCACCGCCGCGCGCTCGGGAGTGGACGTGCGCATCACGGTCCCGCATATCCCCGATAAAAAATACGTCTTTGCCGTTACCAAAGCTTTTTACTCGCAGCTTGTAAAAGAAGGTATTAAGATCTACCGCTATACGCCCGGATTTATCCATGCGAAGAGTATTGTCAGTGATGACAAATACTGCATCATCGGTTCCACCAACATGGACTTCCGCAGTTTCTACCTGCATTTCGAGTGCGATCTTCTGTTTTTCGATCCACGCGTTTGCAAATCGCTTTACGATGACTACATCGCCACCTGTCTGCAAAGCCACCAGGTGGATATCAAGGAAATCAAAGACAAGCTCCATAGTCTGATCTATCGGTCGATCTTGCGTATTTTCGCGCCCATGATGTAAAATCGGTAAACGTTTGTCCGAAAAAAGCATACGTACCATCATTTTCAAAACGAATATTAAACGGAATTATAACCAATGATCAAATTAGTTGCCAGCGATCTGGACGGAACGCTACTCGATAACGAAGGGAAATTACCCGAAGGTATTTTTCCCGCCATAGAAAAACTTTCCGCTCGGGGAATTTTATTCTGCCCTGCCAGCGGCAGACAACTCACCGCTTTGAAAAAAATGTTTGAACCCGTTTCGGATAAGATCCTGATCATGGCGGAAAACGGTGCGATCGTGTCTTATAAAAATGAGCTGCTGCGCTGCGACAGTCTGCCCCGATCAGATATTTTATGCGCCCTCGATGCAATCAGTGCCGTACCGGATGCTCATCCCCTTCTATGCACCCCGGACTGCGCCTATTACCAATCGGAAGAACAACCGTTCCTTACGTATGTCCGCGCTTCCTATATCTCCAACGCAAAAGGAAACCTGAAGAAAATCGCCTTATCCGAAAAAGTCTGCAAGATTGCCGTCTATGACGGGAAAGGCCCCGAAAATAACGGCATGAAAATACTGCCTGCGCGGCTCCCTGATCTTCGCATCATTCAATCCGGAGGAAATTGGCTGGATATTTCTCAAAAACACGCCGACAAAGGACAGGCTCTGCATTTTATTTTCGAAAAATTCGGTTTTTTCAAAGAGGATTGCGTTGCTTTCGGCGACCATATGAACGATTACGAGATGCTCCTCGCCTGCGGCCATCCCTATGTTACTGAAAACGCATATCCGCCTCTGAAACAGAAAATCGGAAAAATCATACCCTCAAACGCAGATCACGGCGTTTTAAAATCCATCCTTCTGCTCTGCGAAGGCATCCTTCCCTGATTTTACGGCAGACGCCTCGCAGGCCTTTTCTGTTTTTTTAAATCAAACTGCGCTTCGGATTTCTGTTCAGTCATAATTTTACAATCAGATTTCTATAGTTCCGTCATGGCGTCCGATTCATTCAACCGCTGAATCGAAGAAAAACCGCTGAAAAAGCAAACGAATTGCTTTTTCAGCGGTTTGTTTTTATAAATTACAGCCGCAGACAAAAAATGTTTGTCCCGCGGCCCTTTCCGTTCATAAACAGACTTTGCCTATCGACACAGACCATTTTCGTTAGCGCTCCCGAATTTGACACGTGGATTAAGATAATTCAAACTCCGAAAAACGTAAACCGTCGTTATATCAAAAGAGATACCCGTTAACGGACTGTCTGGTGATTTCGATTTACTTTTTAATTTCAAAAGCGGACCTGTTATGCCTGCATTTAACTTCTTTATGGTCCTGCCGATGCAGTAAATAATCTGAACCGTACGGCATAATGCACCAAACAGATACCCTCGCGAACATTGGCCCTTTCCTTCAACGGCATTTCATTTTTAGAAAATTATCGGGCTTTTACAAAATACATATCTGGCATGCAGACATGGCGCGCAAAGCCGTTTCATGACGTTCGGGCGATACTCCCGCACAGCAGTCCGCACGAACACATACCTCTGTTTCGGGACAAAACGCCTTGATCAGCAAAGCGTTGGAAATAACGCAAATATCCGTGCAAACACCGATCAACTCCACACGCTCATAATTTTTATCGCGCATATATTCGCCGAGTTCCGTACTCCCAAACGTCGGTTTATCAAATACCCGTTCATTTGCACGCAGACCGTCCGCGATTTCCCAGCCTGCCGTTCCCTTTCGGCAATGCTCTACAGGCAAGTTGCGGCCTTCTTGCGTTTCAAGATAATTTTCATCGTGCGTATCACGCGTAAAAACAACATCCCAGCCCTTTCCTTTCGCCTCTGCGATCCTGCTCTTTACACGCTCAAAAATCTTCTGCGCTTCCGCCGTACCGAGGCTTCCGTTCACAAAATCGTTCTGCATATCGACAACTACAAGACACTCTTTCTTTTGCATAATCATAAAAACAATTTAATCTTTTTAATAATATTATCGGCAATCAACCGCGCCGCCCGATGCGTGGGATGCACTCCGTCCAATGAATACGCTGAAATTCCCACACTTTGACTCACTCCGGCAAACATTTCATCCAGCGCAACAAAAGCATCCGCATACTTTTCCGCCGCTGCTTTAATAGCGGTCAGCATGCTGTCAAAATTCTTGCGAAAACGTTTTTTGTCCGGTACATTAAATAAAAACGGCTCTACAACGATCAGCTTTGCTCTGCCCGTTTTAATTTCCGCCAGCGTCCTCTCATACGCCGCCGAAAACCTCTCCTCTTCAAAAACTACATCCATCCCGCCGCGGCTCCATACATCGTTGATGCCGATCAGAACTACCGCAATATCCGGCTGCTGCTCCCGCATTTCTTTTTCCGCCAATGGCTCTAGATCAGCGATGCGGCTATGACTGATTCCGCAATTCACAAACTCAAAATGGATATCTTCATATAAATTCTTCAGCTTCTCATGCAAAATATAAACATATCCGTCGCCAAGCGATGTCGGATCAAGCGGATCCCGATTCCCTTCCGTAATCGAATCTCCAAAAAACAAGATCTTCATCCTCATTCTCCCGAAAATTGTTTGTTGTACAGCATTATACACTTTTGGACGATCTCCACTGCCTTATCCCGTCCCATAATTTCCTTTACCGACGTCGTCTTGTGCTCTAGTACTTTATATACCTCAAAAAAATGCATCATTTCGTCAAAAATATGTCGGGGCAACTGCGAAATGTCCGTGTATATATTGTAAGTCGGTTCCCGAAACGGGATCGCAATGATCTTTTCATCCATCTTCCCGTCATCGATCATGTTGATGACCCCGATCGGATAACATTGCACCATCGTGGCCGGCAAAATCGGCTCGCTGCACAATACAAGCACATCCAGCGGATCCCCGTCTTCCGCCAACGTCCGCGGAATAAAACCATAACTCGCAGGATATACCGTGGATGTGTATAACACGCGATCCAACTTCAATACACCTGTCTCTTTATCCAGCTCGTATTTACTTCTGCTGCCCTTCTGGATTTCAATATAACACATAAAATCATCCTTTTTTATGCGTTTATCCGAAATATCATGCCAAATATTCATCAAATTTCACTCCTTTTTTCTATTTTATCATACAAATATTCCCTTTGCAATACCTGCAGCAAACTTTTTAGCTATATTTGAAGAGTTTCTCTGAAATATTTCAAAATTCGACAATTTTTTTATCGATTCCTCTTTCTCCCGCACTTTATTTTTTCTTTCCATTTTTTTGAAATATTTTTTAAATGGGAACGATTCTCTTTGACAAACTTCTAAAATTATGGTATTATTATTTAGCGTGGAAACGATAAGCTCTGTCCACAGATCTTATCGGCAAGAGCCGGATGCAGAAGTACCCAAGCGGCTCAAGGGGCTCCCCTGCTAAGGGAGTAGTACGGGAAACCGTAGCGCGGGTTCAAATCCCGCCTTCTGCGCCACATTTAAAAACCACTATATATAGTATGTTGTTTACTTTGTAACATCACTGTATATAGTGGTTTTTGCTTTTTAGGCACAATTTAGGCACAAAAAATAAAAACCGCTCAATCATGAGCGGAAAAGAATCATCTTTTTTTTATTTTTTCCACCATCGCCTGCAGATTCGCGGCAGCATCTTGGGCGGTGCCTGAAGAATAATTTGCACTTGACTGCAAATTATTTTTTTCTTTTGAAACATCTTCCACTGAATTTGTGTCCTTTGCTGTATCGATACCCCCGATCACGGACTGAACGGCATCAACTACCGGTTCAAGTCCTTTTTTTTGAACGATTGCATTAAAAATAGCAACAGCAATTTTTCGAGTCGATTGAAACAGCATCAAGTATATTAACATGGTCGCAAGGCTAAATGCTGCTATTGTTAATATAAACTGTTCCGCCCCCATTTCAGGGGAAACCTTATTCACCCAAAAATAACACCCCAGTCCAGCAATAATAATCGCTATCGGCGTAAAAACATATTCCTTCACGTTTCCCGAAATATCTTTTCCGTATTTTTGAGCAATGGCGCAAACGATTATTTTAATCAACGAAGTCAATGCGACCGCAACTATCGAGATCGCGGCACATACTCCGTACAAAAGCACCTGTTCTTTCATGATCTTCCTCTTACTTATTTTCGATGTTCTGATACTTGCGCTTATTCTCAAAAACAGCGAGTGCATCGCGCATCAAAACATCAACTTGTCCGAAAGTGTCTTCGATTTCTTCTTTCAAAGAATTTCGAAGTTCTTCTTCCTTTTGCCGAACTGCATCGTCACGCTGCTGCTGTAATGCAGCAATCCCTTCATTGCAAACTCTTTCCTGATCCTTTCGGAACTCCGCAAGCGTGGTAGAACGAATTTCATTCCATCTTTCATTTTCATACGTTTGTTTTTCCGCTGTCAGATTTGCTCTAAGATTCTGCAAATTGTTTTCGAAGTTAGACATTACCTTACTCCTTTTATGTATTTTAAAACGAACCGCCGCAAAATTTCGTTTTAATCCAATTTATCGCCATTTTTATCCCTTCGGCCAAGGGGATATCTGTTATTACTGTGTAAATCATAATCAACGTCAAAATAATCAATATCAGATACCACAATATTTTCAGAAAATTTTTTATTTGATTCATTTTGAATAATTTCCTCTTCTATTTCGTCTCGAATTCCAAGCTGTGGATAAACAATAATACTTTTAACTTTCATTACATTTTTATTTCTTCTGCAGTAAAATATTTGGCCATAAACTCGTCAAGTGGCATATTACGATCAATACCCGTCAGCTGTGCAAGAATATCCTTGCACTCAACATTTGTCACGGTTACACCGTCATCTGCATAGATGAGAATAATATCCCCATCATAGCCTTTAAACGGTGCCTGCGAGAGAAAATGCACTGCATTTACTCCGTTGATCTTAGATTGTCTATCCCAAAGTTTATACTGTTTCATAAATTATATATCTCCTTGTTTCAATAAAGTTTTATAAGAATAGGTGTAGCCAAATGAGACTTTGACAATTTGACTTCCAATAGAGGTAGGATACCCACCAAACACGTAACAATCTGTACCGACTGCTGCTGCACTGGTAGATCTTCTCGCACTCGGCAATGCAGCAGAAAGTTTTGTTACAGTTTGCGATACTGTGTCAAATTTGATTATATCAGATAAATAATTTCCATCATACCCACCAAACACATAACAATCTGTACCGACTGCTGCTGCACTGATGTTATGCCTTTTACTCGGCAATGCAGCAGAAAGTTTTGTTACAGTTTGTGATGCTGTGTCAAATTTGATTATGTCAGAGAAATAATCACTATTCTCATACGTACTACCACCAAACACATAGCAATTTGTACCGACTGCTGCTGCACCAGTTAAAAGCCTTTTACTCGGCAATGCAACAGAAAGTTTTGTTACAGTTTGTGATACTGTGTCAAATTTGACTATATCTGGTAGTGTTTTGGTGGTATTGCTGCTATATAAGTAAATCCCGCCAAACACATAGCAATTTGTACCGACTGCTGCTGCACTTGTGAGGCGTCTTTTAGTTGGTAATACTGCAGAAAGTTTTGTTACAGTTTGTGATACTGTATCAAATTTGATTATGTCAGATAACTCAGGTCCACCAAACACATAGCAATTTGTACCGACTGCTGCTGCACTTGCACTGGATTTTGAACTCGGTAACGTTAATTCAAGCGTAGTTGCAATTTGCGATATTGTGTCAAATTTTATAATTTCAGTACCACTAAAAATATAGCAATTCGTACCCACAGTGACTGCACTGGTATAAGATTTTGAACTTGAAAATGCCGCCACCGTATCAACAGTCGGTTCTTCAACGGGTTCAGCGACAATGTAGCTCAAGTCAACACCTTGAAGATATAGCAAGTGTTTTTCATATTCAGTTTGTGTCGGATTAGGAAGAGAATCTACTGCAACAATGCCGCCGCCCGAACTTTGAGGAATATTATAAACCTTATCGTCCACTTTTAAAGATGTGAGATTTTCTGTCCCTGTTTCAGTCGGATTCGCTTCCACCTCCGTTCCGCTTCCTACATTTAACTTATCTTTGACATCTTGTGAAAGGTCTGTTTCAGGAATACCTATAGACGGTTTTTGATAAGCCGTATCAGCGTTATTCAAAGAAGTTTGTACGGAAGATGCGAGATCGCTTTTGGGTATGCCCGTTGAAGGCTTCGTATATTTTGCATTAACTTGTGCTTTCGTTGCGTAGGTCTCCGAAATGCTGTTTCCATTTTCGTCTTTTTTAGCTTTACCTGCAGTCAACGAATCATATGTACCGTTCGGATCAAAATCAGATCCCGCCGATGCTTTTGGAAATGCAAATTTAAAATCCAGTATGGTTACTCCGTTTTCCACCCTTTTATCTATATCTACTTCAACAGGGAGTCCCTCCTCCAGCATACTTGTTTCTACATTTCCGACTTCTATGGAACCTGTTCCGCCGCCTGATCCGCCGGATATTATATCTGCAGTTCTTTGCAAGTCTCCTATCGATCCATCGGTGTTATGCGTGAATCTCCCTATTTCAATCTGATATTTTCCGTTTCCTGTTTCAAAAAAATTTTGCTTTACCAGCTCGATTGGTTCTTGTATAAACATTGAAAAAGCAACAGAGCTTTCAGAATAAACAATTTGAGCCACGATCTGATAACGTGTTGCAGCTACAGGAATCGACGTTATGTTTATAGACTCACTTTCAAAAATTTTGACTCTAAATCCATGCAGCAATAAAACACCGGGAGATATATTTAAAACATTGCCTTCTGCCACAAGTTTACATTCCGACAATACACCACGAAGAATTCCATCCAATCCTCCTGCGGCAAAATTATTAAATGCTCCCCCGTCTATATTTTCATTCTCCACTCCGTTTTGTTCAAGAATCTTATATGACATAATCCACCGCCTACTCAATTATTTTGTATATCTTTGTTATATATCTTTTGCCTGTGGTTGATGAGAATGTTGCAGACGCTCCTCCACTGCTCAATTTTGTTATATTGACATATCTCTCTTTGCCGAAATTTATTTTATATCCCTTTTCAGTTATAGTTATTTCATTATGTGAAGCATAAAATTTGTCTTCATACACAGATACTGCTGAACTAATTTCTGAAAAATCCTGCCCAACATCATATTCTTCCACATAATTCACATATCCTGTGATTCTCTTCACATAGCTTGGAATAGGATTTCCCATGAAATCAAGGTAATACTCTATTTCTATTTTGTCGTTTGCTTTTAATTTTTCACTCAAAGTGATCGTCGTAAGAGAGTCAGAATGGAGGTCTTGTATTACTTCTCCACTCCATATCAATTTTTTCTGCGGTATGATTATTCCATTATAACAGAGAATGCCATTTTCTTCTGTAAAGTTGTTTGAAATCGATGATGATGCGTATTCCAATGTTTTTACTATTTTTTCCGTGTTACTAATAATACTGTTTGAAGTTTTAAAAGTATATAACACTGTACGAGCAATTCCATTTGTAATTCTGGTTAAATCATCACCAGAATCAACAGTAGGAATACCAGTCGTGTCATATACACTTTTTATTTCAGCAGTATCAGTCGAAAGATTCACCTCCAAATAAACAGCATAATATTTTGTCATTGAATCAACCGTTATTTGCCAGCCGTTCCCGTCAATCTCCACTTCCCAACCTTGCAATACAATTACGCCGCTTGTAATTTTAAAAGTATTCCCGCTTGCTTCATATCCGCATTCCGTACCGCGATTTTTTACTACCCCGTCATAACCTCCATAAGCATACCTTACCATTCGCGCATCATCTGTACTCAATATATTGGGTGTCTCGCTCTTTTGCCTGATTAATCTTAATCCCATCTTTCACCTCGTATCAGAATAAAAACTGAATCCCTGTAAATCTGTAACCTATTTGCACTTTTTTTAAGCCTGTTGCATCGTAATGCAACTCTCCAACCGGTAAAGCTTTATATAAGCCTTCCCCTCGTTTCGGATAAATATTGCAGCACGTTTGAAAATCCGCTTGAAAGTTCTCCAATGAAAGATCTTCCTTAAACAAAGAATCCGTTAAAGCTTCAAGAGCTTCCTGGTCAGCTTGCGCTTTAAGCGTCTCTACTTCTTCTGACTGATCCGTTTCTTTAATAACCACTTTTCTTTTGATCGGATAAATATTACGCTGCGACGGATCGGTCGTGATCACATTCTGCGATGTCAAAATCCATTTTGTCCCATAGGTGATTTTCCCACCATAAAGAACGACACCTTGCGTCTCATTTACGTCCGCAATCCATTTCCCGTAATTGTAAATACCATATTCCCATAGTTTTATATTTACAGGAACGGTACGACTTTTTCCTATTTTAAAAAGAACTCTTTTTCTTATTAAATCAAGTTCTGCCGTCATAAACAGATCATAATATTTTAGGTAAGGCGCAAAAATATCGTCCCACGCATTATATACGCTTACTTTTTCTGCCGATGGCTTTAAATAGTCGAACGGAACGGATCCTACATTTTCCTCGAAAATCAGATCGCAAATAAAACTTCCTTGATTCACTGAAGTGTTCCATTCATTGAACACTTCCTGCAGGAATGAATTTACACTCGTCCATGTTTTTGAAAAGTCAATTAACACATCACTTTTCAGCATGGTTTTTAAATCTGTTCCGTTGATTTTCGTCTGATTTTCTTTAGTCCTTTCCGGTATTCCCGCCAGGCAGCCATAAACATATTTACCCCTATCATTCTTAACGACAAGAAAAGTCGGTTGAATCTCTTCCGTAAACGCTTCACAAGTACATGAAAGCTCATCCAGCTCCACACCTCTGCGTATAAGGGAATATGAACCGTTATCTACAACCAGCGAAGCATTGTTTTGCAATCCTATGAAATCTTCACCATAAAAAGATATAATCATAACCCGTACTGTCTCCAGCTCCCTGTAAGCACCCAAGAACCAGGGGTATCAAGATTTACAGATATCCTACTTACTCCACTTTTTGCAAATAAAAATGTATCGTACTGAGGATCCGTCTTTGCTGTAAAATCTTGTAAACTTGCACCATCATAAAACCATATTTTTCTTGTTGCCGAATTTATAATGATATACTGTTTATCTGTCAAATCTATCCCAGGGAAACTTATTCGCGTATATTCATTTCCATCGTCATCAAGTAATAAAATTGTAGGTTCACTTATAGCTCCATTTAGCTTTATTGTTATTGGTATATCCGAAATATAAGTGTTATCGATACGATTATTTTCTACAATATTTTTTCCGTAAGAATACGGATATTTAAATGGGTAAGACTTCCCTATATTGGACACTTGAATTTTAATCGTGTTCTCAATATTAGAAAAAAATGGTGTGACTGGAGTAAACGTCGCGGCACAAGAAAGCACATCATATTCATCAATTTCCGCTTTTGAAAGGATTGTCACTTTTCCCTCTATATAACGCACGCGCACCCCGTCACTGTACTCCAATGCCATACGAGATTCCACAAAAGAATGTTTTTGCAGCCATTGAGATAAGATTGTGTAACGTTCGTATCCTCTGTGGTAAAAATTGATTGTAAAACCTACTGACTGTTTCTCTTGTGCCACGCGCGTCAATGTATCAACAACATCCCCCTCCAATGTGGATAGTTTCAGCTTAAAGCCAAGACCGCTCAAATCAGTTATCAAATCCAGTCCGAATCGTTCTGTTATTTTGTTTTCCAAGTCAAAAACGACAAACGCAAATTTTCTCATATCATCCTCTACTCTGTGCCAGCGTTGCGATTTTTCTGCTTACCGCTTCGGCAATTTCTTCGGCCGATGCCCCCGGCTCCGAAACGTTTACGGTTACATTGTAAGACGTGTCTCCGGTGTAACTTGAATAGTCGTTGCCAGATATTCCCGTTGATGTCGGAACGCTGTAATCTCCCGACGTGATCCCTTGAGAAATTTCATCCGCATCGTAGTCCGGAATGTTACTTGGAATTTCTATTTCCTTTTTTGCTGAATTGATCGCGGCTACAGCCGCACCGATTCCCGCTACAATACCAGCAACTGCCAACCCAAGAGACCAAGCAGAATGAAATACTCCAAATGCTACAGCTGCCCCAAGAACGGCAACCGTTAAAGCACCTATAACTGCGATCGCACGTTGAATTCCGTTCATATTGTCCCAGTTTGCAATAATACTGAAAACTAAACCAGCCGCTGCCACCAATGCACCAAACGCAAGTGTGTTTGTATTAATAACGCCTTTAAGTTTAGCCAAGACAGGTATCAGCAAACTGATCCCTGACACCATCTTTCCCAGCACAATTATCACCGGTGCTGCGACCGCTGCTATTCCGATCAATGCCACGATAGCATTTTGAAAAAAAGGATCAAGTTGTGAAAACCAAGACGCAAGATTTTCTATTGCCGGCACAAATTTTTCTTCTATCAGCTCCACAATACGCTCTGTAACCGGTGCAAATGCAAGTCCAAGCTGTGCGGTAGAGAGCTGTAACGTTTGAGAAAGCCTATTATATGTATCGTCCAATTCAGCAAGTGCCGCTGCCTGTTCCGCCGAAAGACTTGGCATCGCCGCAAATTCATCTTTGAACTTTTGAAGATCTTCCGTCCCTGCCTGCAAAAACGGCAGCATTTGTGTTGCAATCTTATCCCCGAAGATCTCGTTCGCATAAGCAGCTTGCAGCGTTTGATCCTCCATCTCTCCCAATTTTTGAAGAACCGCAGAAAACATTTCTTCCTGATTTGAAAAGTTTTCCATCTTTAAGCCCAGCTTTCCGATTGCCTCAGCCGCCGCATTCGTCTTTCCAGTTTCCATATCCAGCATCGCAGCACGAACTTTAACAAGGGCTTTTACAAACACATCAGAATCAACACCTGACTGCAACGCAACATATTGCCATTCCTGAATCGCTTCTGCCGATATACCCAGTTGCTGTGAAAGATCGTCGATTTCTGCACCTGTTGCCGCCGCCTGTTTGGAGATCATTGCTCCGCCTGCAAGCATTCCTGCGGCGGCCAATGATACGCCTGTCATATTTTGACCTACATTTGAAATTGTATCGCCAAGATCTTTTATTTTCGTCTGTACGGCTTTTATATCGGCGTTTTTTAGGGAATCAAGTTTACCCCGCAGGTCCTCTGCTTTTGCTTCGGCTTTTGCAAGCTCCAGCTGTAAAGTAGAGTAATCAACCGTATCAACCCGTCCGGATTGTTCAAACTCTTTTAATTTTGACCTGAGCAGTTCTGCCTTTTCTTCTGTCTTTTGCAATGCAGTCTGATACTGTTTCTGTGCCGCCACCGCTCTCGTTGAATCAAACCCTGATTCAAGACTTTTTGCAAGATTGTCAGCTGTTTTCTGGCTTTTCTGAATTTCTTTATCAACTTTTTTCTGCTCAGTTAAAAAATTTTTTGTATCAGCATTGATCTTTATTGTTACGCTTTTCATTGTTTCTCCTACAACGCATCAAAGTCGCTTTCCGTCGCGCGGCTGATATTCGACACTCCTGCGCGGTTCATCCGTTCTTTCGCTTTATCACGCAAATATGCGCGCGCCTTCTCGATACATATTGCACAATAAATACTGAAAGCATCTATGACGTGCAAAGATTGCCATGGAATACCTTCGGCGGAAAGGACTTTGATATATCTTAACGACAACGGCATCAGGTGATTTTTCGATTGTCCCGGTTCTTTGAACTTTTTATAGACATTGATCATTTCCACCTGATGCCGTTTCAGTTTTTTTCCGCCGCAGAATCAAAAACGATTTGAAACACTTCTTTTATTGCTTCCTCCAGTTTTTTCAAATAGACAGGCTGTGTCATATCAAAAAGCTTTATGAACTCTATAAAACTGCACCCTGTCTCGATAAAGCAAAAAACAGCTTTCAACCTGGATATGATTACGGCAGGATTTTCCGCATTCAGACCTTCCATTCTTTTTGCGTAATCCACAATCGATTCTTTTTTTGCCTGTTCCGGAAAACTTGCTTCCCAACGGATTTGGCAGGTCAAAGACGTGTTGATCTCCACCTCCTTTTCCGCATACTCAAAAACACGCTTGCCGTCAACAATTTCGTCTTTTGTGACGATAGGTAATTTTGCTTTCATAAAATCCTCGCTCGATAAGGTATTCGGGCGGAGCGGGAATTGAACCCACAACGCGATCGAGCCGCGCTTCTCCATAGATCCGCCCATAAGTGCTGCGCAACATTGCGCAGCACCAAACAATAGGGTATAAAAAAACGATGGTGTGATCTTATTATGCTGCAGGTGCCTTCGGCTCGGGAACGCTGTCCAGAAACGTTTCATATCCTTCCTCTCCCGGCTTTTTGCTTATCGTGTAAACGCGAATTGTCTGTCCGTTTTCGTCCACAAAATCTTTTGTCCCCGCATTGTCTTTCAAGTTGACACCGTACGCTTCGTAATTATAATCGAATGTACTTTCTGTGATATCTTCTTTATCCTGCGTAAGACTTTCATTTGCTGATTGCACCTGCATATTCAGTACCCATACTTTTTTGGTCTTTCTTACCCCGTCTTTCCCGATGAAATCCGTTTCAAAACCAAAATGGATGGGCTTGATGGTGCGCATTGCAATTTCAGCGATTCCGCCGCCGTCCGGCGCGTACATACTGCCGATGTCTTTTTCAAAATCACTGTCGCGGGCCGTCGTACCGATTGCGCCCGACATTTTCTTGTCGGAAGGGACCGATACAATAAGTTCCCCGTCACCGTAAAACGCTTTTGTTGTGATGTTCCTGTCTTTGGAGAATGTATTCATCCACGCCAGCGGCTTGATCGTTTCATCTTCCCCAACCAAAGCATATACGGCATTTTTAATGTTAAACTGGGCAAGATCCTTCCCTGTTTTGTCAGGCTTTGCCATGTTCGATTTCTCCTTTTATGATGTTGATTATATTTTGTTCTTCTTGCTCTATTGTCTTTTGAACAAACGGTTTTCCTCGACTTCCGAATTCCAAAAGATTGACGATCGGTATCCCTTTTTCATTCAGACTTGTGTTGTTGATATAGCGCACATTCGTGTATCGAAAGTCAGTTTCCCAACTTCCTCGCGTAATGCCAGAATCTACAGGCGTTGCGCCTTCGAGTTTTTGTTCAGCGTAACGCGCCGCTTTATCCAAACCTCTGTCTATATCTTCATATACAGCATCCACTTCTTCTTGAATTGCTTGCTTGATCGCCTCTGCCAAATTGTGCAATGTAGGCTTCAGAGAATTTTTACTGCGTGCCATAAATAAAACTTACGCTCCATGAGTATTCCGACTGTTTTAAAGTTTCATTATAACCGAGATTATATCCTGTATAAGCAACTTCTTCTTTATCAAGTAAATCCTTTATGATAGCGCGGTTTGTATTATGGATATCATCTGACCTGGATCCGGTACTACTCGAAATGAGGATCAACGTTGCGCTGTTCAGTCTTTTCTTTACTGCACCATCTCCGTAGATCCGCGGACTGTCTGTAATACCTTCACGAATCAAAAGATAACTTTTTGGAACGCTGTTTTTATCTTCGTCCATAATTTCACGATAAACCGGTATCTTATCCGATATCGGCGCGACCAGTTCCCAAAGAGCAGACATCGCATCTTTTGTATTAAAGATTTTCACTGATCCACCTCTCTATCGCCTTTGCTATGGATTCATCACTGCTTCGCTGCACATTCAAGAGCATATTCACCGGCATTTTTGCCTTTCCGATACTCTTGATCTCAAAAAGCCCTTCCTCAAAATACAGATACTTTTCGTTTTGATAAACGACACGCGGTATTTCTACACTGTACGAAAGATTGAATCCCTGTATCTGGGCAAGTTGCGCGGTATTGACGCCAACAAGCTCAATGACGCCAATCCGCGCTTTTGCCTTTGTTACTTGCTTTATACGGTCCCCTGTTGCAGAATCCTGTACGCTGGCAATATCTGCCAAAATATACCGTTTACGCCCCGTCAGCATACCTCTCTCCTTTTGTCTTTGCAGACAAAGTATTGATGAGTAAAATCAGCGTTGGATCTGTGGCAACGTCCTTTTCGTTCATTATTGCCTTGGCATACAGTATAATGGCAGACGTTCCAAGCTCGCTGTCGAGAACCGTTTCGGAAATATCGTTGGATAAAATCTGTTCTTTTGCCATCGTCAAAAAATTGAGATAGTATTCGTCCATCTCATCTCCGGGCGTCAGATCCCCCACAGACAGCTTGAACTTCGGCAAAATTGCATTTACGTCTGCCATACGCTTTACGCTCCTGCCTTAATCTTGACCATTGCACCTTCAACGTCCGTCGGTTTACCGTCAACCAGCGCATATCCTCTGTACACGGTGGATGCGGACATGAAACCGGCCTGATCGGAAGAATCGATTGTGACATTTTTGGAGAAGTTCATGACGTACGCCGATTCCCAATCTCCGAAGTAGGCTTCACCGTCCGAAACGTTTTTATCCAAACGCACAGGGTAACCGAGCAATATCCCTACAAAGCCGTTTTCCACCGCCCTTTCAAAAAGAGGACGTTTCTGTTCGTCTTTCAGCTTTGCAATAATCGCTTTTGTTTTCCTGTTCATCACCCAAACAGCACTCGTGATAAAATCTTCTCCGACAAGCGATTCTGCCTCCACAAGGTCATCATAGGAGACACTTCCGCCCGAAGCATACTCGACAGCGTTTGTTCCCTTTGTCCATGTAGAAGAATCCAGGCCTTTCGGCTGACCGGAGCCGGTTCCTTTGATGACAGCTTTATCACAAGCCGCACGGATCTTGCGGGTGATGACGTTGACGATCCATTCCTCGAAAGCATCAACAGCCATTTCTCTGAGCTGCGCAGTGATCTTGATGGTCTTGATCACCGTATAAGCAGCAAAGGAAAGCGACGTCAGTCTGTCATCGCTCGGCGTGCTGTCTGCCCCTTCCGATACCCAGGTTGCGTCGTTGACGACATCTTCCTTTGGCAAGGACAAAAGTCCCGGGATATTCAGAAGACTGATAAGGCCGAGCAGCGTTGCCGACTCTTTCAGCTGTCCGATGATCTTGTTCATTGTATATGTAGGGATTGCCGCCCCTCCGGAATTTGCGGCGGATGTCATTGCCCGCTGTTCTACGTCGCTCAGCGTTCTCTTCTGCAAGTTTTTGAAAAATGCCGTACGGTATTCTACCGTAGAAATAACTTCCGCCCGATCCATGCTGTCTTTGAAATGCAGCAGTTCATTGTTCATGATCATATTGTCATTTTCTCCTCGATTTTCGATTTCTTCTTTTTCCGCATCCGCGATGATCTTCTCGCGGCGCTCCTCTTTTTCTTTGATCTGCTTTTCAAGGCTTTCCTTCTCTGCCTTGATCTGTCTGAATTCTTCTTCCGTCGTTTGCGAACGGTGTTCGAGTAAGCGTTTTTTCAGCTCCGCTTTACGTGCTTTGATCTGTTCAATTTCGAGATCAATGTCCCGAAGTAAGATTGTAAAATCTCTCATTTAATTCCATCCTTTGATGAATTCATCGATTTCTGCCGAAAACTGTTCGGCGCGCTTTTCTTCTTCTTTTTTCTGTGCCGATCTCAGCGATTCTTTCGCAATGATCACAGCATCCTTATATGCCGGCAACGGCGTGATCGAAAATTCGTAAACGGCATCGAAGTGCGTAATCGTCCTTGTAAGCGTTTCCGGATTAACTCTGTCGCTCGTCTTGAAACCAAAACTCATTCCGTCTATGATCTTTGCCTCGATCAGATTGTATGTATCTCGTGCGAGCTGCGTATTGGGAAGCTCACATTCCAGATAAACGCCGACATCCTCGATCTTGACAGTCATGTTGACATTGTTTTTCCCGAGTACGTTTTCCAAGTTGTGGCAGACGATGAGAAAAACGTCTTCCAGGTTTACCCCGTCCAGTGCCGTCGGCAAAATTGTTTCCGTTATTTCACCGTAACACCAGTCATACACCTTTGTCGGTGAGTTAAACAATATCGGATAACCGCGCAATACAAGTTTTTTTGCGCTGCCATCTTCATTTTTTACTTCCGCCTGCAAATTCACTTCTCTGTATTCTGTGTTTTGAATGTTTTTCACTTATTACCTCCTTCCGATGCCGCCGCCCCACCCGCGCCGAACGGTTCTTCCTCCGCCGCAGATTTTGCACCAACACCGTTTTTTGAGAGCTGATACTCGTCAAACTTTTCTAAGTTGATCGTATCCGCCGTAACCCTGTATATCTTCCCGAGTCCTCCGGGGATCGGGGGAAGCCCTATCATTTCGCGCTGCTCATCTTCATTTGCAATACCACCTCGACCAGCAACATTGAAGAAAGCCGTTTTCGCCGCCAAAGTAGATACGGAAAGATTGAAAGTGTCAAGTTCTAATCTGTTACCAAACTCTATTTCCCTATCCGTAAATATCTTGCTTGTAAATTCCTGTTCTACTTGCCGCGCGATCGGTTCAATGTGATTTTTAACAAATAACTGATACTCAATTTCCGTCGCCTTATTGTTTATGATGGATTCTGTGATTCCGAAATAGTTGTAAACGATATTGACGATGAACTGCATGAGTTCTCTGTTCACGTCATTTTCCGTCCAATTGATAGGAGTTATCTTCCATTGAGGATCCAGATAAAACAATCCTTTTTTCTGCTGCTCTATGTTCTTTCCTACGTCATCCATTACGCCCTTTTTATCTTCTTCGCGTACCTGGCTTTGACGGCCCGTTTCAGCTTGTATGAAAGCGCGCGGCTTGTTCGGATCTGCTACGGCGATTGCCTGCGCAGTCAGTGCCTGAATAACCGTTTCAAATAATCCGAGATCATTTTTTTGACCGCCGCCCAGGGCAGAAAATCTGTTCAGGTAGATGAGATTTCTCATATCGTACGTTTTACCGATTCGGAGAAAAGTCACTGTTGCCCTGCTCGGATATAAAGTAAAGTCAAACTGATCATTTGGCAAAACATACAACTGTTCTAACCTGCCGCTCCGCATTCCGAACACAGGCTCCACAAACACGTTGGAATGCAGCATCAGTGTAGTAATCAGATTCACCCAAAATTGCGTTGCGTTCTGCAAATGATTTGGCCTGAGATTTATAACTCGACTTTCCGCTGTTTCAAAATATTCAATGTGTCCTTCTTTATCAACTCGCTCAAAATACCTCGGAATCGTGGAAAAAATTTCTGCGAATGTTTGAATTGCCGTTCTCACCGCAGGGATGTTATACATCGAACTCGCATAATTGTACGCAAACCACCCTACGTTTCCGCCATAATACTCCATCAAAATTGACCGAATCGAAGGTTGCGTTGCCTGCAGTTGATTGCTTTCTTTTTTTCCCGGGCGGGAAAATATTTCTTTGAAAAAATCTGTAAATCTTGACATCTTGTAACCTTAAATCTGAAAATATTTTGATAAATACATCTGATATTCTTTCATCTCTTTTGACCTCATATACGCGACAATGCTGTTCAATACACCAATCGCACCGTCTATGTGGCCCGTCGATTTTGCCTTATGCGGAGAAAGGTTATTATTCACATCCTGGCGTATCTTCATGTTATAAAAGCAATAAGCAAACAACTTGTTTCGCACATCCGCTATGACTTTTCCCGATTCAAACAAACCTTTCAGAATTTTTATCGGCTCCGATAATGTCCAACCGCCTTGCGCAACTTCTGTCAGCACTCCATAATCTCTTACCACGGTACCGCTATCTGCATCACGATGCACTTTTTCCGCAGAAAATCCATGTTCAATCATGTCTGTGATCCACTCTTTGGAAAGCGCTCTGTCATATCCAATTTTTAGAAATCTCACGTCATATACGTCCCGTAACAAACAAAACCACGCCGTCACGTATTCTTTTTGAACGTAACTTCCCGGCGTAACGATCACGATCTCGCTTGTAATCCTGTCTTCTGTCCCGAGATTCGTCATCGACCGATAATCTTGCTTGTCCTTCTCGCTGTTCCGCGCCATTCTTTCTTCTGCGATGAAATAAGCCTGTATGTAAAGGAATTTGTCTTCTTTCAATATTTGTGCTGTAGCATTACATAAGTCTGTCGTTTCCGCCAGATCCACGCCGCCCGTAGCATATACGTGCGTATATTCCTGCGGAAGCACGTTCCGCATCGCATTTTTGATTGCAACGATGTCATAATAATCGATGCTTGCGCCGATCATGCGGTTCAAATGCTTTGAAATGAAAGTATTCAGCATGACCGGATCGCTCTTCATGTCCTCAAACTGACGACGCAGAAAATCCATTGTCGGACGGCCTTCATACCATGCCGGATTTGCCTTTATCCAGCACGACTCGTCCCGATAATCATCTGTCTCATCGATTGAAAACATCATGGCAAAAATTCTGTCGTTTTTACCCAGTTTTTTCTTTTTCAGAAAATTTTTATTGCGTTCATACAATACTTCATACAAAGATTCCGGCGTGATTCCCGCCGAAGATATGACGATCATCATCGGTTGCGATCGCGCCCCCATACCGGACTTAATCGCATTGTATTGGTTCGTCCTTGTAATCTCGTGTGCCTCGTTTACAACACCGACAGACGGGTTTCCGCCGTCTTTACCTTTGTTTCGCCCTGAAAGATACTCTATTCTTCCGTTTGTAAACGGACATTCTATTGTTCGCGACGTCTTCTTTGTACCGATAAACCACGAATCAAGAGGCTCTTCCTTTACATTTTCCTTTACGATGTCAAATGTTCTCTTTGCTTGATCTTTATTTTCAGCAAGGATCTGACACCAAGCGGAAGGCTCTTTATCGATTCCGATAAAATAACAGATAAGCGGAACAATGAAAGTATCTTTTCCCCATTTCCGCGCTACAAACAGATCAAATTCCGTAAACCAACGTATAAACCGATTTTCCCGCACATCCCAAATCTTTATGCCGAGAATACACGCTGCCATATATTTTTGCTCTCGGTTTAGTTCAATTGGTCTTCCAGCCCATACTCCCTCGCGGTGCTTGAACAATCTTGCAAAATCCCGAAATGCCAACGGATCTGCTTCTTTGTAATACACATACGGCCGAGTAATAAGTTCCTTGATCTGGCGCACATTGTCTTTGATATGCTGATTAAAATCCTGCGGACGGTTTTCCACATAACGTATATAATCCGTTATCCACTTTAACATTTCCGCCGCCTATCCGTCCGAACGATTCATCAGTTTCATCAAAGCATCGTTCTTATTTTTAGCATTGGCCGCCGATAGCCCTGCCCTTGCCCGCGCCAACGGAGAAAGTCCTAATTGATCGAAAAGGCGAATGCACAGAGAAGCATTCTCGTTCCTTTTTTTGATGTTCGGATTTGCTTTCAGCTGATACTTTGGATTCCCGTCTTTATCTGTTCCGCATTCATACGGCACATACGGCTGCGGATCTTCTTTCAAGGCTGCATCCGCCTCATCCATTGCCACCTTTGCCCGACAATAGATTTCCATCAGATGCACGTCCGCATCCGACGCCCGACAGTTAATTGTCTCTTTGAACACCGTTACAAGCCATTTCCAAACTTTTCTTTCCGCTTCTGTCAATGACTTCGGTGCTTTGAACTTCTGACTCTGATAGATCGGAGTTTTGCTTTCGCGCTCCTGTAACTCGCTGTTGCTCTGATGCTGTATTGAATTGTTTGGATTGATTGCAGGTTTTCTCCCCGCCATATTTCATCAACTCCTCCCACACATCGTTAAATTTTTGCAGCGCACTTTCTCGCCCATGCGTTTTGTTATGACAATCTGCGCAAAGCAAAACAAGATTGTTGAAGTCAAGCCGTTTTTCCCAACACTTGTCGATCGGCAATATATGATGTACTTCCACCCCTTCTCGGACTATACCTTTTTTCCGGCAGTGTTCGCACATTCCGTTTTCCGACGCAAATTTTTCCGCGCGGATCTTTCGCCATGCAACACTCTGATAAAACTGGTCAAATTTTTTATGATAAGATTCGAAAGCCTGCTTCTTTTTGCTCAAAAAAAACGACCTCCCGCAAAAATTTTCAAAAATCGGAAAAATTTACAAATGGGCATTTGGCGCGCTTGCGCGCGTGCGCACATTTTTACGCACCCCCAGGGGGGCTATCTGTTAAAATAATAAAAGCAAAACAAATTCTTATGTTTTGCCCCTATTATAACGATTATTTTTTCATGTGCTTTCACGACTTTTTAATAAATTTTAATATTTTTTCATGACTTTATATCTTTTCGAGCGTTTTGCAAATAAACATCATCCTTGTCTTCCCTCTTTCTGCCTTACGATCCCTTTCACAAAATCGTTCTTGCAAAGACGTTTGATTGCAGCCATCTCCACGTTGGCACAATGCCCGTAACTATATCCAAGCTGCTGCGCCACTTCCCTCATCGGTTGATCGTATATGTACAACTTCCACAAGATGCGCGATTCCAGACTGTCCGACTTTAAAACGCCAAGAATAAGTTGCACATTTTTGCAATGCGTTTCAAACTCTGCCTTACACTCCAATAAATTCTTCTGAACCATCGGAACAATCTTTCCTTCTTTGAGTGCCTGTCCGATCTCTGCGGCTTGACTCTGACAAGTTGTAAAACTTTTCAGATATCCTCGCAAAACCTTTGTCGGCACGCTATCTTTCTGTACCATCGATTCCCTCCTTTTTTGCAGTTGACTGCAAATCGTTTTTTAAATCAAACACGATCTTCATTTTTTCATTTGTCTGCCGAAGTATTCCCAATGCCTTCTCCTGTTTTTCCAATAACAATCGCAAATCACAGTCCGGTCCTCTTTTGCGCCTAAATCCTTCCATGCAAATTCTTTTTGCTATACCGACACAATCTGCTTTGGAAAGGTCAACAATGCCGACAACATTCCCCATCGCTATCGGGAATTTTATTGTCTTCAGAATTTCTGTCAGATCCAGCATATCTTTGTATAAATCATTTTCCATCTGGTTCTCCTTGATCCATTGGCAGCATCGAAATGATCGGCTCGTTTTTATCATCAAAATACTCAGGATATAAAATAACCGCTGCCTTTCTCGGTAAATACGTACCGTCATCAAAACCGATTTCAACAGTTCCCGCCCTGCTCATACACCAGTGTGTCGGTTTCACTTCTTTTCTCCCTCCAATTACTTTTCGACTCGAGCCAACTGAATATTTCTGTTGATTTTTGCAATTTCTAAATTGCACCACGGTGTTCCTTCCAAATATACATTTAACAATGCCAATTCCGCAACTTCCGCTCGGTGCTTCATTTGGTCATAATATTGCGCTTTTTGTATCAGCGTTTTGCAGTTTTCTCTTTCAGCCAAAACTGCCATAGTTTTATCAAAGGTCAACCCTGCCGCGATCAGAGCGTCTGCTTTCAAAAGTGCTTTACAATATGTATCGGCGTCAGACACCTTTGAATAGTCACACTCACAACAAGCTCCAGAACAACCGGTATGGTAGATAATATCCGCAATTTTCTCTCTTGATTCCTGCTCTGCCATAATCAGTTATCCAACTCCTTCACATACATCCATGACTGCGGCGGCCTTGTAATTTGTTTTCTGAAATTATCTTTTTGACACGGAGCGCAAATTCTTTTAGCTATATTTTCGTCTGCCGTATCTCCTTCCCACCACTTTTTATTGAAACAAGTCTCGCACCCATCATTTTTGCCAAACCGCCACGTGCAGAACTCCCTCAGATCTTTCGGCTTATCGTAGATTTTTAAGTCTGTGATGTGATACAGCCAACCCGTTCCGTCTTTTTTGTCACCTATGATATAATCAAATATCTCATGTAAAGAAAGACAAGTATTTTTAATATCAATTCCGAATAAGTTTGTTAAATGTTTTTCTCCACTATTGCCATAATATGCTTGGATGCAAGTTACGCTATCGCATACAAACTCTCCGATGACTTTTTGACGGCGTTCTTTTAACCACGGCAAAATCTTGTATATCCAATTCCTTTTTGACTGATAAATATATACCTTAAACGGCGTTTCTTTCGGCGCAGTCTTTCGCACCTCAATCGTTTTTTTCCCGCTCGTAATCAGCTCGCACCACTTCGGCTGAAGGCTGATTAAAATTGATTTCATTCTTTTTCCTCCAACAGTCCAGGATTGTCAAAAATGTTGCCAATGACTTCAATATCTTCAGAGAACCAAAAATCCGGGTGTCTTTGAAAATTATTTTTTGAAATATAGCACCCTATTTTTTCATCAAAAACCACAACACCTCTCATTTTTTGGCCGATTTCATATACGCCTCTTTGAGTGTTTGTATATTTAACAATATCCCCCTCAAAAATCTTTGTTCCGTTCTTGTCGGTTAAGCCTGTAAACTGTCCGACTGTTTCTGCAATCACTTCTTTCATTGCCACATATCCAACGGCTATGTCATTGTCTATCAAAATAAAAGTTTTATCGCCACTTTTTGCAAAAAATCCCTCAATCCACTCGCCATTGTCAACTCGTTTGCCTCTAAACAAAATCTCTCTGTTCATCTCTCCACCTCGATGCTTTTAATATGCGACAAGCGGAAACAAAGGTTTCCTACCGTGTACATTTTCGGCTTTTCAACAACAAACCCGTTTCCGATCCCCATTCCGAGAACCAAAACACCCTCGCGCGTTGTGTTATCGAAAAACACAACTTTGACTTTTTTCCCGGTAAAGCTCTCTAAAAGCTCTCGCGTCAATTTTCTTTTACAGATTTTCATTTTCTTCTCCGTTCGGGTTTCCCGAAATAACCTTCAAAAGTGCGATTGTTGCACTTTTCTTATCCTGCATACAAAATTCACAAAAATGCAACAGCTAATCCCGCCGTCTCATCTTGATGTATAGATAAACACCGGAAACGATATCCGAAACATACGTCTTAAAATCTATGACTGTATATCCTTTGTTCAATCTCTCGAAATATTCCGCCGCCTCATGATAATTCATCGCAAGTCTTTTTGCCCTTCTTCTTGAAATGGCTGTATCAGATACAGTTATTTTAGGCTCTTTCAGATTTCTTGATCCTGCCCATGTTTTTTCATATTTGACTGATCTGCTCTTTGATATGTATCTACCAAGCCCTTCAAATTCTGAATCATCCGGTTGCAACCGCCTTGTTTGCGTTCTTCCGCCTCCTTTCCATAATTTTTCCGCAACATCTCTGTCCGGAAAATTCATCACAACGTGCTGATGGATCCGCACTTCTTCGCCGTCATCAATATACTCAATAGCGTATAAATATTTTAATTCGCCCAATCCTTTCTTTTTCATCCAATAAGCAATCCGCCGTAAATAGTTCTGCAAACAATGCTTTGCTCCTTTCATATCCTTTGGAAGATGCTTGTTATCGTATGTAAGAGTTTCCCAAATATCTTCTTTCGTAAAATTTGCATTGAGAAGCCGAACGATCCTTTTCCTTGTATTCTTCGCGTTTAGATTCTTCTGCGCAACACTTGACTCTCTCGATTTTTTTGCCCTTCTTATCTGTTCCTTGTCATTGAATATCGGATAAACCTCAACTTCTCTGATCGGGCCTGATGTTATGGTTTTCTGTCTCTCCCCGCGTACACCGCGCTCATCAAACGATCCTTGGAACTCCTGTGCATAAATATCTTCACATTCATCAATTACAAATTGTCTTTGTCTTTTCATGCCTGCTCCTTTTTTACCAGGCAATCCATTACACTTTCGTCGATAAAATAATACCTATTACAAGGACGCAAAAGCCTACTGATTAAGGCGTAATTTATTGACATTATTATAATAATGATATATAATATAAGTGATCTTGGGATTGCTTCACGGCGGTCCTCATATTGTTCAAGGGTGCATCATTCCGGCGATGCACCCTTATTCTTTTTTACAAAACAGTATTTTCAACGTGTTCAGAGAAACTGCTCTTGAATTGCAGACTTCCCCTGCCGTTCAATTTGATTTGAATTTTTACCCTATAAATCTTGATCGTTATACAATCGATATACCCGTTCAGAACGGCCATCCCCGCATCGATCAAAATATCCTCAATATCTTTTCTGAATATATCATTTCTTCGTTGACAGTATTCAGCAAATTTTTTAACTGCATTTCGTATTTTATCCACATTTTCCTTGCGTTTTTCTTCCGCCTCGACCTGTCTTTGGTAGTCTTTTGCCAATTCACAGTCACAGTGCATCTTGGCATAATGAGACGCTTCTTCCTCATTTGTGATGATTTCATCCGCTGCAATCATTTGCTTGCCGCAAAATTGGCACCTGGGAAAATACAACTGGTTTTCTGAATTATCCCTGTTTTCTGATTCAAACTCATTGTTTTCCATGCTACCTCCTATCCGGCTACGCGCTCCGATAATATATCCCACTCTGTTTTCGGCACTTCCCGCAGCACTTTGAGCCGCTTTGTTCTTATCTGATCTACCGCATCCGGAACGATCACATCATTGAGATCCACTTCGCATTCAAGGATCGCGACGTCTTTCCAGCTTGCGCCGTAATTTTTAGCGAACGCAAAAGATGCGATGTGCAACCCCTCGACAGCCACTCTGTCCGGATCCTTGTTCATTTTGCACTCCGATACCTCTCCGACGCGGAACTCCGTCCGATTGTCCCAGTTGCTGATATACTTTCCGTCCTTTTTCCGAACTGCTTTATAGTAAAGCGCCGTTACATGGTCATTCTTTATCACCTTTCTGTGATTGAACCATTTTTCATAACGTTTTAAGAAAGCGTCCACTTCTGCGCGAACCTCTTTACTCGGATCCTCGTTCCCGTAACCGCGACACTGCACTATGTTCAGCTTTTTCATATCAGGCGCGATCTGCATCGTGTAGAAGTTCTCTCCGACGGCCGCCGCCCTTCTGACGAACAGGATGATACACTCTCCCTGCGCGACGCGGGTACAGTACCGTGCTACACAATGGCTTTGCCTTGTCCCTTCCTCAATGATCTCGGCTGCATTTTGCGGCATGATCACACACATCTTTTCGTCTGTCCACTCGCACATTTTGTGATAGGCGGAATACATGGCATAGATACCTGCGTCCAAAACCCTGTTCTCTTCTATCTTCAAGCGCATTCCCATCTCTTTGTGCATCGTTTTCAGATCGTGCGGAGTCCGTATGGCCGAATCGTTGAGATTCATTTGCAACTCTATACATTCCGCTATGTAGTCCGTATAGTCTCTCCAAAAATAATTGATCTGCTCTTCCTTATAGATGCCAGATCTTACCTGGTCCAGCCAATACTTGAACAGTCGTTCCATACTGATGAAAGAATATGCGAAATCTTCTCCGCTGTTTTTGTGAACCATAACCATAAAATCGATTGCCTTTCCGAAAAGATCTCCGCGCGGAACATCCCATTTTATAACTTTCATCCTTGCCCGAAGTTCTTCGATCCCATAGTTCTCCTGCGCGCATTCTTCCAGATCCATTGGCGTATTTACTCCAATATCTTTGAAATTACGTATCTTTTTTATCATCTCGACTTTTCTGTCAAAATCCTCGAACATCAATTCTTCTGCAAGCTTGTAAAGCCCTGCTTTATAAAAAAATTCCAGCTGCGGAAATTGTTCAAACTTCCTAAGGTAACAAAACGGATTGACGTGAGAAATTTCCGCCGCCTTTTCAAGCTGCGCATATTGAAATTTACTTCCGTAGAATTCCCTACTCAGGTTAAACGGATATGTTTGCATCCTCAAATCTTCTGCGCGCCAGGCATAGTACCCGGATCCGTGAAGATACCCTGCCCCTTTCACGTATTCATCCGACCATCTTTTTTTATGAAATGACCAATATTTCCCACTCTGAAAGCCGTCAAAGCCTACAAAGTCTCTCTGTTCTTCGCATATATCCATGCTTACGTCCAGGCAATTTGACTTCTTAAAAAGGCAGTTTTTATATGCTACAAAAATTCTCTGCACCCATCCTTCGGATTCCTTTTCCATAAAAGCAAATCCTTTGAAAGTGCCATAATGAGTTGAAACTGCCGTATTGCGCAGCCTTACCTGTTTATTGCAATGCGGACATTGTATGTACGTTCCTGTCCTTGCTTTCGGAATACTGAATGTATTTCCGCATTCACAGCTTACAACATAAACTCTTTTTTTGCCTTCCTGCACTTTTTCGTAATAAGCGATTCTGTCAAACTGTTCATTTACCCATTCAGTAAAAGCGGCGAGCGGCTTATCCGAAACCTGATAACGAACACATTTGAGCGCTCTTTTTGCACTTTCCCTTTCTTTCTTGAGCCAATTTTTTTCTTCTTCCTCTATGCTTTTTGACGTTTTCCCATACCCATACATACACATCAGATTAGATCCTCCAAACGATGCACCGAAGTCTGCGCAACATTTCCGAATACAGCACGAAGCTGATGGATCGGCCGGACATAATGCGCTCCAAGTTTTTCCGCAATAATTTCTGCGGCGCTGAACGGTGACACACATTTTGCCTTTGACTCTCTTCCCTTATCCTGGATTGCTTTCCAAAGCTCATCAATGCCAATTTTCGCGTCTACTTCAAAATCCGGTAACATCTGCGAAATGGCCTCCGCCGTGCATTCCAACACAGCCTCATACAATTCCTTTTCAGGCTCTTTTTCGCCTTCCACATCCTGCAAAAGCATTTTTAAATATTCATCACGTTTCATAACCCGCGCTCCTTCGTGATTGTCTGCAATGCAGCAATGCACTTGTTTTTCTTTTCGATTTCCATTTCATTGAGAAGAGAAAACATTTTTCCGAGCATAACTTGAAAATCCTCAAATAAAATCTTAAAACGAGCCATCTTATCATCAGATGCGATATCCAACTGCTTACGCAAAGACTCGCTTACCGCCAAAGCCGCATCCCTTGCCGTTTCTGCTTCTTTCAGTTTTGCAACCGTTTCAGGGTTCTCCACCTGTTCCACCTGCGCCGGCGCATTACGTAGATCTTCCAGTTCCTTTTGCTTTTTTGCTATTTCCTCGTTAAGTTTCAAAACTTTCTTTTCGGCGGCAGCTAATTTCTTTTGCGCATTATCGGCATCAGCTCGCGCCGAATCTTTTTCCGCTATTGCCGCCTCCTTTTCTTTAGAAAACAAAGACAGCTGCTCAGCTTTGCTATCCCGCTCTGTCTCCAGCTTTTTAATATATTCTTGCAGCTCACGGGTTGTCCCATCTTGAGCGATTCCCTCCTGTACTGCTTTTTCCCGATCTTCCGGTTCGGCAGATGCCAGCAATGCCAATTTGGTAATACCCAGAGCAGCGTTCTTCAATAAAAATTCGTCTGGCAGTTCTTCCGCAACTTTTATGTACGTGTAAGCCTGACGTTCCTCAATTCCAATGGCTTCCTTTACATAATCGCGAAACTCATCAAATCCTGCCGCCCTATAAAGCTTCCCATCTCGCATCGTTTTCAGTTTTCGCGCCATTTCTACAATGTACTGCCCTGCCATCGCACCGCACTGCATGATCTGACGATGCGTCACAACGAATTCTTTTTGTTCCGTCGACATCATTGTATTTTCGTCGGCTATCATGAGCTGCCTATAAACCTCGTTTTCCATATATCCTCCTGTTTTGCACTTGACTGCAATTTTATTTTTCAGCGAAGTTTTCGCCGTATTTTTTCATAAATTTTTTCTTCTCTTTTTCTACTTGATCCGGACGGCAAACAAATTCTTCTTTGATCCATTTTCCTGATGCAAATCTTAAAGATGTTTCCCCTTGCGCATTGACCATGATTCCAGTTATTTTTTCTGTCGTAACCAATACATAATCAGTCGTGATCGACTTACTGAATATGCATCCCTCCGTACCTAAAATGCTTTTATCTACCTTAACCTGCATCTTTTAATATCTCCCTGACTTGACATTCAAAAAAATATACCAAGCCCGCTTCACAAAGTATTTTGTAAAACTTAACCGCTTGCTTAATGGTCATCGCATCATTTTCATCTATGTTTTGCAAAACATTCTGCAAACACCCCGGAGACAATTCCGCAAGCCTTCGAACAAATTCATAAATACTCATTTTTCTCTCCTTTTAAAAAGGACCTTTTTCCATTATTGGCTTCAACTTCTTCGGTTTCTCCATACGCTCAAGGCGTGGAGGTGCATTCATAGACTTCCCTACATACTCAAAATCGGTCATCACAATATTCAAAATGATTCGGACAGCCCCCTCTGAGTCTTCCTGATGAAATATTTCCGCCCTGCCATATACAACCACGCAATCATCTCTGTGCAACTCTTTCCTTACCCTTTCAGCAAGCTCCCGCCATGCAACAATCCTGAAAACGTCTGTCAAAAAGAATCCTTCCGATGTTCTGCGTCGGCTGCGAACGGCCAATCCGAACGTGCAAAGCGGTGTCCAACTTTCAGTTTCCGAATAATTCGGGTTCCCGGTTATTCGCCCGCTTAGTATGACCTTATTCACTGCATTACCCTATTGGATGCCATCGGACGATTTTTCCATGCTTCGTATTCTGTTACCAATACTTTTCCGCGTAAAGGTAACGGATTTGGTACATAATCTTTGATGCAGCGAATAATAGCCGCCGCCTTGTTTACTCCGCAACCAAATAACTTTTGAATATCCGCAACGTTCAAATATTCTTTATTTTCCGCCATACCCTATTCTCCTTTTCTCTTATTTCCCGATTACCGTTTCTGTTATATAAGACATTTCATGCCAAAATACATCCCACCATGTTGTCTCCATGTCAATCAGATCTGCTTTCATACGGTCAAAATAGCTTACCGAAAGGATTGCACCTATGCTCCCTTTAACGGCGCAAATAGCCGCCGCCCGAGCTGAATGTTCAACCATTTTCTATCTCCTGACTGTTTAATTTTTCCGCAATAGCCTCCGCTTCTGCGCGATTCTTTGTATAGGATCCCGAATACTCACGGTTTCCGCTGTGATCCACTTCTTTTTCGTCGATAAGCCTGTATGCCCGAAAATACTTTTCACCATTGATGTAATTGCAAGTAACTTTCCACTTACTCATGATCAAGCTCCTTTACTCTGCCTTTTTTTCATTTTACTTGAATTATTTATTTTTATCTGATATAATTATCAATCATAACAAAGGAGAGATTTTATGAAAAAACGCCACAAAATACTTGGATTACTCCTCGTGTTAACCCTATGCCTCTTTACAGGATGTTCTTTATTTAGCGACACCTCTTCATCCTTATCCCCTTCGGTACCAACAACCCCTAAAGAAAAAATCAGTCTTGACACAACCAGCCTTCAAAGTGAAGTTACACACATTTTTGATAACACATACTCTATTACTATTACAGGTGTAGCTAAAAACGTCTCCGGTAAACAGCTATCTTATGTCAGTATTACTTTTACCCTTTTCGACAGTGACGGTAATCAAATCGGAATCGCCATTGATAATACAGCCAATTTGACAAATGGCACAACATGGAAGTTTTCTGCTTATGGAACGACAACCGGTGCTCCTGCAACTTTTCGTGTTTCTGATATTACAGCTTTTTAATAACGGGCCTCTGCCAAAAAGGCAGAGGCTTTTACTTTGCCTTTTTGATTTCCGTTGTAAAGCATTCCAAAACTTGTTCCACTGGAACATTTAGGGCTTTCGCAATTCTCGGTAAATCCGTTGTTTTGGGGACACCTTTCCCTGAAGCCCAACGAGATATTAACTGTTGCGTTGCACCGAGTTTCATTGCAAGTTCACGTTGAGTAACTTTACCCATCAATTCTTTAAACTGCATTTCGCCTCTCCTTTTTACAAATTTAATTTGTATATTTAGATTATACAATTATATTTTGTATATGTCAACAGTTTTACAAATATTTTTTGTATTTATTTTAAAAAATAACTTGCCTACAACAAAATTTAATTGTACAATTTATAATTGTAAAATATATTCGAGGTTTACAAAAATGCACATATTACGACAATTAAGAAAAGATGCCAAACGGACACAACAACAAATGGCGGATGTTCTTGGTATAACTCAACAAGCTTATGCTGCCTATGAAAATGATAAAAGTTCTCCACCGAAAGATGTTTTAGAAAAGATTGCCGACTTTTTTGGAGTAACAACTGATTACCTTCTCGGCAGAGAAGGTAACACCTCAACTGCATCTTCTAATTCCTCTCTCGTCATTCCTGAAAAGTATCGTGACGTTCTCATCGCTTGCAATGAAGGGGCCGACGATCTTACCCAGGAAGATATAGACGCCATTGTCCGGTTTATCGAATTTACAAAAAACAGTAAGAAAAAATAACAGGCTTTCGCCTGTTTTGAGGGGGAAAATACATTCAAATGGACTCTTTTGGTTTACTCCTTATGTCTGACAGGCTGGACATTCCTGTATATGATTTTAAAACAGGAACAAAAAAAGCTTTTTGTACGGACTCATCTATTGCCATAAATTTTCAGCGAATTGATTCAGAACGCGAATGTAAACGCATTCTTGCTGAAGAACTCGGACATATACTCAGCGGATCCTTATATCCACTATCTTATTGTGGAGACGATCTCCGCCGCATGAATATAGAAAAAGCGGAGCGCACAGCAAAGAACTGCGCGATCCGCTTATACATACCATTGAACGAATTAAAAACTGCTATAGAAAACAGTTCGGATGATTATGAGATAGCTGAAAAGTTAGATATTGATCTGACCGAACTTTCTGATGCAGTCGAATATTATAAAACAAAGGGATTATTATGAAGTGGTTTTTTGATCTTGAAATAAAAAAAAGAGCATTTCTATGCTCTATCCCCCTATTGATATCTATCTGCTGTTTTATTGGTGGGGCCTCTCTTGTTGGTGCAGTTTTTTTGCTGTTGTTTATTCCATGTATTTTTCTTTTAGCTTACAGCGAAAAAAAAGATAAAGAAAAAACAGAATCTGAGAAGTCTTCCTGTTCCATAGATTCGGATTACAAAACTTCTTCCCCCACCGAAGCTTTTCAGTATGATCTACTCGGCACAGACGGAAAAAACGGCCGTTCTTATCGTAAAACCATTGTCCGAAGGATTTACTGGAAAGACGGAGAATTCCATTTTCCCTATCCTACTATCGTTACATTACAAGAAAGTAACAATAATTACGATGTTTTGGTAAATAATCAAAAGATCGGCGAAACTTGTCCGGAAGATTTTAATTTTATAAAAACAAACTATGATCGCATATATAACCTATCTATCAAGGTTGAACACGATAAAGATATTAAAGACTCTGATTATATACCCTCATTGATAATCGAATATTACAGTTTAGATAAGCAACTAACCCTCCCGGAATATAAATATAGTCCAAGAGGACAACGTATTTCAAAAATGTCTTCCCCCGAATTCCCTGATGAATATATCGTCATCGATATTGAAACAACCGGACTTGAACGTCTATACAACGATATAATTGAAATTGCAGCTCTTCACATAAAATACGGAAAAATTATTGATACTTTTTCCGAACTGTGCTTTTCTGATAAAATAACTGCTGAATCATTTTCGATAAATCATATCTCCAGAGATATGGTTGTTAATTGTAGAAAACCTTCCGAAGTCCTTAAAGATTTTTCTTCTTTTATTGGCGATTTTCCTTTAATCGGTCATAACATTGACTATGATCTATCCTTTATTTGCAGCATTCACCCTATTTCAAATTCATTCGATGATACCTGCATATTGGCCGATGAATTTATGATGGGGAAACACGGGGGAACTATCCACATCGAAAACAGAAAACTTTCCACGATCTGCAAAGCTCTGGACGTGCAACAAGACACAACTCATCGCGCTTTAGGCGACTGTACTTCTACATACCAGTGCTACGAAAAAATGAAACAGTATATTAAGTCTTTAATAAATTCTTAAATTAAGATTGAGGTATTTATGCCAACCATAATCCCTAAAGGCTATTACTGCCCAAAGTGCAAAAAAGAAATAAAGAAAAAGGTATGCGAATGCGGCGCCAATGCAAAACCAATACCCCCCTATACTGTCCGCTTTCGGTGGATCAATGCGAATGGTATTGAAGAACATAAACGACTGACCGGAACTCCACCTTGGACTACGCAATCCGCCGCCCAAAAAGGATACGAGCAATGGGTTGCAGACCATCCGCGGAATCAACGTGCCCTACAAACAGATACGTCAGATTTTTCTGCACTTCTCGAAAAGTACAAAAAACATTTATTTAATCAAGTAAAAGAATCCTCTTACCTTGTTACCGTAGATCGCCTGGATCGCTTTGCCGTTCCGACATTCGGCAATAAAAAAGTGTCTGACATCTCTAAACGCGACATTCGCGACTGGCAGGACGAACTTGCGCAAAAAGGCTTTGCGCTTGGCTACTTGAACGCCATTCGAGCCGCTTTGACCGGATTCTTCACATTTTGCGAAGAAGAAGGCTTCCCCTCTCCCATGAAAGGCTCTCGAGGCTTCTCTGCCAGAAAATATGCAAAGCCTGAAATAGATTTTTGGACGCAATGTGAATTTGAGCAATTTATACATTTTGTAAAAGAACCTAAATATTTTACTTTTTTCTCATTTCTCTATTTAACTGGCTGCCGACGCGGCGAGGCCTGCGCTCTCCGTTGGAACGAAGTTGATTTGTCACATAAGACAGTAAAAATTATTTCTACAGCCACAAAGAAAACCATTAACGGACAGAGTACCTATGCAATTACAACGCCCAAAACAGAGCGGTCTTTTCGAACGGTTCTTCTTCCCGATGAACTTGTTGCTGCATTAAATAACTGGAAAGAGCTTTCTAATCCTTCATCGGAAAATAATTTTGTTTTCGGCTCAGCTGATGCTCCAATGCCTTTTACAACGCTTGGCCATGCATTTGACCGATACACAAAAGCATCCGGTGTAAAACGCATTCGCGTCCACGATCTTCGGCATTCACACGTATCTCTACTGATCAATCAAGGAAGCGGACACCTTTCAATGCTGTATGTTATAGCGGCGCGCATCGGTGATACCCCTGAAATGGTACTGGAAACTTACGGACATTTATTCCCAGACAGACAAGCAGATGTTATAGCCAATTTATCGGTCAACTTAGGCACAGAGTTAGGCACAAGATTTTAATTTGTTTTAATTTTTGCCGTGCTGTTTTAATTAATTTTAATAAAATAAGTAAAAAATAATTTATAAAGCGGCAAAATAATATACTTTTCAAATCCCGCCTTCTGCGCCATACGCAAAAATAATACGAACACCTTATCAGTGTTCGTATTATTTTTTTATGCGCAATCTTTTCGGTCTTATCGTCCGATAAAAACAGCCCTTCGAATGTGTTTTTCGGATGACAATGACTGGTTACATTTACATACAACGCCCAAAAATCGTGCTGAAAGCGCTCACTAGGGATGAATTTCAAGACATGCAAGAATATCCACTACGCGTCTTATTTGCCGTTTGAAAACCGTTTACCGGCTTTGTACGCACGGTTTTTCTTTCACTCATCGTCTTCCGAAATGTTTGATAAAACATACGATCGTTTTTCGTGCCAGTAACGGCTTTCCGTACAAAAAACTTCGGGAAAAGGTTAAAACGGTAACAGCGCAACAAAATCTTAAATGGAACCATCACTTTTCTGATACGCCAAAATACGCCGCTATCTCATACAATTTGGCCCCAAAAGTTATGGAACGAAGCAATCAATTCAAAACCCGACAGAAAATGGTATGAGCATTGTCATCTGTCTAAATCTTTTATTAAATTAAAACGGAAGAAAGCAGGCATAAATCGCTCTTCCTTCCAAGTTCATGCGTGCAATTTACTTAGACAAACAAGTAAATTATTTTCCTTCGGATCGACATTTCGTTATTTACACTAACACACATTGCTGCCAACTGAAACAAAGCGATTCGTTATTCGCTTTCTTCGCAGGCGAATGTTATCAGAAGCAAAAAATCCGCTGCGTCATAGGAATACGCAGCGGATTTTTCGGACTTAGCACTTATTCATGGTTGTCAAACATTTAATGACCAACGGTTTGTTTCTTGCGGCCTGTCAAAGATTATAATATCGTTTACCCTGACTGACAAAATCTGCAACCGCCGTATCAGTAAGAGGATGACTTGTTAATTTTGCAAAAAATTCCGGCTGTATAGTAACACAAGATACGCCTGCCATAATTACCTGGTGGATTTGCTCCACCGTTTTGAAACTTGCAGCAAGAACCTCACAATCCATACCGTGCATCTGCAGCAGCCGATGTGCTTCTGCCGCTACATTTACCCCGCCTGAAGCAATATTGTCCAGCCGATTCACATAAGGGGCAGCAAATTTTGCCCCTGCCACGGCAGCCATTAAGGCTTGCTGAGGGGTAAAAATCGCCGTAGCCGTAACCGGAATCCCTGCAGCAGAAACTTTTTGTATCGCAGCAAACCCTTCTTCGGTTACAGGGATCTTTACGTAAGTATTTTCCCCGCAAAAGTCTCTGATACGCTTCGCTTCTTCCGACATGTCCTCCGCACGAAGAGCGAGTACCTGCACATGCAGCATGCGCTGCGGGCCGATGACCGAACGCACCTCCGTAAGAACTGTTTTAAGATCTTTCCCCGATTTTGCAACAATGGACGGATTTGTGGTTACCCCTGCCACCGGATAAAAAGAGATTGTCTTCCGGATAGCCTCCACATCTGCACTATCGATCAAATATCTCATCTGAAATCCTCCTCTCTGCCGATATCAACCGTCAGAAACTAAATTATCTTTTAAGCTGCAAATCAAAATGTTCGTCGTAAGCCTTTTCTTCTTCGGTGTATTTGCGGAGAGTATTGATCACTTCCCCGTTATGGAATTTACGATCGCCCACGCTTTCAGCCGTTCCCATCACCGTAACATTCACCTGACGGCGACGCGCGCGGACATGATCCCAGTCAACAAAATAAATATGCGCAAATTCCCCTGCATCCAGTACACCGTCTTTGATGGTGATCGTCTCGCTGCGGCCAAAGAAAACCGAACGCAAATGCCCGTCGGTATTCATACTCGTAAAGTCGCCGGGCTCATCCACATGTCTGCCATACTGGGTATGGATCGGACCCGGATGCCTGTACTGATGTTCTTCCGCAAAATCCGGAATCATCTTGCGCATAATATCGAGCAAATCATGCTGCAGATATTCGATATCAAAAGAATCGATGTCATGCGAGCATTCCTGTACCATTACAGAACAGGTCGTATGATGGGAAACGACGGATACCGTCCCGTTAATGATACCTGATTCTTTGACAATTTCCATTACTTCTTTCGAGATATCGTGGAAAGTGGGGATCCACCCGCGCGATTGCAGCTCGATTTCTTTCTGAACCATTTTGAATTCCATGTTCGTTCCTCCTAAATTATAGCTTTTTGATATTTATGCAGTTCGTCCCATGCCCTGCGCACCGATGAAACCATATCTTCCGCCATCTTGAACGGATCGGCCGCAAGCGCGAGCGCACTCGATGAACCAGAACCGGCAGCGCCGGCTTTGACAATATTGTAACAATCTTTTCCGCAGGAAATACCGGCAGAAGGCAATACAATAATATCCGGGTTTATTGCATGAACAAGTTTGAGACACCCGTCTACATAATCCTTTCCAACCGCAGTCCCTGTGCCGATCAGCTCTGAAGGTTCCGCCACGATTATGTCGGGAGCAAAAGAAGCAATCTCGCGGATCTGCGCAAACGTATCTCCGCAGACCATAGACGCAAGCCCTGCCTCTCTCGCACGACGTATTGCCGCAGCTATCTCCTGCAGCGACAGCGGACACTCCGCATGGTTGAGCATAACGCCTTCCGCTCCCGCCTCTCGCAATGCTTCGGCAAGATTTTTTCCCATTCCCTTCCCGATCGGAAGCGTATCGAGATTCTGAGAAAATACCTTCACTCTCTCAGAAGTATTCTCCGCAATCATACGTATATCTACCGTTTGCGGATCGATAATAATGTCTACATCGTAAATATTGCCCAATTTATCCAGATGTCTGCAAAGCTCAAGCAGTTTTTTTCCGTACATATACGCTTTGGGCCCATATTCAAAAAATGGCAAGTTCAACTCAAAATCTCTTTTCATTTCTCTCCTCCTCAAGCATTTTCCCCACAGCTCCGCCGGGATGAATCGCCGCAAACTGCTCGCGACGATACCCGGTTTCCTCCATAACCGCAGCAATGACAGCATCAAACATCGCCACTGTAACAATAAAACTTGAAGTTGCCATATAATTGAATTTATCGCTTTCCCGCCCTATCTTCATCGTCAGAAATAAATCCGCGTAGGCGGCAAGCGGGCTTGCATGATTTTCGGTAACCAATAATAACCGAGCCCCACGCCCCGCGCAGGCGGCCGCTACGGGAAGAAGCTCTGCTGTTTTCCCTCCCCGCGAAACGATCACCAGAAGATCGCCCGTCTGCAACGCCCCTAATCCGCCATGGATCGCCTCGCACGGAGGCATAAACTGCGCACTCTTTTCTATACAACAAAGCGTATGCGCGAATTTTTTTGCAGCAATTCCGCTAGTTCCGCTTGCACAAGTAACTACCTTCTTGGCCGCAACAACCGCATCGACCGCTTCAGCAAATTCGACCTTATCAAAATAATTTGATAAATTCGCTAACTCCTCCGTTTCGATCCGGACAGAAGATACCCCCCGTTCTAAAGATTCTTTATTCATACTCTCAACACCTCGATCCTTTGCAATCTCCTGTCCGTAACCAAAAATTCAGCCCGACACCCAGGACAAATCCCGAATTCTCTCTCGTAACCGATAGCTCGTGCCGGATTGTACGATACGATCGCAAACACTTGCGGCAATGTCAGTCCGAGCGAAAGAAAATTGCGGGCCACCGAATCCATAGTAAGACGGCTGCCTGCAAGCTCGCCGCCTGTAAAATTGACATCAGCCCCCTCTTCTCCGCCGGGAAAACAGTCCGTAATCCCTATAACACGCTCTGTCCCGACCGTCTTAAGTATAAGTCGGATCATATCTTTCCGAACATGTATACCCTGTTTATCATGTATGATCTCGTAAAACAGCCCATCCTGCAACAAGCAGGCTGCATCAAAATCCACTTCTTTCGTCCCGGCAAATCGCGAAGGAGAAATACGCGAACCGGTAGCATCGGTAATATGAGTAACAATGCGTGCACCGTTTTCTACAGCTCTCCCGATCTCACCCGCATCGGCACAAGAATGTCCCATGGCAGGTACAACGCCGCGTGCGGCAATCTCCGCGCAAAAAGAAACTGCGCCCTCCAGTTCGGGAGCAAAAGTCCACTGCCGCACCAGTCCTGTCGCCAAAACGGCACGATACTCTTCCGGGTTGATAACGGTGTCTTCCACCTGCTTGGAACCTAATCCCGGATTGAGATATGGACCTTCCATATGCACTCCCAAGATCCCGGGATATTTTCGCATCGCTCCAGCGATCCGGCCGAGAGCATCCATTGTCTGCGCAAACGTAAGGTTACGGTAGAGAGAGATCAACATCCCGACTGTACCATGCTCTGCATGTTCTTGCCACATCGCTTCCGGATCGTCCGCTCCCAGAACCTGTCTACTCCCGTGGCAATGGATATCCACAAACCCGGGAGCAATCACTTTGCCTCGATAATCAAATACGGAATCAGCCGGAATATCTGCCGGACCTTCCCATATCTGAAGAATCCTGCCGTTTTCGACAAGGATCGCACCGTCTTCCGCGATATGATCGCGCAAAACCAGATCCCCTTTTACAAGAGAACGCATATCAATAACCTACCCGCTCCATGCATTCGATCGGAGCGGCAATTGCCTCACTGATATAAACTTCCGTCTTCATCAACTGAAGAATCGAAGATGGAACCAGCGGCGTTATTTCTCCATGCAAAATAAGGCGGGAAACCATACGCTGCCAAGACGAGAAAGAATTTCCCGTAACAAGATCGTGGATCTCCAGTCTGTTTTTGGCACGCTTGACATCCAACGGCCCGATGGTCGCCGCACGGGGAGGCACATTGGCTATGTCCCCGCTTTGACCGAATACACCGTGCAAAGAATTCTGCATGATAGTCATAGGATTCAATGTTACTACCCGCGCCCCCTGCGTGAGAAACGTTTCCAGATCTTCACTGAACTCCGGTGTGAGCGGATCGATAAACGCAATATGCCCCGCCCATCCCGGACCGCTGTAACAAATATCGGCTCCACCGTCTCCGCATTCCGCTATCATATCCGAATAATGCATTATGTTCTGCGTCGTCGGATAATGCACCTGTTCAATCGGCATACGAAGCGCCGGGTCGATCTTGCCATAAAAATATTTGAGTTGAGAGTAGGAAAAACCGGCTTGATAATCGATTGGAGCAATGTTTCCGTCTTCATCCGCCCATTCATCCATCGTAAAAATGTGCACATTGCGACAATTGATCCCAAGACGATTGATCGTCGCTGCCACATGCTCATAGATACCGGGACAAGGGTTAGGGAGAATCATAACCAATTTTTCGTTCATAAGGTCCGATTTTTGGATCCGCGCCACCATATCCGAAGCCCAAATCAACGACGGATTTGCAGCAATGTGAATCCTGAAATCCGGATTCGGATGCACTATAAGCGCCTCGCCGGAAAGTTTCCGTACACGATCAAGAACTTCTCGGTTCTTATAAGGAACGAAATCAGCAGGCTTAAATTTAAACATTATGTAATTCCTCCTCTACAATCTTCAGCATGGTTTCTCCCGCATCCGGCGCAAACATCGAGGTACCCGTCTCGTATCCTCCTTCCGCTGCCGCCTCGGGAGTATATATATATCCGGGAGCATAACCGTTGCTCAGCCCGAATACGAAAGTCTTTTCATACGAAGACGCACGCTTGATCTCCAGGCCGTAACGTACGAACAGTTCACCCTGCAATGCCACGATAAGCGTATCACCAATCTTTATAAAAACCACTTCGCTGGGAAGTTCCGGACTGACGTACCCGCTCTTGACACAGCGGGAAAATTCATAGGTATTCTGAGCTCCGAACATGGCAAGTTCCGCATTCCGCATCGTAATATAATCTGCGTTCTTACTCTTTTCAAACGCTTCCTCTGCTTTTAGTTTAGCGGCATATGCGGTCTGCTCATCCGGAAATACCTTCATAGGAAGATTTTTCATCGTAACGCTCTTCAGCTTCAGCTCCGGATCGGAAGTATAGCAGATATTCTGCAGAACACGAAATGCTTCGCAGGCTATCGTCGTACCGGCACGGACCGCTTCTTCGAAATTCTGCCCCGTACGGAAATACCTCGAACTCTGATCGCCGGAAGTACCTTGCGCAAACATAAAGACCGCCTCCGGCGCGGCATAATGAAAATAACGGCGCATCGCTCCCGGATAATCGGCCGTAACATACAGATTTTCCGCATGCAGATAGGTTGGATGCAACGAATAATTGACTAAGATGGCACGAACTGTCTTGCTTATGTCGCGCACGGCAAGAACGTTTACGGAATTATCCGTAATTCCGTCTTTGCTGCGGCGGTTTCCGCCGATACCTTGTTCCGCTCCGCAATGGCCGATCCCCGTTCCTACCTCTGCATCAAACAGATTCTCCTTCGCTTTTTGCGCGATTTGAATAAGACTTTCCGTGAGAAAAGCAATATACTCTGCATTCTGACATATCCCTTCGGCAAGCTCACTGGCAAGCGGTTCGCTTGCCCAAGGACCGCTGTGTGTATGCGTCGCCGTTACGGAAACATGCATCCCTAAGCGGCTGCGCACTTCTTTTACAATATTCTTACCGATCGTGAGAAGATCGACGGTAAGCAACATAATTTCGTCTTCACCATTTTTCAGATAGAGCGCCGAAGCATATAACGGATCATGCACTCCCTCATTTTCCCGCGGACAATGCGGATAACCCGCAAGCTGAACCCCTTTTTTCGGAGTAATATCCTTGATTGCAGTTCCTGCCTTAAGCATAAATCCTTTTCCTCCCTGCTGCTTTAATTTTTCCATCAGAAGCCAGAATCGCACCGCCGAGTACCGCCGTTTCCACCGTATCCGAAACAAAAACAGGCTTTTTTAACGCCTGAGCGACAGCTTTGCACAAAGGTGCACTTTTTGCCCCGCCCCCGAAAAGTACTATTTCCCGTACGGCATCCGGAATCATATCCGCAACGGCTTCGGCAATGCTTTTATACAACGCACAGACAAGATGACCGCGCTGCGTACCGAGATTTAAATTCTCGATTTTCCCTCCCGAAACAAAATTCGGATCAAAAAATACGCCGCCGTTCGACTGCGTCTGCTCCGCAAGAGCATCCATCTGCGCATAACTTTCAAAACCAAGCAAATTGCACAACCAACGTATCGTTGCGCCGGATGTGTCAAGCACACACTCATAAAAGGGCGAAACCCCATCAAACGCAAATACGGAACATTTTTTTACAGGATTTAACGCAAGAGTGCACACAGCCGTTGCCGTGCCGAGTGAAACAGTTGCCGTTTCCGCTCCGATCCCCGCCCCGATGGCGGCTAGTTTTTGATCCTGCCCGCCCAAAAATACGGGAATACCCTGCGGAAGTTTTAACTCGCGCGCCGCTTCTCCACACAAAACGCCGACTTTACTTCCAAATTTCTTTACGTCCGGAAACTTCCCGATATCGATATCAAACAATTCAGCAAGTTCTTCTGACCAACACTTGCGGTTTACGTCAAAAAGCATCGAGCCGCTGGCCATTGTATAATCCGTCATAAAACAGCCGGTCATCCGATAATTCAAGTAATCTGCGGGAAACAGAAAACGATACGCCTGCTTATAAATACTGTTTGCATTCTCCTTGAGCCACAAAAGCTTCGGAAGAGTATAACAAGGCAGACAATGTTTCCCCGTGATCGAAAAAATACGTTCCTGCGCCAGCTTATCCTGTATTTGCAAGACTTGAGTCTCTGCTCTGCCGTCGATCCAGGTGATCGAAGAACAGAGCGGCTCCCCTTTCCGATCGACCGGCACAAAAGTAATGCCCTGACTGCCCACACATATAGCCTCGACCGTCGCTTTCGGGTTCATTGCCAACAGTTCTTTTATACACTTGACGACTGTCGTCCACCAGGCATGCGCATCTTGCTCGGAAATCTTCCCTTCCGTTCGGGTAGAATATTCTCCGGATATTATCGAGGTGAATCCGTCCGTTCCGACCAGCGCGCATTTAATAAGCGTAGTGCCGATATCAACTGATAAAATATTCATAGCTGCTATTGCCTCTTTGCCGCAAGATTTGCAAACCGCCGTACACAGACCGCAGTCCGGCCTGTGTACGACATGTTCAGTTTTTATTGCCTTTTACGCCTGATCAAAACTATGGTCCCGCTTATGCAGGCTGCAAACAACAGTACGGACGCCGCGCCGATCACTGTACCGTTACACCCGCCGTTGTCCTCTTCCTTTTCCCCGTCATCCGTATCGACCGGCAAATTAGGGGTCAAAGGTTCGTCTTCAATGACAAATTCTACACGATTTTGAGGGTCTGCTTCCACAATATCCCCTTTCGTCTCATCCAAATTCTTTAAAGTAATATCATCGAGCGTGATCGTCAAATTGACACCCGTTGCAAGCGAACGGAAATCAATAGACCCCGCGCCGAATACACCGGTATAAACTTGGAAAGGTATCTTTGCCGCATCCGATTCGGGATCGTCGTAAGCATAAATAGACATCTTTTCATCTTGCTTTACAAATTTGACCGTAAGCGGAGACTTGGAATAGTCGTGCGTGTAAAAATTGAGATCTGCCGCAGGAGCACTGCCTTCCGAATAACCGTTCGCCCTGTCATAATCGATATAGTTGTTCGGATACTCGGGAATTACAACACCGCCATACTGCTGGAACTGCAGCCAACTGAGACTTTCACCCGATTCGGCTATCGGCTTACCGAATGCAACACCGAAAACCGAAGACGTATCCAGACCGCCGATATTTTTGATGGTAAAGCTGAACTCAAAGTCGGAATATGTCTGCATAGTGCTGATCGTTACACCGTAAGCGTCCGTCAGTACGAGCGCTTCGTCTTTGATCTCAACTGAACCTGGAATCATATAATCGGGGTGAACCTGAATAAGAAGATTGTCGAAGTTATAGGTGTTATCTTTGAAATCTTCTACAAAATCTCCGCCCGTGCCCTGCAGATAGTTATACTTGTAGATAATAACATTTTTGACCGCAAGTTTTGCCTCACCGCTGCCTTTTTTCGTGCCGAACGCTATGAAAGTGTTGCGCAGATCCTGCTCAAACTCAAATACTTTCACGTCATCTATATAAACTTCGTTCGTTCCGTCTTGTAAATTATGAATCCGAAGGCTCTTGAACTGCGCCGTAAGGTAATTAAACTCCAGTTCAACCTCGTCCGCAAGTTGCTGTCCGTTTTTCCGCGCCCCGAAATATGTCTTTTCGCTGTCCTTACGGAAATACAACTCGACCGCATCCGTAAGATCTTCTTTATCCGCAACGCCCAAATACATCACACCTTCACCGTTTCCGCTCATGTCGTATGCGTAGATGTCCATGCTGATATCATAGAAATAAGGGTTCAGGTCGCTGTCGGGCGCACTGAGTGCCGAAAGTTTAACGATATAATCATCGTCGGCAGCATTGTCCACAACGAGCGCAGGCTGCTTGTAGTTAAAGAATACATTGTCTGAATCAGAATATCTGGACCAATCGTCATATACGGTGCTTATATCCGTCGAAGCACCACCTGCACCAAGTTTCTTGACGATAAGATCACTGAGTATAAAATCATGTCCTTCCAGCGCATTGAGAAAAGAAAGGGATAGATATGATTCTTTGCCCGTGAAGTCCCCAAGATCGGTAGACTGGTAATCGGCCGTCTGATCTGCCTTTGCAGGATGATCATACGACTCCCACAGCGAGCCTGCCGGATTTCCCTTCATAATGCCGATGCCCTCCTGCACGTAGCAAAGCATCATCCAGTCGGTATCGCCTTCATTCTGCAGATAATATTGCATCGAACCGTCCGCACCGAAAACAGCCCGATAGCGGATCGGTTTTCCCCACGACCAGTCTCCGTTTGCGCCGATCGACGTATTGACAGATACCCAAGGATCGGTTGCAAGCGCACCCTTTGTACGATTTTCACTCGTATAAGAGGACTTCGTCGCATCCGTCATGGCGATCGACTCGCCATATTGATCACTGGTAAACAGCGTAGGAATATTTTTCATTTCCGTTCTGTACAAATCCAGCCCCGCCTTCACAAAGAGATAAATTCCTCCGTAAGGCATCGCATTTCCCCCTTCATATTCATCAGCAAGATTAAAAGAGGGCAAAATGTACAATCCCATGGGCGCATCAAGTTCAAACTCTACTTGTACGCTTTCACCTTCCTGCAATGCAAGCGTCTGATCGAGACGAATGGTGCTCCAATTTGTTGTGCTCTCAAATACGATCCCGTCTTGTGTCGCTACTTCACCGCGCGAGATCGCCGTCGTATCTGCCTTGCTCAATGTCCATTTAAAATCGTCTATCCCCTCTTCTTCAAAGGGATCACGAAAAATCTGTACACGATCAGAGCCGGCACTCACTGCCTGAAAAGACAACAACATCTTTATTTGCGGGCTGACTGCAGCCAGAATCAAGGACAAGGCTATGACAAAGCAAAGCCATCTGTTCTTCACATGAACTCTCATCATATTACTCCTTTTATCATATTTTATCTGTATTAACAAACCGAATAAATTATTGTCGGCGAACATGCGCTCCGCAAAAGATAGCCGATGTCAATTCTTTCTCTTCTTGAAAAGAACCGCCGCAACGGCAGCTGCTCCCGCACTGAGCAAAAGACTTCCGCCGAACAATATCGAACCACATCCTCCTTCCTCAGGTTTCTGCGTGTCATCCTCAGGTTTCTGCGTATCGTCCTGGACAGCATTGACCGTTATATTGCAAGTGCCTTTGATTCCGTTTGCAGCCGAAACCGTAACCGTGGCACTGCCTGCTGCGACAGCCGTTACTTCACCGCTCGCGCTGACAGTTACGACGCTCTCATCCGACGAGCTCCACGTCAAAGTTTTATCCGTAGCGTTTTCGGGAGATACCGTTGCTGTAAGCGTCTCTTTATCACCTTCCGTCAGTGTCAATTCTGTCTTATCGAGAGTAATGCCCGTTACCGCAACTTCTGCAGGCGTTACCGTTACCGCACAAGTAACTTTAATCCCGTCCGCGCCAACAGCCGTGATCGTAGCATTCCCCGCCTTGACGGCCGTTACTTCACCGCTCGCGCTGACAGTTACGACGCTCTCATCCGACGAGCTCC
>ERZ1108162.24-NODE-24-length-114298-cov-475.686239_pt1 | contig 114298 bp, 108 predicted proteins | sample MGYA00403698_ERZ1108162 | MGnify/ENA primary metagenome ERZ1108162 (study PRJEB35170, sample SAMEA104062405) | human gut metagenome | biome: human gut; feature: human-associated habitat; material: faeces | place: Denmark | collected 2012-04-30 ... | reverse complement strand
GGTTCACGTTAGTTGAACTTGTAGTCGTTATTGCTATTATTGCAGTTTTGTCGACCGTCTCAGTTGTAGGCTATTTTGGATTTACTAAGAAAGCAAACATTTCGGGTGATAAAGCTTTAGTATCACAACTTAATACTATATTAAAAGCTGATCAAGCTACAAACGGAAAAGCAGAGACACCAACAGAAGCGATAGAAGCAGTAAAGGAATCAGGATATCTTGTAGAGAAGTTAGCAGCAAAGACTTCAAAGTATAAGATAGTCTGGAACCAAAAGGACAATGAATTTGCACTTTTGGATGAAGAAGAAAAGGCAGTAGCAGGAAAGGTATCAAGTAATGCCTATGAGAACTGGGTATTTGCAGATAGCTATAATGCAGACAAGGGTTATTCAGTATATTTAAATTCAGGATATAGTGGTAATAGTACTCTAGACATTACAACTGGTCTTGATGTTGGTGAAAACACCAATGTTGATGTTGTTAACTATAGCAAAACAACAGAAGCAAAAGATGTAACCATCAGAACAAATGGTGGCACATTAAATATTGATGCAGATACTGATAGTGTTGATCACTATGGCGCTAACGATTTAGTTAATATTAAAGCAATTGATACAGCTTCATATCATGAAAATGGTGTCGTTGCCTATGTACGTATTGAAGCAGGACACTTTGTTGCCGAGAATACATCAAAGGTAATTAATTTAAATGTTGCAACAAGTAATGTTACAGTAACAGAAGAAAGTAGTGCTACAGTAATGGCATATTCTAAAGGAGCTGATGATGTAGTTGTAACGGTTAATGGTGAAGCAAAAGAAGTAACAGAAGTTAAGAGCGAAGAAGAAATTAAAACAGGAGCTAATGATAGTGCTCTTGTAACTGATGGTGGTGTAGTCGAAGTTAATGGACTTATGTTTAAATCACTTCAATCAGCTATTAATATGGCTCAAGATGGTGATACTCTTAAGTTAGTTGATGATGAAAAAGTAGATAAAAGTATTTCTGTTGGCAAAAGCATTATAATTGATTTTAATGGTTATGTTGTTGAAAACATTGTAGATATTTGGAGTGATGTTTCAAATTCATTGTTATCAGTCAAAGGTGGTAATGTAGTTTTGAAAGATAGCACTGGTAATAATGGTGGTTTAAGAGCTAAACAAGATGACTGCTATGGTATCGATATTAAAAATGGTGCTAGCTTGACAATCGAATCAGGAAAGTATATTGGTAATGTAAGTGCTGTTCAAGTTACAGAAGGAAAATTGATTGTTACTGGTGGTTCTTTTGATTTATTACAACTTTGGAATCAAGTAGGTAATGGTTATGATTATACAATTAACTGTATAGATCCTGCTTATAAAGATGGTACTGCCAAAGTATCCATTAGTGGTGGAGTATTTAGTGGATTTGATCCATCTAATAATTACGCTGAAGGAAAAGGTACATCATTCCTAGCTGAAGGTTATAAGGTTGAATCTGTTCCACATAGTTCAAATCCAAATATTAATATTTATACAATTGTCAAAGCTTAAAAAAATATAGGTGATTAGAATATCTGTTCTAGTCGCCTTTTTTTATGATTATATTGAGTACTTTAATTTACATTGACTAAATTGATTGATATAATTAACAAGTATGCAGGAGGCTACTATGAAAGACATTATACAAGATTTAATTGATAGAGGAATGTTAGATAATTTCTCAGATAGAGAGCATATTGAAAAGATGCTCCAAACTAAACAAACTATTTATTGTGGCTTTGATCCTTCTGCTAAGTCTATGCAACTTGGCAATTTCGTTATGATTACTGTTTTAAGAAGATTACAACAAGCTGGTCATAGAATCATAGCTGTTATTGGTGGTGGTACTGGTATGATTGGTGATCCTTCTGGTAAAAAAGCTGAAAGATCGTTCTTAGATGAACAAACAGTTAAAGCAAACGTTGAAGGTATTAAAGCTCAACTCGCCAAGTATTTAGACTTTTCTGATCCAGAAAAAGGTATTTGTGTTAATAACTACGATTGGTGGAGTAAGATTAACGTTATTGAATATTTACGTGACTTTGGCAAAGTGTTTCCAATTAACTATATGTTAAGTAAGGAAATTGTTGCAAGCCGCTTAGAGACAGGTATTTCTTATACTGAATTCTCATATATGATTCTTCAATCAGGCGATTTCTATAGATTACATAAAGAATATGGTTGTAGTTTACAAATTGGTGGAGGAGATCAATGGGGTAACCTTACAAGTTCATTAGAAATGGTACGTAAAAAGGGTAATGCTGATGATGAAGCTGAAGTTTTCTCAGTTAAACTTATCACCGACTCTGAAGGAAGAAAATTCGGTAAGAGTGAACGTGGTGCTTTATACTTAGATGCTGATATGACTTCTCCATATTTTATTTACCAATATTTTATTAATGTTGGTGACAACGATGTTGGTCGTTATTTAAAGATTTTTGATGATAGAAGTATGGAAGAGCTTGATGCTATCTATCACAAACACATGGAACATCCAGAGTATAGATATGGACAAAAAGAATTGGCTCATTCAATCGTTTCAATTATTCACTCAAAAGAAGTTGCTGACGATTGTGTTAAAATGACAGAAGCCTTATTTAAAGATGATTTTAGTGGACTTAATGCTAAACAATTAGCAGAAGTTGCTGAAGGTATTAAAACAGTAACAAAAGAAGGCGATATCAAGCTTATCGACGCTTTAATAGAATTGGGACTTGCAAGTTCTAGAAGAGAAGCAAGAGAGTTCTTAAAAGCTGGAAGCATTAAGGTTAATGGAACAAAGCAAGATGATGAGAACCTTGTTTTAAACAAAGATAATTCATTAGATGGTTTCTTCTTTATTAAACGTGGTAAGAAAAATTACGCTTGTTTGATCACAAAATAACTAGAAAGGTAATTACAATATATATGACAGATAACTCAAATAACTGGCGTGGTTTCAAAGGCCATAAATGGCAAGAAGAAATTGACGTTAGGGATTTTATAATACAAAATTTTACGCCATATGAAGGAAACGACTCGTTTTTAGTTGGTCCAACTGATAGAACAAAAAAAGCAGTTAGTGTTGCTGATGTTTATTATGCAAAAGAAAGAGAAAATGGTGGAGTATATAAAATAGACACTCAACATATCTCTAGTGTTAACGATGAATTTGATCCAGGATATCTTCTTGATAAAAATGAAGAAATTATTGTTGGACTTCAAACTGATGAGCCTTTAAAAAGAGCCATTAATCCATTCGGTGGTTTAAGAATGGCAAAAACTGCATGTGAAGCGTATGGATACGAATTTCCAAAGCATATTGAAGAGGATTTTAAATATCGTACTACACATAACGATGGCGTATTTAAGATGTATACTAAGGAAATGCGCAAAGCACGTCACATGGGACTTTTAACAGGGTTACCAGATGCTTATGGTCGTGGAAGAATTATTGGTGACTACAGAAGAGTAGCTCTTTATGGTATAGATTATTTAATTGAACAAAAAGAAAAAGATATTGATGAATTTTCAGAAAGACCAATGAGTGAAGACAATATGCGACTTCTCGGTGAACTTCGTCGTCAAGTCGAAGCTTTAAAATTTGTTTTAGGTATTGCTAAAAAATATGGATATGATATTTCTAAACCTGCCAATAATGCTCATGAAGCTTTTCAATGGCTTTACTTTGGATATTTAGGTGCCATTAAAACTCAAAATGGCGCAGCTATGTCCTTAGGAAGAGTTTCAACATTCTTAGATATTTATATTGAAAGAGATATTAAAGAAGGAACTTTAGATGAAGTAGGTGCACAAGAATTGTTCGATGATTTTGTCTTACATTTAAGACTAGCTCGTCACTTACGTACACCTGAATATAACGAATTGTTTGCTGGTGATCCTATGTGGATAACAGAAGCTATCGGTGGTATGGCTTTAGATGGAAGAACTTTAGTAACAAAGTCATGCTATCGTATGCTTAATACGCTTAACAATTTAAAAGCTTCACCAGAACCAAATATGACAATATTGTATTCTGTTAATTTGCCGGAAAACTTTAAAAAGTTTTGTGCTGCTATGTCTATCAAAACAGATGCTATTCAATATGAAAACGACGATGTAATGCGTGAATACTATGGCGATGACTATGCTATTGCTTGTTGTGTTTCTGCTATGAAAATAGGTAAACAAATGCAATTTTTTGGAGCAAGATGTAATTTGCCAAAAGTGTTATTGTTAGCGTTAAATGGTGGCTATGATGTTAAATCTGATACTCACATCGGGCCACAAATGGGACCATGTGCTGGTGACATATTAGATTATGAAAAAGTAATGAAAAGAGTAGATGGTTATCTTAATTATTTGGCAAATTTATATGTTAAAACAATGAATGTTATCCATTATAGTCACGATATATATGCTTATGAAAGAGTAGAAATGTCTCTTCATGATTCTGAAGTAGAAAGAATGATGGCTTTTGGTGTAGCTGGCCTTAGTGTCATGGCTGACTCTTTATCTGCTATTAAATATGCTCAAGTTAAACCAATTAGAAACGAAGACGGATATATAGTTGGATTTGAAACTATCGGTGATTTTCCTAAGTTTGGTAACGATGATGACAGAGTAGATGAGATTGCACAAATGATTACCCATAAGACAATTAAAGCTTTACGTCAAACTCCTTGCTATAGAAATGCTACTCACACTTTATCGGTATTAACTATTACAAGTAATGTCATGTATGGTTTAAAAACTGCTTCTACTCCTGATGGCAGAAAGTCTGGTCAGCCTTTTGCTCCAGGTGCTAACCCAATGCACAATAGAGAAAAGCATGGTGCTTTAGCTTCTTTAAATAGCATAAGTAAACTTAAGTATTCTGATTGTCGTGATGGTATATCAAATACATTTTCAATTACCCCAAACACTTTAGGTAAAGATGAAAATACAAGAGTTAATAATTTAGTCTCAATTTTGGATGGCTATTTTTCAAAAGGTGCTCACCATATCAACGTTAACGTGTTAAATAGAGAAGTTTTAATTGATGCTATGGATCATCCAGAAAAATATCCAAATTTGACAATTAGAGTTTCAGGATATGCTGTTAACTTTAATAAGCTATCTCGAAAGCATCAAGAAGAAGTAATTTCACGTACATTCCATGAATCAATTTAAAATTACATCATTTGAAACTTTTTCAGCTGTTGATGGACCAGGAATTAGAACTGTAATCTTTTTGTCTGGATGCCCAAATAGATGCATATATTGTCACAATCCAGAGTGTTTTCTTGATAGTGAAGCAAAGATGCTAAGTTTTGAAGAATTAAAAAGAATATATAAAAACTATGAAGTCTATTATAAGCAAAATGGAGGCTTAACATTTTCTGGTGGAGAGCCCCTGTTACAAGCTAAAGAAATAAATGAATTTAATAGCTTATACAAAGTTAATTATGCTTTAGAAACTTCTGGCTCCGTTTTAAATGATGATGCTAAAAAAGTATTATCTAATTCAAGCTTTGTTTATTTAGATTTAAAATTTAATTCTATAGATTTATATAAAAAGTATGTAGGAAATACTTTTAACTCAACTATAAAAGTTCTTAAATATTTGGAAGATAACAAAATAGAACATTTAATTAGACAAGTTGTTATTCCAGGTATAAATGATAGTTATGAAGCCTTAGAATCAACTATTAAATTATTAAAAAGTAATTATAATAGTCGTACAATTGAGTTCTTACCTTATCACAATATGTGCCAAGAAAAGTACGATAGATTGAATTTAGATTTTAAATTAAAAGGCGTTAAATCATTAGATAACGCCTATTTGAATAAGTTAAAGGATGAATTAAGAATAAATTATCTTGAATTTAATATTATTTAAGGTTAGTTTTATAAAAACTTATTATAAGTTCTGATATAACTTTATTTGGTTCATATAGTTTGACTTTAGGAAAATTTAATTCGAATAGAGAAATAACTTCTTGAGGAATATCATTGTCATATTTCTTGAGAAGTTTTTTATATTCAGTACTAGCATTTTGTCTCACTTGTTTTGAATCCATACTATAGAATAATTTATGACCTCCACGTGTAAATACTTTAGTAATTGCATTTGGAGCTTTTTTCTTTAAGCATGCATATGTAGCTGAGTGTTTGAATTTGACAAAGTGATCATTTGTAGCATGCACGAGCATGAAAGTTGTTTTTTTGGATTTTTTTATTTGATGTGATGCCTGTTTAAAAGTTTTAGGACCACAAATAAATAATGTGAATGATTTTGCAAAAGGACGGCACAGTTTAACTATTATTTTATAATATTTTTCTAATCCATCCAAAATAGTTTGACTTTCTTGCTCGAATCCTGAAAGTGAAAAAACAGCTTTAACATTATATTTAGTGTGATTAACGCTATTAACAGCAAATCCGCCCCATGAGTGGCCATATAATCCTAAAGGATATTTAGATAATTCTGGATTAGATGTAACATATTTTAAAACTATATCAAGATCGATATAGCTATGATATAAAGATTTTTGATTTTTCCCACTACTTTCACCATTTGCTAAGTTATCGTAAGCTAAGATAAGATAACCATTATCAATTAACAACTTAATTTCAGGTAAATATTTAGTGTGCTCTGATAAAAAGCCATGAGATAATACTATTAATCCTCTATAATTTAAAGGCTTTGATTTTGGTTCGTACAAATACGCTTGTATAAAATTATCTTTTTTAGTAAATATTTTAATAGGTGTTCTATTTATATATGGCTTATAGTCAGAATAGTCTATATATAAAGGACCTATTAGTGCTTTTTCATGGTGATGAAAAAGTTTAAAATGCAGAACTTTAAATATAATTAATAGTGTTAAGTAATATATAATGAATAATCCTAATAAGGATAAGAAAATGTATAGTGCAATCATATCAACTAGTTTACTACAATTGAGTAATAAAAGATAACTTAAAGAATAAAATGTTAAAAATTAGCACTTAGCTATTGACAGTGCTAAAAATGGTGCTATAATATATTTAGCAGTCAGAGATACTGAGTGCTAAAAGGGGGTGCTAATATGGCAGATCAAAAATATACAAATAAAGTTATTGAAGTAATTAACAATGCTACTGCAATAGCTAAAAAGAATGACCAACCTTCTGTTGATGTCCCACATTTGTTAAGAGCTTTGTTTGATATCTCAGATTCGTTTTATGTTAATGTTTTAACCAAAGCAGGAGTTAATACTAAAAACGTATCACAGACAATTGATGGATTTATAAATCAAATATCAAAAACAAGTTCTAGTGAGGAACCTTTCCCAAGCGTTGACTTTAAGAATTTGCTTTTTAATGCTACAAAATATGAGGAAAGCATGCAGGATGAGTACCTTAGCGTTGAACATTTAATATTAGCTCAATTTGATAGTAAACATTCTATCATCTCTAAACTTTGTGAATTAGAAAACTACAATAAAAAAGCTTTCACAAAAGCAATAGATGATATAAGAGGTGGAAATCATGTTACTAGTGATTCACCAGAGGATACTTATGAAGTCTTAAAGAAATATGGCCGTGACTTAGTTGATGAAGTAGCAAAAGGTCATATTGATCCAGTAATTGGTAGAGACGAAGAAATAAGAAGAGTAATTCAAATTCTTTCAAGAAAGAGTAAGAATAACCCAGTACTTATTGGTGAACCTGGTGTTGGTAAAACAGCTGTAGTTGAAGGCTTAGCTTGGAGAATATTCAAAGGAGATGTACCTCTTTCACTTAAAAATAAGACAGTATTTGAACTTGATTTAGGTTCGTTAGTTGCAGGTGCAAAATATCGTGGTGAATTTGAGGAAAGACTAAAATCTGTTCTTAAAGAAGTAGAAAAGAGTGAAGGAAGAATTATTCTTTTCATCGATGAAATTCATATGCTTGTAGGTGCTGGTCGTACTGATGGAGCTATGGATGCGGCTAACTTATTAAAACCATTGTTAGCTCGTGGTTCATTGCATTGCATTGGTGCTACGACACTTGATGAGTACCGTAAATACATTGAAAAAGATGCAGCATTTGAACGTCGTATGCAAAAGGTTATGGTCGACGAGGCTACACCTGAAGATGCAATTTCAATCCTTCGTGGTATTAAGGAAAGATATGAAATGCATCATGGCGTAAAAATAACTGATGATGCAATTATTTCTGCAGTTACATTATCTAATAGATATATTTCAGATAGATTCTTACCTGATAAAGCTATAGACTTAATCGATGAAGCTTGTGCTAAAGTTCGTATGGAAATAGACTCTATGCCAGAAGAACTTGATGAAGTAAATCGTAAGCTAATGCAACTTGAAATTGAAAGAGTTTCATTAAAGAAAGAAGAAACTGACAGTGCTAAAAAGAGATTAGAAGAAATGAGCGAGGAAATTTCTAATCTCAAATCTAAGAAAGATGAATTAACAGCTAAATGGCAAAATGAAAAAGCAGCTTTGGAAAGTTCAAAGCAAATTAAAACTGAACTCGATAAGGCTAAACTTGCACTTGATAAAGCTCTAAATGATGCCGATTATAACGAAGCAGCTCGACTTCAAAACTTTGTTATTCCATCTTTAAATAAAAAGTTAAAAGAAAATAGCAGTAATTCTAGTGATAATAGAATGTTAAACGAAGTTGTCACCGAAGAAACTGTTGCAGAAATTGTCTCTAATTGGACTGGAATACCAGTAAGCAAACTTACAAAATCAGAAAGTGCTAAACTTTTAGGACTCAAGAGTGAACTTGAAAAAAGAGTTATTGGACAAGACCAAGCTCTTGAACTTGTATCAGATGCAATTTTAAGATCTAGAGCTGGTATTAACGATTCACATAGACCACTTGGTTCGTTCTTATTTTTAGGACCTACCGGTGTAGGTAAGACAGAAGTTGCAAAAGCTTTAGCTGAACAACTATTCGATTCTGAAAGTCAAATTGTCAGAATTGATATGTCTGAGTATATGGAAAAGTATTCAGTTTCTAGACTTTTAGGAGCCCCGCCAGGCTATGTAGGATATGAAGAAGGTGGACAATTAACTGAAGCAGTTAGAAGAAAACCTTATTCTATAGTCTTACTTGATGAAATTGAAAAGGCTCATCCAGACGTATTTAACGTTTTGCTTCAAGTTCTTGATGATGGTAGATTGACAGATTCTAAAGGTAGAATAGTCAACTTCTCAAATACAATCTTAATTATGACAAGTAACCTTGGATCCGATATATTACTTAATGGTAATGGTGAAAAAGAGAAAGCAGAAGTTAATGAATTGTTAAAGAGAACATTTAAACCTGAATTCTTAAACAGAATTGATGAGATTGTCACCTTTAATTCTTTAAGTGCTAATGTTGTTAACGATATTGTTAAGAAATTCTTAAATATCTTAAAATCAAGATTAGCTGATAAAGATGTTACATTCGAATACACTGATGCTGCTGTTGAGAAGATTGCTAAAGATTCATATGACCCAATATATGGTGCTAGACCTATAAGAAGATACATTCAAAAACAAGTAGAAACACCTTTAGCAATTAATATCTTAAGTGGCAAAGTGTTTAAACATTGCAAACTCGATGTTAATAGCGATGAGTTTACTTTCACTGAATAAGTAACTAAATAGTACAAATAATAGTGTTATGGAACGTAGAATATACCAATACATAACACTATTTTTATTTTGTTCTTTTGCGGGATATATTATAGAAGTTACAGGAACATATCTTACAGAAGGAATAATCGAAAAAAGAGGATTTTTAACTTTACCACTTCTTCCAATTTACGGCTTTGGATCAGTGTTAATAGCTAGATTTTTTCAAAATAAAAGACAAAGCTCTTTAAAAGTTTTACTTTTTTCAATAATTATTGCTTCACTTTTGGAGTATATAACTGGTTATTGTTTGTTGAAATTTGCAAATTTAAGATTGTGGGATTATTCAAAATATACAATTAATCTTAATGGATTTATAGCTATGTGGAGTTCTATTTCTTTTGGTATAGGTGGAGTAATAATAGTTAAATTTATATATCCTTACATAGTAAAAATAACGAATAAGTTTCATATTATTTCATTAAGAGTAATATTACTTCCTATCGTTATTGTTTTAGTTATTGAAATAGCAGTTAATATAGCTATTAAGCTAATCAACTAAAAGCATAGAAGAGAATTTAGTATATGTATTCAAATAATCTTGTACAGTTTGTTTATATAAGCTAATACGTTCTTTGTGTCTATTTTCAACTTTTTCTAAAAACTTTAATGCTCCTGTTGTGCCCATTGATACAGTTTTGGCAATATATCTTATTAATTTTCGATCAGTCTTTATAGTCATAAGCTCCATTTTGGTAAAAAAGATAGCTCTCTTTTGGAAAAACGTCATCTCAGGTTCACTCATGTTATAGCTGTTACGATATAATTCTAAAAGTTCTTTTAATCTAGCTTCATAAACTTCTATTGAGCTATTTAATTCGTTTATGATAGAAATATCGCTTGTTTTCTTTTTGAATAACTTTAATATTTCTATCCCCATTTTTTGACCTTTTATAAAGTGTGTAATTTCTTCTTGTTCTTTCATAAATTTATTATGTCACCTCATTATAATTATGGCTTTATTTTATGAATCTATAAAAAATATAATATTTAAATTTTATAAAACACTTTTTAACGCTATTTTTTTCTAAATAGTAATAAAATAACTGTTTTTACTTTACTTTATCAGCTAAATTTAGTATATTAAATGAGCGTCATATGGCGGCTGTGGTGAAGTGGCTAACACAACTGGCTGTGAACCAGTCATTCGCGAGTTCGATTCTCGTCAGCCGCCCCATTAAAGTACATTAGTCTTGATACTTTGAATAAAAGGTGTCAAGACTTTTTTTTATGCTTTTTAGAGGTAAATTGACACTTTTAGAGTGAAAATTGTTTTGAATTTTCATTCTTGTGGTGTTTCTTGTTCCTTTTATATCAAAATCATATCGTTGCTTTAATAGGTGTTAGAACGATTACTGAGGTAGTAGAACGATTACTAGACAAAAATCAGTGTTAGAGCGATTACTTCCGACACCCCTAGAAAATGAGTTAAGTAATGTGATTTAAGTTAAGTCTACAATCTCATACTTATTTCAAAATCCTTATGATAAATGTATTATTTTTTGAATATAATACTGATGGATTAATAACGAAAATTAACTATGTCAATTCAAGTGGTGTAATCTCAACAAAATTTAATTATATCTATAATGATAGAAAAGAACTAGTTAAGATAACTGATGCAAATGGAAGTGTTCTAAATGAATATGAGTATGATAGTGATGGTAAGGTTACATGTATTAAAACATCAAATTCTGAGATTAAAAATTCATATGACAATTTAGATAATGTTGTTTCAAAATCAGTTAAAATTAACAATAAATCTATTTTTGTATCTTATGATTCAGTAAATAGATCTAAAGGTTCACACCCTGAATCATTATATGAACCTTATAAAAAAAGTAGTTGTTATCTAGCTACATTTGATAATGATGGAAAATTAAAATATCAAGATGAGGTTGTATTACCTATAAATCATTCTGAAAATGAAATAAGCGTTTATATTAATAAAGAAGGAGTAATTCCGTACGTTATTGTAGGACCAAATAAACGTTTAAGTTATAAACTTGAATGTAATAGTTACTATCCTGATCCAAGTGGATGTATTCAATTTTGGTTTAAATCTAATACAACAATTGAATCATCAACAAAAAAGTATTTATTTAGTACCAAAACATCAAATTCACGTTATAAAGATTTTATTGGATTATATCTAATGGGTAAAAAAGTATATTTAGAAGTTACTGATTTCGATGGCAATCATTATGATTTATTGACATCTGAAACTGATGTTGATTTGTCTAAGTGGAATTTTATTTCTTTGAATTTTATGAATCGTTATGATGGTCAAGGTTATCCTGATGTATGTGAATATGCTTTAACATTAAATGCACATATGCAAATTTTTAAAAAGGTTAATCCAAGACTTTATGTTGATTGTGGACCTAAACCAATTATTAATGTTGGCCATAAATATGATGGCTCACAAGCTTCAAATGATTTTTCAGGAAGAATAGCTTGTTTAATGATTAGTAAAAGAAAATATGTATCATTAACGGATGTATTCAAATATTATAGATTAACAAAAGACTATATTGTAGATAATCAATTAGTAGATGCTGATGCCCAAACAGTCGATTTTAGTCAGACAAACTTATTTACTATTAATCAAAATATTCAAAATTTGTTTGAAATTTATCCTTTACAAAATAGTGTAATGTCATTAAAAGGAAAATTACCAATTCAGTTTGATATTAGAAATCTATCAAAAGTAGATAAAGATAGAACATTTAATTTTAATAACTTAATTAAGCGTTATGCATACGTTGCAGATGGTAAGAAGTTAGTATATGACTTTAATCAATCAACATCTGGTACAATTGTAATGAGAGCATTTACTGATGTAAATGAAAGTAAACAATATTTCTTTGAAGGAAAGGATACTCAAAATAGAATTATTGGTCTATATAGAGATGAAAACAATAAGATTTGCGTTGATTATAATGGAACAAAATTTAATACAAATTTAACCTTTACAACAGATGAGTGGCATACTATTGGATTATCATTTAACCATCCTTCAACATCAAATTCACAAAATAATAAATATTTTGACTTAAGAGTATTTGTGGATGATAACATTTGGAATACAACAAGAATTACAACTTTTGAATATAGTCAATTAACTTTTTCAATGGGAAGAAAAATTAAAGGCATATCTACTATTTCAAATTTTGGAAATTATAGTAATTTATATCCTCTATATGGTCAAATTGAAATGTTAGCAACACGAGCGGCTTATTGTGAATTTTCAACTTTAAGAAAATTGAAGGATGAATTGGTTGGCTTAACTAAGGTTAATGAATTCGATGAGTTTGGAATGCTTAAGAAAACTGAGGTACATCAAGCTGGTAAAACAATTTTATCAAATACATATGCTTATAAAACAAGAAGTGATAGTAAATATCTTTCTAAGCAAATTTCGAGTGAGAAAATTAAAGTTGGAAATCAAAGTTTTACAAGGAATTATACAACTGATGCATTAGGAAATTTAACATCAATTAGTGATTCAACATTTGGTAATCATTCGTACGAATATGATTATAGAGGATTTTTAACTAAAGCAGATGGTGAAGAATATGAATATGATGGAAATGGCAATATTACTAGAAAAGGAAGCATAAATTTTGTTTATGATAATGTAATAAAAGATAGATTGGTTTCTGTTAATGGTGTAGCAATAAGTTATGATTCTAATAATCCTCTAAATCCTACTAAATACGGAAGTAAGGGTTTCACATTTGCAGGAAGGAGACTAACAAGATTAACTTTAACTAGTGGATACTATGACTACAAATATAATGATCAAGGTTTACGTATTCAAAAGAAAGATTATCGTGGTATTACATGGGACTATATTTATGATGGTGATAAATTAATTTTTGAATCATCTCCACATGGAAAATTAAACTTCTTATATGATGAAAATAATATGTTATATGGTTTCATAAAAGACAACACAGAAAAGTATTTATACATTCGAGATAATTTGCAAAATATTATAGCAATTACTTCACTTTCTGGTGAAATTGTGGTAAAAAATACATATGATGCGTGGGGTAAATTATTATCTACCACGGGCTCTCTAGCATCGACAATTGGTGCATTAAATCCATTCAAATATAAAGGCTATTATTATGACCAAGAAAGTGGAATGTATTATTGTAAATCAAGATATTATGTTCCTGATTGGTGTAGATGGTTAAATGCGGATAATTTTAATTATCTAGAATTTGATAATTTGAATAATTGTAATGCTTTTGCTTATTGCGAAAATGATCCTGTACTAGGATATGATCCAAACGGAACGTGGAGTTGGACAAAGTTTTGGAAAGGTGTTGGAAGAATTGCAACTGGTGTGGGTGCCATAGTTGCTGGAGCAATGGTGATTGCTAGTGGTGTGGCTTTAGTACCAATGTTAATTGTCGCTACTATTACCATTACGGCTGGAGTACTAACCACAGTTAATGGTACTGCTGATATAGTCGAAGCTGCAACAGACTATAATTTTGTTAGAGACACTATTTTTCAAGGTGATGACAAAAATTATAACATTTATGCTAGAATTACTGAAAGTGTAGCAGCTATTGGCTCAATGATTTGTGGGGGATGGTTAAAATATAATTCTCCTAGAATTAAAGCATATAAATCGTTAGGGAATTATAACATTAAAACAAAACATTTGCCTAATTCTGCAGGAAATTGGGGAAAATTTTGCAGTAATGACCAAGAATATTTAAGGTCATTAGGAAAATATGCTTTAAAACATACTTCTATGTCTCAACTTATTAAAAACAGTTCGGACTCTGTAAAATTAGCTTTTAATTTGGGATATACAGTCGGAACATCTGGTGAAACTTGTGTTAGACTTGTATTTTCATTAGCAGGAAAGATAATTACTTTTTTCCCATTCTAGTTTTAATCAGTAACAATAAATAAAGTTATGCTATATGCATAAAGAAAGGAGAATGCATAATCTAAAGTATAATTTGAGTATGCTTGTGTAATGTATGATTAATATAAAATTGATAGGAGAATTTAAATTTAACAAACTTGATGTTTTAAATAGAAACTATATAAAAGCTTTGACAGTGGATTGTATTATGTCAGTGTCAATAGACAATAAACTAGTTTATGAAGATTGGATTTGCCCATTAGAATTGTATTTTCAATTATTAGAATGGAATAATAGAATAATTAGCAAATATAATACTTCGTTTCATTATTTTTCAGATGATAATGGGGTAAACCCTATTTTTTCGATTGAATTTTGCGGTAATAATAAATGGATATTTAAAAATAATTTAACAAATAACGAATTCAATATATCCAGTGATGACGTGAAAAATTTTTATTTGGAATATAGACACCAAATTCTATTACACGCTGATTCTTCATCTAAATAAAATTATAAAGCTCATGGAGTAATATCCGTGGGCTTTTTTCATGGGCAAAGGAGGTAGTGGTTATGCCAATCAAACCAAAGAAACCGTGTGCCTATCCAGGCTGTCCGAATCTTACGCATGATACTTATTGTGAAGAACACCAAGCTTTAAGGCATAAGCAATACGACAGATACAGCCGTGCTCCTAACCATGACAAGAAGTACGGGAACAACTGGAGAAGGATCAGAGCAAACTATGTAAAGAGCCATCCTTTATGTGAAAGATGCTTGAAAGAGGGAAGGATAACCCCTGTCGAGGAGGTGCATCATATCATTCCTTTATCGAGAGGCGGAACCAACCAGTTCTGCAATCTCATGTCCCTCTGCCAAAGCTGCCATACCAAGATCCACTACGAGCTTGGCGACAGAAAATAGGGGTAAGGGGGGTTCGAATCTCTATATCGAAACGACTCAATACCGAGCCTGGGGTTTCGTGTGCAAAAATTCGAGTTCAAACGGGGTAATAGGCAAAACCAAAAAAGAAGGAGGTAACCTATGGCAAAAGATGGAACAATGCGTGGTGGTCCTAGACCAAATACAGGTCCGAAGAAAAAAGCATTAGCGGATAAAATTATCGAGGGGAAAGCGAGTGTAGAAAATAGTGTCGTTGTGTTACCTGAGCCTGTCGAAATTGAAGGTGTCGATATGCCACCGATAAAAGAGTTCCTAAAAGCAAAACAAAAGAATGGTAAAGATATGTGTGCTGAGGAAGTCTATAAAAGCACGTATCTTTGGCTCAAGAAACGAAGATGTGAAAAACTAGTATCCACACAACTTTTAGAACAATATGCAATGAGCGTTTCACGTTGGGTTAAATGCGAAGAAGCTATTAGTGAATTTGGATTTCTAGCAAAGCATCCTACAACTGGTAACGCAATGCAAAGTCCTTATGTGGCAATGAGTCAAAATTATATGAAACAAGTAAATCAGATATGGTTTCAAATCTATCAAGCTGTAAAGGATAACTGCTCTACTGATATCGGTGGGGCTAATCCTCAAGATGATTTGATGGAAAGATTATTACAAACTAGAAGAAGATAGGTCACCTAATGGCGGCCTTTTTTTATTGGAGGTCGCAATGTTAAAAGTAATTGAATTATTTGCGGGTATTGGTGCTCAACGAAAAGCACTACAAAAAGCAAAAATAGAACATGAAGTGATTGCTATATCAGAAATCGATAAGTATGCTATTCAATCTTACAATGCAATTCATGGTGAAACACTTAATCTTGGGGATATTAAAAAAATAGAAAAAATGCCAAAAGCTGATCTATGGACTTATTCGTTTCCATGCACTGATATTTCGTTAGCAGGTAGGATCAATTGGCTCTACATTGCCATCATCTGATACTAGAATAACTACTAATCCAGAAGATATAGTCCTATATTCATCTAACCAGATAGTAATATTTTATGATTCTAATACATGGTCTTATACAAAATTAGGACACATTAATTTGTCTAAAAGTGAATTAACTGATTTGCTTGGTGATGAAGATGTTGTTATTACCCTTAATTTAAAATAGGTAAGAATATTTAGAGTTCTAGATTTATTTCAAATTATGGTGTATATTTAAATCGATAATTTAAAGTGCCAGAAAGTCGAGGAAGGGCTCGAAGGAGGTACTTGTTTATGGATTATCAAAAAGCCATATTAGATAAAGTATCAACGGGTTTGAAGCTAAGAATGCTTCGTTGTAAATCAGCTCTAACCCATGAAGATTTAGCTGGTTTGCTCCAATTAAAATCACCTAGAGTGATATACGATTGGGAAAGCGGAATGAAAATTCCTAATGCTGAAAACTTGTATAATCTTGCTCTAATATTCAATATGAAAATGGAGGACTTACTCGTTATGAGATAAGCCTATTTTTCTTTAAATTGAACTATAGTACATTTTTAACATTGGATTGCTTTGTTATAATATAAGGGACAAATTAGGCAATTATGCTCATAATATTGCTAAAATTAGCAGAATTATGGTATAGTTAAACCTAGATACAAATGCATGTTCTGAAACAGTGGGGTAAGAACTTTACCTATATGAAATATTGGAGCAAATCTTATGGTTGGGATAAACCATATGAGGAGTAAACCAATAGTTAAAAGCTAAATTTCAAGAGTGGTATTGCGTGTCTAAACAAAATAACATATGAAGAGGATAAATGTTATTGAAGTGGCGATAGGCTAATACCTACCGTCACTTTTTCGTTTTAATGAGGTGTTAATAACATGAAGAAAAAGAGCAAAGTTATAGGCAAAGACTATGATAAATTAGAAAAAGATAATCTATGTTATAGAATCGATTATTATGGTCTTATCGCTAAAGATGGCAGAATTAAAATTGACACAAAAAGATATAAGAAATTCTTTGCTATCCCAGATAGTAAAATTGGAAATAGACATTCTGTTTATTACCTTCCAACTAAACAACATAGATCTGATTATAAATGTAATTGGTTTAGAGATTTATTATCAGGATATAAACAATTATGGTTCAGAGAATATAAGAGCTTTATTGATAGTATAAAGACTCCTAAGCAAGTAGAGGATAATGCAAGATTATCTTATCTTTCTGATGGCGTTTTGGAATATGATGAAGCTAATGCTAAAGCATTTGTTGCAGGAATGAAAAGAGCTAAAGATTATAAAGTTATTATCAAATCTCTATATGCTCAATTTTTTCATCAATTAATGTCCAGTATTGATGCACTATGCTTAAAGATGCTTACAGCATGTGGATATAAAGAAGAAGATTATACCAAAAAACAATTTGATATTTATATGCAAGGTTTACAAGGTGATAGTGCATTATCATTTAGGCAATATGCAAATTATCCTTTATATGATAGAGCATTTACTGTTTGGAATTTTCTAAAGCATAATTCTCTTAGATCATATAGGATTTTAAAACAATGGTATCCTAAAATGGTCTGGGACCCAGAAGATAAATATCAAAATGGTGAATCTGCACTTTCAGTTGTTAAGTTAGACGAGAAATTCATTTTAGATTGCTTAGATAACTTGCATCTATTCTTTGATGAATTATGTGCGAGATCTTTTGGTGAAAATGCTGAAGACGCACAATGGGATTATGATGACTATTTTGAAAAAGTAGTTCAAGATCAAATTGATGTGATTGTCAATCCGCTAGACTTGTAATGAGATAATGGAGGTGCACCTATGGGGTATTTATATCTTAATTTTTTAGAAAATATGAATCAAGGTAGTAAAAGTTGGGATGACTTTTATACATCTTCATTAAAAGAACAATATGAAGTCATTAAAAGAAAGGTTGGTTTAAATATTAACCTTCAAGAATTCTTATCATACGCTTTTCCTACGCAAACATCAAAAAACTATTACATTTCAATGCCTAGCTTTGATAGAAGAGTTAAACATGACAGAAGAGGCAAAGATGTAATTTATAATATTGTCATTCGACCTGAAAAGGATTCATATTTAAACAATGTTGTTCCTAACAATTATGATTTAATGATTATTGGAGATGTTACATTTAATAATGTTATTGATATAACAATTAAAGGTATTGAATTAATAGATATTAATGTAGCTAAATTTGGTGAAATCAAAGTTAATTGTTATGCAGCAACTGCGACAACTACAAAATCTTTTACAACAAGAGATGGAAGATCAGTAACAGTTCCTGATTATGGTACAAGAGACCTTCAAAGTGCTGTTTTAACACATGATTTCGTAGATAGATTATGTAATGATATTTCTAGTTATCCTGTTCCAAATCCAGAAGAAGCTTTAAATACATTCCAAAATTGGCAAAACTATATCAATTTTAGAAAGTATTATTTAGGTAAACAATCTGAACGTTGCGAAGAAATTGATGATGTTATAGTTTGTGATTCCTTTATGGTTTCAAAAGGGACTTATCGCAGAAATGAAGATGTTTTTTCTGATTATCTTTTAGATGATATCGCAGACTTTGCACGTGGTGAACAAATTATACTTTCAAAAAATGTTAATGGCTCTGAGAGTTTTCCTTTAATTAGAGTAGACATTAATAAAAATAGAAAAACAGTTCTTAGTGAAACTATCGGTAAATATGGCAAAGGTAAAAGCAAATATGAAGTTAATCTCCAGAGATATACAAAAGATGCTATGGGTTTATCTCCGACACCACCAGAATATGATGAGAATGGAAATATAGCAAAAGGTTCTAGATTTTATCAGTACTTACTTGGTGAAAGATATTTGTTAACGCATATTGATATTGAACCAGACTGTACTGAATTAGAAAAAGAATTTGATAAGAATTGTAAAAACGCGTTTAATGAAATAGATACACGTTATTCAAGCATTATCAGTAATGATTTAAACCATTTTATGAATGGACAAATACCAATTACTGAAAATCAATACAATTCGATTTTTGATAAGTATGTTGAAGAATTAAATAATGCTTTAAACTTAGATGTTGAAAACAATAAGGATAGAGAAGTAAAGCGTGAATATGAAGCAGCACTTAAGAATGCAGCGACACCTTTTGAAAATGAAATAAAGAAAATCAATTCATCTTTTGATGATAAGGTCAAGAAGATTAAAAAAGAAAAATCAAAGGAAAAAGATGAAAAGAAAAGAATAGATGAACTTCAGAAAGAAAAAGAATCTAAAATTAAAAGAATCGAGTTAGAAAAGAAAACAGCTTTATCTGACATTTCTTTAAAAGATTTTTATGTTGAGAGAAATAAAAAGTTAATTGAAAATAAGAAGAAGAGTCTTTCTATTCAAATACAAGCTGAACTTGATAGAATAAGCAAAGATAAAAAGAAACAATTAGAAATTCAGTATAAGAATCAAATTGAAGATGAAAAAACTGATGCTAATTCTAAATTTAGAAAGCAATTTGAAGCTGATAAAGCAATTAAAATAGAAAATGAAACAATAAGAAGGTATCAAATATATTTTAGACCAGATACAGCAGAAGATAAGCTTTCAAATATTAAAAAAGAAATTGAAGCAATTAATGCTCAATATCTTACATATGATAATAGAGCTGAAAAAGCTAAAATTGATAGACAAGAAAAAGCATTAAATTCATTCATGGGTGGATATGTAAAGAATCCATTCTTACCCACATATTTATTCTCACCTGAAACATTAGCACAAGCACCTATAAGTGCAATGAAAGATCCTGACTGGTGTCTTGAAAGCTTGAACGATGGTCAAAAATTAGCCGTTAAAAAAGCTTTGGCAAGCGAAAGCATATTCTTATTACAAGGCCCTCCAGGAACTGGTAAAACGCAAGTGATTGTAGAAATAACTGCTCAATTAGCTAGACAAGGTAAGAAGGTACTTATTTCTTCTGAAACACATAAGGCAATTGATAATGTATTTGAAAGATTACCTAAGATTCCAGAGATTCGTCCGCTACGTTTAATTCCATCTCAAAATGGAAAGGAGACTAATTATAGTCCAGAACGTTTGGTTGATAATTTCTATTTAAACATTAGTGGTAATCTAGAAAAGCAAATCAACAGATTTGAGCATTTTGAAGAAGCTAAGAAGACTTTCGATGAACAGATGAGCTTGTTAAGAAGAGATTATGATAGAATCTTAAGACTAAAAAAAGAAAATATCCAAATCGAAAATCAACGAAATGGATTACTAGAAACTATCAATAAATACAATAAAAATTTAGAAGATTATCGTGATAACCTAGCTACTATTAATGCTGAACTGGATGAGTATAGAAGAACAAACAAATATATTGATTCATTAAGATTCGTAACTGAAGGTGTTAAGGAACAATATATTGATGAATTTAAGAATAGAATTCAATCATTATTACAAACATTCAGTAGTTTGGCATCAGTTAATGTTGATTCTGCATTTGAACTTTATCATCTTGATATAGGTGAAGTAAGAAATGAATTATCGCATATTTTATCTGATGATACAGTTGGAAAACTAGAAGAACGAAGAACTCAACTTCGTAATGAGCTACAAAAATTAAGAGATCCTGACACAGATGAAGCACCTGAAGAAGGTGATGAGAATTATGATGAATACAAGAAATATCAAAGTGAACTTAAAGAGGTAGTAAATCAAATTAAATCTGCTACTAAAAATACTGATTTTGATTTTTCTTCAAGCAAAATCCATGCAATTGTCCCATCTATTATTAATGATAAGAACCTACTAAAAGTTCTTCCTGAGCAACTAACTTCATTTAAGATTCAAGCTCAGACAATAATTAATGAAATAAAAGAAAATGTAGATATTTCTATCAATAAATATTCATCACAATATGATGATCTTAATTCGAAAATGATTGATGTTCAAAGAGAGATAAGTCAAAGTAAGTCTTTATATGAAGAATTGGGTAATAATCAAGGTATAGAAGAATACAATGAGCTTAATTCTCAATTGAAACAAAAAATAACTAGATTTTTTAGAGATTTCGATATCATTAGAGAATATGATTCTGATAATCTAGAAACAGCATTCACTATAATTACTGAAGAGTGGAATAAGCTTGAGTATGATTATAAAAGAACTGCAGCTCAAAATAAAAAGAAAATCCCTATGTATAAAGAGATTTGTAAGTACTTAGAGCAAGAAGATATTCTTGAAGAAGATAGAAAAGCTTATACTAGAGAACTTTATAATTGTGCAAATGTCTTTGGTATTACATGTACAAGTAGATATAGATTTACAAAGTCTCAACTTGCAGAACTTGAAAGATATGGCATCGAATCCATTGATATTAAATCGCAAGGAATAGATGTAGTCATTATCGATGAAGTTTCAAAATCTTCATTCTTAGATTTATTGATTCCAATTTTATATGGTAAGACAGTTATATTAGTAGGTGACCATCGACAATTACCACCAATGTATGACTTAAGACATATGAGAAAAGAAGACTTTGAAGGCTTAGACGAAGACGTAATTACAAAAAAAATAAATGATTCATATACTGACCTTTATGAAGAGTGCTTTTTTAAGACATTATATGAAAAGGTACCACAAGACTTTAGAGTAATGCTTAATAAACAATATCGTTGCCATAGTCATATTATGGAAGTATTTAATCATTTCTATGGTGGAAGTCAAAAAGGACTTATGGTTGGTAAGAAACAACAGGATGATGAAAAGCAACATAATCTAACTGTTAAGATTAATGGTAATACAATCATTGAACCAAAATATCATGTTTATTTTATTGATTGTGATCAAAAAGAATCCAGTGCTTATGAAGGTAGTACTTCAAAAGTTAATGAACAAGAAGCACAAGTTGCAATTCAATTGTTAAAACAAATTGATAAAGCAAGTCTTGACGCAGTTAATTCAGGAAAGGTCATCGTTAATAAGTCTAAGAAGATAGATGAAAGATTAAGCGCAGGTATAATTTGTACTTATGGTGACCAAGCATCATTAATTAAGAAGATGAGAAGAGGTCAAAGATATGAAGGTCTATCTGAAAAACAAGATGAACGATTGATTATCAGTACTGTCGATGACTTCCAGGGCGATGAGCGTGATGTAATAATTCTGTCTATGGTTCGTAATCCTGCTAATGCTGAAAAAGCCAATGCTGAATTCATTAAGAAGTTTGAAAGAATTAACGTTGCACTATCACGTGCAAGAAAGCTTTTAATTGTGGTAGGGTCTAAGAAATATCTATCTGAAGCTGGAATAATCGATTTACCTGATCTGACAGGAGATCATTTCTTGGATAAAAAGAATTTCCACGTTTATAAGGAAATAATTGACACTATTTACTTTAGAGGTAAGGTGTTAACTGCAAATGATATAATAGGAGAGTGATAGATTATGGATGAAAAAATATTAAAGCAATTAAAAACTACTTGTCCATTTCCTCTTCTAATATATAAGACAAGCGTGAAATATAATGAAGTTCGTAAAGCTTCTGGTATCGCTTATATACTCTTAGATTTGATTCAAAAAGAAAGTGAATCTAATGACAAGATATCAGATGTTTTATTAAAGTTTGGTATTCCTACAAACCTACATTATATTTTTGGACAAGAAATAGCAAACTTGATGAGTACAGATATTTTGTCTTCTCATTTTGATCCATCTTATTTTGCAAAGCCAACATATTTTAAACAAATAACAATTGGAGATGTTGAACTTACGCCAAAAGGAAAGAAAATGTTCCAAGATGGTGCAATCCCAACTGGTGCAGAAAAGGTAAAAGTTAAAGATATTTACTATAGTCCAGTTACAAGAAAGTTTGATGTTGAGAGCAAAGTTCCATATATGACTCTAGGAAGTTCATTCTTGGGTGATGATTTTATGGATAATGTTAATGTTGACATAAGTGGAATGGAAGATTATATCAATGCTAATGGGACTAAAATTGGTTTAAAAGCTGAAGAAAGAGTTGTATCTTTTGAATGTGAGGAACCACAAAAAATGCATACAAGAAAAGAAGAAGGAATGACAATTATTATCAGACCTTCTGGGGTTGAATTTAAATTTGATACAACAGATGAGAATGCATTTTTCAATAAGTACTATACTTCAAGGCTTATGACCAATGGTCTATTAGCCAAGAATAAGTATAAGTTTGTTAATGAAAAGAAAGATATTGTTGAAGTTCCAACTGTCTCAATAAATGAATTAACAAATATAACAAATGTTTATATACCTGATGATGCTCAAAAACAAGCATCACGCCCATGTAAATTCTTTTTAAATAAAAATAGATTAGGCGTTAAAGGTGTAGACACATCAATGAAATTAGGTGTTGATGATTCAACAACATTATTAAATGGCTTGAATTCAAATACAGAATTTGCTCTATTGGATAAAAGTAGTTTGAAATACTATAGTCCCTTAAATGTTGTTATGCCATGTGAGCAACTTGGTGATACATTTGAGATGCAATTACTAGTTGAAAGAACTGCTGATGAAGAAGTTTTAAAAAGTGTCTTATTGAAACTTTATGATATTTATCATGATGAAGCATTCAGTGCTGAAATTGGTAAAGCAGTATTATTTATAGTAGAGTCGTTAAAAGACTCAAGTTATTTTGAAAAGTATTCAACTAATCAATTAAGTAAATATAATAGCGTTGATGAACAAATTGATTTGTTATTGAAGATGAATTCTTCATTTAAAGGTAATTCTGATTGGAATGAATATTTTAAGACAATTGGTTCTAATTTAGTTACAAATAGTATAAAAGAAATTCGTCTTGATAACATGATTTACAAGAATACCATTTTAACTCCATTGAAGAATGAACTAAAGATTGGTGCTCAAGATTATGTGAAGATGTTTGCTGAGCCAGTATTGAGCGAGAATCAAGATTTAGTTTATCAAGCCTTAGAAACAGCAGGCTTTGAAACAAATCAAATTCTAGGTGTTGTCAATGTAGTTGAAATTTATATGGATAAAATTCTTAATGATGAAAGTATATCTGCTGATACAAGTCTTGCTGATAAGTATAGAACAGTTTCATCTAACCTTTGGAATCTTAATGATATGTTAGGAATCGAAAGCTATTCTGAATACACATTAAAAGAAGATTTTAATGTTGATGAGTTCTTTAACACTTATAGCACTTTAAAAACAGCGATTAAATCAATTGAAAAGTATTCTAAATTTGCTCAGGACAAATACAATAACATGAATAAGTATTTAGAAATCTATGAGCCAATCCATGAATTGTTAGCAATTGAAAGAGAAGCATCATCACATCCTGATAAAATTACAAAGAAATATATTGATGATTATATTTCAAAAGGTAGATTTAAAAACGCAATTTGTGAATTATCAGTTAAGCTTCAATATGATTTAAGAGAATTATTGAAAGCAGATGATAAGACTGAGGCATTTGAATTAATCAATATGGCAGAACATGAAAAGCTAATTGATAGTAAAAAGTGTTCTTCATTACATAAACTTCGTAAGATTAGAAATGGATTCCAACATCCTGAAAAAGAACAAATTCAATATACAAAAGCCGATATTGAAGAATGGATAGAAATAGTCTTTGAAATAGGAGGTAGCAAATGAGTCAACAAGTACAAATTGATTACAAGCACATAGCATGTCAATGCAATACTGTATGTAACATGGCAGAGCAAAGACTAAAAGAATTAGATGAAATGCTTAGCCAAATTGAAAATACTGCAACAAGATTATTAAATGACCAAACTGAGAAGTTGAAAGCAGCTATTGTTAGAGAAAAAGAATCTTTAATCAAACAAATTAAAGTTGTTAGAGAAAAAACTGATGAAGATGCAAAAATGGGTGTTGTTCGAACTAATAATCATGATGCTAGATATGCTCATAGAGATGATACAATAAATGCTGCAAAGAATTTGGAATACATGGTTAACACATTATCCTCTCAAAAGTTAATTGAATTTCAATCATTACTTGATAATCTCCTAAAAGAAAGTTCGAATGATGCCTATAGAAAACTATTAGAAAGAACTAATGGCAATGTCACAATCGATGAACAAACACAAAAGATATTAAATTCCATTCAAGATGAAGTTTTAAGACAATTTACTTATTTAGCTTATATAAAAGATAATACACTGTCAGGTGATTCATTAATTAAAGCTGGTAAAGAATTAATGGAAGAATCTCTAAATTCAACATACGAGTCTAGAATGGCTTCTGAAGAAGAAAGAATTCGTAAAGAGCTTGAAGCTGCGAGAGTAGATAAGGATATCATATCTAAGGTTGTATCTAAAAAAGAAGGTACTGCAAAAGAAAGATTATCTCAAATGCAAGCTCAAGCTACGACAGAAGTTATTGGTGAGACTGTTAGACAACAATCTTTAAAAGTAATTATGAAAGCTGTTGCTGATAGGGGCTTTATTGTTGATAAGAAAAATATTAAAATAAATAGAGAAACTAATGAAGTTCATATGGTTGCAATGAAAGCAAGCGGTGAGCGTGCGGATTTTAAAATATATATGGATGGTAAGTTCATTTATGATTTCCATCATGGATATAAGGGACAAGCTTGCCAAAAGGATATAGAACCATTTATGAAAGATTTAGAAGAAGTATATGGAATTCATGTTACTAAATCACAAGAGATTTGGAGTAATCCAGATAAGATTTCTACGATGAAATATCAAGCAATGAACACAAATAAGAATAAGGGGTGATAATCGATGGCATTAAGTACAACTTTTAATAGGCTTAAAAGAGAAATAGGCATCAAAAAGTGCGTTATCATTGATGGTAATGTTGGAGATGTTTATTTAAACGAGAAAAAACAAATTGTCGATTTAAAGCAATACCTAATGGATATGCTTAAGTCAATGAATTATGACGATGTTCTTTACTGGGACAGAGTTGATGGTGTAGACGGTGATGTTTCTAGATTAACAGTTACTGATGAAGTAGAAGTCGAAGGTGAAGCTTATTCTTTTGATGATGACGAAGATAATAATAACGAAGAAGAAAAGACAGGTAGTGGATTATTTAAAACTCCTGCTGAAATCTTTAATATTATCTTTAAGAATCTTAAAAAGCCTAACCGTAAGATTGCTTTTGTATTAAACTGGGCTGATTATCTATTTACTGCTGGAGGTCAATTACCACCAGATGAAAGAGAACTATTAACTATTTTAGGAAAAGCAATCAAAGATAAGAAGGTTGAATATTTAAATTCAGAAGTTAATGAAAGCTCAATTATTCTTATTACAAGTAAAGTTGCGATGTTCCCAATTTCTTTCTATCAAGGTAATCCAGAAGTATCTTGCTTAACACTTTCAAAACCTGATAGAGAAGAAAGAGAAAAGATGCTTGAAAAAATCGAATCTGGATTTGAAGTAAAACTTAAACCAGGTGAGACTTTATTAACATGCGATAAGAAAAATGAATATGTAGATATGATGGATGACTTCACAAATCGTGAAATCGTTCAAATGGCTAGACTTTCTAGAAAAGAAGGCAAAATGCCTTTTGAACAGCTATATTTATTATTTAAGTATGGTGAAAAGGATAATCCTTGGGAAAAACTAGACTATAAAGCTGTAAAAGATATTAAGAAGATCTTAGGTGAAAGAGTTGTAGGCCAAGAAGAGGCTATTGCAAAGATTGAAAAAGTCGTTGTAAAAGCTTATATGGGCTTAACTGGTATCCATAAATCTTCAAGTAGATCTGCACCTAAAGGAGTATTATTCTTTGTAGGTCCTACTGGTGTAGGTAAAACAGAACTTTCTAAAGCATTAGCTAAGTTCTTATTCGGTGATGAACAAGCATGCATTAGATTTGACATGTCTGAGTATGCTCAAGAAAATAGCAATCAAAAGCTAATAGGAGCACCTCCAGGATATGTAGGATATGAAGAAGGCGGACAACTAACTAATGCAGTTAGAGAAAAACCATTCAGCATTATCCTATTTGATGAAATTGAAAAAGCAGCAAAACCTAATCCAAGAATTCTAGATATATTCCTACAAATTCTTGAAGATGGTCGTTTGACTGATTCTAAAGGTGAAACAGTTTATTTCAGTGAGAGTGTAATTATCTTTACATCTAACTTAGGTGCATCTGAAGTATCATCAAGTGGATCTAATGAAGATATAGCAGAAGAGTTTATTAAGATTGTTAAAAACTATTTTGATAACGAGATTAAGCGTCCAGAGATACTTGGCCGTATTGGATATAGCAACATTGTTCCATTTAACTTTATCAAAGATAAAGAATTCAGCATTAAGATTGCTAAATCTAAATTACGTCCTGTTCAAAAAGCAATCCTTGAAAAATATCGTATCGACTTAGAATTTGAAGATGAATTGAAGTTTATCAATTATATTTTAGGTGGAGCAGATAGTAGCAAAGGTGGACGTGACATCTTAAATGCTATTAATGATAAGTTATTAGATGAACTAGCAATGTTTATGTTTGAAAATAAGCAAGACTTAAGTTCATTTAAAGGTGCAAAGATTCTTGTTAAGACTGGCAAAGACAGTCTGGAATTTAGTTTTGAAAATGATTAAATTTAATGTTGCAAGTATTAATTGTTGCACTGAAATAGAAGGACCAAATAAAAGATTAACAATATGGTTTCAGGGTTGCACGCTTCACTGTAAAGGTTGCTGCAATCCTACATACCAACCATTAGAACCTAGAAATATTATTTCATTAGAAAACCTATTAAAAATAATAAAGGATTCAAGAGAAAAATACGGTATTGAAGGAGTAACATATTCTGGTGGTGAACCAACATTACAACAAAATCTTCCAGTTTTGACTAAAGAAATACACAAGCTTGGGCTTGGAGTCATTTCATTTACTGGAAGAAAATATGAAGAGGTATCTGATGCTTTAGATGGTTGTGATGTTGTACTTGATGGTCCTTATATTGAAGAACAAAAAGAAAATACAAGAAAAGTTCTAGGATCTACAAATCAAAGAATAATAATTCTTTCAGATAGATATCCTGACTGTGAAGAATGGTTTTTTAATAATGCATCAAAAGAAGTTGAAATAAATGTTGGTGATTGTATTATTGCCAATGGTGATGTAGTTTTTGATTGAAACTGTTATAAAGTAGGTAATTGATTATGAGTTTTAAGGATATAGATTTTGAAAATGATGCAATTGCATGGGTCTGTCATTTTGGCAGTGAAATGAGAAATCGTTATATTATAGAAGGATTTTTTAAAACTGCAAATTTGATATATGACAATATTAAGGAAAAACAACCATACATTTATGAAGATGATTTAGTTTACCCTTTCTTGCATATCATTCGTCATACATATGAATTGCAATTAAAGTTCATAATGTATAACATGTATGTTTTTTATAAGAATTATAAAGACGGTATTATAGATTTTGATGAAATAAGATACAACGAGATTAAATTAAAGCATAGTATTGGTGATTTATATGATTTTATTAAAGATAATTATTATAAATTGGATGAGCGATGTGAAAATGATAGAACAAACATCGAACTGATTTATGATCTTATTTCTGATTTTATCCCTGAGGCTGATTTGGATCCATATAGATACGCTGAAGATAGGCAAGGAAATGAAAATATGGCTGATATCACGCAAGTGTCGTTTGACAAAGCTGTTAATTCTTTGCAAATTTTTAAAGAAAAAACGGAATCTATTTTATTTTCTATTGATAAATTAGATAAAGAGTATAGACTAGGAACCTATTTTAAAAATATTTCAAGGCATAAAATATATGTTATTGCTAAAGAATTGCCTGACTTTGAGAAATGGAAAGAATCGTCTTTTGATGATGTAAGAAACAATTTAAAGCAAAAATATAATTTATCTAGTAGTGAACTTTGTAAAATAATTAACATCATAAAACAAAGTAGATGGTTATCGTATTTTATCAATTATAATAGGAAGGATTATTCTGAAATCTATGTTTTATTAAAAAAATGTTTTATAGCAAACATAAATGACAAAAAAGATTTTCAAGAATCAATTTCAGTTTCTATGGAAAATATTAAAGAAAATTTAGAACAAACTCAACGAAAGCATAAAATTCATAAAGAATTTTTAAATGAACTATCAATTGAACAAATTGTTATTATATATACTTATTATAAAATGGGACATGAAATTTTATATCCAGAAAATTTTGATGGCATTTTACAAGAATCAAAAGAGCAACAATTTGTCGATGGTAAAACAGAAGGAAATATAAATTATTTTGGAAGTAAGTTATATGGGCAAAATTTTATTGATAATGTGATGTCAGGAGTATATTCTAGTAGTGACTATGAATTATTTTTAATGCTACTAGATTTTTTGCATAATGAAACTAAAATACAATGTGAAGAATATGACTTATTAAAGAAAAATCTTTAAACCGATAATGTCACATCTGTAACGCCAGTCACGTGTCACTAAGTGTATGTACCAATAAATATAGGTTTAGAGGATGCATTGTATTAACAAAACTTACCTTTCACATTAAAGAACACTAATTGTGATACGAGAAATCTATCACAATTTTTTCTTTTTTCAGTTCAAAAATAGCTAAAATTATCGTAGTACGACTCTCCTCCTTAAAGAAAATCTTCATTTTTTAGAGTAAATTTTAAAGAACATATAGAAAAAGCAATTTTAGGTGTTGCAACACTTTGAAGTCAAATCGTTCTGCATCAAATTTGATATTAAGAAATTAAGTGTTATAGTTGAACTCCCCTTGTTTCATCTTTATATTGATTTTTTGTACCTAAATTTGTTAATTTTCTCAAAAAATGTCTTTAAACATTAAATTATCAATATATTCTCATCAAAGTTTCTCAAACCAATAGTATTTTTCTTAACAAAGTGATATAAAATGAATTTTTTTATGAAGTTGCGTTTTGTGAAACAGAATTATCAAAAAGCTCTAATACTGCTAAGAGCTAAATTGAATATATCTCAACATGAGTTGGCAGATTTATTGAAGGTTTCATATCCTTCCGTTTCCAGATGGGAAAACGGGCACTTTGAACTTACAAAGATTGCAAAAGTTAGGTTAGAGCAATTATTAAAAGAAAATGATATTAAGTTAGAAGAGGTGGATGAATAATGGCAACTAAAAAAGAAAAAACAAGTCGCATTAGAAGTTGGTCTTTGGAATGCTTGCAATAAATTAAGAGGTAGTGTTAATACTACAGATTATGTTAATGTCGTTTTAGGCTTATTGTTTTTAAGATTTTCTTATGACAAATTTAAAGCTAAAAGAGATGAACTATTAAAAAATCCTGATACAAGAGGTTTGTTCTTTTTTAATCCTAATGAGGTCGATTTTAAAAAGATTGTAAATGAAAAATATGTAAAATTTGAAAATTTTTATTACATTGCACCTATATACGGAATAAAATGTAAAGAAAACATTATAGATTTTGAAAATATAGCTTTTGTTTCGTTAGATTATATTGGTACTTATGCGAATGAAATAACAAATGTTTCACGCAAAGATCTTTTATTAAGCCATTTTAACAACTTTGACAAAAAGGAGCATATGCTTTATTTTGTGAAAAAATACAAATGTTATGATGCAAATTATACTAAGGAAAAATTTGAATCCGATTTAGATGAGATGATTAATGTGCTAAGATTTTTATGTATGTATAAGACAGAACGTTCGTATATTGATAGAGTAAAAAATAATTAAAATAAGATTTTTTATTCTGTAATTTCTGAAACACAAGCAAGTAGCAATTCTTCTATCATCAATATGAATGATAATCCAATTGTGATGGATAAAAAATGGTTTGATTATAAATATGCTAAAAAAATAATGGAAATTCTTTGTAAGGATAATAAAAATGATCTAGAGCAAAGAATTATTCGTTCTTTGATTTGGGCAGGTAGATCGATTGAAGAACATTATTTGGATTTGTCATGTGCTGAGGTAGCATTTGCTTTTGAATCCATATTTAAATCAGATAAAAGTAGATTAATAACTCAAAGCATTCAAGATCAAATTGCTGAATCGACTGCATTAATACTTAATAATAGTTATGATGATATTATAAGACAAATAAAAAAATTGAAAGAATTTTATGGTTTGAGAAGTGCTATTGCTCATGGTGGTAAGCAAGAAGGCGATATAGCCATTTATAATAAAAATTTAACTATTTTTAGGAATGTAATAATTAAATTACTAGAAAATGATATATATCTTAACTGTAATTCGTTAGATGATTTAAAAGATGTTTTAGATAAGAAAAAATATTCGTAATTATTAATTGAACGTGATTGATTTATGAAAAAAATAATTACATTAATAATTTGTTTTATTTTGATATTTTCAATAGTTAGCTGTGGTTCTAAAAATAATTCTACAATACCCTCGACTGATGATATTCTTTCAACAATAATTCCTTCTGATACAACACCATCAGATAATACATTTACGGATGATTATGAACTTATGAATAAAACAATAGTTTTCAAAATTGCAAATACTGAAGTAGATGTATATTGGTTAGATAATAATTCAGTAAAAGAATTAAAGAAACTTGCTAAAGATGGATTAACTATTAATATGCAATGGACAAATAATGTTGGACTGATGAATGGATTAGTCATTGATGAATGAAGCGCACGCACTTCATTCATCAGCCACTATAAAGCTATCTTGAATTGAAAAACATCATCGGTATCACACGTAGTAATAGCAATGCAAAGGTCTATATGATAAAATATATATAGGTTCAATTATGATTAATTTTTTAAACGATTTCGAACAGGAGCGACCTGCTTGCCTGCCTTGGAGTCTTGTTCCGATATTATGTGTTTTAGTCGGTTTAATGACTTTGATAGCCATTGCTTTTCTCGCAAAATATATCAACAAAACAAAAAACAAAAAACTATTGAATGGCATTATCCTTATATATGGATTGCTCTTCCTAGGACTGGAAATATATCATGAAATCAATCGTTACTTCTTCTTCGGGTACTATGACTTCTCCAGCATTCCCTTCCAGTTCTGCAGCATACCGATCTACCTATGCCTGATTCTTCCCTTTATCAAAAACGAAAAGATCAGAATGCCGATATTCTATTACATAGGCATCTACTGCATGATTGCCGGCATATTCCCGTTATTGTTCGGACAAGGACAGCTATGCAGATGGGGCAATATCTTCGATGTGATCCGTTCCTTCGTCTGGCACGTTCTGATTCTTCAGGTCTCCATCCTATCTGTCGTCCACGCAGAAATCGGAAAAAACATCAAAAAAGATTATAAATACTTTCTTGGCGCTGTCGCAATATTCGTCGGTCTTACCGTCATCGCTCAACTAATCAATGTAACACTGCATTACACCGGAGGCATCAACTACAAACCGACAGACGGAAAACCGTTCAAAGATGTCAAGAACACTCCGTTGTTCGATCCAGATGTCGCTTCCTGTTTCTACATTTCTCCATTCTTCGTTTCCAATATGCCTGTCTATTCTAAAATATGGCTGAAATTCGGTTGGTTCGCAAACTATATCATCTATGTCATCAGTTTCTCATTCCTGGCAACAATCGTCTATTTCCTCAATAGTCTAATCAAATATTGCATGATAAAATATGCAGCATGGAGAATCAAGAAAAAATAAGCCACCATATCAAGCAATCAAAACTAACTATAAATTACTAAGAAGCAAGATGAGATGGTTTTCAAATTCGTCAACATGGAACGATCCAATTGATGTGACGGTGAAGTACAACATCGAAAAAGATGTTGAACTACTAGATAGTAATTTCGACGAATACGCTTTGAAATTCGCATTCATGTTCATCAACAAATACATTGATTCTTTATGCAACCAAAAAAATTGTCACTCCAAATATGTTTAAAGAGGTTTATTATTCAGTATTTTGTGATGAAAAGGAACTAAACCCAGAAAAATGCCTTCTTACCTTACTCTAGTTGTTGGTGATAAGCCAGTAAAGCAGATAACTGTTAAAACACGGAAAGCGCTTATTAAAGTATTTAGTCCTGAGTTCAAAGAAAATATAATAAAAGAAAGTGACATTATGTGAAAATATTATTTTACAGATGAGCAAGTTGAATTATTAAAAAAGAATAAACATGTAAAGCATGTTTCAAATAAAAGTATTTCATATACTTTAGAATTTAAAAAATTATTTATTTTAGAATATGGTATTAAATCAGCTACAATTATTTTTGAAGAAGCAGGTCTTCCAAAATCAATACTTGGATATGAGAGAATTAAAGCTTAAATTTCAAGGTGGAAAAAACAATATAATGAACGTTCATCTCTAGAAGATACACGTAAAGATAATGCAGGTAAACCTATAACTAGAGATTTAACTTCTGAAGAAATTATTGAAAAACAAAAGCTTCAAATAGAAACATTGAAGCTAGAAAATGAATTCTTACGCCAAATACGAAGGCTAAAACGACGTTACCAGCCTCAAAAATCCCCGTCAAAGAAAAATACAAAATGATTCAAAAAGCATTATCACCCCCCAAAATCATTTGTCTATTTCTATGATGTTTAAGGAATTACATGTTTCTAGATCTGGATTTTATAATTACTTAAATTATCAGAAAAATCCAACAATTAAAGAAGTAAAAGATCAAGAAGATTTTAAATTAATCAAGCAAACATATGACTATAGAAATCGTCATAAAGGTGCTAGACAAATTAAAATGACTTTAAGTAATACCTTTGATATTAAAATGAATTTAAAGAAGATTAGACATTTAATGAAGAAATATGGATTATATTGTCCAATTAGAAAAGCAAATCATTATCGTCGTATGATAAAAGCTATGAAAACCAATAATTATGCTTTCAATAAATTAAATCGTAACTTTAAATCATCTAAAAAGGAGAACATTTACTTATTTTATTTATTGTCCTTGACATAGGGTACACATTAAAATATCTGTGAGAATGGTTGTGAATTATCAGGTGGAGAACGTCAAAGAATTTCTATCACCCGTGCATTTTTAAAGGATGCTCCAATAATTTTACTCGATGAAGCTACTGCAAGTTTAGATGTAGAAAATGAAACGCTTATTCAAAGTGCGTTATCAAGATTAATTAAAGATAAAACTGTTCTTGTAATTGCTCATAGAATGAGGACTGTAGCTGGAGCAGATAAAATAGTTGTCCTATCTAATGGTATTGTAGCAGAACAAGGAAAACCAGATGAACTATATGCGGAAAATGGAATATATACACATATGGTTGATTTACAATCAGATAGCGGAAAATGGAAGATAAAATAATTTTAAACATTATACCTCATTAATTTAAGTGAGGTGTATTTTTGACTTTAAATCTATATTTTTACTTTTATTAAGTGTTCGTGCTAAAATTTTTATGTGTTATTAAAATAAGTAATTTAATACTTAATATTTTGGAGGTAATTAAATGAAATTGACCATGCTTGGTACTGGAAACGCCTTAGTTACCGAATGCTATAATACATGCTTTGTATTAGAAGAGAATAATCAGTATTTACTAGTTGATGGTGGAGGAGGAAATGGTATACTTCATCAATTAAAACATGCAGGAATTAATTGGAAAAATATAAAGAGTATATTTGTTACTCATAAGCACCTTGATCACATCACAGGTATCATATGGATAATTAGAATGATTTGTCAACACATGAAACAAGGCGAATACGATGATGATGCAACAATATATGCTCATGAAGAAGCAATAACCTTATTGATTGATATATCACAAAAACTTTTACAAAAAAAGGATGTTGAATTTATTAATAAGCGCCTTCATTTTAAAGTAGTTGGAGATGGTGAAAAAGTAAATATTTTAAATAGAGAAGTTACTTTTTTTGATATTCAATCAACTAAGGCTAAGCAATTTGGTTTTTGCATGAAGTTAAATAATGGAAAACTAACTTGTTGTGGTGATGAACCTTATAATATTTGTGAAGAAAAATATGCTAAAGATAGCAAGTGGTTACTTCATGAAGCTTTTTGTTTAAATAGTCAATCTGATATATTTCATCCATATGAAAAACATCATTCAACAGTTAAAGATGCTTGCGAAATAGCTGATACTTTAAATATTGAAAATATAATTTTGTATCATACTGAAGATCACAATTTAAAGAATAGAAAAGAACTCTATATTGGTGAAGGAAAGAAATATTTTAAAGGCAATATATTTGTACCAAATGATTTGGAATTTTTTGATATCGAATAAGTAAAATAACAAATGAATTTTTTAATTGGATTTATAGAATAATAATATCTTTTATTAAAATATTTTCAATGATAAGAATAAATAATTTATATAATTTTATATAATAAAATACATATAAAACTTAATACTTGAAGGGAGAAATATATGAAAAATATTCAAGCTTTTAAAGATGCAAAATATGGACTAATGATTCACTTTGGTTTATATAGCTTGCTAGGAGGAGTATATAGAGGTAAAAGAGGTCCTACATATGCTGAATGGATCGAATGTGAAAAGAAAATACCTAATAGTGAAATGGATAAACTTGCAAATATTTTCAATCCAATATATTTTGATGCTGATTATATATGTAGTTTTGCAAAGGAATGTGGGATGAAGTATATAGTGATAACAACAAAACATCATGAAGGATTTGCTTTATTTAAATCTAAGGTTGATAAGTTTAATTGTTATGATTCATCTCCTTGTAAAAGAGATTTGATTAAAGAATTAGCTGACGCATGTAAAAAATATAATTTAAAGCTAGGATTTTATTATTCGCAGTGCATCGACTGGCGTGATCCTAATGGTGGAGGTTATACAGTTGATGGGAAAGGCTCTTCTGGTGGTTCCTGGGATAACAATTGGGATTATACTGACAGGAGTATAAAGAATTACGAAATATGTTTTAATAATAAAATTATTCCTCAAATAAAAGAACTAATGTCTAACTATGGAAAAGTATTTTTAATGTGGTTTGATATGCCATTAGATTCAACAAAGGCGCAAAGTAAAAAAATATATGAATTAGTTAAAAGTTTACAACCTGATTGTTTAATTAACTCGAGACTAGGTAATGGTAATTTCGATTATGTTTCTTTGGGAGATAATGAAATTCCTGATGAAATACCAAACAATATTTCGGACGATATCGATTATAACGATATTGGTGGCTTCAAAAAGTCTCCATTTGGTTTATATGAATCAGCGTGCACACTTAATAATTCTTGGGGTTATAGTTCAATAGATAATAATTGGAAAAGTCCTGAAAAAATTTTAGAAAATAGAATTAATCTAGAAAAATTAGGTATTAATTACTTAATTAATATTGGACCAGATTGGCTTGGAAGAATTCCATATGAAGCTGAACAAATTATTAGAAATGTTCAAGAATTATACAAAAAAGCAGGTAAATAATTTAAAAAAATAGATTTTAGCTCTTAAATAAAAGAAAAAAAGAAATTAGATGATCCTTTGCTTGGTTTACTATCAGCTAGAGACATTGATGGGCTAGTGCTTAATAATTGCTCTTTCTATCTACCAAAAGAAGCATCGATATATTCATCGTCTGGTATGGTTGATTTATTTACTGGATGGAGTAATGTTACAATCAAAAATTGTACATTAGAAAACCACTCTTCAACAGTTGCAGGAGGTGGAATAGGAATTAGAGATATTTATAAAAAAGGCTGTACTAACGCTACTATTGAAAATAATTATATATATTCTAACTGCAAAGATGAAGTTATAGCGGTTTTTAGCGGTGGTGATACAAGTTTATATCCAAATGAAACTGGTGGAGGGAATTAAGCTGGGTAATAGATGACTTTGTCGAATTAAATAATTTTGAAGGTAAAAAAATAATTCCATTTGGCACTTCAGCTTCATCAGGTTTTAGTACTAGTAATCTTGAAAAATTAGCTTAAAATGCAAATTGGCTTAGTGGTCAACGATTTTCTTCCAGGGTTTCTACAAATGACGTAGAAAGTTGGGTTGATAGTTTAAAACTATCTATTTAAAGGCAGATATGATGCACTACATTTTATATGTGCATTATTATGGACAATGAGTTGTTCTTTTAATTGAAAGCATAAATTAATTTAAATAAGCAATACATAACTCCCCACAAAAACTTTCCTATATAAAACAATTACTTATCATAATTTATCTCTAAAAATTAAAATAGAAACCGATTAGGAACAATTCATTATATAGTTATAAGCCTCAATCAATTGAAAAACTATGCACTTCATTTTATTCTCCCAGACTACAAATATATGTTATTTGATGGTTGAGGCTTCATTGTTATTTAATAAAAAAATACAATAGCGATCACAAATGTTCGCTTTTGTATTTATTTTTTTTGCTTTAATTTATTATGAAACCATTTTTATAAAATAGTCGGTTAAAGTTTCTGGTATTGTTTCAAACTTAGTGTCTATCCAATACTGTATAAGAGCTATAAAACATTCAATCATACTAGAAACTTGTAATTCTTGAGGAATATCTTTTTTTGTTACATAGTTACTTTTTATACATATTTCAGCTAATGGTTTAAGTGCACTGCGCATATAGTTGACAAATACACCTTTACTTTCGGAAGAGAAAATAGCTGTTATTAACTCTCTATCATCGTATAAGTGATAAAAGATATGAGTTATAAAATGTTTATATTCGAATATTGACGCTTTAGAAAAATCATGACTTTTCTCCTCTTGTAAAGAATGGGAAAAGACATGGTCAAAGATATTTGAACATATGGAATGGAGTAACTCTGATTTTGTTTTAAAATGAGCATAAAATGTGCTTCTAGATACTCCTGAGAAGTTTAAAATATCTTGTACATTAATTTCATCATAATTTTTTTCTTGCAATACTTTTTTGAATGCGTCGTATATTTTTTTGTTTGTAATTTCTGTTTTCTTATTCATAGTCAAATAGTACCATACATTTTGTTTGGAGTCAATTATTTAATCGAACAATATGTATTAATAAATACAATTAATTTAAAATTAACCGAACAAAAACGATTAAAGTGTTGATTTAAATACGCGAAAATGGTATAAAAAGCCTATGTTAATTGATTATTGTAGTGGACAAATACTCGCACGTTTAAATGAAAAATATAAAACGTTAGTAAGCAATGTAGAATTTAAAATAGACTCTGGTGAATCTTTAGCCCTTATAGGAGAAACTGGATCAGGAAAAACAATTATAGCTTATTCGATAATGAAGCTTTTGCCAAGCAACGTAAAGGCAAACGAAATAAAACTTTTTTTTGATGGACAAGATTTGTCAAAAAGAAAAAGTTTACATAAATTACTTGGTGATGAAATAGTTTATATACCACAAAATGGATATGAAAATTTAAGCCAATCAAGAAAAGTTAAAGATCAAATTTTTGATAGCTTAAAAAGAATAAACACGCCTAAACAAAAAATGAAAGAAACAGCTTTAATTAAGCTTCGTGCTGTGGGATTTTCAAATCCTGAGGAAATTATGGATAAATATCCATTTGAATTATCCGGAGGAATGGCACAAAGAGTAGTTATTGCAATAGGAATTTGTTCTAATGCTAAATTTGTTATAGCTGATGAACCAACTAATGGTTTAGAAGACGAGCGTAAGTTTGAGTTTTTAGAATTGATTGATTCTTTATTTCCTAATGCTGCAAAATTGTTCATTACACACGATATATCCATTGCTAAGAAATGTAAAGAAGTTATTGTTTTATGCAATGGCAAAACAATGGAAAAAGGAAAAGCGATTGATGTATTAGAAGCTCCTAAGAGTTCTTATACAAGAGCTTTAATTAATTCATTAGTAGAAAATGGTATGGCTGAAACCCCAATAATTAGAGAACAACGTGGTAATTGTCCATTTTATTGCCGTTGCAAAGAAGCAAATGATAAGTGCTTAAATAACGGAGGCTGTCCAAATGATTAACATATGCGGAATAAAAAAATCATTTGACAAAAAAATTGTTTTAAGTGATGCAACTTTAGAAATATCAAGCAATGAAATTGTTGGCTTATATGGTGATAGTGGTTCTGGCAAATCGACATTAGCAAAAATTCTTTGTAATTTAATTAAAGCAGATGATGGAGTAATATTGCCTAAAAAAAGCAATGTTCAAATGGTATATCAACAACCGTTTGCAATTTTAGATCCATCGCAAAGAATTATTGATGGTGTTAAAGAATTAATTAAATATCATAAAATATGTCCTAAAGATCAAATAGATAGTTTTATAGATAAAATGTGTAAATCTGTTGAATTAAAGCGAGATATATTAAACCATTATCCACACCAAATTTCAGGTGGAGAAGCTCAAAGAATTGCAATCGGTAAAGCTTTGTTATTAAAACCTGAACTTCTAATACTTGATGAAGCAACATCGATGCTTGATGTTTCAACTCAAGCTAATATTATTGCTTTACTTAAGCGCGAATTGAATAAAAGTATAGGAGCAATTTTAATGATTAGTCATGATAAAGAATTAATAAAAAAATGTTGTTCTAAGGTTTTTGTGCTAAAAAACGGAATAACATATGAGGTAAAAAAAGATGAATTTTAAAGATAAAAAATATATATTTCCGATATTAGCATTATGCTTAATATCTGTAAGTGGATGTAAAAATAGCAATAAAGATGTTAAACAAATAACAATTGGAACTACATCTCAAATAGAAAAAGCTCAAAGAGATGAATATGCTTATGACATGTTAGCTAGCGGAGTTTCAGAAATGCCACTAGTTAGCAAAAACGAAAAGGGAGAGTATTCACCACTGGTAGCTAGTTATAGTTCTAATGATAGCAAAACATGGACGTATACAATAAAAGAAAATTTGTATTGGAGCGATGGGGAAAAAGTTACTGCTGAGGATATTGTTTATTCTCTTGAATATGAATCAACGTCCGAAAATCCGGCTTTTAGTTCAAAGAATATAGTTGGAACATATGAAAACTATTCTTATTCGGATGATAAAAATAGCGTTACTTTAACTTTGACAAATGCAAACGTTAAAGCACTAGATGATATGACAACTTTTAGAATTCGTCCAAAACATATTTATGAAAATAAAACTAAAGAACAAATAACTGAAAGTGATTCAAGGGTAACATGTGGACCATATAAACTTGAAAGCTTTAATAAAGAAGCGGGTGCACTTACATTTACTATAAATGAATACTATCCACAAAAGCCTCACTTTGATAAGGTAATATATAAACTTTTTAATAATGAAGAAATAATGTATTCATCTTTATTAAATGAACAATTAGATTTCGTTTGGAATTACTCTATGGGTGTATCATCAACTTATCAAAATGTTCTAGGAAATTCTAATAAAGTTAAGTTAAGTAGTATTGCCGCAACAAATTGTCCTGCAATGTTAGTTTTTAACAATAAAAATGGTTTATTAAGTGATAAAAATATACGTTTTGCCATTTCTTACGCCTTAGATTATGAACAATTTAAAGAGTATTTTGGTAGCAAATATGCAAGTACACCAAATAGAAGTTTTGCTCCGACAACATTAGTAGGATTTAAAGAGACTGAACAACTTAAAACTAACTATGATAAAGCTAGCGAATTCATGACTAAGGCTGGATACACCAAAGATGACAAATATTGGGTAAAAGATGGAATCAGTGCTGAGTTTAAACTAACAGTCAATGCTAGCAAAGAAATGCATGTCGGTTATGCTGAATTTGTTAAAACACAACTAGAAAAATTTGGTATTAAAGTAAACTTAGATACAGTAGATGCGACTACTTATAATGCTAAAACAAGTAATAAATTTGCTAGTGAGCAGGGAAGTACTGTCTCTATGGAAGCTGCTATTATGGGATATACAGCTTTTGGTATGAAAAATCTTGGAGACATGTATATTAATGGAAACCATCAAACTCAAGGTGGAGCACAAGTGTTTGATGATAGCCTTAACGAAATTATTAATAGCTTAAATAATGCAAAAACATTAGAAGAATATATAAATTATGCTGGTCAACTACAAGACTTCTACGCTCAAGAAACTCCAGCTATTGCATTATATTGGGATAGTTTAATAGTTGCATATTCAGCTTCGTTAACTGATATTACACTTGATTCAACATTTGGAATAAATAACATTAATAACTGGTTTTCTATGAAAAAATAATTTAAAAAAGAAAGGAGAGCACTAATATGAAAAAATATTTAAAACATATTATTACTGCATTAGTTTGCTTCCTTTTTATTGTTATTTTAAATTTTGCTTTACCTAGATTATTACAAGGAGACCCTATAGCTTATTTAACAGGGTTTGATGAAGAAGAAATGAGTGCTGAATTATACAATTACTATTATCACGCTCTACATTTAGATGAAAATATTTTTGTTCAATTTGGCTTCTATTTAAAGTCGCTATTTGATGGCACTTTAGGTTATTCTTATAAAGCTGAAAGAGTTGTTTCAAGCCTTATAAATGAGAGAATAGGTTATTCTTTACAAATAACTATTCCAGCTATTTTAATTTCTTTAGCATTAGGTTTATTTTGGGGCATGCATTCAGGCTATAAAAAAGAATCTTCTTTTGATAAAATATCTACCACATCCCTCATTTTTGTAAATTCGATCCCAGCTTTTGCTATTGCACTTGTTTTAGTTATAACTTTGTGTGTTCAAGCTCAATTATTTCCTTATTCAGGCTTAAATGGTCTTAATGCTAAGCCTGGTACAATACAGTTCTTTTTTGATAGAATTTATCATTTAATATTACCTATTTTATCAATTGTTATTTCAACGCTTCCATCTCGATATTTATTAGTAAGAAATACTACAGCTAAATTTGTTGATGATAAGAGCGTTTTATATGCTAAACAACGTGGATTATCTGATAGAAAAATAAAGTACAATTACATGCTAAAAAATACTATTCAACCTTATATTTCCATGGCTGGTACTGCTATAGGTAGTTCTATGGGAGGAAGCATAGTTGTCGAAAATATTTTTTCTATAAATGGTGTTGGTGGTCTATTGAATAGCGCTATTTATACTTTAGATTATCCTTTGATGCAAGGTATATTATTTGTTACTGCTTTTTTTATGATTATATGCGTTATATTATCGGATTTGATTTGCATTATTATAGATCCAAAAATAAAAAAAGGAGCAAGGTCTTATGAATAGAAAAAGATTGCCTTTTTTAATTGTTGGAATAGTTATTTTATCTATATTTTTGCTATTTTCTTTGTTTCCACAACTATTTACAAATTATGGTAGAAAAGAATCGTTTGGAGTTTGGCTTCCTATTTCTTCAAAACACATTTTAGGAACTAACTCACTAGGATATGATATTTATACTGAATTAGTTTATGGAACTAGAGAAACTTTATTAGTTGGATTGTCTTCTAGTATTTTTGCTCTTATATTAGGATTAGTTATTGGCTTATTAGCTTCAAAAAAAGGAATTGTTGGTACAATTTTTAGCGGAATATGTGATTCTTTTACAATGCTTCCAAGGTTAATTGTTTTGATAGTTCTTTCTATGTTTATAGGAAAATCAACTATAGGATTAATTGTAGTTATTAGTCTATTTAGTTGGGTTGCCATTGCTAGAGCAGTAAGAGCTAAAGTGATGCACATATATTCTTTGCCGTTTATTGAAGCTTGCAAAATGTATAAATATTCTTATTGGCACATCGCTATAAGGCACGTATTGCCAAATGTATCAGATGTTTTAATTTCAAAGTTCTTACTAGGAATAAACAGCTGCATTATGATGGAGTCAACTTTAAGCTTTTTAGGAATAGGTAATTTATATTATCCAACTTGGGGGGTAATGATTAATTTTGCTAGATCTCGTGGGGCAATAATGGTCGGAGCTTACCAATATCTAATAGTTCCATGCTTATGCATAATGCTTATATCATTAACGTTTTATTTCGTCTCTATATACGTCGAAAGACGAAACGAAGTTATTTTAGATTCAGAAAGTATTTGATGGTGAAACTATGTGTAAAGAAAATATAAATCACACTCACGGAAAGAGTACACACACTCATCCAAAATTATCGAATATACGTTCAAACGTATATGTTGAAATGTTCGGTGAAAAAGAAAAAAATTATGATGATGAAAACGTTAAAAGAATTAAAGACGAAATTGCCATTAAAGGTGAGTCAATTGAATTGCTTTTAGAATTAACAAAGGCTTTATGTCTTCAATTTAGGTATAGAGACGCAATAAAAGTATGCGATCAAATATTAAGAATTGATTCTAATAATTACCAAGCTAAAAGAATTAAAGCTATAAGACTTTTAACTACAGCTAGACTTGATGAATCACTACGTTTATTCGAACAATTAAATAAAGAAAGCAATGATAAATTAGATATTGAATATAGAATAGCTCTCTGTTTTTTTTATAAAAAAGAATATAAAAAAGCAAAAGACATTTTTTATAGTTTGTTTCCTTTATGCCAAGATAATTCAGAAATGTATATAGCGGTACTATATTGGTATTTATTGAGCTTAATGTGTTTAAATGAAAATATTGATAAAGCTTTAAATTTATATTTTGAAATGGATGTTGGTCATCATGTTGGATACGATTATGCTATAAAACTTTTTAAAGGAGAAGATGCAAAATATCTAGAAGAAAAGTCGAAAATAGATAATTTGACAAATTTAATTTTCTTAGTCGGCCAGTATTTTTTCTACGAATATAAAAAAGAAAATAAGCTTGCTATTACAGCTTTAGATAAAGCTTATAGTTGCGATGAATATTGGTCAAGTTTTTCAGGGTTAGCAATTTGGTATTTTAAAGTTAAATGAAATAGTAAAAAATGTCGGATTTTATTGATAAATTCGGCATTTTATGTTACAAATATTTTTAAGAGGTATTTATGGATTCAGTAAGAATAATTGAGGTCAAACGCAGTATTTTTGATGACAATGATAAAGATGCAGAAAAATTACGCACTGAATTAAAAAATAAAGGCGTATTTTTATTAAATCTTATGTCATCACCTGGTAGTGGTAAGACAACTACATTAATAAAAACTATCAATTTGTTAAAGAACGAACTAAGAATAGGCGTCATGGAAGCAGATATCGATTCAGATGTTGATGCAAAGAAAATTGTTGAAGCAACTGGAGTTCAATCGATTCAACTTCACACTGGTGGAATGTGCCATCTCGATGCCGATATGACTCGCCAAGGCTTAAAAGAATTAGACTTAGATGGCGTAGACTTAGCTATACTTGAAAATGTTGGCAACCTTGTTTGTCCAGCAGAATTTGATACAGGTGCAACAAAAAATTGTATGATCTTATCTGTTCCTGAAGGACATGATAAACCATTGAAGTATCCATTGATGTTTTCAATATGCGATTTAGTTTTAATAAACAAAATTGATGTTGCTCCTTACTTTGATTTCGATTTAGAAAAATGTAAGGAATACATTCACATGCGCAATCCAAAAGCTGAAATAATTCCAATCAGCGCTAAGACGGGTGAAGGTATTGAAAAATTCGCTGAATGGTTAAAAATGCAAGTAAATATACAAAAGAAGGGACTTAATTAAATGCCAGAAATGAGTAACAAGTACGTGCCAGCTCATATGCACGACAAAAATCCTAATCCAAAACTTTTAAAATTTGTCCGTAGAGTAACAGATAGACTTCCAGGCAAACTTAAAGGAATTAAAACTGAAGATCCAGAATACTGGGGCTTTGCATGTATCTTTGAAGATGAAATGACAGAAGAGGAACGTGAAAAGTCACTTGATCTTTTACTTCAAATGAAAACTCGTAAGAAGTATCCTTATGCTGAAGTAAAGAAAATGTTTGGCGAAAACGATCCATCATTCGAAGCAATCATAGACAAACTTGCTATGTTTGGTATGGTTGAATACGATTATGGTGATAAATATACAAAAGATGGACCAATTCCAGGTACAACTTATAACAAAGAAGATAGACATTATTGGGTTCCTTTATTTGTTCCAGGTTCTGCTGAATACACAAATATGAACACAAAGCTCATGGATAAACATCCAGAACTTGCTATGTTCTTTGAACGTATGACATTCTTACCACTTGAGGCTGTAACAGCTATGGTTCCACCTGGTGGCTCTGGCGTTGGTATGCATGTTATTCCAGTCGAAAAAGCCATTTCTATGGAAAATACAACTATGGGTATTGAACATATCTCCTATTGGTTAAAGAAATATGAAGGACACTTAGGTGCTTCTATTTGTTCTTGTCGTTATGGTCGTAAAAAGCTTGGCGAAGGCTGCGCTGATGACTATCAAGGCTGGTGTATTGGTGTTGGTGACATGGCTGATTATTGTCGTGAAACTGGCAGAGGTTACGATATCACATACGAACAAGCTATGGAAATTTTAAAACGCGCTGAAGACAACGGTTTTGTTCACCAAGTAACTAACATTGATGGTGAAAACAAGATTTTTGCTATTTGTAACTGTAACGTTAAGATTTGTAACGCTTTAAGAACAAGTCAACTTTTCAACACTCCAAATATGTCTGCATCAGCCTATCGTGCTCATGTCGATAGACAAAAGTGCGTCGCTTGTGGCGCTTGTGTTGAATATTGTCCAGCCGGTGCTTTAAAGTTAGGTCAAAAGCTTTGTAAAGCTAATGGAACTGAAGTTAAATATCCAAAGCAACCATTACCAGATACTCTTAAATGGGGTAAATACATGTGGGATGAAGACTATCGTGATAAAAACCGTATCAATACTCACGATTCTGGTACAGCCCCTTGTAAAACTGCCTGTCCAGCCCATATTGCTGTTCAAGGTTATCTCAAAAAAGCAAGCCAAGGCAAATATCGTGAAGCTTTAGCTATTATTAAAAAAGAAAATCCATTCCCAGCAGTTTGCGGTAGAATTTGTAATAGACGCTGCGAAGATGCATGTACACGTGGAACAATCGATTCGGCTGTTTCTATCGACGCAGTTAAAAAATTTATTGCCGAACAAGATTTAAAAGCTGAACATCGCTATGTTCCAGATATAGTTGTTGCCTCTAACTTAGGACGTTGGAAGGAAAAAATTGCTATTATTGGTGCAGGTCCATCCGGTTTATCATGCGCTTACTATTTAGCACAAATGGGTTATTATCCAACTGTTTTCGAAAAGAACGAACGTGCTGGTGGCATGCTTACATATGGCATACCTTCATATAAACTTGAAAAAAATGTCATCGATGCCGAAATTGAAATTATGAAAGAAATGGGCGTCGAAATTAAGCTTGGCGTCGAAGTTGGTAAGGATGTTACAATTCCTCAATTACGTGAACAAGGTTATAAAGCATTCTATCTTGCAATTGGTTGCCAAGGTGGTAGATTACCAAATATTCCTGGACAAGACGCAATTGGTGTTACAACTGCTGTTGAATTCTTAAAACATGCTAATGCTGGTAAAGAAAAGACAGAAGGCGAAATAGTTGTTGTCGGTGGCGGTAACGTAGCTATCGATGCTGCTAGAGTTTCTGCACGTAGTGGTGCAAGTAAAGTAACTATGTTATGTCTTGAAACAGAAGATATCATGCCAGCAAGTAAAGAAGAAATTAAAGAAGCTCGTGAAGATGGAGTTGTTATCAACTGTGGTTGGGGACCAAAAGAAGTTGTTGTCGAAAATGGTAAAGCTACAGCAATCGTCTTCAAAAAGTGCACACGAGTTTATGATGAAAATAATAAATTTAGTCCTTTGTATGATGAAAATGAAACAATTACAATTCCAGCTGATAAAGTAATATTTGCTATTGGTCAATCAATCATTTGGGGCAACCTTTTAGATGGTAGTAACGTGGAACTTGGCCGTGGAAATGGCCCAGTTGCTGATGGATATACTTTCCAAACATCACAAGAAGATATCTTTACAGGTGGCGATGTTTTAACTGGTCCAAAGTTTGCTATCGATGCTATTGCTCAAGGTCATGAAGCCGCAGAAAGCTTACATCGTTACGTTCAAAATGGTCATATGACCATTGGACGTGATCCAAGAAGATTTATTCAATTCGATACATCAGACATTAAAGTTGAAAACTACGACAATTCTTCACGTCAAGAAGCAGCAGATGGTGCTGAAAAATCATTCCGTGATGTCCATGGAACACTTACAGAAGAACAAGTTAAGAAGGAAACATCTCGTTGCCTTGGTTGTGGTACAGTTGTTGTCGATGATCATCGTTGTATCGGTTGCGGCTTATGTACAACAAGATGTAAATTTGATGCTATTACTCTCCATCGTGATCATCCAGAAGCAAGTACAATGGTAGTTGCTGAAAAGAAATTTGGTAAGATTTTACCAAATATGGCTAAACGTGCTGCAAAGATTGTCTTTGTCAAGAATAGTAAAGAAGATAGAGAATTCGTTGCTCAACGCAAGAAAGCCTATAAAGAAGCACAAAAAAAGGATAGATAATGCACGAATTAGGTGTTGTTTTCCACTGTATTAAAGAAGTAAATAAAATTGCTGAAGAAAACGGAGTTAAAAAAATTAATTCTGTCACAGTTGAAATAGGTGAGGTTTCTACAGTTTTACCATATCTCTTTGAAGATTGCTGGAATTGGGCAGTAAAAAAAGAGATTGTATTAAAAGATGCAAAAATTATTGTTGAAACTTTACCAGCAGTTACTCATTGTGAAGATTGCTTAAAAGATTATCCTACAGTTAAATATGGAAAGATTTGCCCTCATTGTGGCAGTGAACACACATATTTACTTAGAGGAAATGAACTTACTATCAAGCAAATCGAAGCAGTTGATACTGAAGAATAAATTAAAAACAAAGGATCTCATTTGAGGTCCTTTTTTTAAATAAATAATTGTAAAATAGTGTTCATAAATGTTAAAATTTAAAAAGAAAAGGATTTAAAGGTCAAATTAAAAGAAATGAGAACACTTAGCAAAGAAACTCTAGAAAAATATGAAAACCTTAAGAGCAACAACACATATGAAAATGTTGTTAGTTTTGTTATAAGTTTTATCAGTGAATATCGTGGTAAGCAAGGCTTTTATGAATATTTTAGTTTGTTCGGTAGTTGTTGTAAGGTTCACTATAGAGGGTATTTTAACAAGTTTATTTTTCAAGAAAATAGAAGTGATATTCCTAATAAAAAATTAGTTTTTAAAGTTAATGCTGTTGCCAGTGTTGAACTACCAACTAAAAGATTTGAAGGCGTTGACAAATTTACCAAAAGCATTTATGAAGATATTAAAAGAAGAGCTCCTAAAGATATTGATAAAGGTCTTATTGCTGAACTAAAACAATATTTAAATCCATATTTTGATTTAAAAGATATAAGGGTAACTATAAGACCTAGATGGAGATATAAAATTGCTATAGATGATTACTTTTTTGATTGAGGAATATAAAATAAGTGCTCATTTAAAGGATTTTTATTAAATAAAATTAAAATTCAACTTTTCGGTGAGCAATTCGCGGTAATGGTTATTTACTTAATTCGTGAAAAAGTAGAAACTAAAGGACAGGAGGTGGAATTATGACGTTCGGTCAAAAGATAAAGAAATTAAGAACTGAGTCAAATTTAACACAAAAAGATTTAGCAGATAAAATGAATGTTACGTTTCAAACTGTAAGTAAATGGGAAAACGATACAAATGAGCCTGACATAACAAACATTAAAGAACTTGCTAAAATTTTTAATTGTTCGTATGAATACTTGTTTAGCGATGAAAGCGAAAAAGCTGTAGAAATCTCATCAGAACCTATAGAAAATAATAAAGTAGATGATATTATTACATGCAAATATTGCCATAAAACACTTAATGATGAAAAAGATATTAGATACCTTTATGAGTTGACAGCAAATGGTATAAGGAATAAAACTCCTGTATGTAGTGAATGCTTTAAAAACAAAAGCTTATATGAAAATAAGATGGATTCTAAAGCAATTGACAAAGTTATAAAAGATAGTAATGATTCGGAAAAACAAAATATAAAAAGTCATAAAAGATTATTAAAAGAAAAAAGTGAATCAAAAGTTTTAAAATGGGCAATTTTTCTAGGAATATTAACTTTTGTAATTTCACTAATTATATGTATTTTAAATTATAGTATTGTTGGACTACCTGCTACTATAATTGCTCCAATTTTATTAGGATATGCAATTTTAGCTGATATTTATTGTATTTTTTCTGCAACATGGGTATGTGATGTGTTTACATCAGTCGCATCATGGTCAATAAAATTTCCAGGTATTATTTTTAGCTTTAGCTTAGATGGCTTAAAATTCTTAATTCTTATGAAACTATTATTTTGGATATTAGGAGTGATTATAAGTATAACTGCATTTATTTTGGCACTTACTTTTTCTGCGGTATGTTCTATATTTGCTTTTCCATTTTGTATATATACAAACAAAAAAAATTAAGGAGGGTGTAAAATGAAAAAGAGGTTAGTTGTTTTAGTTTTATCATCAATGTTATTAGTCGCATGTGGAGGTGGTGGAGATAACCCCAAACCCACATCATCAACTAGTACACAATTTAATTCATCAAGTGATGTAATTAGTTCGAGTACTAGTTCATCTCTAAAAGAAGAAAAGAAGAATTTTGAAAATGTAATTTTTAAGGATTTGAAAGTTTCTTACGACGGAAAAGAACATATATTAGATAGTGTTTCAGGTGCTCCAGAAGATTCAATAATTACCTATGATAATAGAAAATTATTTGTAGATGTTGGAACGTATGAATCCACAGCAACAATTGAAAAGGAAGGGTACAATACATTAGTTTTAAAAGCCACTCTAACTATTTTGGCAAGTGACTTTGATGGTTTAACATTAGATGATGTATCAGTAACTTATGATGGTTTAGATCACATTAATGATATCAATTTAGTTGGTATCCAACCAGAAGGAACAGTTTTGTCTAAAACAGTCAAAGATCAAGATGGAATAATCGTAACAGAAGCTATTAATGTCGGTGTATATAATTGTACGATTGAAGTTTCAAATAAAAATTATAACAAAAAGATTTTAACTGCAACATTAGAGATTAAAGCAAAAAAATCAGATATGCCAGTTTTTATATCTGATGATGGTACAATTTATTTTGCAAATGGATTAGATAATAAATATCTATATTCTTTAAAAAATACGGATGTAACAAGATTAGATTATTCATCACCAAAAGAATTTAACAAGTATAGTTCTTCAAAAGCCATATTTATTTCTGGAACACCTTTATTAAATTCTGTCAAAGAAGTAAGTGATAATACAATTAAAGTAATTTATACAGATAGTAATATTAATGATTTTGTTAAATACGATGACAATATATTTTATTATTCAAGTAATTCAATAAAAGATAATAAATCAGGTATATATAAAGTTAATACTTCTAATTCAGACAATGAACCAATAGTTACTAAAGTTTATGAAGGCAAAACAGATAATTTAGCGATTAGAAATGATACATTGTATTTTACTAATAAGGAAAATTTTATTTGTAAATTGAATCTTACTACAAACAAATCTTCTATTATTTTAAACGAAAAAGTTCATGAGTTTATTGTTGATAATAATAAAATATATTGCACAATTAATGGGTTAATTAATGATTATATTGGCTATATTGATTTATCGTTATCAAATCCTGATGTAGTTAAATTAACAGATGCTGCAGGTGAATATTTAAATGTTAAAAATGGAAATCTTTATTATAACTATACTGATTTATATTCGCATGTTGATCCAACTAAAAAAGGTATTTGGAAAATTGATTTATCAACAAATAAGTTAACACAAATATTTGCAACAGAAAATGTAAATGGGTTTGATGTTGAATCAAATGATTCAATAATATATATAAATACAAATGATCTGCATTTATATAGATATAATATTTCTAAAAATATTAATACTGATTTATTAAGAAACTTTGTTATTCCAGAAGTTACACCTATAAATACTGGTGGACAATCAATTGCAGTTGGCAATAAAGTTTATTATCTAAATATGTATGCAGGAAAAACATTATACGTTTATGATGAAAAAACAAAACAAAATATGCAGTTAACATCGAATAAAGTAACTGATTTTTATATTTATGGTGAAAAGCTATATTTTAATCAAGTAACAATGTTAACGAATAATGATTTATATTGTGTAGATTTAAACATTTCTAAAGAAGCTGAAAAAATCAGTACAAACGATGTACGAAATATGATAAGCGATGGAACTTATATCTATGCCACACATTATAATTGGGCTGGTGTATCAGGTGGCATTTCTCGTATGAAACTTGATGGAAGTGAATATGTTAAATTCTCAGAAGTTAATGGCGCAAAGAATTTAACTATTAAAGATAACAAATTATACTTTATTAATTGTTCGACTGGTCAAGATGATGGTAATATTGAATTTATTTCTTTATCTGATATTAGTAACTCTTCAGATAAATTAAAATCTACTAATTTAAGTTCTAAAATTAAAAATGTTAAACAGTTCGTATTTGATAACAATAATATATTCTATATATATAATGGTACAATCGATAATTCAATTAAAAGAACATCGTTTGATAGCCTAGATGCTGGAATATCAATTGCAAGTAGTAAAACCAATCCAAATGAAATAATTTTAAAAGATGGCTATGTATATTACTATTCCTATGCTGTTTCAGCAATAAGTAGTGCTGGATTTTATAAAGTTAATAAATTGGCAACTGCAGATAAAACACAAGAATTAATACTTGCTTATGATGAGATCTACTTTGGATCAAATTTTGCAATAACTGATTCTAATAAATTATATTTTTTAAACTATATTCCTAAATTAATACTTGGTAATGCACATACATACCAATTAGATTTAAACAATAAATCTGTAAATAAAATTGCATAAGGATCTATTTATTATGAATATTGAAATAAAGAATGTTTTAGGTAATGACTATTATGAATATCAAAGTTTTGGTTGGATACATATTAAAGACGAACGAAAAAGAAAATGTAGAGGTTATAAAACATTTCATATTTTTGAAAGAGACAAAGATATAGAGAATTATAATAAAATAGTTGAACTAGAAAAGGAATATTTTAAATTAAAAAATAATAAAAGAACCAATAAAAAAATAGATCCGTTTACTTGTATTGTTTCATTTATATTCTTTATATTCCCTGGATTCATATATCTATATTATATTTCTAAGGAAAATAAGAAAATAGATCAAATTAATAATGAAATTGAATCTGAAATGCTTAGGATATCAAAAGAGCAGAGGCAATGTTATAACTAAATCTCGACTTAAATGTCGGGATTTTTTAATTCAACACTTTTAGTAATTTATGTTGTTCAGATTAATATTTCAAAAATATAGAATTTAATTGTTCTTGAAAGGAGATATTTAAAATGAACACAGATAAAATTTATGCAGAAGCTATAGCAAACGAATATTCAAAGAAAGAAGAATCAAAAGTTATAGCATTAAAAAAATTAGATAGAAAGGCTAAATTACCAGCACAAGTATTTACATATACTTTTGGGATAGTTTCGGCATTGATTTTTGGCTTAGGAATGTGCTTAGCAATGAAGGTAATTGGCGAAGGAACAAGTATGTTTGTAATTGGTATTATTATTGGTGTTATTGGAATGGCTTTAATGGGAATAAACTATCCAATATATAAAAAGATTCTTGAAAACAGCAAGAAAAAATATGCGTATGATATAATAGCATTAGCCAAAGAAATATCTGAAAAAGAGTAAAGAAAGGAGTCGGTATTATGAATAAAAACGAAAGCAAATATTTTAATACCGCTCTTTTTATGAATGAAGCATTACTTTCATTATTAGAAAAAAAGGATTTTGAATATATAACTGTTAAAGAATTGTGCAATAAAGCTGGTGTTAATAGATCGACTTTTTATTTGCATTATGAAACAATGAATGATTTATTAAATGAAACCATTAATATGATAGAAAAGAAATTTTATTCTTCATTTAATAAAGATTTGAAAATTGATGATTTAATAAAGAAAGATGATAAGAAAGATCTAATTTTAGTTACATCAGAATATTTAAAGCCATATTTACATTTTGTTTTTGAAAATAGAAAAGTATTCAAATTAGCATTAAAAAGAGCTACATTATTTAATAGTGAAAATGCGTTTTCAAAAATGAATAAAGAATATTTTATTCCTATAATGAATCATTTTAATATCAATGAAAAAATCCAGCCATTTGTTTTAATGTACTATTGTAGTGGCTTAGTTTCAATAATAAGTAAATGGTTGGATAATAATTGCCAAGAATCGGTTGATGAAATCATTGATATTATGAAATATTGCTTAAGACTTGATGAAATTTTAAAAACTTACAATGATTAATTTTATAAAGAAATTCAAAAAAGTTTGGAATGAAAAATATTTATCTCTCTATTTTTCAATATTAATAACGTTATGCTTTGCTGCTTATAACGCATTTTTAGGTATAAATTATTTAGCAATATGGAATGGAAGTATTGCTGTATATTATATTTTGCTTTTAGTTGTTAAGTGTATAGTTTGCTTTAGATCAAATAAAGTAGATAAAAAAACTAGAGATTTGTCGTTACGCAAATATGTACTATCTTCTTTACTTATAGTAACAATAACTATTGCTTTAATTGTTCCATCAGTTTTAATGATTAATCATCAAAGGCCTGTAAACTTAGACATGATAGCAGCAATTACTGTTGCCACATTTACTACTTATAAAATCACCATTGCTATAAAAAATTATTTTTCTTATAGAAACAAAGATAATTTATTTAACAAACAAATATCAACTATTAATTTAGTTTCGGCTATTGTTTCTATTTTAACTCTTCAAAATACATTAATTATGATAAGCGAAGAAGGCTATACTGAAAATATGAAAATATTAACTATTGTTTCTACTATTAGTTTTTTAATATTAATTGCTTGTATTTCCTTACTCTCAATGATAAATTTTCTTAGAAAGAGAAATAAATAAATTTAAAGGTAAACAAAATGGAAGAAATATGGAAAAATCTTTATAAAGAAGCAAAAAAAGTCTTAAATCCAAGACAAATTTCAAATTTTGTTGAAGTAGGTGGTGTTGCAGCAGCAATTGAATCAGAATCTGGCAAAATATATACTGGTGTATGTGTTGATTGCGCTTGTACTTTAGGAATTTGTGCTGAAAGAAATGCTATGTTTAATATGATAACTAATGGTGAAGCAAAAATAAAAAGAGTGATAGCTATAAACTCTAATGGTCATGCTATTTCACCATGTGGCGCTTGCAGAGAATTCATGACGCAACTAATGCCAAATGATTATAAAGATATTGAAATAATGCTAGATTGTGAAAACGATAAAGTCGTTTCATTAGGTGATTTAACTCCAAATTGGTGGATTGAATAAAAAATACTATAAAAGAAGCTTTCTCCTCCTATTTAGTGTATAATATAAAAGCAATGTTTGCTTATTTCACTATATAGGAGGAGTTTTTATGTTAGCATTATTAATAATAGCAGTCGTTCTTCTTGTTTTAGTGTTGTCGCTTTTAGTTTTTGTATTATTAAAGATAAATAAAATTGGAAAAGAAAACTCTTCAACTGATTCTAAAATAGAACAAGAGGATATATTTAAGACGATAACAAATTTATCAGATTCAATTGCTAAGCCAACTATAACTACAGTTGATGAATTGAAAAAAACTTTAAACGAAAATATCTCTTCTTTGAACGCGTATGTTAATGAATTAAAGAATATAAGTAACGATACAAGAGTTGAACTTATTAAAACTACAAATGATCATGAAGTTAAATTAATAAAAGAATTAAATAATAACTTCACAAGTATTAATGATAGATTAGTTTCTAATAACGAAGTTACAATTAAAAAACTTGATGATAAATTAAATTCTATTTCTGATAGTTTGAAAGAAACTTTGGAAAAAATAGAAAAGACTACTAAAGATAGTATTTCAGATATTAGAAAAGATAATAATGAAAAACTTGATTCGATTCAAAATTTAGTCTCAAATAAACTTGAAGATACTTTAAATAAACGATTAAAAGAATCTTTTGGAAATGTTATTGAACAAATTAATGGCGTTAATAAAGCTATTGGTGAAATTAAAGGCCTAGCTAATGATGTTGGATCTTTAAAGAACGTTTTAACCAACGTTAAAACAAAAGGCATAACTGGTGAAATTATTTTAGGAAATCTCATCAGTGAAATATTAACAAAAAATCAATATGATGAAAATGTTATAACGAAGCCAGGGTCAAAAGATAGAGTTGAATTTGCTATTAAAATGCCTGGTAACGGCGAAGGTGAATATATTTATTTGCCAGTCGATTCTAAATTTCCAACCACTCAATATCAAAGGATACTTGAAGGTATTGATGAAGGAAATAAGGATAAAATTGAAGATGCTAGAAAGCAACTTAGAGTTGAAATCAAACAATTTGCTAAAGATATTTCTACTAAATACATTGATGAGCCAAATACTACTTCATTTGGAATTATGTTTTTACCAATTGAAGGCTTATATGCTGAAGTTATTAACATGGGCTTATTTGAAGAACTTCAAAGAGAATATAAAGTTAACGTTACTGGTCCATCAACTTTTGCTGCATTGCTTAACGCTTTACAAATGGGATTCAAATCTTTGGTCATTCAAAAGAAGAGCGCAGATGTATTTAAGTTATTAACATCTGTAAAAACTGAATTTGGAAGGTTTGCTGAAGTCTTGGATAAGGCTATGAAGAAAGTAGACGATGCCGGAAAAGAATTAAATACATTAGTTGGCACTAGAACAAGAGCTATTAGAAAACAATTAGATAAAATTGAAGATGTTGGAGAGTTAGAAAATACAGAAACAGTAAATAGTTAATACATCAAGTAAACATTGACAAAACAATGTAGGTGAAGAATTTAATGGAATTAAAATGCCATTATATATGATCTGGAACTTCTGATAGTCTTAACTGTTCAAATATTTAAACTTTCGATAACACTTGACATTGAAGTGTCAAATATGTTTGATTTTGCTAACGTTAAGTTTGATATTATTTCAGATTCAAACGATAATAAACCATTAAACAATTTTGTATCTACGTTAAATAATTCCAATCAAATATACGAATACAAGTTACAACTTGAAAAAAATAACAAATTCTATCTTAGAATATAACGTACAAATTGCAACAGTTATAATGAATGTCACCTTCTTCTATTCCATAGAAGCATTAGTTAGTATAGCAAATAAATCTTTTGAACTTGTTATTACTAAACAGCAAAAAAAGTGTTATATAACTCAATTGCTGATATTGTAAACGATTATTCTGACATTAAGTTTTTGGGCGTTGATCACGATGTAAGTTGTAAAACAATGCTCAAGGCAAGTACATGTTAAAAGGAATTAGTCAAAATATTAAGAATTAAGATAAAAAACTTTGTTTTTTATCTTTTTTTTACCCACTAATTTCAGTTATTATATAAATATGGATAATTAAAAGGTGGAACATATGTTTGAAAAAGATAAAGCTAAACAAGATAAATTTTTACAAGTAATCGAATATGATAATGGCGATATATATGGGGGAGAAGTATCAGCTGATGGTAAAAAAAATGGTTATGGAGTTTTAACCTTAAAGTCAGGAATAGAGATAGAAGGTACATTTGTAAACGATAGACCAGATGGACAATGTGTTATAACCGATTTGGATAAAAACAAATATATCGGTACAATAAAAAACGGCTATTTAAATGGTGAATGTGTTATCCAATATGCCAATAAAGATCAATTTGTTGGATATGTTGTAAATAATAAAAAAGAAGGGCAAGGAAGATATACTTTTGCTGATGGAAAATTTTATCTTGGAGAATTTAAAAACGATAAATTTGATGGTAAAGGAACGTTGATATATTTAGAGCCTAATAAGGAAATTATTACTGGAATTTGGAAAGATGGTAAAAAGATAAATTAAAATTGCAATAATAGCTTATATATGATTAAATAAATATGTGCTTAATTGCACACTAGAGCCTGTACTTATTTCTATTTAAATATGAGATTTAATAGTCAGGCCTTTTTTGTTAGAAAAATAGGGGGAATGTTATGAACAAAGTATCTAGTAAATTAAAACAAATATTTTTATCGCGCCATTATGTTTTAACAGATGAAAGTATTATCGATAAAAAGACACAGTCATATTATTTTACCTATTTATTAAATAGGTTTGGAATTGAAATTGTTAATCCTGAAAAATTGAATATGCAAGTTGTTAAAGATATTGCAGAATATATGGGTATAAGCATACCTAGTTCCTTTTACGATAATCCACAACAAACAAAATACTTTTCCTGTGATGAATTACTCTTAGAACAAATTGTTTCTTATGTTGTTATTGATTTAATCGAAGGAAATCATAATGAACATACAAACTTTGATAGAATAGAAATATTTAAAAAAGTTTTTCCAAAATATGATGAGTCTGGTAGCAACGAAAGTGTTATTAGAAAATTTGTTATAATTTCTGAAGAAGAGCAAAGCAAAATATTATCCGAAATTATGGATAATTATTGTCAATATACTAGACCTTTTAGCTTAGATGAGAAAGAAGAATTTTTGTTATTATATAAACTTGGATATTATAACAATCAAAAAATTCAATGCAAAGACAACATTTTCAATTTGATAGAAATCGATAAAAAATATGGTTCATTGTTAGACAGAAAAGACATTGTTAAATATTCTATTTTAAAACTGAAAAATGCATCATTCAAAAAATTATCAAGTGAAGAGAAAAAAACTTTATTAATAATAAAAAAAGTAATTCCATTAGCTAGTGAATGTCCTATGTCAAAAAAACAAGCTAAGTATTTTAATAAACTTTGCAAAGAATGCAATATTGATAATATAGAAAAAGAGACAAATATCCGTTCTCCATACAAATATGCTATTAAAAGCATAAAAGAAAACAATATTATGGATGCTGCAAAGATATATAATGAAAATGGTTCTTTATTAGAACGTAATATTAAAATGCTTTTAGCACGAGCTGATGAAAATGATTTTGTTAGTTTGATTGATATGCTACCAAATAAAAATCCAATAGTTTTATATCAATTAATTGAAAACATTGATCAAGATAATAAAAAGAGAATTTTTACTTTTAAACATAATAATTTGTCTAAAAGTCATATTGAAACTGATTATGAATATATGTGGAGAAAATCTCGATTAGATGATAAAAAGTCTGCTCTATTAAAAAATATTGTATTTAACAAGATAATTTCTTATTATTCAAATACAGAAAAATTAGGTAAAATATATATTTCAAATGAATTTGAAAATATAGCCTTACCAATTAATACAAGTGCTACAGGAAGAGGACTTGATGTTTTACCTACCGGTTCAAGAATAAAAATAAGAGGAAAGTATATAAGAACTTTCTGTTATTGGGAAAAAGTATTTGATATAGATACAGGAGTTTTATTTTTAAAAGACAATTATCAAATAGGTGATGAAGTTGATGAGTTATCTTGGAGAACTTATGCTTCCAAACCTTTTGGAAATTCAGCACTAACATCAGGTGATTGTCGTAGTATAAGTGGTGCAGAATATATTGATTTTGATTTAGAAGAAGTTAAAGATTTAGGATATAAATATGCACTATTTTGTATTAATGGATTTGGTGGAAAATTAAACGTTGGTAAAATATATTGCGGTTATCAAGATAAAAATAATTTAAATACCGAATCGTGGGATTCTAAAAATATTGAACTTAAGATTAATGTCAATTCCGATTCAAATCAATATTCAGGTTTTGCAATCGATTTAGAAGCTAAAGAAATTGTTATTTTGAATTTAAATATTGATGGACGTAATTTGGTGATGGACGAAAAACAAATTGCATCAATATATAAATATTTAAATAAAGATTACTTAAAGGACATAAACATGGCTAAAATTATTTCGTGCAAGGGAGAATTAGTTTCAAGCCCTGAACTAGCTGATGTAGTTTTTGACTCTAATTATATTGCTAAAGAAAATCAAAAAGTAACAAGACCTTTTGATATTGAAAAATTAGTTAAAATTTTAAATTCCTAGATTTAAATAAACAATATTTTTGTTGACTTATTTTATAAAGTGATTAAAATTAATATGAAAATGATAATCATTATCATATTTGAAAGGAGCACTTTATGACATCAGAATATAAGACAAAACAAAAAGATTGTTTGCTTAGTGTATTAAAAGAGCACAAAGACTCTATATTAAGTTGTGATGATATATACATGCTCTTAGTTAAAGAAAACAAAAAAATTGGAATAGCAACTTTATATAGACAGCTTGAAAAGTTGGTTGAATCAGGAGTAATTAGAAAGTATAAAGCTGAATTTACAAATAAATATTTATATCAATATATCGATAAAGAATGCCAATGTGAAGATCACTTACATATGATTTGTTTAAAATGCAATAAATTATTTCATTTAGACTGTGAAGAAGCAAAACATTTAATTAAACATATAGAAGAAAAACACCATTTTAAAGTAATGAGTTCTAAAGTCGTTTTATATGGTTTATGTGAGGACTGTGCTAAACATGATTGATGCTCTATTGGATGCTATTTTAGATAGTCTTAAAGTATTTGCATTCGTATTTTGCATATATTTTATTTTAAGTTATCTAGAAAAATTTATTAATAAGAGAGTGAAAAACAAAAAGAGTTCACCAGCTATTGGTGCCCTTTTTGGATTGATTCCACAATGTGGTGTAACAGTTACTTTTAGTGATTTATATTTAGCTAAAAAGATTTCTGTTGGTACGCTTATTGCAGCTTTTTTGGCATGTAGTGATGAAGCTGTTTTTATCCTTATTGGTTCAAATAAATGGGGCTCACTTGCTGTCTTATTATTTTCAAAACTTGCTCTTGGATTACTATTTGGTTACTTGTTTGATTTTGTGTTATTGCGTAAACAAAATAAACCTGAAACAATAGAAAATATAGATGAATGTGGTGATTCATGTTGCTCACACTACCATAAAGAGATTAAAACAAAAAGTGAGTTTTTAAATAAACTAATTCATTCGTTACTACATTCCTTAGAAGTATTTGCATATGTTTTAGCTATAAACGTCATATTTAGCTTAATGATATACTTTATTGGTGAGGATAATATTTTAAACTTTTTAAAGAATAAAGAAGCTTTAAGCGTTTTACTTTGTGTTTTAATTGGCTTAATTCCAAATTGTTCATCGAGTGTTATTATTTCTGAATTGTACGTTTTAAATGGTATACCATTTGCAGCTTTATTAGCTGGTTTACTTGTCAATGCTGGATTAGGAATAGTTTATTTGTTCAAAAACAAAAAAGAATTTAAAAATAATATTTTAATTTTATTATCATTAGTAGTTATTTCTTTGCTCACTGGATACATTACTTTATTAATTGAAACATTAATATAGAGTCTCTTAGTATATATTAATATTTAAATACAAATAATAAGTTATGAATATTTTTATGTTAAAATATTACTAAGGAGAAATCATTCAAATGGAAGATAGAGTTTATCTTTGTATTGATTTAAAATCGTTCTATGCTTCAGTTGAATGTGTAGAAAGAAAGCTAGATCCATTAACGACAAATTTAGTTGTTGCTGATGTAAGTAGAACAGAAAAAACAATATGTCTAGCTGTATCACATCTTTAAAATCTTGGGGAATAAGTGGCAGACCAAGACTTTTTGAAGTTGTTGCTAAAGTTAAAGAGATTAACTCTAAAAGACGCGATAAAGCATATAATAGAACTTTTGAAGGGTCTACTTATAATAATAATGAAATATTAGATAATAACAATTTGGAGCTATCTTATATTGCTGCAACACCTAGAATGGCTTTGTATATAAAATACAGTGCAAAGATTTATGAAATATATACTAGATATGTTGCGCCAGAAGATATACATGTCTATTCTATCGATGAAGTATTCATGGACATTACTTGTTATTTAAAAACATATAAAATAAGAGCAAAGCAATTAGCTCAAAATATTATTTTGGATGTTTTAAAAGAAACAGGTATAACAGCAACGGCAGGAATAGGAACGAATTTGTATTTAGCTAAAGTAGCAATGGATATAGTTGCTAAGCATAAAAAGCCTGATGAGAATGGAGTTAGAATTGCAGGCCTAGATGAAAAAAGGTATAGAAAGTTTTTATGGAAACATACACCATTAACTGATTTTTGGCGTGTTGGACGTGGATATACAAGAAGATTATATCAGTTGGGTTTATATACTATGGGTGATATAGCTCGTTGTTCTATTGGTTCTCCTAACGATTATTACAATGAAGAATTATTATATAAGACATTTGGAATTAATGCTGAGCTATTAATAGATCACGCTTGGGGTTATGAGTCTTGCACAATGAAAGCTATTAAGGAATATAAGCCTAGCAATAATACACTAGGACAAGGACAGGTTCTACAATGTGCATATACTTATAGAAAAGCTCGCATTGTCTTAAAAGAAATGATTGAATCTCTTGTATATGAAATGTTAGAGAAAAGATTAATAACAAATTATATAGTCATATATATCGGTTATGATATTGCTAATGTTGAAGATGACATATTAACAGAAGATATTAAAGAAAATTTAAGTAGTGATTATTATGGAAGAGTTGTTCCAAAAGCTGCTAAAGGATCAATAAGACTTGACGAATACACATCTTCGCTTTCAATTATTACAGATAATGTAGTTAGTCTTTACGATAGAATAATCAATAAAAAACTTTCAATTCGAAGAATAAATATTTCATGTGCTATTATTAGAGAAAGTGATAAACCGATAACTGAATTTGAACAACTAGATTTATTTACAGATTTTGATGCTAAGAAAAAGAAAAAAGAAAAGCAGGAAAAAATGTTAGAAAAAGAACGACAAACTCAGGATGTTATTTTATCAATAAAAAAGAAGTATGGTAAAAATGCCATATTAAAAGGTCGAGATTTAGAAGATGGAGCGACAGCTAAAGAAAGAAATAATCAAATTGGAGGACATAAAGCATGAATAGGAATAATTATGATGACATTATCGATTTGCCAAGACATGTATCTAAAGTCCATCCTCAAATGTCTATAAGTGATAGAGCTGCACAATTTGCGCCTTTTTCTGCATTGACTGGTTATAAAGATGCCATTATCGAGGTTGATAGATACACTCAAGAATTTATTGAGCTTGATGATAGTGAAAAAGAAGTTATTGGTCAGAAACTATATATATTAAATGAACATAAAAAAGAAAATATACAAATAGAAATAACTTATTTTGAGCCTGATAAGAAGAAAAAAGGTGGAATTTATAAAAAAGTTCAAAATGTATTAAAGTGTTATGACGAACTTAAAGATATGATTGTTTTGGAAAATAACGTTAAAATTCTTGTTAAATATATTATCGAATTAAAATCTGATATTTTTGAAAATTAAAAATGCTAGAGAATATAAATTGTCGCTAGCATTAATTTTTATTTGAATAGTTCTGTGGAAAGATATCTATCACCAGTATCAGGGAAAAGAACAACAATATTCTTACCTTTATATTCAGGTCTCTTACTTATTTCTGTTGCAGCCCATAAAGCAGCACCACTTGAAATTCCAACTAAGAAACCTTCCTTTTTGCCTAATTGACGTGCAGTTTCAAATGCATCCTCATTTGTAACAGCAATGACTTCGTCATAAATGCTTGTATCTAAAGTGGTTGGAACAAATCCAGCACCGATACCTTGAATTTTATGAGGACCAGCAACGCCTTTGGATAAAACAGGTGAAGAAGCTGGCTCAACAGCTATAACTTTAATATTTGGATTTTGTTCTTTTAAGTATTTACCAACGCCTGATATTGTGCCACCAGTTCCAACACCAGCAACAAAGACATCAACTTTACCATCGAGATCTTCATATATTTCAGGACCAGTTGTTTTATAGTGAGCTAAAGGATTAGCAGAGTTAGTAAATTGTCCTGGAATAAAAGCATTTGGAATAGTTTTTGCCAATTCTTCAGCTTTAGCGATAGCACCTTTCATGCCTTTTGATCCTTCAGTTAATACAAGTTCAGCACCATAAGCTTTTATAAGGTTTCTTCTTTCTTCCGACATTGTTTCAGGCATTGTAATTATAATTTTGTAGCCTTTTGCAGTAGCGATTGAGGCTAGACCAATACCAGTGTTGCCTGAAGTTGGTTCAATAATAGTTGAATCTTTAGTTAATAAACCAGATTTTTCGGCTTCTTCAATCATTGCTTTAGCAATTCTATCTTTAACTGATCCGGCTGGGTTGAAGTATTCGATTTTGCCATATATCGTGGCATTTAAATTTTTGGCAGAATTGTAGTTATTTAATTTTACTAGAGGTGTTTTGCCAACTAGTTCACTTATAGAGTTATAAATTTTCATATTAATCTCCTTATAATTATTATGCTTAAAAATAAGCCATAATCTAATAAAAAGTATACAAATAAATTTTTAAATATCAAATAAGATGATAAAAAATGAACAAGTTAGTTATATCTAACTATGTATAACAAACATTTTAAAAGAAAGCAAAAGGTGATTATATGAAAAACAAAGATTTGGACATTCATTGATAGACGTTATCACGTTGTTTTTAGCAAAAAGTGTGAAAAGTAAATCAAAAATAAAATTTTAAAACATTACGGTCAAGAAAGTCTTGAAGAAGTTTTTATTCAAGTACAATTGAAATATGTTGAATATTTAAAAAGTTGGCGTAAGGACTTAGGTGAAAAAATAACTTTCACAATGGTGTTGGTGGAACATATGATTACATAGCTTTAATGTGCTATTATGTCGTTTGTAAAGAACAAACTAGCTTAGCGGAGATAAAAGAAATGGAAGGTAATCTTTGTTTGTCTGCGTTTAAAAAATTAAAATATGTTAACTGCAATCATAAGATTTGGAAAAAGATGATGTATAAAGCTTTTATTAAAGCTAAAAAATGATGCGATAAGTTGAATGATTATAAAATGAATGTTGCACCTTATGAAAAGAATAACCCTGTATATTATGAGTTTAAATTTTGTCCAATAGTTCAATTTGCAAAGGAGAATAACCTTTTAGAAGTTATGCCAGCCTTATGTAATCCAGATTTTAAAGCTATGGAATTTATACATGCAAAATTAGTAAGAAAGAGCACTTGCAGTAATGTTGCTGTTTGTGACTATACAATATATGGAGATAAAGATATCCGTTTAAAAGATCAAATAGAATATGTTGATGAAAGTGGATATCGTAGAAATAAACCCAAACTATGAAAGAAAATATATATAAAGAATATTTATCTGAAACAAAATTGTTAGATTTTTCTAATAAGAACATTCAAAAATTAATTTTAGATAATAAATGGAACGAATTATCAGATGTTGAAAAAGTAAAATCATCATATAATTTTACTAAAGAGAAAATATTATTTGGATATAATAAAGATGATTGTTTAAAAGCGTCTGAGGTTCTTAAAGATGGTTTTGGACAATGCAATACAAAAAGCATACTTTTAATGGCGTTGTTGAGAGCTTTAAAGATACCGTGTCGTATTCATGGATTTACAATAGATAAAAAACTTCAAAAAGGTTCTATGACAGGATTAGTCTATAAATTAGCACCTAAAGAAATATTCCATACATATGTTGAAGTCTACGTTAATAATAGATGGTATGATTTAGAAGGTGTAATACTTGATGACAAATATTTAAATTCTTTACAAAAAATTATAAAACCAAATACCGATGGATCATTTGTTGGTTATGGAGTTGCAACAAAGAATTTTTTAAATCCAACAATATATTTTGAATGCCGTAATACTTATATTCAAAACGAAGGAATAATTAAAGATTATGGAATATTTGATAATCCTGATGAACTATTTAAAGAATATGGTCAAAAAATGAATTTTTTAAAAAAAATATCTTATAAATATATCGGTCGAAAGGTTATGAACAAAAACGTTAAAAAAATTAGAAATAAAATTTAAATTTAATTTAACTTATATTAAAATAATTAAGGTGATTTTATGAATAAATACTTAGTTATAAAAGAAAACGAATTAAAAAAACATAAACAATATATGTGGTTTAGTACTTTTTCAAATCCATGCTATGGATTTGATGTAAAAATGGATGTCACGAAACTTGTTGAATATACCAAAGAGACAAAAACGAGTTTCTTTATTAATACTTTATACTTGGTTACTAAAGGGTTAAGCATGGTTGAAGAAATGAGGCTTCGTTTAGTTAATAATGAAATAAGGCTTTATGAGAAAATTAATCCTAGTTTTACTGTTATGACAAAAAGTGGAATGTTCGAAAATTGTAATTTTGAATATGCAGAAGATTACATTGAATTTTATAAAAGAGCAAAAAAAGTGATAGAAAGTGCTAAACAACAAGAAACAGTGAAAGAAACATATAACGAATCAACAATTTTTGATGAATATTACATCACTTGTATTCCATGGCTTTCTTTTGAAAGTATGAGCAATCCACTTCCAAACAATAATTCTGAATCTTCTTCTGTTCCAAGAATATGTTGGGACAAATATAGAGTTGAAAATGATAAAACCATCATGACATTAAATATTACTGTTAGTCACGCTTTTGTCGATGGATTGCCATTATCTCAAGCATTTCATAATATTCAAGATTTATTTGATGACGCTTATGCTCAATTATAGTAATTTTTCTTTATTATTATTAAATTTTGTTTTAAAATAAATGTATGGAAATTGAAAACAAAGAAAAAAATAGCTTTAACTATATCGAAATAGGTTTATATGTAGTTATCATTATAGCTGCATTAATTATTTTGGTTACAATAAATAGTTTTAAAGTGCCTAGTAGCAACGCTAACAATAATAGTTTAAAAGATATATTTTCAGCAGGTTTAACTACATATAGTAAGGGTATTCTAATAAACTTTTTGTTTGCTTTTATCGATGTTTTAATTTTAGTTATGTCAATTAAAATTATTCAGTTATTTATAGGAAAGCATTCATTGTCAATTCTTACACTTGTTTTAAATTCAATTGTCTTTATTGTCTATACATTTGTGACAATAATTACGATAGCCAATTTGACTGCTAAAGAAATTCAACTAACTATTCCACTAATATTTGGCATTGTTCCATTTATATCACTTATTGTTTTAGATATATTTAATATTAAATTTAATCCAATTATTAAAAAATAATAATTATATATATATTTGAAATTTATAAATTATTTAGATTAATAAAAAACGATTTTTCTACTATCGTAAGTAAAAAATTCATATATAAAGTATAAGTCTCTTATTAAGAGATAAAGTTCTAGCAACAAAAAAAGCATTAGCTGATATAATGCAATTAGGAGGAACGTATGGATAAGTACAAGTTCGGTGAGTTTATTTATCAAAGGCGTAAAATGCTTCATATCACACAAGAAGAACTTGGAAGTAAATTAGGTGTTACGAACAAAGCTGTCTCAAAATGGGAAACAGGTGAAACCTATCCTGATATTCAAATGTTAGATTCTCTGGCCAGAGTTTTGAACGTCAGCATAGATGAATTATTAACACAAAAACCTTATGTTGATAGTGAAAAAAAGCAAAGCAAAAAGTTAATTATCGTATTGATAGTAATTAACTTTGCATTAATTATTTTATCAGTTGTAATGTCTTCAATTGTTATTCCAACTCTTGTAGCTAGTGGAAATAAAAAAGATTCAATTGAACTTACTATCAAAAATTATCAAAATTATCTCTATTTAGAGTATATGGATGGAATCAATTTTAATGATTCAAACAAAATTACTATAAATACTAGAATAAGTCTTAACAGTGATTATAATTGTGATGAATCATCAATGATAAATATTGAAACATATTATCAAGTTCATACTTACTTTTTAGATAATAATGGTAATGAAATGGTATATTCTTACATAAATAGACAAGTAAATTACACCATAGATAGCTCCAATTCTGATTGTACTGTCCTTCTTAATCTCATACCTAATAGCGAACTTAGTATAACAAAATATCTTGGTATTACAGTAGATTGCTATGTTGCAAAAGTTAGTGGCTTTTTAAAGGAGGCACAAAATGAAAAGTAAAAAAGTTTTAATACTTCTATTATTGCCTATTTTACTTACAGCTTCTTGTGGCTCTAATAGTTCTGCAAATGTAGAATATGATTTTACTTTTAAACCAAATAGTGGCCCATATTCTTTATTACTTGAGTATGAAAATGATAATTTTGGTTTTAAGATATATAGACCAGATACTTTTTCTAAAATAGATTATTATGTAGATCTTTTTGGATCAAATAGTGCACCAAATTGGTATATAGATTATGAATATAAATCTTCCTATAAGTTTAATGTTCGACCAGATGATACGTTGATTAACTATTTCTCGGATATAGTAGAAAAATTAAATAAAGAATATTTAGAAAATATAAAACAAGAATTAAATCAAACTGATTTGTTATTTAGAAAAGACGGAGAAATTATAAATTTATCAAAATTAATGGTAAATAATACTAATGATGTTGCAAGTGTTGTACTGGAAATTCAATATTTATCATTTCAAGTAGAGTATAAAAATAACGACGTTTATTCAATTCGCCGTTCGGTATACGTGGGTATTCCTGTAAGTTTTGATTTATATTTGAACATTAGTAATTCTTTGTATGATGCAAATGGTAATTTAACTGATATTAACTGGCAAAATAATTAACTTGAGAAAGGAAAAAATTATGAAAAAGACTAAGTTGATTTTAAATTCGTTACTTGTTTTATCTGTTTGTGTTGGTTGCTCTTCTGCAAATGGCGTAGCAATGGCTAGCCCTGGACATGAATATAGTTACATTTTAAATAATGAAGATAATAATCAATATTTAAATTTTACTGAAAACGATTTTATTGAAACTAAAACAAAAAACACTTCATCTTTTTCTTTAGACTCTTCAACATCATCATATAGCGATATTAGAAGAAAGATAACTCAACATAAAAATATTTCTCAAAATGAAGTAATGATTGAACATATGCTCAATTATTTTAAGTATAGCTATGAAGCTCCAAAAGATGAGCCATTGAGTTTATATACTGAAGTCAATGAATGCCCATGGAATAATAAGCACAAATTAGCTTCTATAGCCGTTAGAGCAAGAGACTATGTTAAACCAGATACAAATGTTCCTAATAATTATGTTTTTCTTATTGATGTTTCAGGATCTATGTACGACTATTTATATACTGTTCAAGAGTCATTTAAAATGCTTTTAGAAAATTTAGATGAAAATGATACTGTGTCTATTGTTACTTATGCTAGTGGAGTAAATATCGTTTTAGAAGGAGCTACAGGTGATCAAAAGTCAAAAATTGTGGCTGCAATTGAAGATTTAGAAGCATCTGGATCGACAAATGGTAGTGGCGGTATTCAATTAGCTTATCAAGTCGCTCAAAAATATTTTGTCAAAGATGGAAATAACAGAATTATTTTAGGCACTGATGGTGATTTTAATGTTGGAATAAGTTCAATCAATAGTTTGGAAAAATTTATTTCTGAAAAGAGAAAAACTGGTATATATTTGTCAGCCTTGGGATTTGGTTATACTTCAACAAGACACGATGTATTAGAAACATTAGCTTCAAATGGAAATGGTAACTCATACTATATCAATACAATCTTAGATGCACGTAAGGCTTTAATTGACGAAGTTGGTGGTTTACTTGAAACAGTCGCTAAGGATACTAAAACTCAAGTCACATTTAATACTAATGAAGTTAAGAGTTATAGACTATTAGGTTATGAAACAAAGCTTTTATCAGACATAGAATTCGATAATGATGAAACTGATGCTGGAGAAATAGGTGCTGGTCATACTACCGTTGCTATGTATGAACTTGAAATGAATGAAAACTATACAGGACAAGATATATTTAATGTTGAATTAAGGTATAAAGATCCAAAAGAAAATGATTTGAATAAAAAATCGTTTAATCAAGCCTATATAGACATTAATGAGGCAACAGAAGATTTTATGTTCCAAGCAGCCGTCGTTGAATTTGCTTTAATTTTAAGAGATTCAAAGTATAAATATGATTCATCAATAGAACATGTTTTAAATACTTTAAGTAGTTTAAATTGTGTAAGTAATGATGATTACAAATCAGATTTCAAAAATTTAGTAAGCATATATTCTGATTATAGTGCTAGTTTAAAAAGGTGATTTATATGAAAAAAATGATGCTACTTTCTTTATTATTAACAATTGTTAGTCTATCTTCATGTACCATAAGTACGAATAACAAAGATAAGATATACAATAAAGAATTTAAAATTGAAATAAAGAATACATATAATTCCAAAGATAAAAAAACTTTTAAAAATCAAAAAGAAAATGAAATGGAATTAGAAGAATTTGCTCGGTATGGTATAACTATCTATGTTCCAGATGAAATTTATAAGTCTTTTGATTATAATTATAATAACACGTGCAATAAACATATTAGTTTTGATTATAACAATGACAATATAGATGTTTTCTTTAGATATAACTCAAGTTACGATAGAACAATACATTACGATTTGTATGTTAAAAATTTATTTGATACTGAAGCAATCACTTTATCGACCAAGTTTGTCGATGTTCAACTTCCAGAAGAATATAAAATAGATTTTACATGTAGAGAATTTAATTTTGAAAAAAGTGGATATATAACTCCAACACTCGATCTTTTTTCTGGACATTTTAACAAGTTCAAAGAAATGGTTGACTCAATTGAATACTACGACTTACCTGAATCGTTTACTGGCCTTGATGGTGAAACGCAGGTGAAAAGATTTACAAATTTAGGTTCAACTTATTCTAGGGCACTATACTACTTTGACCATTATTTAGATGAAAACAAATATGATTTAGGATATCTTTCTTATTTTACAGATTCCATTTATTATCCTACTTTATTTGATAGTTCTAAAGGAAATGTGATGGGCTTTAATGCTGATATATCTTATAAGTTTAATCCTTTTGATATAAATGGCAAAAATGTAATGAGCGTGTTTAGTATTTATTCAAGTGTAATAGATCCTGGTTGTACTCATCCTAAAAATCCATTAAGAAGTATGCATTTTACTGCAGTTGATTTAAATTCAAAATATGATGAAAATAATTTGAGTTCATATTATGATACAATACCAAATATTTTATCTCACCAATATCTTGTATCAAAAAAATATAGCGATAAGTTCTTAAACTATAAAGTCGGTGATTTAGATATTAAAATTATTCTTTTATCTAAAGATAATATTTACGCCTGCTTTGAATCTGGTCCATATTTGTATAATTTAGGCGCAAAAATAGTTTATTAATAATTGTAAATATATGAGTAGAAATCAAAAATCTACTCATTTTTTATAAAAATTAATCTTTGCAAAATTTACATTGTTTGATTGAAAAGTGTTCATAAAGTAATAGAAATTTACAATTTCTTAAAATGTAAGCATTTTCATTTACTATTTTGCTTTATTTGTTTACAAAAAAAGTGTATAGATTAATTGTAAAGATAGGGTTATTAAATATGCAGTACGAAATTTATTCAGTAGAAGACGATTCATCAATTGCAAATTTGATTAATATAACTTTAACAAAACAAGGTTATAAAGTCTTAAGTTTTAGCGATGGAGAAAGTTTCTTAAAGGCGTTCAAAGAAAAGAAGCCTGACTTGGCATTAATTGATTTAATGCTACCAGATATGTCTGGATCAGAAATTATTAAAACAATTAGAAGTGATGTTTCTAATGATGATATTAATATCATTGTAATATCAGCAAATAGAATGATTATGGATAAAGTCGGAAACCTCGATTTAGGCGCTGACGACTATATAGAAAAGCCTTTTGATTTATTAGAATTAATAAGTCGAGTAAACGCTCATTTAAGACGTCGTAAAAAGAGTGTCGTTTTATCAGTAGGAAATTTATCTATTGATACATCAAAACGTACATGCACTCTTAACGATGAAGAAGTTCTTTTAACCACAAGAGAATTTGATATTCTTACTTTGTTAATTTCTTCAGCTGGCAAAACTGTTACAAGAGAACAAATCCTTAAAAAGATTTGGGGTATCGATGATAAAAATTTAGAAACAAGAACAATAGATATGCACATCAAGTCCTTAAGAAAAAAACTCAATGATGTCAATCAAGAAATTATTGTCACTGTCTATGGTGTTGGATACAAAATTAACATATGAGTAAAAATTTGAAAAATATCGTTATATCTTTAACTGTCACTATTTTTTGTAGTGCAGTTTTTTTGTTTGTTTTATATTTAGTAAAAGAATTAAAGTTAACTTATATTTTAATTGTAATTTTTGCTAGTATCATTGTTGGACTTATTGTTTATATAAACTTACTTATTTTTACCAAACAAATAACAAGACTTTCTTCTTCTTTAGATGAAAACACAGATAAACTTGAAAAGGAAAAAGCTCGTCTTTCATACATTTTAAATAACATGTCACAAGGAATTGTAGTTTTAGATTCCAATAAAAACATCATTATTATAAATGACAAAGTGGCTTGCCTATTTGATAAAAAATATCAAGATTATTTAGGTAAACAATGCGATGTAATATTTGATAAAGAGATAATTATTAACTATATTGATAAAGCCTTAAGAGGCGAAAGTGTTAAAGATTATGAACTTTCAATAGGTAAAAAAACTTTTAGATTAGGTTTTAACGATTTAAAGTCGAATGCTAAAGGCAAGGCTAGTCAAGATTTAAAACTAGCAATTATTTACACTGATATTACTGATTTAGCAGATGCTAGCGCTTTAAAACAAAAGTTTATTTCTAACGCTTCTCATGAATTGAAAAGTCCATTAACAACAATAATAGGTTACCAACAATTAATTAGTTGTGGCTTAGTTACAGACATAAAAGAAATTGAAGATTATTGTTCTTTAACTATTAAAGAAGCTAAAAGAATGAATGAAATCGTTAAAGAAATGCTTGAACTTTCTAGAATTGAAGGTAATCTTGATTCTGTTATAAGTGATGTATATTTAGCAAAAATTATTACAGATTTAATTGATAATGATTCTTTAAAAATTAAGAATAAAAATATTAAGGTTAAAATGAAGCTAGACGAAAAAGCTTTTGCAGTTATGAATGAAAGTCATGCTTATTCACTTTTGAATAACCTTATTGAAAATGCTATAAAATATAATGTGCAAGGTGGCAGTATTTCAATTACTTTAACAGAATCAGAATTTATTATAAAAGATACAGGAATTGGTATTTCTGAATCGGACCAAAAGAAAATTTTCGAACGCTTCTTCAGATCGTATTCAGTATTAGGCGAAGAAGGAAGTGGGTTGGGATTAGCTATTGTAAAACATATTTGTTCTCAATACAATTTTGGTCTATTCGTTGAAAGTAAATTAAAAAAAGGAACAACGTTTACAGTTAAGTTCAAATAAAAGGAGAAAAAATGAAAACAATAATTACGAAAACTCTAGTTTTTTCTTTGTTATCTACGTTTGCAATTGGATTATCATCATGCAATAACAAGAAAGAAATTAAATATTTAGATCACTCCGACTATGGAACTACTTTAAAATCAAATGTTTGTACAACAGTTATGTACGATAATGCAAATTACTATTATGATATTTGCAACAACTTAAAAGTTAAATCGCAGTTTTCTACTTTTGATCCGTTTGATACATCGCTTTTTATAAGATATTCTGCTGACAGATTATCTACTCAAGATATCGTTAATATTGAAACTATATTTGGTAAATCGATTTCAAAAATGCATGCATTATTTGATTCAAATTACTATTATTTAGACGATGATGGACAAACTAGAATTAATAATTTACATATGCTTAATTCTAACTATGGTAAAGAAGAAATTGAAATTGATAAGTTGCTTTATGATGTGCTAGAAGAATCTAAAACTATGACAGTTTTAAGTCGTGGTAAATTTAATATATTTATCGGTGATTTATCTAACTTTTGGAACAATTTAATCGCTGCTGCAAAAGACGATGAAGTTGCTGCTCAAATTGACCCATCTAACTATGCAGAATTTTTAGAAAATCACACTCCAGAATTAGATAATAGAGTTGATGAATATGTATATAATGGAGTTAAACAAAATAGTGATAATTTTTCAAAAGCTTTAAATAGTATTCCTGATTTTTCACCAGTTGATAATATTGCTGAAGAATTTGATAAGATTTTAACTTTGAGACACGAAGGCGACAAATACTTTGCAAAATTTAATAAATATAATGACAAAGAATCTATGTCAATAACACTAGGTGCAATAGGCAAAGGCTTTGCAACTGAGATTGTTAAAGATGAACTAATAAAGGCGGGCTATACAAAAGGATTAATTTATGGTGGTGGTTCTTCAATAGTAAGTTTAGGCGATAGTTATATAGATTCGAGTTGGAGAATTAGTATGACTAATCCACTTAAGAGAAATGAATCTATTGGAAGATATTCAATGAAGGGTCAGTCAAATTATACAACTTCCGGTGATCAACAACGTGGAAGAGATTATACATTATTAGATGGAACTGTTATTAGAAGACACCATATTATTGATCCAACGACAGGATTTTCTAACAATTACTATAGATCTGTTTCTGTTGAATCTTCAAATGTAAGTGCTGGTTTTGCTGATGCTATCTCAACTACACTTATGAATTTAAAAATTGAAGATGTTAAGAAATATATCGAAGATATAAACAATTATTTTTCAAATATTTATAATACAAATGTTAGTATTAATATTGGATTATTCGAAGAAGTTGATGCAAATAGTATTAATTGTTATTTAACTAGTGGATATAAAAAGAATTTCTCAACCAATTCAAACACAACAAAACTAAATATTATTGATTTATAATTGCTAAATAGTAGATAATATAAGAATGAAGTTTAATTTAAAGAATTCTGTTATTGACTATATTGTTATAGGAAGCTTAATTATAGCTTCTGGTATTTTTACTGCACTTTTTTACTTAAACGATGAAGAAGGAGCTTCAGTATCTGTCTATTACCACAGTGAAAAGATAACAACTTTAAATTTAAAAGAAGATAGTACTTTTGTTATGGAACCAGAAGATTATCCAAATCTTTTAGGAGAACTTATAATAGAAGTTAAAGATGGCCAGGTTAGAGTTGCTAAAGAGCAATCACCGATTCATACTTGTTCTAAACAAGGATGGGTTAAAACACCTGGATGGATGATAACCTGCTTGCCAAATGATGTTTATTTAATAGTTGAGGGAAAATCTGATTTTGATGCACCACCTATTGGAACTATCTATTATACAGAGGTGGAGTTATGAGACGAAGCAGCATGGTAAAAAGACTTTCTTTTTTAGCAATGATGCTAGCTTTAAGTGTCTTGTTTCACTATATAGAAAGCATGATTCCACCACTTATTCCTATTCCAGGTGTCAAATTAGGATTAGCAAATTTAATTAGCCTTTTAGTACTATATTATTTTTCAAGAAAAGAGTATGTTTATATAGGTGCGTTAAGAGTATTACTAGTTGGACTTATAGCCACTGGATTATTATCTACCGGCTTTTTAATATCTGTAGGTGGCTTTGTATTATCTACTATTGCAACGTTACTTTTGTCTATTTGGAAAAAAGCATCAGTCTATACATTATCAATATGTTCTGCTATTTTCCACGCTGTTGGTCAAGTAGCAATGGCAGCTATTATTTATATGCAAATTGGTATGATGACTTATTTGCCTATGGTTCTCATTCCTAGTATTATTGCAGGATTTTTAATTGGATTTGTAGCTGCTATGGTGATTAAGCAATTAGAGAAAAATCATTTTAAAGTTTCTTAATCCTAATTCATGATTTTTTATTGTTAATTAGTTGTAAAGTGAGCGCGTTATTTTCATAAAACATGCATACTTTGCAACTTTTTAATATAAATATTAACAAGTTATTTACAATTTATGCTCATTTCGCTATAATTTATGAGCATTCAAATAAAGGAGGAATGTTTTAGTTATGAAAAACAAAATGCTTTTAACACTTTCAATCGTCGGTATTGCTGGTTTATTAGTTTCTTGTAACACAACAGGTAATACTTCATCAACAGGTAATACAAGTACAAGTACTTCTACACCATCACCAGTATCTTCAAGTACTACTCCAATAAGTAGTACAACAGATAAGGTCACATACAAACAAGGCCTTGGTACATCTATTGACTTTGCAACTGATAAGAATGGTGTCATTACACAAGCAAACGTTTATGTTGCTTCTGTTATCTTTGATAGCACAAACAAAATCGTTTCTGCTTACATCGATGAGTTACAAATCCCACTCACCTACACAGCTGCTAGTGGTGATACAGCTGCTAAATTAGAATTTACAGCTGGCAATGCTCAAATCACATCTTCACACAAACCAGAAGGTCAAGCTGTTGCCTCTAAGAAGGAACTTCTTGAAGACTATGGTATGGCAGGAACAGCTACAAAAGGCGAGTGGTATGTCCAAGCTGCAGCAATCGAAAATGTTGCTATCGGTTTAACAGTTGATCAATTCAAAGCCCAAGTTGGTACAAATGGTAAACCAGCAGATGGTTCAGATCTTTCCGCTGATGCTTCAATCACAGTTAATACAACAGCTAAGACAATTGAATCTGCTTTAGCTCATGCAAAAGAATACGAAGCTAAAGAAGCTGGTGTTGCTGGTGCTGGTATCGTTTTAACAGGTATTAGTAACGATCACAGTGGCAACTGGCAATTAAATGTTGAAATGGCTGCAACTGCTGTTTCTGATTCTAAAGTTGCTTCAACACAAGTTAGTGTCTATCAAATCCCAGTTACAACTGAAGGTAAATTAGGTACAAACAACGCAGTTACATATGCTACAGAAGTTGGTGCTGTTGGTACAATCGCTTCTAAGTTAGAATTAGGCGAAAAGTATGGTATGGCAGGAACAGCTACAAAAGGCGAGTGGAATGTCCAAGCTCTTGCTTATGAAACATGGGCTGTTGGTAAAGATGCTGCTGCTCTTAACGCTGCAGTCGGTAAAGACAACAAGCCATCTGATTCAGATTTAGCTGCTGATGTTTCAATCACAGTTAATGGTTTCACATCTTCTGTTGTTGAATCCTTAACACACGTCCGTAAAGACAGCTATAAGTAAAAAAATAATGAGGTAGTTTGTTGATGCTTGCATCAATCTACCTCTTTTTTTGACTTTAAAAATATACTTCTATAAGTTATAATCATTCATATGAAAGTTATTGTTTCAGACGTTTTAGGAAATAAGAAGAAAAAATATGTAGGGTTTTCATGGCTCTATATGTTTTTTGGCCCATTTTATTTATTATGTCGTGGTAAAGTATTATCGTTTTTACTTTTAGTGATAATGTATTATTACTTTTTGCCTATTCCTGGAATGCAATATTTAGCTGATCTTATTAATAAGATTAATTTTATTCAGCCTAATGCATTCGTCTATATAAATAAGCTCCTTTTATTGTTTAGAAGACCATGGTCTCAACCATATAATTATATTGGTATAATTACTGTTGTTTTAATTCATTTTGCGATAGCATTCAATTGTGAAGGAATTATGTTAAAAAAATATATGCGCAAAAAAATGTTATTTCCATTAACAGAAGAAGATGCCAGAAAACTTATTTATTATAAATCCGCTAAATTTGATGTTAAACTAGCACCACAAAATGGTGTCCAAACCTTATATGGCTATAAATCAGCAGAGCAATTGTGGGCAGAAAAGAATATGTTAGAATCACGTTCAACATATTCAAATAATCCTGTTATGCATACGTTGTCTTCTTTACCAAAGGATGAAAAGATGAAAAGAAGGGAACATTATAATCAATTATTGAAAGATAAAGTTATAACTTTGGATGAATATAAAATATTGATTGAAGGACTAAATATGTAAAAGTAGAGAAATATTTGCTTGATAATAGAGTTAAATATTAATCTACTTTTTATTATAAATTTATATACAAAAAAAAGTCGGAATTTCTTCCGACTAATTTCTTTTAAGATTAGAGCTTTCTGTTGTAGAATTCAACGATAGCAGCTTCGTTAATTTCAGATGTTAATTCATTACGTTCTGGTAATCTTGTTAAAGAACCACTACGTTTTTCTTTATCAACTGTAACATAAGCAACTGTTTGAACTTGATTTTCTAAAGCGTCTGTAACAACCTTAAGATTCATTGATTTTTCTCTAAGGGAGACGACTTCACCAACTTTACATAAGTATGATGGGATATCGACTTTGTTACCATTAACGAGAACGTGACCATGGTTGACGAGTTGTCTTGCAGCTCTTCTGGTACGTGCAAAACCTAAGCGATAAACTACGTTGTCTAATCTTGTTTCTAAGATTCTCATGAAAGCTAAACCTGTAACTTCATCTTGAGCCTTAGCAATGAGATATAAACGTCTGAATTGACGTTCGCTGACACCATATGTTTCTCTTAACTTTTGTTTTTCTGTTAATTGCTTTCCATATTCAGAAGCTTTCTTTTTACGATCGTTTCCGTGTTGGCCTGGGGCATAAGCTCTCTTTGAGAGTTCTTTACCTGTATCGAGGACGCTATATCCTAAACGACGTGAAACCTTCCATGATGGTCCAGTGTATCTTGACATGTTTTTTTCTCCTTTCTTTCTACAAGTTAGGCATGAATCCTCTTTGCTCCGGGTGGACGGCTTCACCATTAATAGCTGGGCTACTTTTGATGTCGTTCATCAGTCGAGCAGATATTCATGTGCTACACATGCTCATTAAAGATACACTAATTATGCAAATAAGTCAAGACTTTTATTTATATCTATGATTTATTTTTAAAACTATGTGGTAATTTTAATAAAATATATATATTTTATTTTAGTGCCTAATTATTGACAAAAATGCTCTATGAATATAAACTTAGTTAGTTGATAAATGAGGTGTCTATATGAGTTATGATTCCAGTAAAATAGAAAAGAAATGGCAAAAGGCCTGGAAAGATGCAGATCTTTATAAATGTGATGCATATGATTTTTCAAAACCTAAGTATTATGTACTAGATATGTTCCCATATCCAAGTGCTCAAGGTTTACACGTTGGTCACGTTGAAGGATACACTGCAACTGATGCAGTAGCAAGATATAAAAGAGCTTGTGGATATAATGTTTTACATCCGATGGGATTTGATTCTTTTGGCTTACCAGCTGAACAATATGCTATTAAAACTGGTCACCATCCAGAAGGATTTACAAATGACAATATTGCAAATTTTAGAAGACAATTGCAAGATTGTGGCTTTTCATATGACTGGAGTAGAGAAATAAAGACTAGTGATCCTTCTTATTATAAGTGGACTCAATGGATTTTCCTCAAACTTTATGACAAAGGTTTAGCATATATTGATGAAAGACCAGTTAACTATTGTCCTGAACTTGGTACTGTTCTTGCAAATGAAGAAGTAATTGATGGCAAGAGCGAACGTGGTGGCTTCCCAGTTATTCGTAAGAACATGAAGCAATGGGTCTTAAAAATAACAGCCTATGGTGAAAAGCTTCTCGATGGATTGAATGGACTTGATTGGCCATCTTCAACTCTTGAAATGCAAAAAAACTGGATTGGGGAAAGTCACGGATGTGTCGTTTCCTTTAAAGTTTTTGATGCACCTTATGAATTTGAAGTATTTACCACAAGAGTAGATACATTATTTGGTTGCACATATGTTGTTTTGGCACCTGAACATCCATTAGTAAAAAAAATAACAACTGCTGAACATCAAGCAGATATCGATGAATATTTAGCAAAAATTGCTAGTAAGTCAGACCTCGAAAGAACAGCTCTTAATAAAGAAAAGACAGGTGTCTTTACTGGTGCACATGCAATTAATCCAATAAATGGTAGAATCGTTAAAATTTATATTGGAGACTATGTTTTAGCCTCTTATGGTACAGGAGCAGTCATGGCTGTTCCAACACATGATCAAAGAGATTATGAATTTGCTAAAGCTCACAATATAGAAATGATTCAAGTCCTTGAAGGCGATGTTTCTGAACATGCTTTTGAAGGTGATGCTCCTCACATTAATTCTGATTTTGCAAATGGAATGAATATTGCAGCAGCTAAAAAAGCTATTGCTAAACGTCTTGAAGAATTAAATGCTGGTCGCGAAACAACTTCATACAAATTAAGAGACTGGTTATTTTCACGTCAAAGATATTGGGGTGAACCAATACCAATTATTCATATGGAAGATGGTACATTACGTAAAGAAGAGAATTTACCTCTTGTTCTTCCTAACTTAGATGATTTTGCTCCATCTGGTGATGGTCACTCACCATTAGCCAAATGCGATGCATTTGTCAACGTTGAAATTGATGGCTTAAAAGGTAAAAGAGAAACAAATACAATGCCACAATGGGCAGGTAGCTCATGGTATTATGCAAGATATATAGATCCACATAACGATGAAGCAATCGGTGATAAAAAATTATTAGACCACTGGTTACCAGTCGATTTATATATCGGTGGTGCTGAACATGCTGTTTTACACTTGCTTTATGCTAGATTCTGGCATAAATTCTTACATGATGAAGGCGTATTTGAATCTTCTGAACCTTTCCAAAAGCTATATCACCAAGGCATGATTTTAGGCTCTAATGGTATGAAGATGAGTAAGTCGTTAGGAAATGTCGTAAATCCAGATGAATGTATTGCTCAATATGGTGCTGATGCATTAAGACTTTATGAAATGTTTAAAGGACCTATCGATCAATCTTTGCCATGGTCAGATAATGGTTTAGCTGGTGCTAGAAGATTCATTGAGAGAGTTTATCGCTTATATGCTGAAAGCGAATATAAAAATAAATGGACTGAGGAAGATGTTCCATCTCTTGATAGAATTTATCACGCAACTGTTAAAAAAGTTACAGAAGACTATAACGAATTACATTTCAACACAGCTATTTCAGCTATGATGATTTATGTAAATGAATTATATAAATCTCCAAAGCTTCCAAAAGATCAATTAAAGGCTTTAGCACAAATGTTAGCTCCTATTTGTCCACACTTAGGTCAAGAATTATATCATTTATTGGGATTTGAAGGATTTATCGATTTTGTCAGTTGGCCAACATTTGATGAATCAAAGAGTCTTGCAAATTCAGTTACATATGCTGTCCAAGTTAATGGTAAACTTAAAGGTACTATTGAAAGAGAAAGAGATGATTCTGATAAAGAAACTATCTTAAAAGAAGCTATGGATCTTCCAAATGTCGTTAAAGCAATTGAAGGAAAGACTGTTGTTAAAACAATAGTTGTTCCAAATAAAATTGTTAATATTGTTGTAAAATAAATAATTAAGGTTAAGCTTTTGTGGCTTAACCTTTTTTCGACTATAAAATTTTATAGTTTAATTTAATATTAAGCGGGTGATAATATGGTTCAAGTAGAAATGTTTGAAGAAGAAGATAGTTCTATATTGCAAGAAGAAATAAATAAATTTTTAGAAAAAATAGATGATGAAAGAATTTTAAAAGTTGATATAGATACAAAACCAATTATACTTTCATCTGGAGTTTTAATGATTTTATATGAAGGTGTTGTCATGTATAAAGTTAAATAATACCATCGACATATCTAGACAATAGTTTAAAACACTTTGTTTTATATTCTATTTTAGGTGAGAGTATGAAAGTATATTTTGATTTGATGTTTGTTTACTACATTATGACATCTATATGTTCTTTAGTATTTGTTAAAAACATCTTAGTATGTTCGATGGAAAGGAGGAAAATAATCGGAATATCTTTTATAAATTCGTTTTCAATTATAATAGTTTATATCACTAACCAAATATTTGGATATTTTCTAACTCTAACCTATTTTTTTGTTACATTATTAATTTTCTTTAGAAAAAAAGCTTTGCATTACTATCCGTTGTTTATTTTGTTTTATGCTTTTTTAAACGTTTTAAATTTATTATGCTATCAGGAATTTCTAACAATAAGAAATGGAATTGTTGTAATAAAAGATCCAATTGGTGTTTTTAGTTATCTAACATTCCCAATTATGTTTATTTCTATAATACTAGTGAGTAAAGCCGTTGATTCACTATATAGACTTAGAAATTATAAAACTATAATTTTGTTAGGAAGTTCTACTAATAAAAAAGTAATAACAGCATATTTTGATTCTGGAAATACTTTGAGATATAGAAACTGTCCAGTAATCTTTTTAAGAGATGGTATTTATAACTTTAGTGCAGAAGAAAAAGTAGAAGGTGAAATAATTACTATTTTAAAAAAGCAATATGGAGTTAAAAGTCTATATAAAACATTGGTAAAAACAAAAGTATCTGCTGATAGTTATTTTGTGTATGTCGCCGTTAAAGATGATTATCGCAAATACAATGGATGTGATGCATTGCTTAATCTTTATCTTGGAGGATAAGATGATTAAGTTATTAAAAAAGATATTTGGATTAAAAGGTGCAACAAGATATATAAATGGTACTGAGGTTTTAAAGCCACCACTTTCTGCCGAAGAAGAAGCGGAAGCTTTAGAAAGTTATGCTAAAGATCATAATCTCGAAGCACGAGATAAGCTTATAGAGCATAATCTTCGACTAGTTATTTATGTTGCTAAAAGATTTGAAACTGATTCAACTAACTTAGAAGATTTGGTTTCTATCGGCACTTTAGGATTAATAAAAGCAATAAATACATTTAAAGCAGATAAAAATATTAAGCTTGCAACATATGCAAGTAGGTGTATTGAAAATGAAATATTAATGACATTGAGAAAAAAAGCTAAAAGCCGTAAAGAAATTAGTTTAGATGAACCGTTAAATAAAGACACTGAAGGAAATGAGCTTCTACTTAGAGATGTTATACCATCAAATGATGCTAGTGCTTCAGAAGAACTTGAAAAAAGCGAAGCAATACGCAAACTTGAAATTGCTGTAAATAGCTTAAAGCCACGCGAAAAAGAAATCCTAGCAATGCGATTTGGACTTTTTGATCATGAAGAATTAACGCAAAAAGATACAGCAAATTTGCTAGGAATATCTCAATCGTACATTTCTAGATTAGAAAAACGAATCATAAAAAAGTTAAGAGTAAGTTTAACTGAATAAATATTAGACCATACTATCTTCAGAGGATAGTATGTCAAATTTTAAAGTAAACATAACAGGTATTGATACCAATAAATTGAAAGTGTTAAAAAGCGATGAAACTATAGAGCTTTTAAAAAGATTAAGAGCAGGTGAAAATGTTAAAGATGAAATTGTAATGGGCAATTTGAAATTAGTATTAAGTGCTGTGAAACCATATCGTAGTCAAAAATATTCTTTAGATGATTTGTTTCAAATCGGTGTAATTGGCTTGATAAAATCTATAGATAATTTTGATGTTAGTAAAAATGTCATGTTTTCAACATATGCTGTTCCTATGATTCGTGGCGAGATAAAAAGATATGTAAGAGATAGCGTTTCAATACTTCGTGTTTCAAGGCAAGTAAAAGATTTAGCCTATCATTGTTTCAAGGCAAAGGAAGAATTAACACAACAGCTAGAACGTTCACCAACATATGAAGAAATATCTAAATATCTAAATATAAAAAAAGAGCAGGTAAAAGAAGCTTTTGAATCGTTTAATCCAGTTATGAGCTTCAGTGAACCGATAAATAATACTGATGAAGATTCGTTAGAACTATATGATATTATTAGTGATCCAGAAGATTTAGAAGAAAAAGTAATAACAAATCTGACTTTGAAAACAGCGCTTAATAGTTTGGATGAAATTGAAAGAAGAATAATTGATAATAGATATTTTGAAGGCTTAACACAAATGGAAGTTGCTCAAGAATTTAATATTTCTCAAGCTCAAGTTTCTAGACTTGAAAAGCAAGCATTAAAAAATATGAGAAAATTTTTCAAATGACAAAAGATGAAAAGATTGAAATTATAAGAGACTATACTAAATGCATAAATGAAAATAAGCCTCCGATTGTCATGTTTCCATTTATATTTCAAGACGTTATTAAAATATGTGATACCATTTTAGATGGAAATAGTGTCATCATTAATTTGATGTATTTAGAAAAAGCCGAGAAACTTAGAGTTCTCGACTTTGTTTGTGGTTTAGCATATTCCTTAAAACTTAAGAAAGAAAAAATAGAGAGTGGTGTATATTTATTTGAACATATTAAGCGTTCTTAAATCTTAAAATATCACCAGGTTGCATTACTTTTTTGTTTTTTAATGTGAATTTGTTAACTTGATTTATATCGAATGCAAAACCATCGTCCGTGTTTGTATGAATCAGTACGACTTTTTTAGCATCGATAAGTTGTGCAACTTCCATTGCTTCTTCCGGCCCCATGTTATACTTTCCATCAATCGGAAGAAAAGCGTAATCTATCCCATAAACCTTGAGTTCAGACATAGAATCAAGTTTAGATGTATCACCTGCAAAATAGAAACATAAACCTGATATACGAACAATATACCCCACACATTCATCTATATTGTGATTTTTATTGGCAGCTGGAACGCTTACAATAGAGAAATCTTTATTTTTTAGAGTGTAATATTTGCCATTGTTATGCATGTCTTTTGCCCTAATAATCCGCGTGTTATTTGAAAACTTAACTTTTGAAATGTCATTGTGATCAAAATGTTCATGAGTTATTAAAACATAGTCTGCTTTCAGCTTATATTCTCCAAAAAACGGATCGACATAGATGATTTTTTTACTATCTGTCTTAATTTGGAAACTTGCGTGACCAAGATAAGTTAGTGAAGCCATTTCCTATATTTCCTCAAAAATATTTTAACATTAGAAATAATAATAGTAAATAAAAAATACATTTTTAATGTGCCACTTTTTCTTTAAATAAAAGATGGTATAATATAAACATGTTTGCATATAGACATTTTGAAAACGCCCTTGCTTTAAACGATTTAAAAAAGGCTGAAACAATTATTATTAATCTTATAAACGATAACCCTAAGAATATTAAATATTTGGTTGGTTATGTAGATTTTATCGAGAAAAAATTCATTGATTTAGACGTTGTACAAATGGAAAAAAGCTTAAATTTTTTCACTCAAGCAGAAAATAAATTTTTGACATACGGCTTTTTGACTAAGGGAAAATTAAGTGAAATTAGTGAGCTTGATCAAAGAATTGCTAAATTAAAAGAGATATTTTATGCAAAAAGAAAATATGTTGAAAAAGAAATAAAAAATAATGCCAAAAAAACAAATGAAGAAATTTTGACTTTCTTGGAAACTGAATTAAATAAACTAGATGAAGCTGAAAGTGAAGAGCAATTTGATAAAATTTTAAATGAAGTTAAAAAAGCAGAAAAGAAATTGAATTTAAGTACTTTAGAAGATAGCGAAAAAGAACTTTATAATTCTCTTATTGATCAATATGCAAATAAAATTGCAATTCGAACTCAAGAATTTGAAAATAAATCTTTAACGATCTATAACATTGAATGCTTAGATAACCTTAAGTATTTAATTGAAACTTTTAAAAAAGGAAAAAAGAAGTTGACTAAAAACTATGAAATGCTTGAAGACTTATTGATAAATAATATGTTTTGCTATGATACAAATAAGTTCTTTCAATCAACTTTAGAGTACTATCAATATTGCTATACATATATTTTTGTAAGATTAGCTGATACTGAAAAATATAAAATGTCAAAACTAGCTTTGACAACTCGTAAAAAATGACTGGAATAGAGACTAAGAATAGGCTTTTAAAAGCTAAGGCTAACAAAGAAAAATCAATTGCAAATATTGGTGTTGAAAATGAAAATAAAGTAATAACTTATTCAAAACAAGACTTAAGTTTGAATACAATTTCATCTATCATACCTATAGCTAGAAAAAAAGTTGATAACATCGGTTCAGCAATAGATTATATGGAATATGTTCGAAAAAAGCCTAAGAATGAAAGTATTGTTGTTTCTTTAGCTAAACCACGTAAAATTGTTTCATCACCGACAGATACAGTTGAAAATATAATTGTTAAAGGTGTTTCAATGCCAATAAAATCATATTCTAGTACATCAGTTACTAAATTATTGTCTGGATTTTTAAACGGCTTTGATGTTTTAATGAGTCAATCAATTTCACTTGTTTTTGGCTTGTTAATTAATTTTGGAACTGAACTTCATAAATTTAAGAAAAAAGGAACATCGTATAAGCATTTTAAGAACATAACTTTGTTTTTAATCATTCAATTTGTTATAACTTTAATGGCAACTATACTTGTTGGAATAAATTATAAGGGGCGCTTAGCTGCTATTACGGCAATTATTTTTACTCTCTTTTTCTTTATTTTAAGAAATATTTTAAAAATTATTCAAAAGAAAAAAGATATTAAGACTGGTTTATTAATAGATGATTTTTTTGAAAACAGTTTATACGAAAAGACAAAAGAAAAAATTAATTTTTAGCAAACATTATAGTGTACGAATTAACTAATAAAATGTTATACTTATATCGTTATTATTAAAGGAGTTTTAAGATGCACGAAAAACTTAATGAACTCATTGAAAAAGCTAAAAAAGAGTCTAATGAAATTGATTCTTTACCAGCTTTAAATGAAGCAAAATCCAGATATGCTGGCAAAAAAAGTGAACTTAGCAAAGCAATGCAATCACTTAAAGATATGGCTCAAGAAGAAAGAGCTGCTTTTGGTAAAGAAGTAAATGAAGCAAAAGCAAAAATTTTGTCTTACTTTGAAGCAAAAGAAGCTTCAATTAAAGAAGCGCTTTTAAATAAAAAGTTAGCAAGCGAAAAGATTGATATTACTTTACCAGGAAGAAATTATAAAAAAGGATCAAAACATCCATTTCAAGTAATAGTTGATGAAGTTACAGATTACTTTGTTGGATTAGGATATAAAGTCGCTGAAGGTCCAGAAGTAGAATTAGATAAATATAATTTTGAATTGCTTAATATTCCTCACGACCATCCAGCAAGAGAAATGCAAGATAGTTTCTTTATTGATGATAATACTTTAATGAGATCCCATACGTCACCTGTTCAAGCTCATGTAATGGAAGCTGCTAAAGGACAAGCACCTATTAAAATTATTTGCCCTGGAAAAGTTTTCCGTAGAGATGAAGATGCTACTCACTCACATCAATTTGGTCAAATTGAATGCTTAGTAATTGATAAAAATGTTAACATGGGTTCGCTCATGGAAACATTAACTCTTTTAATTCGTCACCTATTTGGTGAAAAAAGAGAAGTTAGATTTAGACCAAGTTACTTCCCATTTACGGAACCAAGCATTGAAGTAGATGTTAGTTGCTTCGAGTGTGGCGGTAAAGGTTGCAAACTTTGTAAGCACACCGGATGGATTGAAATATTAGGTGGTGGTATGGTTCACCCTAACGTTTTAAGAATGAACGGCTTTGATGATAAAGAGTATCAAGGTTTTGCCTTTGGTGTTGGTATTGAAAGATTAGCAATGCTTAAGTATGGAATTGATGATATTAGACGTTTCTATACCGATGACGTTAATGTTTTAAATCAATTCAATAAGGAGTAATAAAATGGTACATTCATATAATTTATTAAATCAATTTATCGATATCAGTGATTTAACTCCTGAAGAAATTACAAATAAATTAACATTTTCTGGCTTTGAAGTTGAAGGCGGAAAATATTTGGCCAGCGGCACAAAATTGGTATCAGGTCACATTCTCTCATGTGAAGAACATCCAGATAGCAATCACTTACATCTTTTAAAAGTAGATTGTGGCTCTAAATATGGAGTTTTAGATATTGTTTGCGGAGCTCCAAATGCTCGTAAAGGTTTAAACGTAATTGTTGCATTAGAAGGCTGTAGACTCGATGCATTAGATGTAACAATCAAAAAAGGTGTTATTAGAGGCTATGAATCTAATGGAATGTGCTGTTCACTTTTAGAATTAGGCTTAGATAAATCTGTTTTAAGTGAAACTTCACCTTCTTTAAATGGTATTGAAGAATTACCTGAAGACTATTTGCCAGGCGATGAAGAAATTTTAAAACACTTAGGCTTAGATGACTATTTGTTCGATATTAATATTTTAGCTAATAGACCTGACTGCTTATCAGTATTAGGTATGGCCAAAGAATTAAGTACAATTTTAGACAGACCACTTAAAAAGATTGATTTACCTCTGATAAACAACTTAGAAAAGAAAATTGATGTTAGAAGTGAAACAGAAAATTGTAAATCATTTAGTTTGTTAGAAATCAATGGCTTTACTGAAAATAAGACACCACTTATTATGGAAAGATATCTCCAAGCTATGGGAATACGTTCTATTAATCTCATAGTTGATATTGGCAACCTTTCAATGCTTATAACTGGTCAACCTCTTCACATGTATGACTTAAGCAAGATTGATAGTAATTCATTTGTAGTTAAAGATGATTACTGCGGAAAATTCTTAGCTTTAGATGATAAAGAATACGATGTCGTCAAAGGTGATTTAGTTGTAACAGATGGTACAAAACCTATGTGTTTAGCCGGCGTAATGGGCGGAAAGAATGTTGAATGTGATGAAAACACATCTCATATCGGTATTGAAGCTGCTCACTTCTATCATGCATCTGTCCGTAGAACAGTTGTTAGAACAGGTTTAGCTAGCGATTCATCAGCAAGATTTATTAAAGGCGTCAATCCATATTTGGTTGATGAAGCTATGCAATATACAGTAGCTTTAATTAATAAATTATCTCCAAATACTAAATTAGTTTCTTATACAAAGTATAATGAAGTTCCTGAATTTAATGCTCATATAGATTATTCTTTAGATAAATTAAATAATCGACTTGGCTCTAATTTCTCTGAAGCTGAGGTAGAGGATATCTTGAGAAGAATTAATGTTAAAAAAGAAGGAAATGTTTTATATCCACCATATGATAGACTGGATTTAAAAGAACAATGTGACATTGAAGAAGAAGTCTTTAGACTAAACGATCCAGCTAGAATAGAACTTTCATTAAAAGATATGCCACAAACACATGGTGAATTAAGCGAGACTCAAGCAAAACGTAGAAAGGTAAGAGAACACTTAATTGCTAATGGCTTCAATGAAGCATTAACATATACTCTTGTCGATGAACAAAAAATAAGTGGTCCTAACGTTTTTAAAGCCCATGAACCATATAAGATTATTAATCCAATGACAGCTGATCACATGTATGTACGTATTTCAGTTTTGCCATCATTAATAGAAGTTGCTAAATATAATAGAGATAGAAAAAACAACGACTTCAATATGTTTGAAGTTTCTTCAGTTGACCTTAAAGGTGAACCAAATGGTTTAAGATTAGCTATTGTTATGTCTGGCAAAAAACACGATCAGGGCAACATAGTTAATCCAATAAAAGATTTTTACGATATTAAAGGCGTTGTTACCGGTATTCTTGACTTGCTTGGTATAGATGAAAAGAGATACTCATTTGTTCCATCAGTTAATAAATCTTTCCACCCAGGACGTTCAGCTGACATTATGATTGGTAAAGATTTAGTCGGTACTATTGGTGAATTACACCCATCACTTGGATATAAAGAGATGGTAGTAGGTGAATTAGATTTAAACTATGTCTTCAATATTAAAACAGGAAAGACTAAGTTTACAGCTATTTCCATTTTCCCACCAGTATTCAGAGACCTTTCATTTGTCTGTCCACCAGAATTAACATGCAAAGATTTAATTACGGCTGCTAAGAAAGCAGGTGGACAATTAGTTAAGTCAGTTGATGTATTTGATATTTATGAAAAAGATGGTGAAAAATCAATTGCTTTGAATTTCACACTTTCTTCTGATCATACACTTTCAGATGCAGAAATAACTAAAACTATGAACAATATAATTAAAAATGTTACTGAAAAATTGAAAGTGAGTTTGAAACAATGAAATTAGTTGAACCATCAGTTGAAGAAATAAAAATAGATGATACGATTGATATGATCGCTAAAGTGGCTAGAAATTGTTATTTATCCACTCCAAAAGAACCTGATGAAGCTCCTTTTGTTAGCAGACTTATAAATAATTGTCACTTTGCAATGGTTGAACATAAGGCATTGACATTTGTTGTAAATAAAGAATTATATTATGAAATAAAAAATATAAATAATCCTTTTGTTTACATGTCAAATAAAAATGATGTTTATTTAGTTACGCTTAGTTTAAGACCAATTGCTGAAGCATATGCAAGAAAAGAATTTGATAATCCACTTCTTGTTTTGATATCGGCTTTAAGCCAAAGAGTAAAAGATGTTTTCTTTAAAGATTTTGAAGTTGAAAGCAATGAGAATATTAGAATTTTAAGCAGTGAAGAAATTTCTAAGTTATCATATGAAGAAAGAAAGATTCACCAATTTGTTACTATGAAAATAATTACAGATAGAGGTGTATCTCACGAATTAGTTCGTCATAGAAGATGCTCGTTTGCTCAAGAATCTACAAGATATTGTAATTATTCAAAAAATAAGTTTAATGGAGAACTATCTTTTATTAAACCTATAGATTATGAAGAAAACAAGGATATATATGAAACTGTTTTTGCTACAATAGAAAAAGGCTATATGGATCTTGCATCTAGAAAAGTAACACCAGACAAAGCTAGAGCAATCTTACCTAACGCTTTAAAAACTTCAATCGTTGTAACAACAAATTTAGCAGAATGGGAATTAATTTTCGGCTTGAGATTAGACTTTGCAGCTCACCACGATATGCGTAGAGTAATGCAATTAGTTAAGAATCATTTTGTTAAAGAAGGTTATATTGAGGAGAAAATACCAGCATGAAATACACTTTGCAAAATATTGCTAGATTAAATGATGAAGGAAGAACTTTTGAATTAGAACTTACACCAAAAGAATTAAAAGTTACTCCTAATGTTAAAGACGTTAAAACTCTAGAAGCAAGTATTTATGCTACTAAAGTTGCTGAAAGTGCATATTTAGTTTCGTTAGAATTAAAAGTTGTAGTTACAATTCTTGATGATCACGATTTTAAATATAAGACATTTAAAAAGAATGTTTCTGACGAAATTATGGTTTCACAAAATGAAGATATAGAATCTGATGTAGAATTTGATACTACAGGTTCGATTGACTTTAGACCGATAGCCTTAGCTTTATATTACGATGCAATCCCAACTAATTATTCAACGACGAAATTATCAAAAAAAATAATTAATGGTATTGAAATTGTTTCTGAAGACGAATATCAAGCAAGCAAAGGAAATGCGTTTTCAAATATTGAGTTTGATGACGAGGACTTAACAAAATAATGAATGTATAGCTACCTTTATGGTAGCTTTTCTTTTGCATAAAAATATAAATTTTTGTTGCGATAATGATACTCTGGTGTTAGAATATGGATAGAAAGGGAATAAAGTGGAGGTAATTGGAATGTTTCTAGGACAAACAGTTAACCTTATCGATGAAAAAAACCGCCTTGTTCTTCCTACAAGATATAGGGAAGAATTGGGATATAGTTTTTATATGGTCTTAGATTTCGATAAATGCCTCTCATTCTACCCTTCAGAAATTTATAAGAAGAAAGCTGAGAAGATCAATTCTTTAGATGACTTCTCAAGTGCAGCCAGAAGCGTTAAACGTGTTTTCTTCGCTAATTCATTCGATTTATCAATGGACAAACAAGGAAGAATTCAACTTCCTAAAATAATGACAGATAAAGTTGGTATCAAAAAAGAAGTTGTTGTTGTTGGCATGTCAGATCATTTGGAAATTTGGGATAGTGAAGTCTATCGTAACAATGAAGTAAACGAGGAAGATAATTATTCAACACTTGCTAGCGAGTTAATTGGAGGTAATTATGGAAAGTAATTATCATGCTCCAGTGTTGTTGAATGAAACTATTACTTTGCTTGATTTAAAACCAAATTCAATTGTTGTAGATATGACTTTAGGACGCGCAGGACATTCAAGTGAAATACTTAAGAAGATTCCATTTGGATATTTATACGGCGTTGATAGAGATCAAACAGCTCTTGAATTTTCAAAACAAAGATTGAGTAAAATCGGTAATAACTTTACGCTTATTCATTCTAATTTCTCAGATGCAGTTGATGAGTTAAAGAAAATCGGTGTAACACATGTCGATGCAATTCTTTATGACTTAGGAGTTTCATCTCCACAATTTGATAATCCTGAAAGAGGATTTTCATATAGATTCGATGCTCCTCTTGATATGAGAATGAATCAGGAAGATAAATTAACGGCCGAAATAGTTGTTAATACATATAGTTATGAACAATTAAGACACGTTATTTACGATTATGGTGAAGAGAAATTTGCTTCATTAATTGCTAGAGAAATCGTTAATAGTAGAGAAATCAAACCAATTCATACTACATTTGAACTTGTTGATGTGATAAAAAAAGCTTTGCCTAACAAAGTATTAAGCAAAGTTGGACATCCTGCAAAGCAAACATTCCTTGGAATAAGATATGAAGTTAACAAGGAAAAAACAGAAATTGAAATTGGTGTTGATAAAGGTATTAATTTTCTATCAAATGGTGGAAGATTAGCTGTTATTACCTTTAATTCATTGGAAGATGGATTAATAAAGAATATGTTTAAAAAGTATGCTGTTAAACCCGCAACAGATAAATGGGTTCCAGAGCAAGATATTCAATTAGATTACGAGTTAGTTACTAGAAAACCAGTAGCTCCTAGTGAAAGAGAAATTGAAGCTAATCTTCGTTCTAAACCAGCTAAATTAAGAGTTATAGAAAGGAAAGAATAACATGAAAGAAAAGTTAACAAAAAACAAAATATCTAGACGTGCATTTAGATTAAGAGTTATTGCAATTGTATCTTTAGTTTTTGCCGCAGGTGTGACATCTGTTATGGTTCCTTTAATTAGCTCAAATTCATCGACAAATCAACGCTTAGAAATGGAAATTCACAATATTGATTCGGACATTACTAAGTTAAATAATCAAATGAAAGATTAAATTGTTCCTTCCTTTATTTTTATATATAGAGTGCTATTCCTCGGCACTCTTTTTAATTATAAATTTTCAAACAAAAAAGCTCGGAAACTAATCCGAGCTATATATTTTTAGAATCTCTTTAATTTCTTTTCAGCAATATCTGAAGAAATGAGTTTTACGAATTCATCGTATGAAACAGTGAATGAATCTTTGGAACCGAATATTCTATATGTGACATTTCCAGTTTCGACTTCTTTAGCACCAATAACAAGTGTATAAGGAGTCTTTTTAACTTGAGCGTCTCTCATACGATAGGAAATCTTTTCATCGCGGTCATCTATTTCAGCTCTGATCTTTAATTTTTTAAGAGCGCTAACAATTTCGTTTGCAATTCTAACTTGATTTTCTTCTTTACTTACTGGTAAAACGACTACTTGTCTTGGTGACATCCAAGTTGGGAAGGCACCCTTAAAGTTTTCGATTAAGATACCGATAAATCTTTCAAGTGAACCATAGATAGCTCTGTGAAGCATAATAGGTCTCTTCTTTTCACCATCAGCATCGACATATGTCAAATCAAATCTTTCTGGTAAGTTCATATCTAATTGAATTGTACCACATTGCCATATACGATTCATTGAATCCTTGAGCTTGAAGTCGAGTTTTGGACCATAGAATGCACCATCACCTGGATTAATCTTATAATCAACACCGTTTTCAATTAAAACTTTTTCAAGGATAGCTTCTGAACGATTCCATGTTTCAATACTACCGATATATTTATCTTCAGGTCTTGTAGATAAAACAATCTTGTATGAAAGGCCAAATGTATCATAAATTCTCTTGAATAGCTTAAGAAGTCTATTCATTTCATCTTCTAATTGGTCAGGTCTAAGGAAGATATGGGCATCATCTTGTGTAAAGTTACGAACTCTAAATAAACCATTTAAAGCACCTGAGGCTTCATGTCTATGAACTAAACCTAATTCACCCATTCTAATTGGTAAGTCTCTATAAGAGTGAATTTCATTTTTATAAACGAGCATACCACCTGGACAGTTCATTGGCTTAATAGCATAAATGCCATCATCGATTGTTGTTGTATACATATTTTCTTTGTAGTTAGCCCAGTGGCCTGATGTTTCCCATAATTCTCTAGAAAGAATAATAGGAGTTTTAACAAAGACGTAGCCTTCTTCTGTATGAATATCATACCAGAAATTTTCAAGTTCTCTTCTTAAAATCATTCCGTTTGGAAGGAAGAAAGGGAAACCTGGACCGTAATCAGAAATCATAAATAAACCGAGTTCTTTACCAAGCTTTCTGTGATCTGATTGTTTTCTTTCTTCGAGTAATTTAAGGTGATTTTCAAGTTCTTCAGCACTGAAGAAACATGTTCCGTAAATACGTGTTAATTGTTCATTTTTAGAGTCACCTTTATAATAGGCACCAGAAATTGATGTAAGTTTAATGTGCTTACAATACTTTGTGTTAGAAACGTGTGGGCCACGGCATAAATCGTAGAATTCACCTTGTCTATATATTGTTAACTTACCTTCGATTTCATCTAAGTGTGCTAATTTATACTTTTGATTTGCAAATAATTCTTTAGCTTTTTCTAATGAGACTTCTTCTCTAACAATAGGTAAAGCTTCATCAGCAATTTTTGACATTTCTTTTTCAATTTTAGCAAAATCAGCTTCAGAAACTGGAGAAGAGAATCCGATATCGTAGAAGAAACCTTCCTCAATACTTGGACCATATTCCAATTGAGCATCAGGATATAATCTCATAATAGCTTGGGCTAAAACATGTGCTGCAGAATGGTTTAAAATTTGGAAAGCTTCTGGACTTTCTTTTGTTATAATTTCAATTTCTGCATCGTGATCAATAACTGTTGATAAGTCTTCTAATTCACCATCAACTTTAATTGCAATGGCTTTCTTAGCTAAAGATACAGCTATAGCCTTAGCAATTGATAAACCGTCTTGAGCGTTTTCTAATTCAAGAACTTTTCCATCTTTAAGTTTCAATTTCATAATATTACCTCCATGAAACAAAAAAAGGTACCTTTTAAGGACGCATATAGCGTGGTACCACCTATTTTCACTTGATAAATAATATCAAATCTCTTAATACCGATAACGCTGGTAGCGTCTAGTTACCTAGAAGGCTCAGAAGTGGTATTCTTGCACGTGTTCGCTTTCACCTAATCGAACTCTCTAAATTTTGTGCTTGAACGTGTCTTCATCATAGCCCATATAGATATGATTTACGTTTATTAGTATAATCTAATTTTTATAAAGTGCAATATAAATTTGCTTAAATTTTATAAATGTTTAAGAGCTAAGCTCGCTCCACCCATCAAACCAGCGTCTTGATCAAACTTGGCTTGGACAAATTTAATTTTCTTAACAGGGAATGGTGCAATGAATGCATTTGCAACAGCTAACAAATCATCTTGGAAGATTGTTGCACTTTTCATAACTCCACCACTTAAGACTATTACATCTGGATTATAATTAAGCTGAATATTAGCTATAGCTGAGGAAATATATTGAAGCCACAAATCGTAAACTTTTGAAGCTTTTTTATCTCCATTAACTTTTAAAGAGAATAAATCACCAGCATTCTTAACTTCTAAACCGTTAAGCTTTGCCAAATTAACAATACCATTGCCTGAACATAATTTTTCTAATTCATAGAATTTATTTTTGTAATTAATAAAGTTATGTCCGATTTCAAATGGTAAATCTACCATTTTGTTGTCGTATATTAATACACCACCAATACCACTACTTATTGTAATAAAATAACTAGTTCTAACATTTGCTGCTGAACCATGTAGCGATTCCATATAACCTGCAGCGTTTGCATCGTTAGCTATTTCGACTGATAAATTTTGAAAATCTTTTTCAATTAAAGATTTCAAATCAAATCTTCCTATGCCGAGATTTGCAAGTATTTCGATAACGTTATCTTTAACAATACCACATGCAGAAATACCGACATATTTAATATCATTTGCTGTTGTTTTTAAAACCTCAATAATCATACGCTTTATTTGGTTATACAAAGCATCAGGATTATTTTTTGTTGATGGTTCTCTTAAGACAACTCCTAAAGATAAATCTTCATTTACGACTCCAACTCTTAAGTTAGTTGCTCCTAGGTCGACAGAAATTACAGATTTCATGCATCGATATCCTCTTTAACTTCATCGAGAGTAATAACTTTCATAAAGTTTGTCTTACCAGCACCGACTGGAGTACCACCAGTAATAATAATCTTGCTGCCAGCAGGGATGTTATAAACTCTAGCTAAATGAATAGCTAAAACTTCCATTTCTTCAATGAATTGTGGAACGATTTTTACATATTTTGGATATACACCCCAGCTCATCATACCTGAAATGCATGCAGCTCTATTATTTGATACTTCAATAACAGGGCAAACTGGTCTAGCCTTACTCATTCTTCTAGCAGTAGAACCTGTTTCCGAGAAACAAACAATAAGTTTAGCGTTTAAAAGCAAAGCTGTATTTGCGACTGAGTTTGCAATAGCATCGTTAAGTGTTTTAGCAGATGTATCATATGCCTCTTGAGCCATTGCTTCATAGTTTAAGAACTCTTCCATTCTTGAACTGATTTTAGCTTGCATGCTAACGGCTTCGACAGGGTATTCACCTGAAGCACTTTCAGCAGAAAGCATTACTGAGTCCGTACTTTCTAAAACAGCATTTGCAACATCTGATACTTCGGCTCTTGTTGGATTTGGATTTGTCTTCATTGAATCTAGCATTTGAGTTGCAGTAATTACAGGTTTTCCTAAGATACGACATTTTCTTATCATCTCTCTTTGAATAACTGGAACGTCTTCTGGTGGAACTTCAACACCTAAGTCACCTCTAGCAACCATTAACCCATCAGAAGCATTAATAACTGCATCTAAGTTTGCGACTGATTCTGTATTTTCAACTTTAGATATAATCTTTATGTGTTCGCCGCCATGTTCTTTTAATATTTTTCTAATTTCGTTAACATCATCAGCTGTACGGACAAAGGAAGCAGATACATAATCTACGCCTTGGACGCAACCCCAAACTAAATCTTTATAGTCTCTATCTGAAATAAATGGAAGGGAAAGATGAGTGTCAGGGCAGTTAATACCACGTCTATCACGAATAACATGGTGATTTAATGCTTCACAGATAATTTCACGTGTTGCTTCATCTTTACCAGTAACTTTTAAAGTTAAGTTTCCATCATCTAATTTAATACGATCTCCAACTTTTACATCATCGTATAAATTAGGGAATGTAACTGAAAATTTTTCATTGTTTCCAAGAATTTCATTCATACAAATTCGAATTGTTTGACCAGTGACTATTGAGGCACTTCCACCTTCGAATTTATGTGTTCTAATTTCAGGGCCTTTTGTATCTAACATAATAGGAATTAGAATATTTAATTTCTTTTCTAAGGCTCTAATTGTATTAATTTTTGCTAAGTGTTCAGCATAATCTCCGTGAGAAAAGTTAAGTCTAGCAATATTCATACCATTAAGAATTAATTGCTCAAGGACTTCTGGTTTTTCACTAGCAGGACCAATAGTACAAACGATTTTTGTTTTTTTGAAGATGTTATTGATCATAAATTACTCCAATCTAGCACCAACTTTAAGAAGGTCTTTACAAGAATGTCTAGGAAGCTTTAATGCTTCTTCAATAGGATAATACTTTAATTCATTTTTAACTAAGCCGACACAAGCACCGCTAACACCATTAATTAATAAGTCGACAGCGTAGTCGCCCATTCTAGATGCTAAAACTCTATCAAAAGCGGTAGGACTTCCACCACGTTGCATATGACCTAATACTTCAGCTTTTGTTTCAAAGCCGCTATCTCTTTCAATTTCGTGTGCAAATTCATGTACATCGCAGATATGTTCAGCAACTATAACAATAGCGTGACGTTTACCACTTTCTTTTTGTTTCTTAAGCTCAGCGATAACGCTCTCTTTTGTCCATTCACTTTCTTGAGTGATAGTGATTTCTGCACCACATGCAACGCCAGCATATGCAGCTAAATCTGGACAATTTCTACCCATAACTTCGATAACAGAGCAACGTTGGTGTGATGTTGATGTATCTCTTAATCTATCAACACATTCAATGATGCAGTTTAAGGCTGTATCAAAACCGATAGTGTAATCTGTTGAAGCAATATCGTTATCGATTGTGCCTGGAAGGCCAATGCAATTGATTCCACGACGACTTAAAGCTAAAGCGCCTTGATATGTTCCATCTCCACCAATAGTTACTAAGGCATCAATACCATAACTTTGTAAGATTTCTACAGCCTTCATTTGAACTTCGGGTTGTGCAAATTGTGGCAATCTAGCAGTGCCAATAACAGTACCACCGCGATTGAGAATATCACTGACAGAATGTCTGTCTAATTTTTCGATGTTTCTATCAATAATTCCTTTATAGCCATCGTGAATAGCGTACATTTCAAGCCCAGCTTTTAATCCGGCTCTAACAACTGCTCTTAGGCATGCATTCATGCCTGGAGCATCGCCACCGCTTGTCAATACGCCAATTTTTTTAATCATATAATAAATACCTCCGGAATAATTCATAATTATTTTATCATCCTAATATGTTTAAGCAATGCAAAAACCTATGTAAGCGTTTTTACAAAGATATATTTGAACAAAAAACAACATTATTTTTAGTTGTCAATAAGAAATACTTATTGCTTAAACTAACCGTTAAGTGATCCTACTATTTATTTTAGACAAATAATTTTTTAAAATGCATAAAAACAAGAACACTTAAGCAATGATTATAAGTGTTTGTTGAATAAATATTTTCTGCACCTTATAATATTGAACGAGGTTATTATGATTGTTTTAGAAGAAAATAGTGTTTATTCAATTTGGAGAGAATATACTTTATCATATAACGATAGAGAAGTTTTAATGTGGCTTTATTGTCCTATAGTCGGAGCAGAAGCAATTAGTCTTTACAACATGCTTGATACATTAATTGGAAATAAGAATAGATATGATTCGATGTTTAATAGCGACTTAGCTAAAAGACTTGCAATCTCAATCAATGAATTAGATCTTAATAGAAAAAAGCTTGAAGCAGTTAATCTTCTTGAAACATATAGAAAAGAAGATGTTTCTGGAATTAAATATATTTATAAGTTATTGCCACCTGCCACTCCTAAAAAATTCTTTTCAGATTCTAACATTGTTTTAAAAGGTTTATTATGCAAAACAATGGGTGAAAAATATATGCTTAATGCTAGAGAGCACTTTGCAATTGGTGCTTCTATTTCTTCGGAATATGTCGATGTGTCAACATCTGCAACAGACGTTTATTTAATTGATTTAGATGAGCCATATTATGAAATGGAAAATGGCTATACATCATTTGTTGATAAACAATTTAAATCGGTAGAATCAGATTTTGATAAAGAAGTTTTTTATGAAGGTCTGAAAGAGAGACATGTCGATAAAGCAATAATCGATGATGATTTATCTGAAATATTAAGAATAGGTACAATTTATGGTGTCAAACCAGAAAAATGTGCAGAATTAGTTGAAAATTCAATTTCTAGTAATAACGTTTTTTCAGTTGAAAACTTTAAGAATTTAGCCATGAGTTTAGTTAAATACGGCTCTAAGAAAGACTTTATTAGATCTAATACATCAGGTAATACTGAAAGTGCTAGAACACTAAGAGAATATGAGAATATTAGTCCAGCAGATTTCTTGGGTTTAGTCAGTGGAGCAACACCATTAAAATCTGAACTTGAACTTATTGATACTTTATCTAAAGAGTATGGGTTTACATCAGGCATTATAAATTTTATTTTAGACTACACTCTTACTCATTGTGATAATAAATTGCCTGAAAAATTTGTTTTAAAAGTTGCAATAACTCTTAAAAGATCAAATATTAAGACGGCGTATGATGCTATGGCAACACTTTATAGAAATGATAAAAATGCCAAAAAATATATTAATAAAGATGCTCAAGTTACTCATAGACAGAGTGCAACTAATAGCGATTTAGAAGAAACAAGTGAAAAAGAGAATGTAGATGTTAGCAACTTGGATGTGCTCATAGGAGATGATGAACTATGAATAAGCTTAATATTCCTAAAGAACAACTTATATCAAACTCAGACATGACAAAGTTTGTCGAAGATGTTTTATCTGATTTTTACAAGGATAAAGATTTAGTTGAATTTGCTAAATCATATAATTTTTCAGATGAAGAATTAAGAAAAGGGGCAATTAAAATCGCTCAAGTTTTAGATGATAAAAAACTTTGTCAAAACTGTCGTGGATTATCTAAATGCGTTAAAAAAGACAGAGTTGGTACAACTTTAAAGCTTGTCTGTAATTCTTATACTGGAGAAATAGATAATCGCTTTGTATTTTGTGATTATAAGAAGAAATGGGAAAATTATTTAAGAAATGTTGTTCATTCTTCAATAAATCCTGAAAATGCTAGAGAATCATATAATAGGATTTTAACTTTTGTTAAAAACTCGCAAAATACTAAAAGCCAATTAAAGAACTTACTTGCAGAGAGTATTCCACTTATAAAAAATAAAGGGTATAAAAATAATTTTGTTAAAGGTTTTTATGTAGTTTCACCTAATTCTAATGGTAGAACTTTCTTACAATATGTATTAATAAGCGCAATGATGAATAACAATAAAGTTGCCTATGTTAGTTCACCATCACTTTTCATTCCTTTAACAGATAAAGTAAAATCTGAAGCACGCGATTACGCAATAGAAACTTATAGTTCAATAAAAGATGTTGACGTGTTATTGATAGATGATTTTGGATTAGAACCTAAATCTTTTCAAATTAGAGATTTCTATTTAGTTCCATTATTAAATGAAAGACGTAAAAAAGGACTTATTACTTTCATTAGTTCACGTTTAACAATTGATGAAGTTACTCAAGCCTATTGTTTGAGAGATAAAATAACTCAAAACATTATGGCCGACACATTAAAATATTTAATGTCTGAAAGAGAAATTATCGAACCAGAACTATTTGAGTGATACTTTATATAATTACATCATATAATCTATCGTGCTAAAGAAATTTGTTTATAACGATGATTGTATAGAATTTTATGATTTTGTTTCATTAGCACTTCAAAGCGATAAAAAGCTTGAAGTGTTTTTTAAAGATAGAGTAATTAATGTTACCGGAATTAACATTTATATTAAATATTATGACTCTAAAGAAGCAATTATTGGTGGCAGAGTAAGTATGTTGGAGATTATATATGTTTAAGTCTTATGATGAATACGTTATAAAAATATATTCGCCACAAAAAGCTTTACAACTTTTAAAAGAAAAGAAAATAGTTGTACGTAATTTTAAAAAAATATCTGATTATACATATAAATTTAAAGTAGAACCTAAATATAAAAAGCAAGTATTAAAGTGCTTTTCTGAAGCGATTTTAATAAAGCGTTATGGTCCTAAATCAATAGTACATAATTTAATTAGCAAAAAAACGACAGTTATATCCTTAATTATAACTTTGATTCTTTTTATATTTGCATCTACTAGAATATATCGAGTTGATATTTCAGGTGGAAACGAAGAAATAGATAATCAAATACGTCAAAAATTAACTGAAAGTAATATTGAAAAGTATCAATCTTTGCCATCTAATATTAAACTTAAAAATTTGCAAACTAAATTAGAAAAAGAGTTAATTAGTAATATAGAATTTTTGGAAATTCGTCGCACTGGTTTAGTAATTGAAGTAAAGTATGAAAAAAGACGAGAACCAATAGTATTACCTGAATTAAAAAGAAATCTTATTGCTTCTAAAGATGGTGTGATCAAAAAAATAATGGTTGAGCATGGACAAAAAATGATTCAAGTGAATGATTATGTTAAAAAAGGAGATTTACTTATTAGTGCTTATATAAATGTCAATGATACGAAGCAAATAGAATTATTTACTAAAGCAAAAGTATATGCATATACTTGGAAAATTATCGAATATAAGTGTGATACAGGAATTCGTGAAGAAAGTGAAATTTTATCTTATTTTCTTAGTGAATGTGACAGAAAGGCTCTTGAAGATACAAACGAAGGAACAATAGATGAAAGAAATATTTTGTCTTTTAAATATGGAATAAATAGTTCGTACATAAAATTGCATTATCAACTAATAGAAAACATTGCAATAGAACAATAATATTTAGAAAAAATTATTGCTTTTCCCATATATAAAATGAGGAGAAACAATATGATAAAACAAATTGAAAAAAATGATTGTGGTCAAACGACCGTTAGATATATTTTATCTAAATTTAGCAAATGTAACTATTATGCTTCTTATCCGTTAAAGAGAAAATGTGATAATGTATTTCAAATTAAAGAAGAATTAAGTGATAATGGATTATTATACGATTGTTATGAATTAAATAATGATAAATTAAACTTATTAAAACCTAATTCTATAGTGAGAATTGAAAAAGAAAATATAGGTCATTTTTTAGTGTTAATTGAAAAGAAGAAAAATAAATATAAACTATATGATCCTATAGGTAAAATATATTGGATAAAGAGAAATGAGATTGATTTTAAAGTAACATCTGCTCTATTTTTTAAATCTGGAAAAGTTAAGAAAATACAACCGTTAAGTACTTTAAAAACAATGGAATATATAAAATTAGCTCTAATTTCAATTTTAGAATGCATTGCGATAATTTTATCATTATTTTTTGCAAGCATAGGAAATGGATTGTTTACACTCATTTCAGTAATAATTTTTTTGCTTTTGTTAAGTGTATTGCTATTAAATACTTATTCTCTATCTAAAAAGTTAGATGATAAATTTGTACTTAAATATTTATCAAAGCATCTAAATACTTTAGATTACAAATATGTTTTAAAAGTAAAAGAAAAAATAATTGTAAATCCACTATTAGTTTATGGTTCAATAACTTGTTTTGGAGTTGTAATTTATGTTTTGTTATCATCGGGAATTCAATATTTATTAGCGACAACATTTGTAATTCTTGCTGATTTATTAGTAACTATTATTCTAAAAAGAAAACTAAAAATAATATACGACAAAATTGAATATAACGAAGACAATTTTTTAAAATCCATTAAAAGGAAAAGCATAGCTATAAAAGAATATAAAGATGCACAAAAATATTCTTATAAATTTTCTTTGTATAAATCTATAAATTATATAGTTGATGTGCTTTTGTCTTTAATATTTTCTTCAGTAATTTTAGTCTTAGAGGAACGATTGAAAATTGAACATTTAATTCAAGTAACATGTTTTATTTATTTTTTGTTTCTGTTTATAAAATCAATTTTTTCTCGATTAAAAAATGTTGATTTATATTGCCAAGAACTTTCAAAATTGCATAAAGATGCATATGAAATATTTGCTAAATGACATATTAATTAGTAATATAAGCAAAAAGATATATAAATGTTGCCAAATTTGTTATAATAAAATGCGAGGCAAATATGGAAAAAATTGAACTTTATTATAGCGATAAGACAACACTTGCTCCTAGCGATTTAGAAGAAATGTTTAATAGTCTTATGAAACACATTGTTTCTTACATGAAATTAGAAGGTGAAATAACTTCAAGTGTCACTATTGTTGATAATGATACTATACAAGAAATAAATAGAGATTATCGACATATTGATAGACCAACCGATGTTATTTCATTTGCTTATATGGAATCGGATTCTTTTGATTCACCAATTAAAGATTTAGGCGAAATTGTTATTGCTCTTGATGTAGCAAAGAAACAAGCAATTGAATTTAACCATCCTTTAAGACGTGAATTAGCTTTCCTTTTTATTCATGGAACATTACACTTACTTGGATACGACCATGTTCATTCAGAAGAAGAGGCAAACGTAATGTTTGAACTTCAAAACGCCATACTTAATTCGTTTAAATATGATTATTTGAAGGAGGAAATGTAAATGAATTTAAAAATGCTAAAAGCAGAAGCGATGAAATCAAGAGAATTATCATATTCACCTTACTCTAATTTTGCCGTTGGAGCTGTGTTAATTACCAAAGATGGAAGATTATTTAGGGGGGCTAATTTAGAAAACGCTTCTTACCCATTGTCAATTTGCGCTGAAAGAACAGCAATGTTTGCAGCAAAACTTTCTGGTGTAAAACCTGAAGAAGTTGAAGTTTTAGCACTTGTTGCAGACTCACCTTCAATCGTTTCACCTTGTGGTGCTTGTAGACAAGTAATGTCTGAACTTTTACTTCCAGAAACACCTGTTGTATTGTTTACAGTTGGTGGCTTAGAATTAGTTACATCTGTAAAAGAATTATTGCCGTACGCTTTTTCAAAAGAAAACTTATAAAGGAATATAAATTATGAAAGTAGGATTTTGCTCGTTATATGGACTTGCTAATGCTGGTAAGTCAACTATTTTAAATGCGATTTTAAAAACAAAAATAGAGGCAGTAAGCGAAAAGCCACAAACTACTAGGGAAAATATTCAAGGTATTTATAACGATGAAGACTCTCAAATAGTTTTTGTGGATACTCCTGGATTACATGATCCTCATAAAAAACTTGGCCAATTGATGCTTCAAGAAGCTAAATCTGCTTTATACGATGTCGATGCAATTATTTATGTTATTGATGCATCTAAAAGAGTTGATAAGAAAACAGCTAATAGATTGGCTACGTTAGATACGCCTATTATTTTGGCTTTCAATAAAATTGATTTAATTAAATTTGAACAAGGTCAAGAAAAAATAAAAGAATATAAAGAAATATTGCCAAATGCAGATGTAGTTGAATTGTCTGCGATAAATAAGGCTGGTATAGAACAATTAGTTTCAACAGTAAAAAAATATTTGCAAGAAGGAACGCCTTATTTTCCACAAGATATGATTTCAGATCATCCAGAAGAATTTATTTATTCTGAAACAATTCGTGAAAAATGCATGAGATTAACTGAGGATGAAGTTCCACATGCATGTCACGTTGAAATAAAGCATGTTGAAGAGGAAGACAATTTATTAATTATAAGAGCTGATATCATTGTTGAAAGAGAATCAGAAAAAGCAATTATGATTGGCCGCCAAGGAAAGATGATATCTAAAATTAGACGTTATTCTGAAGAGGCTTTAAAGGGCTTTTTAGGAAGACCAGTTTCACTGGATTTACTTGTAAAAGTAGTTCCAGATTGGCGCGATAATCCTAAGTATCTTCGTAGATACGGATATATGAAATGAGAGAAAAAATATCAAAATTAATTGGTTATCCAATAAATGTTGAAAAATATAAAGATAAAGATGCAATAGTATCTTTTTTAACCTCTGAATACCTTTATTCTATAAGGGTTAATAATGGCTTTTTGCCTGGAAGCAAATATAGTCAAGCGACTATTTTATTTAATAAAATAACTATTGATGTAGGTGAAAAAGGAAATAGTTATTATTCTGTCCGTGGTGTGACGACACTAGAAAGCAACGTTGAATTATATGTAAATTTTTCAGCTCAGAACTTGCTAAATTATGAAAGAGAAATTATAGTAAAATTGTTTTTGGAACAAGATCTGATTCCGTATGATTTTTTTGAAAAATCTATATTGTTATGCAAAAATGGATACAGTTTATTATCCATCGCTTTAATATTTACAGCTAAAGCTATAAGCGCAATTGGCTATGAACCAAAACTTGATGGTTGTGTCATTTGTGGAAGAAAAAATAACCTTGTCCATTTTTCAATGAAAAATGGCGGCTTTAAATGCTTGGATTGTGCAACAAAAACGTTTTCTAAACGCCAAAATAACACATATTTAAATTTGATGCTTTACGCCTTTAAAGTTACACCAGAAAAATTTGGCGGAGCAAAATTAGATGAGAATATTGTTAAAGAATGCTTAAATGATTTAATAAATTTTATAAAAGACGAATTAGGTGTAGAATTAAAGACATTTAATTTTCTACTAGAATCTTTGAGAATGTAGCTTTTTTGCTACTTTTTAGCCTATTTTGTGTCTGTTTTTATTTTGAATTAAACCTTAAGTATGTTATACTTAAGAAGATTATTGTGTAAAGGAGATTTTAAGGTGTCAAAATTTAGTTTTGATAAAATTACCACACATTTGATTACTTCAGGCTTTGTTTATCCAGGCTCTGAAATATATGGTGGTTTAGCAAATTCGTGGGATTATGGCCCACTTGGTACATTAGCCAAAAATCATTTAAAAGAAGAGTGGCGTAAACATTTTGTAAGAGAAAACCACATGATTTACGAAATTGAGCCAGCAATCATTATGAATCCGAAAGTTTGGGAAGCAACAGGACATGTTGCAAACTTCCACGATCCACTCGTAGATTGCAAATATTGCCATACTCGTTATAGAGCTGACACTTTAATTAAAGATCAAAAACCAGATTTAAATGTCGATGCTATGACAACAGAAGACTTAAATAAAGAAATTGAATCAGGTGACATTACTTGTCCAAGCTGTGGTAAAAGCACATTTACTCCAATTAGACAATTCCAAATGATGTTTAAGACATACATTGGTGTCACAGAAGAAAAGAGTAGCGTTTGTTATTTAAGACCTGAAACCGCTCAAGGTATTTTTGTTAATTTCAAATCTGTTCAAAGAACTACAAGAGCAAAACTTCCTTTTGGTGTTTGTGACATTGGTAAGGCTTTTAGAAATGAAATTACTCCAGGAAACTTTACATTCAGAACTCGTGAATTTGAACAAATGGAAATTGAATTCTTCTTCAAACCTGGCGAAGATATGAAATGGTTTGAATATTGGAAGGATGAATGTAGAAAGTTTATCGATAGAATTGGAATTGAAGATTCTCATTTAAGATTTAGAGATCACGAACCTGAAGAATTAGCTTTCTATTCCAAGGGTACGACCGACATTGAATACTTATTCCCGTTTGGTTGGGGAGAATTAATGGGTATTGCATCAAGAACTGATTACGATCTTGGTAGACACCAAGCTTGTTCAGGGGAAGACTTAACATACTTAGATCCTGAGACAAACGAAAGATATACACCTCACGTTGTTGAACCTTCATTTGGTTGTGATAGATTATTACTTGCACTTCTTTGTGATGCATACGATGAGGAACAATTAGAGAAAGATACACGTGTAGTTTTACACTTATCACCAGTTATTGCTCCATATAAAGTCGCAGTTTTACCACTTAGTAAACAACTTGCTCCAAATGCTCAAAGTGAGGTCTTGGATAACTTAGTAAAAAAATACGATGCTATATTTGATGTCACCGGTTCAATTGGTAAACGTTATAGAAGACAAGATGCTATTGGTACACCATTCTGTGTAACATACGATTTTGACTCATTAAACGATCATATGGTTACAGTTCGTGAAAGAGATTCAATGAAACAAGAAAGAGTAGCTATAGCTGACTTAGCAAAATACATTGAAGAAAAAATAGAAAATAGATAGTTTTTATAAAGGAGGTAGTAGTCTATGACATCAGTAGAATTAGTACAATATGTTAAAGATAAAGCTGATATTGTAGCTGTTATTGGCCACTACCTCAAATTGACAAAAAAGGGTGCTGATTATGTAGCTATTTGTCCTTTCCATGACGATACAAAACCTAGCTTATCAATATCACCAACAAAAAAGATATTTAAATGCTTTGTTTGTGGTACTGGTGGAAATTGTATTACATTTGTTCAAAAATATGAGCATGTAAGCTTCATGCAGGCAGTAAAAAAAGTTTGCAACATATGCAATATTGATGTACCTGGTTTAGATGAAGTAGTTAAAGTTAAACCAAAAGAAAATCAAGATTTGTTAGATGCTATAAACAATTTAACTGGTTTTTATCATTTCTCGTTGAGACAAAAAGATGGTGAAGAAGCTAGAAGTTATCTTGAAAAAAGAAATATGAACGATGATGTCATAAATCATTTTAAGATAGGTTATGCACCTTTGGACAACACAAGATCAATCAAAGTATTACGTGAAAGATTTAATTGCTCAGTTGAGACTTTAGAAAAAGCTGGTATATTAGCTAATTCTGGCTCTGGATTCTACGATAGATACAGAGATAGAATCATGTTCCCACTAGAAAATACTAAAGGTGATATTGTTGGTTTTTCAGGAAGAATATATAAAGATTCTGACAAAGGCGAGTCTAAATATGTTAACTCACCTGAGACTCCAATATTCCAAAAAAGTACAATCTTATACAACTTTAGAAATGCAAAAGATTCAGTTAGAAAAGATGGATATTTGTACGTTTTAGAGGGGTTTATGGATGTAATTGCTTGTTATAAAGCTGGAATTAATTCTGCTGTTGCTTTAATGGGAACAGCTTTAACTGAAGCTCATATAGCTTTATTTAAAGAGCTTGGTGTAGAAATTCGTTTATGTTTAGATAGCGATAACGCGGGTCAAAACGCTATGTATTCAACTTTGAAGCTTTTTGGCAAAGCAAAGTTGAAATATAAAATTGTCCGTAAATTTACCGGAGCTAAAGATGCTGACGAATACTTAAATGCATTTGGAACAGATGGCCTTATCGATGCTTTAAATAGCTTAGCTGAACCGATTGAATTCGAGGCAAAATATTTAGTCGATAATGGCAAGCTTAACACACTTGAAGCTAAAGATGATTATTTACAAACACGCTTAATAGCTTTTAGTAGATATAAGCAATTAGTAAGAAAAGATTTAATTTCAAGACTCGCTGATATTCTTTCAATCAACAAAGACGATTTAGAATCAATGGTTGATAGGGCAAACACTTTTAAGCCTGATGATTTGATTGAAGATAAAGAAGTAAAAAAGAGTTATGCTTCTAAAGATTCTTTATCAAATATTTCAACAGAAACAATTAACCAAAATGCAATTTATGACAGTTGTTTAAAATATAGTTTAAGTAAATTAAAAGATAAAAATATTGAAAAATATTTAAATGCGATTATCTCAAAAGAATCTTGTTTAATAGCTAAGATGGCAAAAAATAAAGATGCATATATGGAATTTGAAAATAGTCAAAGCATGTTTATTTCTCCATATTTAAATAAGATTCAAAACGCTTTAGCTGACGCTTATCAAAAAACAGGTAAAGAAACGCTAGATTTAGAAGATTATCAGAATATTATCGATATGTTTGAAGTATCAAACGATGAAGATAAAGACTTAGTAATACTAATTATGGAAATCATGAAAAAATGTAAGGATAAACCATACAATCCTGAATATGCTTCTGATTTTAGAAAATTAATTAGCGATTACAACATGGTGCAAAAAATATATTTGGATTTAATTAATGGCGATACAGCTAAAATTGATAACACCATGCGAACAGCACGCTTAGCTAAACAAAAAGCACGCACCAAAAAAAATTAGTTCTAATTTGCTAAACGCATTTAGATATAGAAACGAAGGTTTCAAGGCAAACCCTATTTATGCCTTAAAGTAATTAAGTATACTTAATTGCCAAAAATAGAGAAAAGGAGAAGTATATGAAAACATCAAAGAAGAAAATTAAAATGTCAGAGCTTAAAACATTAGATGAAGTTAAGCAAAGTTTCTTAGAAAAAGGAAAAGAAAAAGGATATATTTCACAAGATGACCTAATGGCAGCTTTAGACCATTTTGATTTAACAGAGGATGAATTTGATGAAATATTTAACTTCTTTAAAGACAATGGAATTGAGCTTAAAGATGATGATGATCTCGATTCAGTAGAAATTCCAGATGATATTAGTCCTGATGAACTAATGAAAGAAGATGTTGATGATTTAGATGATTCAGATGATTATTTAGACGGAGGCGAAGATGTATCAGATGTCGATAGCGATGTTTATGACGAATCAGTTATCGATTATTCATCTGCCGCAGATGTCAAAGTCTCTGATCCTGTTAAAGTCTATTTACGTGAAATAGGTAAATATCCAGTTTTAACAACAAAAGAGCAAGAAACGGAAATTGCTAAAAGAATTATTGCTGGCGATGAATCAGCTAAAGAAGAACTTACAAGATGCAATTTAAAACTTGTTGTTTCTATTGCTAAACACTATGTCAATAGAGGTATGCAATTCTTAGATTTAATCCAAGAAGGTAATTTAGGATTAATGAAAGCTGTTGATAAATTTGACTATACTAGAGGCTATAAATTTTCTACCTATGCAACATGGTGGATTAGACAAGCTATTACAAGAGCTTTAGCTGATCAAGCAAGAACAATTCGTCTTCCAGTTCACATGGTTGAAACTATGAACAAAATTACTCGTGCTCAAAGAAAATTAGTTCAAAAGTTAAATCGTGACCCAACAGCTGAAGAAATATCAGAAGAATTACAAGGACTATATTCTCCGGATAGAATTAGAGAAATCCAACAATTTGCATTGGATCCACTCTCACTTGAAAAACCAGTTGGTGAAGAAGAAGATTCACACGTTGGAGATTTTATTGAAGATAAAGATAATGAAACACCATCAGAATATGCTGATAATTCATTATTAAAAGATAAGATTGATGAAGTTTTAAAAGAATTAACAGATAGAGAAGAAAGAGTCTTAAGATTACGTTATGGTCTTGATGACGGAAGAACTCATACTCTTGAAGAAGTTGGTAAAGAATTTAACGTTACACGTGAACGTATAAGACAAATTGAAGCTAAAGCATTAAAGAAACTTAGACATCCAACAAGAGCAAAACAACTTAAAGATTATCGCAATGATAACTAATTCAGAAAGATTGCTTTGCATCGCTTCGCTTGTTCCTTTAAATTCTTATGTCTATGATATAGGTTCTGATCATGGCTACTTGCCAATACTTTTAGTTACTAACAAAATAGCAAATAAAGTTATCGCTGTAGAAAATAAAAAAGGTCCATATGAAAGGCTTTCTTCTAACGTCAAAGATTACTCTCAAATTGAGCCATTTTTTGGAGATGGACTTGATGGTTTTAAAGAATATATCACGACTATAACCGCTGCAGGTATAGGTGGAAAGACAATTGTAGAAATATTCAAGAAATTCTTTGATAAAGAGAAAAAAAGAGATTTAACAATTATTGTTGAACCACAATCAGATGTCGAATTAGTAAGAAGATTTTTTAATGAAAATGGATATAAAATATCTTTTGAAAAATACGTCAAAGAACAAGGAAAATACTATCCAATCATTTCTTACAAATTGGGTAGTGAAATGATGACTGATATCAATTATATTTACGGAACTTATTCGCTTAAAAATAAAGACAAACTACTTTATGAATATTTAACTAACAATTTAAAAAAATACGAAGAAATTAATTCTCCATCTTTAAATTCAAAAATAAATCTAATAAAGGGGGCTTTAAAATCATGGAAAAAATGAAATTTATGAGGGCTTTGTGGAAAAAATATCCACGTAAAGAAGCTGAAGGCTTTGATTTTATTGGACTTCAAATTGGTAAGCTTAAAGATGATATTAATAAAGTTTTAATCGCTTTAGATTATGATGAATCTTTACTTGAAATCACTAGAGAATTTAAACCAGATTTAATTATTACTCACCATCCATTTATTTTTGGTAAGAGATCTAAAGTATTAGCTAGTGATCAATTAAAAAATAATTTAGTACATGAATTAGAAGATAATTTAAATATTCCAATTGTTTCTTTGCACACAAATTTTGATGCTGCTGAAGGGGGAATGAATTCTTCTTTAGCAAATAAACTTGATCTAATTAATGTTTATAGAGCAAAAGATTTTCCAATGATGAGAATTGGAGAGTTGCCTGTGAGCATGGATATTGATGTTTTTGTCAAATATTTCATGGAGAGAGCTAATGTATCATATTCTTCTTTAATAAATGAAGGAAAAAATACCATTAAAAAAATTGGCTTCATATGCGGTGGTGGTGCTGGTTATTATTCAGTTGCTCAAAATGAAGGCTGTGATATTTATATATCAGGCGATTGTCCTCATCACGTTAGACGAGATATTATTCGTTATAAAATGAACTATTTAGATGTTCCTCATGAGATAGAAAGATTATTTGTTGATGTTATGAAATATGCTATTGCTGAGATTGATTCAAAAATCGAAGTTCTTGCTATCGATCATGAAAAAGAGCCAATTATTTATACAAATTCTCAAGATAATTAGAAATACTTGTAACATCTTCTAGAGATGCTGATGTACCACTTGTCAAATAAATATTATTAATATTTATTGGTAGTGGTACTTTTTTTAATTCATCGACATTTAAGATAAATAAAACACGTTTTGAATCGAGTTTTGTTTTAGCTTTTTCAAATAATGAAGTTGTATTTGCAGATGTCTTATCTCCAACTATGATTATTAAATCGTTTTGATTAAATGCAATCTTGTCTAAATTATTAAATCTGTTTGCACATTCTGGACATACTGATATAACAGTCAAATTTTTGAATGTTTTTTTAAGTTCTTCATTTAACAAATTGAAAGAATCAACATTTATAGTTGACTGATAAATAACAAGTACTTTAGATAAATCATCTTTTTCTAAAATAATCTTATTGTTTGGGTTAAGGCAAACAATTCCTTGTTTTAAAGATAAAAGTGATTCAGTTTCTGGATGTTTTTCATCGCCAATAACATATATCTTATCGAAAGAATCTATATCTTTTAAAACGCTTTTATTTCTAAACATTAAAAACGGACAAATGCTATCGTATATTTTAAATCCATTTTCTTTTGCAAACTGTTCCTGTTTAGATGTGTGTCCATGAGCAGAGAAAACTAATATAGAATCATTGTTATTCTTCTTTTTATAGTCTTTTAGCATGAAAATATTGCCTATTTTTAAAAGATCGTCTAAGGCGTTTTTATTGTGTACTGGAGCACTAAAAAGAACAATATCCTTAGTAGGATTATTGTTAGAAAGTTTTTTGACATTGTCTAAGGTGTTTTTGACACCGAAACAATATCCTATAGGAAGAATTGTTTTAATCATACTTTAAATTTACATTACAGTTTAAAAAAAATCAACAACTCAAACTAGAAATATGGTTTATGTGGCTCGTTATCAGGTTTGATTTCTTCTTTATATTTTTGTTTGTTTGCTTTTAAATTTACTACTGCTTTATCTAAAACTTCTGGTTCTATAGGTTTTGTTTGCTTTTTATTATCCTTTTTAGGCTTTATAAAGGCTCTTTTTAAAGTTGATAATGCTGATTTTGTATTAGTAAAAACTGGTTTTATCTCTTGATAAATAGGAATCATCTGGTTAAATGTATTTATAGCTTTGCTAGATGTATCAATTAAACCAGTTAAATTAAGCTTCTTAGCTCCACTAAATAAGCTTAATCTTTTTGAACTACCTACTGGACTTCTAAGTTTTGGAATGTCGAAAGGTGATCTAGAGTATTGAGGGTAATTATAGTTCATTCTTTGATAATTTTGATTAAACATTGGAGCGTTATAGTTTTGCTGATAAGGATTAAATCTTCTCATTTTTCATATCACCAAGCCATTATATGTCATTATTTTTGCCTAAGTTACAAAAAAATATAAACAATCATAGATTAATTGTTAAAGATGTGATAAATTTAAGTAAGAAAAAAAGAAGGTGCTTAACATGAAAGTTACAAAACAAGAATTATATTTGGTGGGATTTTTTCACTTGGCCAATTTGGCAAAAGACCCATTTGAAGCGTTTATCATGAATGATATGTTTAAAGATCAATTTATCGATTTAACAAAACATCGTAGAGATACGCTCGCATTTTTTACAAATGAAGATTCATCTTTTTACACACGTTGCGAAGGAATGGGTTTAAAAGAAGGCGAACCAGGCGACAAATTATTAAAGCAAGTTCAAGAATTTGCTGATCAAATGTTTAGTCCAAAATCTAAGTTCATTTCCATTAAGAAAAATAATCTTACTATTAATGTCAAAGAAGGTTTAAATCAGCTTGGTCTTTTATTAGGTACAAGACAAACATTAAGAGATATTCTTGTTAATGACTTGAATTTATTTTTACAAAAAGAACCAGATTCTATCGATCCTAACTTTGTAGAAATGGTTAAATTAGAAAACAAAGTCTCAACAGCATTTATGCTTAGAATTTTAAGTGTTATATTTTGTAGAAGCTTTAACAAATATTCTGCAGCTATCCTTAAATATTCCATGCAACATTTAAATGAAACTGGTGAAGATTTGTTAAAAGATGAAAATTTTGATCCATCTAAAGTCGATTCTCTTAAAGAACTAAACGAAAGCATTGAACAAATTAGTTATGCGATAATGTTCATTTTAGATAATTTACATGAAGATGATGATGTTGAATTTACTGCTTTAGTTAGCAAGTTTAGAAAATTAAATAACAAATTTGCTGAAGGATTCGAAAATGATTCTGAAATGACAAAAATTGAAACTGAATACAAATCAACATTTGCTAATTACTATAGAGAAAACAATACTAAACTTCGTGATTTAATTGCTGATTTCATCAGTTCTGAATCTGGTGTTAAATTCGATTTTTAATCAAAAATTGATTTTTCTTTATAATAATATTAAATAATTAATTCCTAACAATTCTTAAATAATATCTTGTTCATGTGGTCATCACCATCACCACGAATAAATAATTAAGCAATATAAGTGAG